>Ga0308403_1000370_pt1 | contig 18430 bp, 17 predicted proteins | sample HotsprSampleOSM3_FD_203470 | JGI IMG/M metagenome (GOLD analysis project Ga0308403, IMG submission 203470) | Hot spring phototrophic mat microbial communities from Octopus Spring, Yellowstone National Park, Wyoming, United States - 20060914_OS-M3 ... | reverse complement strand
CGCGTGGTCGCCTGATGGACGCTACCTCGCCTCAGGCTCAGAGGATCGCACAGTCCGCGTCTGGGACGCGGCGTCAGGGCAGCTCCTGCGGACGCTCGAAGGGCATACAAGTGATGTGTCTTCAGTTGCGTGGTCGCCTGACGGACGCTTCCTCGCCTCAGGATCATGGGACAGCACAGTCCGCGTCTGGGACGCAGGGACAGGGCAGCTGCTGCGGACGCTCGAAGGGCATACATGGGCTGTGAATTCAGTCGCGTGGTCGCCTGACGGGCGCTTCCTCGCCTCCGCTGGCTCTGACGGCGCTGTCCGCATCTGGGGCGTCCCTGAGTGAGCTGAGTCAAATCGCATTCATGGGCGGCGCGGCAGCCTTCGTGCGGTCGCGCCGCATTGAACACAACGCGCTTGATCTGCTATAATGACTGTTCAGCAGCGCCTGAGGCGACCTGCGCTGTGCAGGTAAAACACTGCTTTTAAGCATATCAAGCAAAGGAAGTTTCTCCGTGCAAACTCGCCAAAAGCTCACAGAATTCGAAAGCACGATTGCGTTTGTGGTCGGCGGCGGTCTGATCTTGCTGATGTTGGTCTTCGGCTTGGCTTCTGCGAGCGGCGGCTCGGATGTCAGCCGTCTGAATTTGTTCTTGCTGCTCGGCGCGCTGCTCTTGTTCGGCGGGACGCTGGTGTGGCTGTTCACGTCACGACCTTGGTCGAAGCACGATGATTGGTCAGAGCCGCTCTACACAGGTCACGCGCACGACGAGCATCACGCCGAGACGGGCGCTGAACACGCCGAGCCGCACAGCGCGCCTATTGAGACGCTCGCGCACGCAGGCGCAGCCGATGACTCTGAATTGGCAGCTGCCATGAACATCGCGCCTGCAACGGCGGCAGCCGTCGCAACAATAGAGGCGGTCGCAGCCGCGCCCGACGCGCCTGCTGAGCAAGTTGAGCCGCAACCTGAGGCGTCTGAGAGTGCGTATGCAGCGGTTGAGCAGCCTGCCTACGCGCAAGTGCCTGAGGCGCGCGTGCCTGATGAAGCGATTGAGCCTGCCGCGCAAAGCGAGCCGCAAGCGTCCGCTGCGCCTGCTGAGCAGGCTGAGGCGCAACCTGAGTCCTCTGAGAGCGCGTATGCAGCGGTTGAGCAGCCTGCCTACGCGCAAGTGCCTGAGGCGCGCGCGCCTGACAAGACGACTGAGCCTGCCGCGCAAAGCGAGCCGCAAGCGTCCGCTGCGCCTGCTGAGCAAGCGCCTGATGACTTGACGATGATCGAAGGCATCGGTCCGAAGATTTCAGGCGCGCTGGTCGCGGCGGGCGTGAATACCTTCGCCAAGCTCGCCGCGCTGCAGCCTGAAGAGATCGAGCGTGTTGTGCGCAGCGCAGGCGTGCGCATGGTCGGCAAGGCTGAGACGTGGACAAAGCAAGCGGCGCTGGCTGCCGAAGGCAAGTTCGATGAGCTGAAAGCCTATCAGCGGACTTTGACCGCCGGACGCGGCACCTCAAGCGACTGATCATCTCCTGACAGATCGAGGACGAGCGCGCTCGTCCTCATCATGTAAATGTTATCTCAATCAGAAAGGACGCTCTGATGCGTAAAAAGGTTACCGTCGTAGGCGCTGGCGCAGTTGGCTCTGCTGCCGCGCACTGGATCGTGAGCAAAGAACTGGCTGATGTGGTCTTAGTGGACGTGGTGCAAGGCTTGCCGCAAGGCATCGCGCTCGACCTAGCGCAATCGGCGCCCGTGGAAGGCTTTGACCTGAAATTGGTCGGCACCAACGGCTACGAAGAGACCGCCAACTCAGATGTGATCCTGATCACAGCAGGCGTGCCGCGCCGCAAAGACCCTGTCACGGGCAAATTTCCAAGCCGCGATGAACTGGTCAAGATCAACCAAGACGTGGTCGGTCCGCTCACGGCTGAGCTGGCGAAATACTCGCCCAACAGCGTCATGATCGTGGTCACCAATCCGCTGGACGCCATGTGCCATGTGGTGAAGGAAGTCAGCGGCTTCCCGCGCGAGCGCGTGATCGGTCAAGCCGGCGCGCTCGATACGGCGCGCTACAAGACCTTCATCGCGATGGAACTCGGCGTGAGCGTGGAAGATGTGCATGGCATCGTGCTGGGCGGTCACGGCGATGAGATGGTGCCGCTGCCGCGTCACACTTCAGTGGCAGGCATCCCAATCCGCGAGCTGATCTCTGAAGAGCGGTTGCAGGCGATCATCGAGCGCACGCGCAAAGGCGGCGGCGAGCTGGTCAGTTTGATGGGACGTAGCGCTTACTACGCGCCTGCCGCCGCTTCCGTCAGCATGATCGAGGCGATCTTGAAGGATAAGAAGCGCGTGATCGCTTGCGCTGTGTACTTGCAAGGCGAATACGGCTATCACGATCTGTTCATCGGCGTGCCGTGTGTGCTTGGCGCCAAAGGCATGGAGCGCGTCATCATCATGGACTTGAACGATGAAGAGAAAGCGATGCTCGAAGTGAGCGCTAACGCCGTGCGCAATGTGGTGAACGTGCTGGGCTACAAGAAATAACTGTTCAACGCGCAGGGACGAGCGATGCTCGTCCCTTGATTCTGATCAGGAAATCGCTCAATGAACTTACACAACACACCTTTTCTGGTCTTGGATACTGAGACAACAGGACTGCACGACTGCGCTGAGATTTGCCAGATCGCCATTGTGAATCACACAGGACAAGTGCTGCTCGATCAGCTGGTCAAGCCGACTTCACCAATTCCTGCCGACGTCGCCATGATACACGGCATCACGAATGCTCTGGTCGCCGATCAGCCGACTTGGCAGACCGTCCGTGAGCGCGTTGCACAACTGATCGCCGATCGCGTCGTCGTTGTGTACAACGCAGTGTTCGATCTGCGCATGATGATGCAATCTGACCTGATGCACGGCTTGCCGATCTTGCCTTACGAGCGGCTTGCCGATTTCCGCTGCGCTATGCGCGCTTACGCGAACGGCGGACGCTGGTCGAAGCTAGTTCACGCCTGCGCTGCACACGGCATTCCAATACAGGATGCACACAGCGCGCTCGGCGACTGTTTGATGACTCTGGCGCTTGTGCGCAAAGTGTGGTTAGGCAACTGAGGTCGCTCAAATGTGCTATACTTGCCATCAACTGAGGTGAGCGATGCACTATCAAGTGATTCAGGGCGACTGTGCAAGTTATCTGGCGCAAACGGACGCTGTTTTCGATCTAACGTTTCTCGATCCGCCTTTCAATCAAGGCAAGGCATACGCTTATCACGAGGATGACCTGCCTTCAGCTGCCTATTGGTCATGGATGAGCGAAATCTGCCGAAAAATTTTTGAGCGGACGCGAGAAGGCGGCGCGCTTTACTTCATGCAGCGCGAGAAGAATGCTGAGTCAACGTTGCGCTGCTTGCGCGAGAGCGGCTGGACGCTGCAGAATTTGATCATCTGGAAGAAAAAGACATCGGCTGTGCCTTCAGCGCAGCGCTATGGCAAGCATTATCAGATCATTGCGTTCGTCACCAAAGGCGAGAAGCCGCGCCTTTTCAATCGCTTGCGGATCGATCCGCCGTTGCCTGAAAATTACAGACATAAGCGCAAGCAAGGCGTGTACGTTACCGACGTCTGGGATGACATTCGTGAACTGACTTCAGGCTACTTCGCAGGCGATGAAGCGATTCGCACTGCGCAAGGCGAACGCTTTCACAAGCAGCAATCGCCGCTTGAACTTTTGGTGCGCATCATACTGACTTCTTCGCAGTGCGGCGACCTAGTCTTCGATCCGTTCGCTGGCACAGGCACCACACTTGTGGCGGCTACACAATTGAGACGGAAAGCGATCGGCGTTGAGATCGATCCTGAGAACGTCCAATGCATTCAGGCGCGCTTGGCAGTGCTGCGTCCATCTGATTCTGTGGAGCGCTTTTACGCCAGCTATATCTGCACACAGCACCTTGAGCGCATCTGGGCGAGGAAAACAGTGTAATGCATCATACGTGCGCTTTAGACTTGGATGCTGAAGGGCACTTCGCGCTGATCTTGTGGCGCAGTGCGCTCTTCATAGTACAGGTCAGCTTGCGCTAGATAGTCGCCATTCGGCGTGACGACGCCGCGCACATGCACGGTGAATTCCATCTTGCGATGCATCGTTTCGATGATGCTCAGCTCGGCAATGACCTGCTCTTCAGGCAGGCGCAACACGCGCAGCTCTAAGCTGGGACGCTCTTGGAAGGCAGTCACGTCCACGTTCAGCTTGATGCGCCAGCCATCAGGATACGGCTGCGCGGTCAGCCGCTCAATGCGCACTTTTTCGCGCGGCTGCGGCACTTGATCAGGCTCTGCGAAATGAATCTCCATGCGCGTTTGTCACTCATCGAATAAGTAAGTCGGTTCAGCGTAGTAGCGGACGCGTCGCTCTGCCATACGCTGTTGAATCCAGCGCCGCAGTGCTTCGTTTTTCTCAGCGAGCGTCTGACCTGTCTCAGCGAGCGCGCTCAGCGGATAGTTCAGGCGCATGGCGCGTCCGCGAATGATGTGACGGCTGATGCCAGGCGGCAAATGCACGCCATCGCGCGCTGCGACCATGATCTCAGCAGGATGATAGCGCGGAAAGACCACGATCGCGACCGCTTCAGGGTAAAGGCGGCGCGCGATGCTAATCGAGTCAGTGTTGATCCGATTGAGCGCGCCGCGCGCTTTGTAGGTATTCACCATCTCGCGTAGGACGGCTGTGCGCGCCGCGAGCGTATGCACTTCAGCGTTCAGCGTATAGGCGCGATTATCGCTCAGCACTGTGTAGGCAAGCACGTCACGACGTGCCAAAGCAGCGCGCGCGCTCAACAGGTCGCTGCTCTCGATCTGAAAGGTCTTAATCTCGCGCAAATTCCGCAAAAACTCAAACCATGAGATGCCGCTGATCACGTGATGCCACGTCTCTAATTCTACAGCGCCGCTCTCATAATTGACCACTTGCACTAAAATATGCGGATAGCCGAGCTGCTGCAGCGCATAGTGCCGATTGGCGCCGTCGAGGATCACGTAGCGCTCAGCGTCCAAAGGCGCTACGACAGGCGGATTGAGCCAAGTCTCAGCAGCGCGAATGCGCTCGATCAGCGGCGCAGCGCGCTGTGGATCGTGTTCTTCATGCGGAATCAAGCTGGTGATTGGCACAATGCGCAGGTCAGGGATGATATCATGAGCAGTTGGCTCATCTTGGATTGCGTTTTGCATAACAGGCTTTCATCTCAGGCTAAAATTTTGCCCTAGTGTATTCCGAAATCGAGCGGATTGCACGCCGTTCATCGCTGAATGCGCTACAATTTGTGATGTGGAGAATGCCTTATGCCGATCCGTGTTCTGCCTGAGAATGTGGCAGCGCAAATTGCCGCTGGCGAAGTCGTTGAGCGACCTGCCTCTGTGGTCAAAGAGCTGATCGAGAATGCATTGGACGCTGAAGCGCGCAATATTCGCGTTGAAGTACAAAGCGGCGGACGCAAACTGATCCGAGTCAGCGATGATGGCTGCGGCATTCCTGCTGAGGAAGCGCCGCTCGCCTTCGCGCGCCATGCCACCAGCAAATTGCAGCGCATTGACGATTTAGATCGCCTGCAGACGCTAGGCTTTCGCGGAGAAGCCTTGGCGAGCATCGCCAGTGTGTCGCGCGTGACCATGCTGACGCGCCATGCTGAGGAAAAGGTAGGCACATTGTTGCGCCTTGAAGGCGGTCGCCTGATCGAGCGACGCGCCGAAGGCACGCCGCAAGGCACAGTTTTGACCGTCGAAGATTTGTTCTTCAACACGCCTGCGCGCCTGAAATTCCTGAAGGCTGAGGCGACGGAACGTCGCCAAATCGAGAGCGTGCTGATGCGCTACGCGATGGCGTATCCTGACGTGCGCTTCAGTTTGAGCCAAGACGGTCGTCCGAGCTTCGCCACGAGCGGCAACGGCAGCCTTGCTGATGTGCTAGTCGAGACGCTTGGCTTGGAGATCGTTCGGCAGCTGCTGCCTGTGCAGCCGCTTGAGAGCGAGAGAGCGTCCGTTGCCGTTTACGGCTACACAAGCGCGCCGATGCTCAACCGCACCACGCGCGCCTACATCACGCTCTTCGTCAACGGACGCCATATTCAGGACGCCAGCTTGAGCTACGCCGTCTCGCAAGCCTATCACACGCTGATGCCTGAGGATCGCTATCCTGTCGCAGTGCTGATGATCGTCTTGCCGCCTTCAGAGGTGGACGTGAATGTGCATCCGACAAAGGCTGAGGTGCGCTTCCGCGCGCCTGAGGTCGTTTTCGGCGCTGTGCAACGCGCTGTGCGGCGCGCTGTGCTAGGCGTGAGCGGCGTGCCGAGCTTCGCGCCGCGCGCCGCCGATTCAGAGCGACCATGGCGCGTTCTGGGCAACGCGCAGTCTGAGCGACCTGCGCTGAAGCTCACCACAGAAGACTCAGGGCGCTATGCGCAGCATGTGCAGCCTGCGCCTGAGCCGCCTAAAAGCGACTCAGCATCGCGTCCGCGCAGTTTGCCGCCGATGCGCATCGTCGGGCAGCTGGCGGCGACCTACATCATCGCCGAAGCGCCTGCAGGCATGTATTTGATCGATCAGCACGCTGCGCACGAGCGCATTTTATATGAGCAGTACTTACGCGATCAAGCGCAGCGCAAGCCGATTGCGCAGCGCACTTTGCAGCCGTTCAGCTTGAACGTGCCGCCAGCTACGCTGCGCTTGATCGAAGAGAACATCGAGGCGCTGCGCGCCGTCGGCTTCGAGATCGAGCCATTTGGCGCGAACGCGGTGCGCGTTTACGCCGTGCCTGCTGCGCTGGGCAAGCACAATCCTGCTGAGGCAGTGGTGGAAGTATTGGCAGACCTTGAGCAAGGTAAAGCGGCAGGCGAATCAGCCTTTGAAGCGCAGCTGATCTTGCGGATATGCAAGGCGGCAGCCGTGAAGGCAGGTCAGATTCTCAGCTACACTGAGATGAACGACATATTGCGCCAATTAGAGCGCTGTGAGCATCCGTTGAGCTGTCCGCACGGTCGCCCGACGTTGATACACATCAGCGCGGCGCAGCTCGCCAAAGAATTCGGGCGGACGTGAAAAAAGACGCTGCGCGCAAGGCACAGCGTCTTATCTGGATAGCGGGGGCAGGATTCGAACCTGCGACCTCCGGGTTATGAGCCCGACGAGCTGCCACTGCTCTACCCCGCGTCATTCTGAGCTAAAATATAGCACACTCGGCGGCGCTTGTAAAGGCTGACTTTAGCAAAAGCTGAAATGTCCCTGCTGCGCTGTGTGCTATAGTGGATAGGGTAACGCTCAGTCAACGCGATGCACTATGCTTCAACGCACCTTCAAACGCCTGATTCGCAGCCTGTTCGGCTTTCTGATCAGCTTTGCATACCTCGCCTATCGGATTGAAGGCGTGAATGCCTTGCTGCTGATCATGCCTGCCAAGCTCATCGCGCCAACGCTACGACGCTATGGCGCGACAATTGGCGCAAATCCACAAATTCACTCGCCCTTGATCATACACAACGCTGACTCTGCGCGCGGCAAAGAATATGCCAATCTGGTGATCGGCGATCATTGCTATATCGGAAGAGATGTCTTCTTGGATTTAGCAGAGTGCATCACGCTAGAAGACTATGTTACAATTTCTATGCGCTGTACGCTGATCACACATACTAATGTGGGCAATCGTCCGCCTGAGCTGCTGAACCTGTCCGCAAGCAGTGCGCCGATCATCATACGGCGCGGCGCTTACCTAGGCGCTTGCAGCACGCTCTTGGAAGGCGTCGAGATCGGCGAGCGGGCTGTGGTCGCCGCAGGCGCGGTGGTGCGGCGCAGCGTAGGACAAGATGAAGTAGTAGGCGGCGTGCCAAGCCGTCCGTTGCGTAGGATGCGTGCAAATGGCGAGGCGCTTGAGTAAATGACTCTCATCAATCGTTTCCCAGCAGAACTTCTAATCGGCATCGCTGTGCTGGCAATAAGCCTCGTGCTAGGCGTAGCGGCAGGCACAGGTTATCTCTCATTCCAAGTTTTTCTGGGCATCCTGTTCGGCGGTATTGTGCTGATCATTCTCGCAGCAGGCGAGAACAACTTGAGAATGGGCATGGCGATCTGGATACTGCTCTTCGCGATTGGCTACCGCACTGTGCAAGTCAGCACGTATTTTCGCCTACATCCGCTAGTTTTGCTGCTTTACCTCCTCGGCGCGCTCTACCTGACGCAGCGGCGCATACCTGAGGCGGAACGCATGGCGCCTAATCCTCACTTGCAGTTAGCGTTGTTCATCGGTTTGTTCTTCTGGGTGAATGGCTGGCTGCAAGGGCTTCTGCGCGGCAGGCGCTGGGATTTGATGATCACAGAGGCGCTGAACTTTCTGGCTTTTGTGCCAATCTTTGTCCTTGTGAGGCATGTCTCGGAGAAGCCGCTTGGACTGCGCCAACTATTGCAGCTGTTCTACAATGTCGCTGTCTTCATTGCTTTGACGGGCATTTTTGAGTACACCTTTTCGGATTTTGCGCGAACAGCCTTAGCGAGAGTCTCACGAACAGATAACATCGTCTTCTTGGAAGGTATCACAGGCTTTGAGCGAGCAGGCTTCGTTTTTTGGGGCTCGCCAGCGGCAGCTTTCATCTGCATGTTGGCGTTGCCAATCGCGCTGCCATACCTAGCGTGGGCAAAAGGACTGGCTAAGGGCTATGTTTTGATCAGCGCGTTTTGCTTGCTGGTCGGCATCTACATCAGCGGCTATCGCAGTTTGTGGATGCTGAGTGGCGTCTTAGTGATGGTGGCACTTCTCAGTCGCCGCAATTTGGTCATCACTGTGATAGGCGCGACGCTGACAGCATTCGTGATCTCACTCATACCTGAAGCTGGACAAGAGCGCTTTGCACAAGCGCTTGAGGTTGTGCAAGGCATTTCTTATGATAACAGCATTCGCACACGCGAAGCGTGGTTCAATTTTGCCTTGACCACTGGGCTGACCTATCCAACAGGCATCGGTTGGGGCGGCACGGGTTGGTCACATAGCGATTTAGCACAAGTGATGGGCAATTTAGGTGTGGCAGCAGGCGTTGCATTTGTCACTTGGTATCTTGTCACACTTTGGCGCGTATGGCGTGCGCAACAGCGTCATCTGACCGATCCGCTCATCTTAGCGCTGCTGTGCAGCTTTATCGGCGTAGGCGGCTTACTGCTGTTTCAAGGCGTGCAGGTCTTGCCGCAGCTTGCCATGCCATGTTGGTTCATCTGGGCAGTGGCGCATGTGTACGCCAAACAACTGAGGACTTCACAACGTGCCGTCTGAGAAGCTGAGCGTCCTTATTCCGACCTTCAACAATGAAGCGCTTTTGCCTGCTCTACTGGACGATGTACAATGGGCAGATGAGATCGTTATAGTGGACTCATTCAGCACTGATCGAACGGTCGCCATTTGCCAAGCGCGCGGTGCGCGCGTCCTGCAGCGCGTTTACACAAGTCCTGCTGAGCAAAAAAACTGGGCGATTCCGCAATGCGTGCATGAGTGGATTCTGGCTCTAGATAGCGACGAGCGCTTGTCGCCTGCACTGCAAGCAGAGATTCGAGCGCTGTTGGCGGCAGGCATTCCGAGCGATGTTGATGCCTTTCGCGTAGCACGCCGCAACTTCTTGCTCGGTCACTGGATGCGCACGATGCGCTTGTATCCTGATTATCAGACGCGCTTGTTTCGAAAAAGCGCAGGACGTTTTGAGCCGAAAGCAGTCCACGAGCATCTCAGAGTGCTCGGCAAGGTGCTGACTCTTCAAACGCCGCTCGATCACTATGCGACGCCAGCGCTCTCGAAGCAGATCGGCGTCTTGGATCGTTACTCCACTTACAAATCGCGCGAGCTGTATGCACAAGGCAAGCGCTTCCATTGGCACAATCTGCTGTTGCGCCCTTGGGCAGTTTTGCTAAAGTTGTTTCTGTTGGAAGGCGGCTTCAGGGAAGGCTTTCGCGGCTTGTTTGTCGCTTTTCACACCGCTGCCTACGTCTTTTTCACACACGCTAAGCTCTGGGAGTTGGAATGGCAAGACGGGAAGCGCCGCTAGTGGCATTGGTGGACGTGAGCGCTAAGATGGGCGGCGTTGAATTCAGCACGCTCTATCTTGCGCAGCGCATGGATCGAACGAAATTCCGCCCGCTCGTGATCTGCCCTGAGGAAGGCGACCTGCCGAAGCGCTGCCGCGAGAGCGGCGTGCCAGTCGAGATTGTTCGGCAGCCGCGCCTGCTGAGCAGCAGCCTGCGTATTGGCAAGCAGCGCCTGCCCAATCCGCTCAGTTGGCTGATCAATTGCGCGTTGTTCGTGATCATCGCGCGGCGCGTGGCGCGCAGCTTGCGGCAGGCATCCGTGACGCTCGTCTGCACTAAAGGCATCTTCGCGCATTTCTATGGCGGCTTGGCGGCGCGAATGGCAGGCGTGCCTTGCGTCTGGCACGTGCAAGACCTGATCGCCGAGCGTTACGGCGGACTGTATATGCGCCTGCTCGGTATGGCAGGACGCCTGTTGGCTGCGCACGTCATTGCAGATGGCACGCCGATCCAAGCGCAATGGCGCGCCTACTTGCCTGAAAGACGCCTGCATCTCGTCTACAACGGCGTAGATATAGAGCAGTTCTCGCCGCACGTTGATGGCAGCGCCGTCCGCGCTGAGTGGCAAGCGGACGCACAGACGCTTTTGATTGGCAATGTGGCGCGTCTGACGGCATGGAAAGGTCAGGACTACCTTGTGCGCGCCTTCGCACAGATCGCTGATGCGTTTCCACAGGCGAAGCTGGTCTTGGTCGGCTCGCCTGTCTTCGATAACGACGCTTTTGAGCAGCGCTTGCGTCAGCTTGCCGAGCTGCTCGGCGAGCGCGTGATCTTCGCAGGCTTTCGCTGGGACTTACCGCAAGTGTTGGCAGCTTTGGATATCTACGCGCACGTCTCAGTGGAAAAAGACACCAGTCCGCTCTCGGTCGTCTCGGCAGCCGCCAGCGGCAAGCCGATCCTCTGCACAGCCGTTGAAGGCGTGACAGAGCTATTCACGCCTGACCGAGATGCAGTGATCGTGCCGCCGAAGGATGTCTCAGCTCTGGCAGAAGCACTACGGGCGCTGCTGAACGACGCCGCATGCCGCGCGAAGCTCAGCGAAGCAGCTCGTCAAATGGCGCTTCAAAAGTTGAGCCTTGATCAGTTCGCGCGCAACTGTGAAGCTGTTTTTGAGAGAGCGCTCAGGCATGACCGATGAGCTGCCTTTCGTGACCGTGATCATGCCCATCCGTGATGAGGCAGATTTCATCGCGCGCAGTCTGGGCGCTGTTTTGGCGCAAGACTATCCGCCTGAGCGTATGGAGATCATCATTGCGGACGGCATGTCTAGCGATGACACGCGCGCTGAGATCGCGCGGCTTGCAGCGCAACATCCTGAGCGCGCTATCATGGTCATAGATAATCCGCGCCAGATCGTGCCGACGGGCATGAACTTAGCGCAACGCATGGCGCGCGGCGCGATCATCGTGCGCGTTGACGGTCACTGTGAGATCGCGCCCGATTATATCTCACAGTGCGTGGCACATTTGCAGCGCGGCGAAGCGGACGGCGTCGGCGGTCCAATCGAGACGGTCGGACAGACGCCCAACAGCCAATCAATTGCGCTCGCCATGAGCAGTTGGTTCGGCGTTGGCGGCTCTGCTTTTCGCACAGTGAAGAATCGCCCGCTCTACGCGGATACAGTCGCTTTCCCTGCCTATCGGCGCGATGTGGTCGAGCGCGTTGGCGCTTACGACGAGAGCTTGGTGCGCAACCAAGATGATGAATACAACTATCGCCTGCGCAAGCTCGGCTTTCGTCTGCTGCTGACGCCAAAAATTCGCTCGCGCTACTACAGCCGCGCCACGCTGCGCAAAGTTTGGCGTCAATACTACCAGTACGGCTTCTACAAAGTGCGCGTGCTGCAAAAGCATCCGCGCCAGATGAGCTTGCGTCAATTTGTGCCGCCGCTGTTCGTAGCTGTGCTGATCTTAGGCGGTCTGCTCGCTGTGTTCAGTCCGCTGGTCAGACTGCTGTGGACGCTGGTCGTCATTACATATATAGCGGTGAATTTGAGCGTCTCAGCAGCTCTGGCAGCACGGCATGGCTGGCGACATTTGCTGCGCTTACCGCTTGTCTTCGCCGCGTTGCACTTGAGCTATGGCTTAGGCTTCTGGCACGGCGTATGGCATTTTGGTCTAGCGAGACGCGCAGCAAGGAATCGAGTGACGACATGACGCGAATTGCGCTGCCTATCGAGACCGTGCGCGCGACGCTCACAGCAATCTGTCAGATACGCGGCTTGAGCGCCGAAGAGACGGCGCTGATTGTGTCGGAGTATCTGGATGCAGAGCTGTGTGGTGTTCGCTCGCACGGCGCGCTGAAGATGCTGGCGCTGCCGCAAGCGATCCGCGCGCGGCAAGGCAAGCCGCGCCTTGTGCTGGATCGCGGTTTCGCGGTCTCAGTAGATGGTCAGCGCGAGCTGGGCATTTTGGCGGCGCATTTTTGCACAACATTGGCTATCGAGCGCGCCGCTGAGCATGGACTCGGCATGGTCGCGTTACGCAACGCGGCGCGCTATGGGCGCATTGTGCCGTTTGGCGAGCGCATTGCACAATCGGGCATGATCGGCATCATTATGAACGTCGGCGGCACCTTCGCCGCGCCGCCGAATACGAATGCGCGCGCCTTGGGCGTGAATCCGATGTGCATCGCGCTGCCGCGTGCGCACGGCGCGCCAATCGTAGGCGATTTTGCTACTGCTGAAGGCGTGTGGAGCGAAGTTTTGCTGGCGCAGCTTGAAGGACGCGATCTGCCGCCGCAGCGCTTCATCGCGGCGGACGGCGCATACACAACGCAGCCTGAGCAAGCTCACGCCGTGCGCATCTTCGGCGGCGCAAAAGGCTTTCTGCTCAATTTGACCATCGAGGCGCTCTGTAGCGCGTTGATCGGCGCGCTGCCTGCCTACAAGGCGCAGAGCGAGTACGATCTCGGCTTTTTGTTCCTCGCCTTCAGCAGCGCGCTCTTCCGCTCAGAGCCTGAAGGCATGATCGAAGAGCTTGAAGCGCTCGCCACTATGCTCAGCAACTTGCCGTCTGCCGCTGACGAGCCGCCGCGCTTGCCAAACGAGCGCAGCGCAACGCGCCGCGCCGAAGCGCTCAAGCGCGGCACGCTCGACCTGCATCCTGCGCTCTGGTCGCGTTTGCAAAGGCTCGCTGCCGATCCAAATGCGCTGTGATGGCGCGTATCTCAGAACTCTTCTTCCTGCTTCTTGCCGCGCTCGATGACTTCAGGCTCAGCCATCACGGCGCCTTCCTCAGCCGTCTCTTCAGCCACGGCGCCTGTCAAGGACTCGACGCGCGCGATCACCTCATGCGGATCGGCGAGATACTGCACACCTTCCAATGCAGGCAGATCGGCTATCGTCAGCTTGGCGCCGAGCGTCGTCAGGCGCGAAGCATCCACTTCGATATGGTCGGGAATGTTAGTCGGCAAGCATTCCACTTCAACTGAGACGACAGGATGAGTCAGCATCAGGTCAGCGGCGAGCTTCGGCACGCGCGTCAGCACAATCGCGACTTCTGTGCGCAGCTTCTTGCTCAAATCCACGCGCAGGAAGTCTACGTGCAGGATATCGCGGCGGATCACGTCACGCTGCACTTCGCGCACCAGCGTGTCGTAGGTTTGCCCGTTGACTGTGACGCGCACCAAGTGCGTGCCGCCTGCCTTTTGTAGCACAATTTCAAGCGCGCGCCGCTGGCAGCTGATCGGCAACGCCTCGCCTAGACCGTAGATGATAGCTGGCACCTGATCGGCGCGGCGCAGCTGCTTCACCTGTTTGCCGATGATCGTACGTGGCTCTGCGCTCAAGGTGTAGGTTTCCGCCACGAGCCTTATCTCCTCTTAGCTTAGATATGTCAAAGTCTGAGCAGACATTCTAGCTGAGAGTTTGCTGTCCGTCAAGATCGAGCCCAATGCGCCGCTTTCCTGAATTTGTGATGAGGTGCTGACTCTCTAATGAGATGAATCTAGGGTATACTTATGCTGGACAGCGCGCGCAGTGTGAAAGTTATGAGCATGAGCTTTGAGGATAGAGCGACGGACGCATCAAGCCGTCCCATCGCTCTGCTGATTGTAGACGATCATCCCTTGATGCGCGGCGGCTTGCGCAAGCTGCTGGAGCTGGAAGCCGATATGCAAGTGGTGGCGGAAGCAGGCAACGGCGAAGACGCGCTGCAACTTGCTCAGCAGCTGCAGCCGGACGTGGTGCTGTTGGACATCAACCTGCCGACTTTGAACGGCTTGGAAGTGACTGCGCGCTTGAAGACGATCCATCGCCATATCGCCGTCGTCTTGCTGACTGCGCACGATCAAGCTGAACAAGTGCTATATGCCATGCGTGCAGGCGCGTCCGCTTACTGCACTAAAGGCGTAGAAGCCGATCGTCTGTTCGCAATCATTCGTGAAGTAGCGCACGGCAATTACGTGATCGGCGACCGCGTCTACACGCCTGAGGCATTGCGCGCTTGGCTAGAGTCGCAGCGTGAAAGCGTCTTAGGTGATGATGGCGAGCGTTTGCAGCCGCTCAGCCCGCGCGAGATGGAAATTTTGCGTTGTGTGACGCGCGGCTTGCATAATAAAGCCATCGCCCAAGAGCTGGGCATCAGCCACCAAACTGTACGCAATCATGTCACATCAATCCTGACCAAGCTCAACGTGCGCGGACGCACTCAAGCGGCAATCTATGCTTTGAAGCGCGGCTGGGTGCGCGCCGACGAGTTCAATCCGCCGTTGGAAAACGAGAATGAGTAGACTTCAAAGAATCAGGAGCGTTTAGGCATGACGACCAGCACGAAAGATACTCTGATCGACTCGCTGCGCGCTGAACATGAGCAGATCGCCAAGCGCTTGCGCGAGATTCAGTCCATGATCGATCAGACGCAAGCCGAGTTCCGTCGTCTGCAGCAGCGCAGTGTGGAAGTGAACACTCATATGAAACGCATCGAAGATAACTTCGACACAGTGCCGCGCAACGACATCAAAGCAGTCTACACTTCAGCGCTCGATACGCGCACGCGCTTGCTCAGCTCGCAGGCGCAGCTTGAAAAGTTACAGCAAGATCGCGCTCAATTGGAACATTTTGGCAATTTGCTCAACAGTTTGCTGAACTCGCTGGAAGGCGTTGCGCTGCCTGCGCCATCTGCCGCTGGCGCGCAACAAGCAGCAGGCGAGACTCAGCTCTCTAACGAGACGATCATCCGTTTGGTGCAGTCTCAAGAGAGCGAACGCCAGCGCCTTGCGCGCCAAATGCACGATGGACCTGCTCAATCGCTCACCAACTTCATTCTGCAGGCTGAAATTTGCCGCCGCCTCTTCGATCGCGATCCAAGCCGCGCCACTGAAGAGCTGGAGAACCTGAAAACAGCCGCCAGCACAACCTTCCAGCGCGTGCGCGATTTCATCTTCGAGCTACGCCCAATGATGCTTGACGACCTTGGCTTGGTGCCAACTATGCGCCGCTATGTGGACGTTTTCACGGAGAAGAGCGGCATCGAGACGCGCATCAACGTCGTCGGCGAAGAGCGCCGCCGTCTTGAGCCGCACACTGAAGTGACTTTTTTCCGCAGCTTGCAAGAGCTGCTCGCCTACGCGCGCGACAATGCGCAGTCCACCAAGATTGACATTGTCCTCGATATCACCAGCAATCCTGCCAAGGCGTCCGTCACCTTTAACGGTCGCACGATTACAGAGATTGAGGAAGAAGTGGAGCAGAACAGGCACAAGATGTTCGGCTTGGCGGCATTGGCAGAGCGTATCGAGTTGGTAGGCGGTCAGATAGAGTTTCACAGCATCGAAGGCGAGCCGAATCGCGTTGATATCGCGCTGCCTGCGGCGATCAGTTGAGCGCTGCTCAACTTCATAACAGGACATGTGTCAGACTTGCAGATTCGCGCGCGGTGAATACACTTGACATATCCGATGCAGCGCACAGGCTAAACTGACCTTGTGTATCCTTCTGGGAGAAAATCATGAGCCGAAATGTTCTGATCTTGTTGCTGTTGGTCGTGGTGCTTGGCGGCGGCGCAGCTGTGCTGCTGTTAGCGCAAAATCAAAGTCAAGATATTTCGCCGCCGCCTGCGCCGCCTGTTGCCATCGAGCCGCAGTTCACGCCAATTCCACCTGTTGAGTTCGTGGAGATCGTGATTGCAGTTCAGGAGCTGCCGCGCGGCATCGTCATCCCTGAAGATGGCGTCGCGCTGCGCCCTTGGCCCAAAGAATCGCTGCCCAGAGATAACATAGACAATGTGCGCGAAGTGGTCGGGCGTATTGCGCGCACAGATATCGCTCGCGAAGCGCCTATTCTTTCCTCGCAGCTGGTGGATAACATCTCGCAGATCGCCTCAGCGGGCTCGGATGCGGCAGCCGTGCTGCCGAACGGCTTAGTGGCAGTCGCCATGCCCATTGACCGTCTGACCAACGTGGCGCATGCGCCGATGAGCGGCGATACAGTGGATATCATCATCTCGTTTCTGTTTGTAGACGTGGACGATGAATTCCAGACGCGCCTGCCCAACAAAATCACCTTGACCGTGCTGAAGCAAGACGGCACGCTCGAATTCCAGAGCGGCATTGAAGGACGCATTGAGCCAAGCGGCGATTTTCCGTTTCCAATTGTGGTCGGACCCAGCGAGACACAGCGTCCGCGCCTTGTCACGCAGCGCACCATTCAAAACGCGCTTGTGATCCACGTTGGCACTTTCCCGCCTGATGGCGACTTCTTGAATCGCCGCCCGACGCCGCTGCCGCCGCCGACCTACGATCCTGCGCGCGGCGGACCGACGCCATTGCCCACGCCGACCTTCACGCCCTTGCCGCCTAAAGATATCATCACTTTGGCGATGGAGCCGCAAGAAGCTGTCGCGCTGGTCTGGGCAGTTGAGTCGCGCTTGCCCATCACGCTCGCCTTGCGTTCTGCTCGCGACCGCAATGCGCCGCCAACTTCCACCAATGCAGTCTCTCTGGAATACATGATCTCGGAATATCGCGTGCCGCAGCCTGCCAGCTTGCCTTACGCGCTGGAGCCTGCCATTCGCTCAATTCGCCGCCTGATCCTCGCTGAAGAACTCACGCTCGGCACGTTGGATCGCTGAAAGCGCTAGTTGGTGAAAAGGTGAAAAGTGAATGGCTGACAAGAAAATTCGCATCCTGATCGTAGATGACATCCCAGAGGCGCGCGAGCGCCTTCAGAAGTTGCTGGCATTTGAGGCTGACTTCGAAGTGGTTGGCATGGCGAGCGGCGGTCGGGAAGGCATTCGGCTCGCCATCGAGCTGCAGCCCGATATCGTGCTGATGGATATCAACATGCCGGACATGGACGGCATCACGGCTGCCAACGAGCTGCGCCGCAACGCGCCGATGGTCGGCGTGATCATGATGAGCGTGCAAGGCGAGGCAGAGTACATCCGCCGCGCTTTGCAGGCAGGCGCTCGCGACTTCCTGACCAAGCCGCCGCCTACTGAAGAACTCTACGCCACGCTGCGCCGTGTGGCGGAAGATGTCCGCTCAATGACTGTGCTGGTCAGCGGCGATGACAAGAAAGAAAAGAAGAAGCTTGAAGTTCAAGAAGAGCGCACTGCGCACGTCATCGCCGTCTACAGTCCGCAAGGCGGCGCCGGCAAGACGACCATCGCCACTAATCTGGCTGCTGCGCTCATGCGCGAAGGCGTGCGCGTCCTGCTGGTGGACTGCGACTTCCAATTCGGCGACGTCGGCGTCTTCCTCAACCTGAAGCCACAAGCGACTATTGTTGAGCTGATCAGGAACGTGGATGACCTGGACATTGACCTTGTCAACAACGTCTTAGTCACACACGATAGCGGCTTGCGCGTGCTGGCGGCGCCGCTGCGCCCTGAAGATGTTGACTACGTGCCGATGGAAAAAGTGCCGTTGCTGATCGAGAAACTGCGCAGCGTTTTCGATTACATCGTGCTAGATATGAACACGCGCATTGATGGAACAGCGATCGCCTTGTTGGATATGGCATCGCGCATCTTCTTGGTCTTGAATCCGACCTTGCCTGCGCTCAAGAACGGTCTGGCGGCGATGACGCTGTTCAACAGTTTTGAGTATCCTGAAGAGAAGACGCTGTTGGTGCTGAATCGCGTCACGCCTGAGCTAGAGCGCTCTAAGGTCGCGCTCGCCGTCAACGTCTTCGAGCAGAAATTGCGCCGCAAAGCCTTCGCCGTCATCCCAATGGATGAGAAGCGCGTGCTGTTCGCCGTCAATCGTGGCATCTCAGTCATCGCCAAAGATCGCAATCAGCCGCCCGCGCGTGACTTGATCGCCATGGCGGATGCGCTGATCGAGAGCCTAACGCCGAAGCAGGAGCCATCTGCGCCACAACAGCCGCCTGCGCCT
>Ga0308403_1000368_pt1 | contig 18452 bp, 13 predicted proteins | sample HotsprSampleOSM3_FD_203470 | JGI IMG/M metagenome (GOLD analysis project Ga0308403, IMG submission 203470) | Hot spring phototrophic mat microbial communities from Octopus Spring, Yellowstone National Park, Wyoming, United States - 20060914_OS-M3 ... | reverse complement strand
CCGGTCTGTTGTCCGGTCTGCTGTCCGGTCTGTTGTCCGGTCTGCTGTCCGGTCTGTTGTCCGGTCTGCTGTCCGGTTTGCTGTCCGGTCTGTTGTCCGGTTTGCTGTCCGGTCTGCTGCCCGCCTTGTTGCCCGGTCTGCTGCTGTTGCATTTCGCGCTCAAGCGCCTGGCGAAACTCATCAGACTTCAGGAAGGCATCCATCCCTGTAAAGTGGATTGTTGCCATGACGAGATCGTTTCCCTGCTCCTGAAGTATTTGGGCAAAATGCTTCAGGGCAATAATCGAATTGAATTCCATCGAGCGGGTGGCATCGACTCCAGGCAACTGACGCACCAGTTTCAGTGCCTCTTCATGACTGTCCGTCGTCTTCAATCTCAATGGACCCATGGGAGTGCCCACCTCATTGGGAATCGAGTGGTCCACCTCAATGTCAACGCTTATCGCCGTGATATTCTGCAGGACATGCAGGAAAAGCTGGTTGTCCCTGAGATGTTCAAGCCCCATCTGCTTCAGCAAATAGGCATCCAGCAGATGATAGAACTTCTGAACCCGTTCCGGATGTCCCATCAGCACATGAAGGGTCTCATGCTGAATCACAAACGCCAATTCCTCATTGGTCATCTTTTTGAGCTGGTCGCTGTTGTAGTAAAAACGACCAAAACGGTCAATGGCGGCTGCGTGTGGCATCATTCCGGTGACATCGACGAACGTCATCTGTGAGTAATAGGGAGTCAGCACCGGAATACTGGCACATAGTGTCTGGGTGATCGTCGCCAGGCGCTGACTGGTTTCAGGACAGGACGAGGCTTTCTGGCGAAGGGGATGGTTGATGAAATGCATGGGAAGAACTCCTTTCAGAAAGGACTGAATCGCCTGACGGGAAAAGGAACGTGGATCAGAGCGGAGTGGAAAGGGAGGGACCGGAAGCGGAGGGATGATGCGGAGAAGGGGGCGCTTCCTTACCCGCCCCGGAACCGCCTCCCGCCGGCGGATTCAGGGCGTCATAAATGTGGCGGAAAAGATTGGTCAGAAGCGCAGAAGCCTTCGCGCTGATCTTCAGGTCCGAAACCACACCGAACTTGGTATCATCACTATTGTTCAATTGGCCAATCGTCCACTTCAGAACCGGCCGCAGATCATCCAGACTCGGCATGAACAGACTGTCAAACTCCTGCCCAAGATGTTTCTGCTGCCGGAGTTGTTCCAGAAACAGTCCGAAATGCTCCAGGTAGCGCGCGCGGGCAGCCGGAGTCCGGGCAGCCGCCTTGCCACCGTCACCGGCTATGGAGGCGGAAAAATGCTGCGACAGTGAGACGCAGACCGAGCGCACCAGCACCTTGATCTGCTCCGGCGAAAGATCGGCTGGAATGGGCTGCCCCTTCCGGATGATATCATCGCCGGTAATCTGGTTCTCGAGCGAAACAAAGGTCGCAAAACCATCCACCGCACTCTTCGGCAGAAGCGGCTGCAGATACTCCTTCAGCAGGTTCCGGTTGAGTGTTGCGGCTGCATCCGATGGATGGGAATGGTTCAGTTCCAGCATCTGACTGTACAGCAGTTCACCGTAGGCTTCGGCCACCATCGTCCAGTTGCGTGGACACAGCAGACGGTTGTCCACGGTCAGTTCGTCCCTGTTCGGCACAAACTGATGTGGATACAGTTTCAGATAACCAACCACCGACCGCATGGCAAACAGGGTGCACCTGTTCAGCGATGGGGTGCGATCATCCATGCCAGCCTTCACCCCGTCTTCCACCCGCTGCACAAAATCCAGGAAACTGGGACGGAAGGGAATCCGCACCAGACGCTCATTCAGCGTCTCCCCAAACTCCCTCCCGGCCCGTGATTCCGAGGGGGCATTGCCCGCCGAAATGAACCGGATCGGAGCCACCGGTGTCCACGTCCCGAACTTCCCTTCCGCAACCTTCAGCAGCACGGCCTCCCACTGCGCCGAAATGTTGCTCATCTCGTCAATGAAAATGACCGGCTGCCTGCCTTTTTCCAGTGCCTTCTCGATGAGCCGCGTCAATCCGGTAAAGGTCGTCACCACATGCCGGCGCGGCAGCGTTTCGTTCCCGGGGGACCGGACGCCTTCCGCCACGGCATTCATATCCGCTCCGGGGGCATCTTCCAGTTTGACTGGAAAAGACACCCCCAACACGTCGGCCGGGGTCGAACTTGCCAGCACAATCTCGATGAGCTCGAATTGCGGTTCCCCGCGCGCCGCCAACTCCCGGTTCAGTTCCTCAATCACCCCCTTGACTTTGGAGGTCTTTCCATAACCTGGCGGACCATCGAGGTAAATGAAGTCGCTAAACGTTCCAACAGGTGACGGCTCATCCAGCAGATAGGCCCGGATGGCGGCATCCATCAGCAGATGCTCCGTAATGTCATGCTGCACCTGGGTGAAGATCTTTTCCTGCAACCGCGACTGGTTTTTTTCATGCCGCGCGCGGCTCGCCGTCAACATCGTGGAGACCTGCTGCATCTGTTCGCTGACCAGTTCCTTCGTTTCCCGCGTCCGCGCCAGCGTCCGCCCCTTCCGTGAGCCCTTCGCCCCCTGGGTCTGTTCCCAGATATGGGTGGCCCGCTCCGCCACATCGGCTCCATGCCGCTCCATCCACGTGACGAACTTCTGCGCTGTTTCCGCCGGCAGAACCTTGGACAGATACCAGACCGCCTCCTCGGTCCGCAGCGGACGCCCGTAAAACTGCGCCATACGCCCGTACCACTGCGCCGCCCGCGTCCACCGGCGTGGTGACGTCCGCTGCTGCGCATGGAGTTCCCCGCGGTTGAAATCCGACGGATGAGCACATAGGTACTCCACCACCATGACCCGCGCCCGATACCCCTCCAGCGACTTCCCGGGCCGCAGCATGTAGTCACACCACTCCCCAAAGTGCGGGTGATAATGCATGAACTCCAGCCGAGCCTGCGCCGGCTCCTTGAGCGAACGCCCGTAGGTCGACTGCTGCGCAAAGTTGCCCGCTGCCACAAACAGCACCGAGCCCGGCAACTCCCATGAGCCCAGCTTGCCCTCGACCAGCTTCAGGAAGACGGCCTCCCATTCCGGCGAGATGTTGCTCAGTTCGTCGAGAAACACCACCACCTGCTTGCCCGAACGCGCCAGATCGTTGACCCGGCGTGTGAACCACGTCCAGGACGTGACCGAGTGCCGCGCCGGCAGACCCTCATCGCCTGGCGCCTGAATGCGCCAGGAAACATTGATTTTCCCCAACCCTATCTGTTTCTCACCCGACAGGGCGGCTGCCGCATCTTCCTCCGAAAACGTATACGGCACGACCGGCCCCACCAGATCGGCAATCGAGGGCAGCGAGGGCAGAACCACTTCCACCATCACGAAATCCCGCAGCTTGGCCAGTTCCTGTCTGTCCCCATCCGTCGGCTGTTCCAGCGCTCCCAGAACCATCCGCCGCCGCTGCACCTCGGCATTGACCATATCGATTGAGCGGCTGACAAAGTTCGTCTTCCCCAGCCCCGGCCCCCCAATCAGATAGGGAATCGGACGGAAAGACGAAGGCTCATACAGACTGTCGAGCATGTAGGACAGCAGGTTCGTCCGCACCCGCTCGTGTTCGGCCAGTTCCGCCCGAAAGTGCTGGCGGGCCGTCTGCCAGGCCTTCTTCCGCAGCGCCTCCAGCAACGGATGTGTCTCCACCGTCCGGGATTCCCCCCCCTTCCCCTTCTGCGCCCCCGTCTTACTCCGGCCGGATACCGGGACCGGGAGCGAAGGCGGCGCCGCCAGGGCCGTCCCTGCTTCTGACACCGTTGTGCCCGCGGACATATCGTCCGACACATCCGCCGGAACCAGAACCAGTTGCCGCCGGATGACATCGGCAGCCAGATGTTTCAGTTCCGCGCGGAACATGCCCTCAAACCAGTCCCGATATGCAGAAGCCACCGGCCCGGGTATCCGCCGTCGGGTCAGCCACAATACTTTTTCAGCCGTCAGTTCCCCGGGGGACTGCCGCGCCACCCGCGCCAGGGTGTCCGCCGTCAGCGTCCAGTTGCGTGGATTGAGCGCCACGTATCCCATCTGGTCCGGAGCCGGCCGGATGGACTCCGAGCGGGCTTCCTGATCAGACAGAAACCACTGGCTATTCTGATCCAGAAACGTCACCACCGACTGACGCATCAACGCGCGAAACGGTGCCCCCCCATTCTGCAGCATCACCTCCTGCAGCATCATCTCCTTCCATTCCTCGAAATCCGGACGGAACAGAATGCGGTAGAGCCGGCGCTGCATCGATTCACCGAACGAACGCCCTTGAATCGTCTGTTCAATCGGATTGCCGGCGCCCACCAAGATGAAGTTCGGCGGCAGTATCCGGTCCCCCAGTTTCCGCTCGCACACCTTCAGCAGGCAGGCCTCCCACTGGGCATTGATATTGTTCATCTCGTCCAGAAACCAAACCACGTATTTTCCCTGCTGGGCGGCATCCGTCAGCAGCCGCTGGACCGGGGTCCAGGTCCGCACCACATGCCGCCGTGGCAGGGCTCTCCCGCTCTGCCCATCCCACTCATTCCCCTCCACCGCCATGAAAGAACGACCGACCGCCCCTTCCACATGGGTGCTGACCGGAAACGAGGTCCCGACAATGTCAGCCGGCGATGATAGCGAGGCCAGGACCGTCTCCAGCAAAACCACCTGCCCCTTCAATACCGGATGCTGCTCGTTGAGGTCCCTCACCAGTTTTTTTATCAGGGAAGTCTTCCCGTAACCGGCCGGACTTTCCAGATAAATGAATTGCAGGAATAAAGGCGGTTCCCCCATCGCATGCCGCAGCAACTGGTTGGTTACCCGCCGACGGATGTGATCGGCTGAGGAGTTGGAAAGAAAACCGCGTGAAAATGGCAATGACATCACCCACCTCCTGAAGTGGTCAGCATGAAAAAGGATTACCCGTGAAAGGGGGACCCGCAGCAATTTCCATAGAAATTTCTGCAACCGGTCCGGGCCACCGGCACCCCACCAGGCAGGCAAAAACGGAAAGCGAAACCCGGACATGGAGACCCACGCAGCCTGTAAACGGCGGGAGCGCTCCCAAGCCCCACCCTCTGCGGAAGGAGCCCCGCAGCCGGCGCAACTCCCACCGGGAATCCGGTCCGGCAGCGGGGAGGAAAGGGCCGTATCCCATGAAAAGCAAAACCATGTCCAAAAGCCCACTCCATATGCGCGGCTTGGCGCACTTCGCCCGTTTCAGCGTCAACCTCGTCAACCCAGCCTGCTCCCAAAACTCCGACCTTTGGGCCAGGTAGTGAACAAGCTCCGCCCTTCAGGGCGGGGGAGTTGACTTCAAAAGGCCCAGGAGGCGGAGACATGGAGGAACAGGAGAAGTTGAAGACAGGTGGCGACAGGAAACCGGAAAGCCGCCACCTCACCCCACAGGTGTATCACAAAAGAAACAGAAAGCCGAAAATCCATGAAACCCCGCAAAGTGTTTCAAAAATGTACCACATATCCGGTTCCAGGTAAAGGCAGGCTCCGGCAGACAGTCGGGGACGGATGCGTAACTCCCGGAGGGCACATGATTCAGAAGAGACGGGACGGGAATAAAAACAGCCACTTGCATGGCAACCAGGGGGGACAGGAAGGACAACCGGCCCCGGACGGCCACCCCCGGAAGAGCGTCCAGCCCGTCACCGGAAAACACCAGCCGGGTGGACAGGGAATTCGACTTGCCAGAATCCGGAAAATCCACTAGGCTTCAAACGGCGCTGCACGTCAGTCACGGAAAGTCCTCCTTTCGAGAGTGTAAGCGTTTGGACCAGGGATGCGCCCACCGCATCCCTTCTTTCTTTCCACTTTTTTCTTCCACCTCTGAAACCTGGAACCGGCCCTCCGGAACCAGCTCCGGTGACCCCCGGGGGCTTCCACCTGGCGGAAGTCTTGCTTGCCTTCCCCCATCCCTGCCACTCCCTGTTTCCTGTCCACCACCTTCCGGAGGAGTTACCATGTTACCTTTGCAGCGTTTCAGTACCCTGGGCGTTCACCCGGCCGTCCGGGAATGGCAACTCACCACGGATCCCACCAGCCAGAAAGTCCGTCTCGCCACCTGGGAGAAGGTTCACTGGACATCCCCGGAATGGCAGCGGGCCGTCTTTCCCCTGGCCCGGTATGACCTCGCCGCGGCCCAATGGCCACCCCAGGACAGTATCCTCATCGTTCTCAGCCGCCTCATGCCGCCACCGGGGATTTCCCCGGAACAACGCGCCGACTGGGGCGCCGACTGGACCAACCTGGCCCGAAAAACCCCATCCGACCGGAAATCCTTTCCGTGCATCCTGAAAAACGCCCTGCGAACGGAACCCTCCCCCACCCGGCGCGGTGATCTGATCGCCTGGATTCTGAGTCATGCCAGACAACTCGGTTACGAAACGCTCGAAGTCATAGAAACCATTGCGGCGGAACTGGAGCCGGAACAACGCGCGGAACTCGGACGGCGCGTCCATGCCCGGCTGTGCGAGGCAAACCCGAAAGACAATCTGTTCGCCCTCAGCCAGACCTGGCTGCGCCTCGAACCCGCCCCCGGCGCATGGGTGGAACCGGCAGCCGGGCTCATCGCCACCACACACAACCCGTCCGTCATCGCCATCCTCGCCACATATACTCCACCACCGGAGAAACGGGCCCCGCTCGTCGCTGCCTGGGAGACCAGACTGACCCAACCCCCACCGCCCCTTCCCGCCAATAACAGTTACATGGAGAGAAACCGGTACTACCAGCAAGTGACCATGTTCCGCCAGGCCTTGAAAGCCCTCCTCCGCCTTGAAACCACCCCGGGTGAACGTCTCCCGCTGGTGATGAAACTCCTCCGGGAAGCTCCCGGATGGTTCCATCCCATAATGGAGGAAGTCCTGGACTATCCACCACCGGAGACGGCAACCGACCCCCGCTACCGCATCTGGCGCCGGGGACTCCAGCGCGCATGGAAGCCTTATCGCCACACGCTGGCGTTTCTGGACTGGCAACTGCGCCACGAAGTCCGTCCGGGCGCGGCCCTGCCGCTCGTGCTTCATCACCTGCAACACCGCCACCCCAACCGCGCCGAAAGCGAGCGTCTGGGCGTGCTGGCGCGTTACCGCCTCCCGCCGGACCCGGAATTTGCGCCAGCGCGCGAACGCCTGAGCGTCGCCTGGGAAGACTATGCCCGCCGATTGCCCCCAACCCTGGCCAGGCGAGCCCGGCAGGTGGCCGCGCAACACCGCCCGGACACCGGGAACCCGCCGGAGCGTCCCGCCACCCGCACGAAAGCGCCGGACACCACCCCGCAACCAACCCCGGAAGAACTCGCTAGCCGGGTGGAGACATTGGTGCAGGAAAACAGTCCGCGGGACGCCCGCCACCAGCACAGAACCAGCTGGGAACTCGTCCAGAAGCTGGGGGCATCCGGACGCCAGACCCTTACCCCGGAAGAACGCGCGTACCTGCGCCAGGCGCGGTTGAAACTGGCCGCCTGGAAACCCGGCGGCACATATCTGAAGGCGGAACTCTGGGAGCAACTCGTGGCCGACCCGGATATGGACGTCGCCGCAGCCCTCATCCGTGGACTTACCGGAAAAGACCCATTGCCAGGAGCCGTGCTGTTTGCCATGGCTGGATTCGTCCCCGAAGATGAGCCCACGGCCATGCATCTCTGGGCGGCCTGGCAACCCTTCCTCAACGGTGAAAAACATGCCGAATGGGAACGCCGGTATGTTTCCTGGACACGCTTCCGGTGGGTCCTGCCGCCAGCCAAAGATGCCGCCGAACGCGCCCTGGTCCGGCTCCTTGACCGGTTCCCGGATGCGCTGCTGCCCCGGGTCGTGGAAGGCATCCTCCATGGCCCGCCAGCCTTGCGCAACTTTGTCGCCGGCTGGATTCCGGAAACAGCGTCCCGGCGACAGGCACTATGCGCCGCATGGAAAACCCGGCTCCAGCAGGAACCCCATGACCCGGCCGCCTGGCTGGCCCTGCGCCTGCTGGACCCGTCAGCGGCCAAAGCCATGTGGGTAACCGCCGTGGCAGCCGCCGGTACCCTGCACGAGTGGAAATTTCTCATGCGCCAGACCCCGGAGAGCATCTCCGGAGCGGAGTTTTACGCCGTCTGGAAACCACATCTGCCGCGTCTACCCTGGACACTCCGGCGGGTCTTCTGGCAGGTCAGCCTGACCGACCCGCCCGGCGGAACGGCATGGGAGGACCACCTCTGTGAAACCATCCGGACCGAGAGCTCCGTCCGGGTGCTGGAAGTGCTGGCGGCCGGTGTCCATGCTTCCACGTCCAGCCCCATCCTGCTGCCGGTGTGGAAGCGCCGTCTGGCAGAAGAGCGCATCCGGCCGGTGGCCCGGCGGGCACTGCGCAACATTCTCCAGCATGGCTGCCCGCTGCCTGAATCCAGCGGCCTGGTCTGGACGCAGTGGCAGCAGAGCTGGTCCCGGGAAGACGCTGATTACCGGGAACTGCTGACATACCATCTGCTGGACAACTGGGGGCAGGAAGCGCCGGTCCCGGAAACTTTCCCGCCAGAAAACCTCTGGATGCCGGCAGTGTTCAGGACGCTGCATGCGAACGGACCTGCTCCGGATGACTGGCAACCCTTCACCCTGGGGGAAAGCACGCCGCCGGACCCGGAGTGGCAGACCGCAGAAGCCGCCATTTTTGACCGCTTCCGCCAGGATGCCGCAACGGCCCACTGGAACCACATCCGGCAAACCTTTGTCGTCGCGGCCTGGCTCAGCCACACCGCCCGCCTGGCCACCAACCCGGACCTCCGGCAGCGTTACATTGCCCGCCTGCCCAACGGAACCGACGACCTGTCACCGGAGCGACTCCAGACCCATGCCCGCGCCATTGCGGATGAACTGTACGGACGGAACACCCACCCCCTGCCCCCCGGAGGCGAATCCGGAAGACGGGAACGCCAGCACCCGTTTTTTGATGCCGAACGCTTCCTGATAGCATGGATACATGAGGTGGAGACCGGCCGGAGGGAAGCGTCCGGGGACGACCCCGCCAGCCCCCTTACGCTCTACATCACCACCCTTCAGCGCCTGTTCCGCCACCCGGAGATCATCCTCCCCAGTACCACCGAAACCGAACTCATGCGCTATGCTTTCCTGGTGGCCGCCCGCGCCGCAGCCCAATGGCCCATCCGGCAGAAACCGGCGGCAGGGACGGGGCGGGAACTCGTCCAGCCGATCATTTTTGAGCATTTCCGCGTAACCGGGGTCGCCTGGCACCCGCCACGGCACTTCCTGATTACCGGAGACCAGAACTGGTCTGAAGCCGGAACACTGGAACCCGTCACCGTCCGCACCGCGTTCCTCTACGACCCGTTCCACCCGGAACGGAGCCGGCGCCTGGAAGCACAGTCACCGGAGATGGCGTACAACCGGCAACTCAATCCATCCAACTTCTACAAAAGGCTCCGCGATGTGCTCTGGAACGGCCATTGAACCTCGTTCTCCAGCTTCTTGACCGCGCGGTGCTTGCCCGTGGCCGGCAGCATCTGTCTGCGCCTGGCAAACACCCGGCGCACATGCCGGATTTGCCGGGCCTTCCAGAACACAACCGGGCCATCGGGCGTTGCCGCCACTACGGCCACGTTCTGTCCGCAATCCACGCCGATCCAGTGGCTCCGCATCGGGAACTTCCAGCGACACGGAAATGAGCACATACCAGATCCCACGACGGGAGCAAAACAGCCGCCTTGGCCTTGACTAAAGTCGCAGGGTCTGTAATAGAAAGGTCTCCCGAAGCCGTTCCTTTATCCGGTTTCCCAACGGATTCCCGGAAGGAAAGGTGCCACGAAAACAAAGTGGCACCCAGCGCAACCAGAAGGTGGGATTCCGCGTCATCCACAAACGGATGACCGGAACTGACGGTGGGAAAAACCGGTGTCGCCGGTTGCCAGGCAACACGGTCTGGCGAGCCCCATCGCCGTCCCGCTGTAAACGCCCCGTCTAGGGAAATCAGCCGGGAACGGAAAACATAGGGTGAAGTGGAGTTAATCAAAAATAAAACAAAGGGAATAAAAGTCAAGGAAAAGAAGCCGATACAGAACACAGGAAACAGAAGATAGAAAATAGAAGACAGGGAATGGAAGCAAAAACGGAGCCGGAAGATACCGGAAAGAGCCGCGCCAACTATCCGGCGGATGGCAACTGCCCCTCAATCGCGTCCAGCATGGCCGCCAGATGCTCCAGCAGCCGGAGCTGATGCTGCCGGACCACCGACCGCCCCAAATCCAGCCGCCCCACCGGCAACCGCCGTGACTCCGCCTGCCGCACGATTCCGGCTTCTATCCACCCGGGCAACAACACGGTGTCCATCGCTTCCGCAATCTCCTGCAAAACATTGGAAGCCAGAATTTCCGCAATGCTCTTGTTTACCTTGCCCAGCAGTACCGGAATGATACCCGTGACTATCAGTGGCGGACGACCAAACTGCTCCCGCAGCATGTCCACCTCGGCAATGTCCCGCCCGGGCTGGGTCAATAACCCCTTCATGCTGACCGCCACCGGCACAATCACCTCGTCCGCTGCCAGCAGGGCCCACTGGTTCAGCCGGTCCAGGGCGCTGTTCCCCGCGCAGTCCATGAAAATCCACCGGTACTCCTGCCCCCCATATATCTCCCCATGCTTGAGGCGATCAAAATATTCCAGCACCGCTCGCACGCCGGCGCCATCCCCCAGCCGCCACTCACGGTCGGCCACAGGACCGCAGGCTCCCAGATCAAAGTTGTCATAAACCGGATAAATCGCCGGCAATTCACCCGTCTGCAGCAGGAAAGGTGTCCAGAACGTCGTCGGCAGGGTGTTGGCATTGAACCCCAGATCATTGGTTGCCGACCCCTGGGGATCGGCATCGATCAACAGCGTGGAAGCCCCACTCCGCGCCGCCTGGTCCGCCAGATTTACCGCCAGGGTCGTTTTCCCCACCCCACCCTTCCGGTTCCAGAAGGCAATCACCCGCGCCCGTGATAACCCAATCCCCGCAGCCCCACGGTCCCCGGACGGAGATGGCTTGACCCCGGAAACCGCATGCCCAATGGGACTCCCGCCCCCACGCCCCGTCAGCCCAGATACGGCGGAAAGCGCTTCAGACGGTTCACCCGCAGACTTCGGTTTTTCAATCAGCATGGCTGTATCTCCGGAACAGATGCCCCCGGACATGGGAAGTCACCACTAGATGACATGTCCGCCCCGCAGGACACCGAAATGGCAGCGGAATGGAGCAGAATTGTCCCCTTGAAAACACCCGCCGCCCGTAAAACCAGGACAAAAAGAACGGAACGAAAGACCCGGGCGGAAACGGAACGAAAACCCCGCCCCGCCCGGCATTTTCAGATTATCACTTGCGCAAAGGCATGACAATATACCGGAAAACCGGCTTCCCAACGTCACCCCCGTCGCCCGCAGGCGTTTCCGGTGAAAACGGACGCAATTCCACCGCCGAAATCTCGTCCTTGAACCGGAACATCACCTGTTCCGTGGTCATCGCCCCCAGAATGTCGAGCAGATAATGAGCGTTGAACATGATCTCGATAGTGGGGCCGTCATAGGCAATATCCATGCTCTCCACCGCGTCTCCCACCACACTGGATTGGGAGCTCATTTCCAGTTGTCCCGCCCGGAAGGTCAGGAGGGCCGCCGCAATCGTCTCATCCGCCACCGGCAATAACCGCCGCAGAGCGGCCACCAGCGGACGGAGCGGCAAGACCACCTGGTACGGCGTCTGGGGCTGCAGCACCGAATCCAGCGACGGAAAGAGGCCGCCCCCCTGCACGGCCCATAACTGCCGGTGCCCCACCCGGAAAAACAGAAACCGGTCGCCAATCCCGAAATCGGCGTCGCCGGGCGGCGCATCGGACAGCAACCGCAACAGGTCCTGTACCCCGCGCCGCGGCAACAGAAATGACAGCCGGGGATTGTCCGCCGACAGCAACCCCTCCCGGTTCACCACCGCCCCGGGCAGCCACGCCAACGCCAGCCGATGACCATCTGTCGCCACCAGCCGCAGGTCCACCCGCCCCGGCGCCGGGGCCGCCGAAGCCAAATCCGCCGGAACCGTCCCCGCCGGCGCCGCGCCGGGCCAACTCAATACCCCCTGCACCACCGTCAGATTGTACCGCCCCTCGTCCCGGGAAACGGCAAACTTCACCCCCTCCAGCGCGGACAATAACTGACCGGGAGCTATCCCGAAAGCCGCCGCCGGACGCTCCGGCAGCGACGGAAAACTGTCCGTATCCGGCCCCAGCAGGCGAAACCGCGCAGAACCGCACTGCAACTGCATCCCGGAATCCTTCCCGCTCCTCATCACCACCTCGTCGCCGGACATCAGACGGACAATATCGACCCACAGGCGACCGGGCAGCAGACCACCCCCATCGGAAAGAACATGGGCCGGACATGAAGTCAGTACCGTCGTGTCAAGATTCGTGGCCGTCAGCCGTAACTGCCCGCCCGTCCCCTCCGCCGACAACTCGGCCGTGCAGAGAATGTGGGAAGTGGACGGAACATTCGGACGCTTGTCAATCACTCCACCCAGTATCTGGAGTTCCTTCAACAAATCCGTGCGTGTCACTTGAACCTGCATCGCGCTGTCTCCTTTCGACCGGCCACCGCCGGAAATCAGGGGGCGCCGCCCCCGGTCGTGCATCACCATCCATGCATCATCATGGACTCCATGTTTTATGCCATCCTGATATTCAATGTTTTATATACATCCGGGATCAAATGCAAGGGGTTTCTGAAAACATGCCCGCCCGCCCGGCAGAAACGGAAACAGAAATGAAAGAAAAACAGGGAGGGAAAACGGCAGGGAAAACGCGGACATGAAAACAGCAGAACCCGAAACAGCGAAAAACATTGTCTTTTCCCCAGCACGAGGTATCATGCTCCATTGGCTGTCGCCATATCCCAACTCCCGCAGGTCGCCATGAACATTCCCTGGTACACCCGGAATATCCTCGAAATGCAGCACCTCGATTACCTCAACCGGCAACGCTGGGCCTGTCACCTCATGCTTATGGACGGACTCGCCCGCCGCATCGAGGAACTCCCCCCATCCGAACAGACCCCCGACCGGCTCCCCAAAACCCTCAGCGGCTGGGCCGCCCATCCCTGGCTCCACCGGCATTCCCCGTCCCGCCTGCGCCAGGACATCGCCCGGGTCATCCATACCCTGCTCCCCCCATGCGTCCGCTCCGCCCAGAAGGGCGAACTCTTTGCCGTCACCTATCCCCTCTTTGCCCATGTCCACCACCCATCCCTCATCTGGTGGGACGACCCCCGGCACCCCACCGTCCGCCAGGTAGCCTTCCTCAAAACCACTATCCCCCCACCCCTCACCCTGCTCATCGCCCAGACCGGCTTCCCTCACGCCATCATTGCCGCCCTCTGCCTCGGCACCATCGCCCCCATCACCGAGCCCGCCGGCGACATGCGCCCCGAATGGTGGCTCTTCCTCAATCACCAGTTCCTTGAATGGAAACGCCGCGCCTTCCGCCTCACCGAACTCATCCCTGAAGCCGAACGATGCGGCCTCAACCCGGATGCCCTGCGCCAGCTCACCGACCCGGACCAGTCCCCCGTAGCCGGCGATACACGCGAAATCGAACTCATCCTCTGGGAACTGGACCACGGACTCCCTCCGCCTGACGCCATCCGGGAATGCCCCGCCTGGACCTACCAGGTGGACTGGTTTGAACGCTCATGGCACCCGGACTCCCGCTACCGCCGCCGCCGCGCCCCCTACCTCACCGCCGCCCTCCAGAACCATGCGCCGCATATCACCCTGGAGACCCTCAACCGGGCCTGGCAATGCGCCCCCCATATCGCCCAGGCCATCGGCATGCTCATCGAGCAAACCCTCGTCCTCAAACGCTTCGCCTCCCTGACCGAACTCTTTGTCCGCCACGCCCCCCATAACCAACTCGATCTGATGTTCGTCCCCGAAGCCCTCGCCGTCTGGGATGCCGCCGCAGGAAACCTCCCGCCCCAACCATGAATCCCAAAAGCCCGCCAGGCCAGGCAAAGCCGGGAGCAGGAAACCTCCCGCCCCCGGAAAGACAGCGCCCGGCCCGAATGCCATTGGCAGTTTCATTTACAGCCTCATGGGCATCACCAGATGCCGGAGCGTCAGGGAGGGGGAAATGCCCGTGTCCGCTATGACGGGCTCAAACCAGACCGGCAAAGTTTCATCCGTTAGCCCGATGCTCACCCAGGACGAACCAGACGATTCCAGAATCTCCAGCAAATAGCGCCCGTTGATCCCCACCGCCAGTGACGGCCCATCGTAGCCAACATCGAGGGTCTCGACGGCGCCGCCGCCCGCCTCCGACGTCACAGCCAGTGCCAGTTGCCCCGCCTTCAGTTCCATCCGCAACCATGGCGTGCGCCGGTCCGCCAGCACCAGTAGTCGCTGCACCCCTTTCAGCAACCGGCGCACCGGCGCCACCGCCCGATGCGCCGGCTTTTTGTCCAGGATGGGCTCCACCTTCGGAAATGAGCGATTCAGCGGCCGGGACCACATCTGCCGGTGTCCCGCCTGAAAAAACAACGCCGGCTCACCGGATGAAAAGGCAAGTTCCTCTGCCCCGCCAGCGGACAGCAAACGCACCAGGTCCGTTACCCCGCGCCGTCGCAGCCCGAACGACAGCGACGCCGCCTCCGAAGACAACGCGCCCGTCCGGTCACTGACCGACCGGGACAGCCACGCCACCGACATCCGGCAGCCATCCGTCGCCACCAGCCGCAGGTCAGCACAAAAGGCAGTCCCCACCGAAGCACCGGAGCGCGTCAGGGTCCACTCAATCCCTACGGGAAGGCGATCAGGCTCATTGGGCATGGAGAACTGAACCCCCTTCAGGGCCTGAAGCAAAAGCCCAGCCGAAACCCCAAAGGGCACCCGTACCGGCGCCGGTTGCACCGGAAACGGCTCATTCTGGAGTCGCGGCAACTGAAACTCGCCGTCCCGGCACCGTAACAACACTGCCGGACCCTCTCCGCCCGTAATCTGAACCCGGTCATCCCCCAGCCGCTGCACGAGATCAGACCACTGACGGGCAGGCAGCAACAACTCCCCACCATCTGTGATCTGCGCCGGACAGGATGTGGCCACCGTCGTGTCCGGGTTCGTGGCCGCCAGAAACAGGCGCCCACCCTTCCCCTGCTCCGGCGCCTGGGCTACGCAGAAAATATGGGCAGTCACCGGAACCGCGGGTTGGCGGTCGATAGTTTTTCCCAGAATCCGGAGTTCCTTGAGTAACTCCGCTTTCCTGACATCGATCTGCATCACAAAACCTCCTTTGTTTCAAATCCGGCTGCGGCCGGAAAACGATGATCATCAGCCCCCCCATTCCCCACCGCTTTTTGCCCACCGCGCGGGCAATCCGGGAAGCCATGTATTTACCATGTTTATATTCAACTTTTTATATAAAGACAAAGCAGAATGCAAGTGATTTCAAATCATCCGGAAATACTTTTACCGGAAATAATGGCAAAAAAAGCGAATGGCGAGTGGCGAATGGCGAGTGGGAAGGAAGCGAGTGGCGAGTGGAAGTTCACGACTCGCTACTCGCCAATTGAACCTCCCCCGGCTGAAGCCGGAGGATTCTGGTTCTTGCTACTTGCGCGACCGTTCCGCGTACCCAGTTCAGGGCTGGTTCATGCCGCCCGCCCGCTCGAGCATGAAGAACCAGCGGGCAGCACAGCCCATACCAATCCCGGACATTCAGCGCAGCATTGGCATCGACGTGCGCCTTGTATCCGCACCGCCTGCAGACGTAGGCATGTCTTCGACGTTGGTTGATCGCCCCGCACCAATGGCAGGTCTGGCTGGTGCAGGCGGAATCGACGTACTCGACCGCGATCCCACTTGTATTCGACAAAGGTCTGAAGTTGCCGGAAAGCCCAGCCGCGCATCCCGGTCATGATGAGAGGGGAGGGGAACCCTCCAGGTGCCATCCACTGCCTTTCCGCCGCGCCGCAAGATAGTTTTCCACAAACGGCTGGATACTCAGAAACAACTGGCGGTTCCGCTCCACTTCCGGCGATGCCGAAACCGCCCCACCCCCACGGGCCGTCACATCCACGCCCCTCTCCTGCAGCACTTTCCGCAGTTCCTCGTACAGCCGCACCAGCAGGGTCATGTACCGCGCCTTGTGCTCGGCAATGAGCAGTCCCCCGGTCACATCCAGTTGCTGCTGAATCACCAGCCGCAGCAGGCTTTCCTCCAGCGAAATCGAAAACTCCTCACTCTGATCATAGTCAATCGCTTCGTAAAACCGTTCCCGGTCGAGCGGACCCTCTTGCAGGATCATCTCCCGAATCTGGTTCCGGCTGGAAAGCCGCGCCACCTCCATCACCAGCAGCCGCCGCTGCGCCGCCTCCCCAGCCGTTCCCAGATGCCGCGCAAAAATCAGCCGCTGCGCAATCACTGCCTGCAGTGCCTGCGCTACCGAGGATCGTGAGGGGCCAAACTCCAGCAACTTCGGAATGGCATCATAGGTCGTTGTCGCCGCATGCATCGTCGCCAGCACGAGATGTCCCGTCAAAGCCAGTTCCACCGCCACCAGTGCGGTCTCACTGTCCCGAATCTCCCCAATTGCAATCACATCCGGGTCCTGCCGCTTGGCGTTCAGCCCGGCCTCCTTGTAACTTCCCACGCAGCTTCCAATCTCAATCTGCTGAATCGTCGCCTTGCCGTCCGGGTAAATCACCTCCACCGGGTCCTCAATCGTGATGATGTTGACCGGCTTTTTCTGATTGAGCTGCTGCACTATCGCGGCCATCGTGTGCGTCTTGCCCGAACCCGTCGGACCTACGATCAGCACCAAACCCCGTGTCAGCCGTTGCTCCACAATGTCCGTCACCAGCCGCAGCGCCGCCGGATGAAATCCCAGCGTCACCGGATCGGGGGGGGCATGTGGAATCCGCCGCGCCGAAAACGCCAACCCCCGCCACTTCCGCTCAAACCCGATGGGCACCACCAAATGGACATTGATCCGCAGCCGACCCAACAGCCGACCGTTGCCATCCACGAAACTGTAGGCGAAATTCACTCCCTCCGGTGGCAACCGCTGGGTGAAGTCCGGGTACCGCCGCCCATCCTCATGTATCCTGTACAACCGTTCAATGGACTGCATGTATGTCGTAAACCGGGTCATCTCAAAGAGCAGGTCCAGCAGGTCCTCCTCATTGACAATCCGCCCGGGCTGAATCACTTCCATGTTGCCGTTCGCTGCCCGTACCCGAATCTCGCGTCCGGCAATCACATGCCAGTCGGAGTGTCCCTCCTGAATTAATTGCGTGAACAAATCCAGCAGCTCCGCGGCCGTGTACCGTGGCGCAACGGACGGATTGACCAGATCACTGACCCGCCGCAGCACGGCCGCGCACTTCTCCCACAGTTCAATCCCCAAATCCAGCCACCGCGACAATGTGTAACTGCTTGGCGCCCCGGCCGTGACTATCTGGTTCCCCAACGGCACCTCCACCACCGCCGAAGCCCCGCGCCCGGCCCGTTCTGCCACCTGTCGTCCCACGAACTCCAGGCGCGGCGGCCGCCCCGCTACCAGCCGCGCCGTCAGCTTCCCGTTCCCCAGCGCCACCCGTTCGTCCATCGTCAGCGGCGCATAACTTTCCAGAAACACCGCTACGTCTTCCTGCTGCAAACTGGCCAGCAACAGTGCCGGCAGGTCCACTTCCACCACCTGCACATCCCCGTCAGGACTGCGTCCGACCTCGTCGAGATACCGCCAGACTGCTGCCGCATGAGATTCGGCCACGACCAACTGCACCTCGAAATCCGGCAGTAACCGCAGCCGCGAAAGTGAAGACAGCAGAAGCTCAACGAAACCACGGTCATTTTCAGGTAACATCCTGATCCTCCATTTATGACGGGCTCAAACCAGACCGGCAAAGTTTCATCCGTCGGGTGCGCCAGAAATCCCGGCGACAGACCCAATCAGTGACATTCTCCTTCACCTAAAGGCGAAGGATTCTTTCTCAGGTTGCAGGATTGCTCCCACTTCCCAAGCTACATTGGATATGCGGTCTGTACCGCGTAGGCACTTCTGCGACGTGTAGCGCTCCTTTTGCAGAACCACTGGCATCCCCCCTTGTAGGCGAGCATCTGCCTGAGCTATCCTGACGACATCTGGTGGATTTTCTGGTTTGCCACCTGTTTGTACTTGGCCGACCGCATCAAGCTGGCCGGCTTCAACCATAAACCCTTCTTGCGTACCACCCGCCAGAAAGAATTGGAGTACAATTCTCCCGCCGCTCAAGCCAGCCGCTCGAACTGCTCGGAAATGCCTGGTTTTAACCTGCGGACACAATACATCTAAAAAAATCCGTTGCTTAAACACAATGATAACAAAAAGCCGCCCTAAAGGGCGGGACTTGAAACCCGGTTTTCTTGGTCAATGCCAATCACATTGC
>Ga0308403_1000367_pt1 | contig 18456 bp, 16 predicted proteins | sample HotsprSampleOSM3_FD_203470 | JGI IMG/M metagenome (GOLD analysis project Ga0308403, IMG submission 203470) | Hot spring phototrophic mat microbial communities from Octopus Spring, Yellowstone National Park, Wyoming, United States - 20060914_OS-M3 ... | reverse complement strand
GCCGCGCAGCGCCTGCACAATGCCAACAAAGCCGAAGAAAATTGTGCCAATTGGCGCCGCGGCGAAGGCAATCCACAGAAGCGGCAGTATTAGCACCACGAAGGGAAGTACAACCATGAAAGGTATGGACATAATCATGCTGCCAATCGTGAATATGAGCCAGCCGAGCGTCGCGCCTGTCAGGACGACGACGGCTTGAAGGCTGTGATGGGCTAGGAATGGCGAGCGCGCTCGGCTGTGTGCGTAAATCTGCCGCGAGATGATGAGCGCGAGCCACATCAACATGCCGAAGCTGGCGAAACCGATCAGAACGCCGATCACTGCCATCAGATGCGCCATCGCTGCCTGTTTGCGATGCTCAGGATTCTCTTCCACATAGTCAGGCACATGCGCCAAATTATAGGATACTTGCAGAGAGTCTCTGGGCGGCTGGATCACAGCGTTGCGATTCAGCTGGTCGTTCTTGCGCTTCGGCTTGGACGGCGCATCGTGATCGTCGTCGAGATATTCAGTGTAGTGCAATGGCGCGTCATCGCGTCCGTAGCTGCGGACGAGCGCGTCAAGGTCGATCACATCGTCATCATTGCCTGAAGGAACGCCGCGTTTTGGTTTAGGTTGCTCAAACATAGCCCAATCAATCTCCGCAAGCTAAGCAAGTATTTACCTGCGTATACGCAGCGCAGCGCGCTCAGTTGCTAGAGCGACGCGGTCGGCAGCGTTTTGAGCGGCGTGCCGCGCAAGGCTGCGCGCAGCGCTTCGCGATCATCCCAAGGATATTCGATCTCGCCAAAGCACATGCTCTGCTCGTGACCTTTGCCGCAGGCGATCACGACGTCGCCTTGCCGCGCCAATTGGCAGGCGAAGGCGAGCGCTGCGCCGCGATCTGGCACGCGGAAGAAAGTCTCGCCTTCCACGCCGCCAACGCGCCGCGCGCCTTCCGCCATCATCTCAAGGATCGCATCGAGCGACTCAGTGCGCGGATCCTCGGCAGTCAGCACGCAAATATCCGCCAATTGCGCGCCAACTTCTGCCATCAGCCGCCGTTTTTCCACGTCGCGCAGCCCTGCGCTGCCGAAGACGGCGATCACGCGCTTATCGGTCAGCGTGCGCACGGCTTGCAAGGCTTTCTCTAGCGCGTTCGGCGTGTGCGCAAAGTCCACAATGGCGGTGAAATTCTGCCCTTCATCAATGCGTTCCATACGTCCAGGGATTGGCGGCAAGGTCTCGATGCCGCGCTTGATCGCCTCGCTCGGCACTGACAAGGCGAGCGCAGCCGAAGCAGCGGCGAGGATATTCTGCAGGTTGTAGACGCCGATCAGCGCTGTGTGAAAGGCGATGCTGATGCCTTCGGCGCTATCCAGCAAGGTCGCATGAATGCCTGACGGCTCAGCCCGCCAATTCAGCAAATTGACCTGACCATAGCCTTGTGCGCTGTAAGTGATCTGCCTGACCGATTGGCTCAGCGCGAGGAAATAATCCGCGTTTGGATCGTCAAGGTTGATCACGGCGCACTTCGGCACGCCTGCCTTCGTGTAGCTCTCGGCGAGACGGCTGAAGAGCAAGCCTTTGGCAGCGCGATAGTTCTCAAAGCTGCCGTGAAAATCGAGATGCTCATGCGTGATGTTGGTCAGGACGGCGATGTCGTACTCGACGCCGTTCACGCGACCTTGCGCCAAGCCGTGACTAGTCGTCTCGATCACGCAATGCGTCAGACCTGCCGCGACCATGCGGCGCAGATAGCTCTGCACTTCAGGCGCGGTCGGCGTGGTGACGTGCAAGCCTGTCGGCAGCTCCTCATCGCCGATCACAGCGCTGACTGTGCTGATCATGCCGACAGGCACGCCTGCGCACTTCAGTATGTTGAAGATCAAGTTGGCGGTCGTCGTCTTGCCGTCCGTGCCAGTCACGCCGATGACGGTCAAGGCGCGCGAAGGAAAATCGTGATAAGCAGCCGCCAGATAGCCGAGCGCTTGTTGCGCGTTCGGCACGCGCGCGTATGGCACGCTGCACTGTACTTGTGCAGCAGGTCGCTCGCCAATGACGGCTACAGCGCCATTGGCGATTGCCGCGCCGATCAAGTCGTGCGAGTCGGCGTTTGCGCCGCGCCGCGCCACGAAGAGTCCGCCGCGCTGCACTGTGCGCGAATCTTCGCTGATCGGCGCGCTGATCAGGACATCTTGAGCAGGTCGTTCAAGCACATCGGGCAGCTGATCGAGCAATTGAGAGAGGAGCATAGCGCACATTCCGAAAATGTTTGTACTGCGTTGATAATTATGCGTCACGCCGATCTGTTCGGCAAGGCGCTTGCTCGGATCGCGGCTTTGCGCTACAAACAGAGCGACCTACACAGGCTCAGGATTGATCATGACCTACACTTCTGCACTCGATTGGCGCGCTGCCGTGCATCACGATGGCTCAGCGCTCTACGTCTCAAATCCGTTACCTGCTTATGGCGAGCGCGTGCAGATCACGTTGCGCTTGCCGCTTGAATCGCCAATTGAAGGCGTCGCGCTGCGCAGCGCGCCTGATGGCGAGCAAGCCTTCGCGCTGATGCAAGAGGCATATCGCGACTCGACCTGCCGTTACCTTGTGGCAGAGTTGAAGATCACGATGCCTGTCAACAATTATCGCTTCCGCCTGCTGTGCGCAGACGGCATGTGGCACTACAATCAGCTGGGCATTCAGCGCAGCGAGCCGCTCGATCACTTCGACTTCAAGCTGTTGGCGAATTTTGCCGCGCCTGCTTGGCTGCGCGACGCCGTCTTCTACCAAATCTTTCCCGACCGCTTCTACAACGGCGATCCATCGAACGATGTGCCGCCGGGCGCTTGGACGGTCGGCAGCTTCACAGTGCAGCGCAGAAACTGGGGCGAGCCGATCCTGACGTGGAAGGAAGGTGGTAATCTGGATTTCTACGGCGGCGATCTGGTCGGCATTACGCACAAGCTGGACTATCTCACAGCGCTTGGCGTGAACGCGCTCTACCTGAATCCGATCTTCGCGGCGCGCAGCAACCATCGCTACGATGTGACCGATTTCTACAGCATCGATCCGTATCTCGGCGGCAATAGTGCGCTCGCCAATTTGCGCGCTGCGCTGGACGCCGTGAATATGCGCATGATCCTCGATGTGACGCTCAACCATTGTGGCTGGTTCAACCGATGGTTCACTGAAGCGCAAGCCGATCCAAACGCGCCAACTGCCGAGTTCTTCACATTCTACGAGCATCCACATCGCTATGAGATGTGGCTTGGCGTGCCGAGCCTGCCTAAATTGAACTATCGCAGTCAGCGCCTGCGCGAGCTGATGTATCGCAGCGCTGACTCGATCTTGCGGCGCTGGCTGAAGCCGCCGTATCGGATTGACGGCTGGCGTCTGGATGTGGCGAATATGCAGGGACGGCAAGGCGCGCAACAGCTCGGTCACGAGATCGGACGCGAGATCAGAGCCGCCGTCAAGAGCGAAGGACGCGACCGCTATTTGATGGGCGAGCATTTCTTCGACGGCACGCCGCACTTGCAAGGCGACGAGCTGGACGCTGTGATGAATTATCAAGGCTTCACGTTGCCGCTGTGGCGCTGGCTTGGCAATTACGATCACGGCAAAGGTTACTATCCGTTGACGAGCGACGTGCCGATCAGCGCGGAGACGCTCGCTGAGCAATGGACGACTTTCCGCGCCGCTGTGCCGTTCGCGATCGCGCGCCAGCAATACAATCTGCTGAATAGCCATGATACGCGCCGCTTTTTGAGCATCGTGAACGGCGATAAGGCGCTCGCCAAGCTCGGCGCGGTCTTGTTGTTCACCTATCTCGGCGTGCCGAGCGTCTATTATGGCGATGAGATCGGTCTGGCAGGCGAGAACGATCCTGATAATCGGCGTTGTATGCCTTGGGATGAAGCGGCGTGGGATCATGAGCTATTGGCGCATTACAAGCGCTTGATCGCGTTGCGGCGCAGTGCGTCAGCGCTGTGCGAAGGCGGCTTTCAGCAGCTGTACGCCGATTCCGACCTGATCGCATATCAGCGGCAGAGCGCGGCGCAGCGCTTGATCGTGATCGGCTGCCGCGCAGCGCGTGAAGCGGTCAGCGTGCCTGTTTGGCACGGCGGCGTGCCTGAAGGCGCGCATTTGACCGATCTGCTGAGCGGCAGCGCGTACAGCGTGCAAAATGGCATGGTCACGCTTGGCGCGCTGAAGGCAGGCGCGGCGCTCATCCTTGAAGAGAGGCGCTAGGACGTGACGCGCTGGCGAATCGGCAGCGCCAGACGGCTGAACGCGCTGAGCAGGCGATCGGCAATGCGGGACCAAGCGTACTCGGCGGCGTCGCGCGCGGCATTCGCGGCGAGCTTGGCGCGCTGCTCAGGCGCGCACAGCACGGCGCAGATTTTCTCAGCCAATGCCTGCGGCTCGCGCACGGGCACGTGATAGCCATTGACGCCATCGCGCACGAGGAAAGCGAGTCCGCCGACGGCTGAGGCGATTACAGGCGTGCCGCACGCCATCGCTTCGAGCGCCACCATGCCGAACGACTCGTAGTCTGATGGCATGATCAGCGCTTCTGCTGCTGCATAATACGCGCGTAGCGTCGTTTGATCGCGCGCGCCTAAGAAGATCACGCTCTCTTCCAAGCCAAGCGCAGCGCGCAGCGCCTTCAGCCGATCCATCTCAGCGTTCTCGCCGCGCGCCGCAGTTGGATCGCCGCCGATGATGCTCAGCGTGAGTCCCTGCAGCAGGTCAGGGCGCTGCGCCTTGAGCAAGGCGAGCGCTTCAAGGATCGTGTCCACGCCTTTGAGCGGCTCGATGCGTCCCACGAAGAGCAGCATTTTCTGCTGAGCAGGGATGCCGAGCGCTGCTTTCGCTGCCTCAGCAGGCATCGGTTGAAAATGCAGAGTGTTCACGCCGGGCGGCACGATGACGATGCGGCTGCGCGGCGCACGATACAGCCAGAGCATCTGAGCGCGCTCGGCAGGCGTGGCGGCGACCAGCAAATCTGCCCAAGACATGATGTCGGCTTCATTGAACGAGCGCAGGTCGGCAGGCTGCAAATTGCTGACGCCGTGCGGCTGCGCGATCCGATCTTTCATCACGCCGAGCGTGTGGAACATCTGGGCGACAGGCACGCGCCAAGCGGCGCGCAACGTATGCGCGACAACGCCGCTGAGCCAGTAGTGACTGTAGATCAGGTCGTAGTGCAGAGCGTGCGCCTGAGCGAAGCGCAGCAGGTTCGCAGTGAACTCAGGCAGGCGCGCATAGACTTGATCGGGATCGAGCGGCGCGTCGTCGCCATCAGACAGATGAATCACGCGCGCGTTCTCGCCGAGCGGCTGTGCGATGTGCGCATTGCAAGGCGCTTGGCTGCGCGTGAAAACGTCCACCTGAATGCCGCGCCTGCCCAGCTCGCGGCTCAGCTCGCGGACGTAAACGTTCATGCCGCCCGTCTTTTTGCCGCCGAGCGGCGCCAACGGACAAGTGTGGACGCTCAGCATGGCGATGCGCGCAATGTTCAGCATGATCATCCTCGTCAAGCGGCGATGAAGCGCGCTTGTATCTCGATCACAGGGCGATCTTGTCCGCCCATGCGATATTTGTAGACTTCATTGCCGCGCAAAAAGTCGAATTCGCGGCGTCCGCGCTCAATGGCGTGCTGAATTAAGTGGAGCAGCAGCACAATGCCGCCGCTCAGATGTGCGTAGCCTTCGGGCTGCAAGCCGCTGTTATAGACTAAAATGCGATTGTCGTAATCGAAATTCAGATAGCTGGCGATCGGTGTGCCGCCTGCCGTCAAGAAGGCGAGCTGCAGCCAGCCGCAGGCTGCCATGCGCGGCATCACCAGCTTGAAGAACGTCCGATTCCGCGCGTCGCTCAGGAACTCAGCCTTGCTGGGATGGCTAGCAGCCATCAGGCTCAGAAATGTCTCAAGGGCGCGCTCAAGGTCGTCCTCAGGGCTGACAATGTGCCACGCGACCTGCTCTTGGGCGCTCTCGGCGCGGCGCAGCTTGCGGCGCGCTTCGTGGCGCTGCTTTTTATCCAGACTCTCAAGGTACTGCTCAAAGGTCGCGGGCAGCTGAATGACAGGACAGACTTCTTGCGGACGGAGCGCGACGTGGAAGCCGACTCTCTCAAGCGCGGCGGGCAAATCCACCAAAGTTGGCGATTTGCCATGCACGTTGCACAGATTGATGCGCGCGAAGGCGTCACGGTGCGCCTGAAGATACGCGGCAAGGCTGCTACAGAAGGCTTCACGTCGCGCGTGCGGCGCGATGATATCGAGATAATCGGTCACGTCAACACAGCCGATCGGACGCAACACGCGCTCTTCAGGATTGCTGGTATCTATGAACCATGGCGCGATGCCGTGCAACGTGCCATGTGCATCGCGTCCGATCAGCACGTACAGCTCGCCGTGCTGATAAGCGCGCCACCAAGCATCTTGCCATTCCCATGTCAGGAACACTTCATTGACGGCGTTGTGCGCCAAAAGCGCATTCCACTCAGTGCGAATGGCGGCGAGTTGCTCAAGCGTTGTGAGCCGCTCAATGGTCAAAAGCAACGTGGACTCTCCAGCGAGACTTTCTTCTGCCTTGATCCTATCCATCAGAGCGCTTTTTTGCCCACTTTTATTACATTTCACGGTAAACTCAGCGCCATAGCAGGCTTTTGTGTGACCTTTGCGTGCGTATGTTCAAAGAGAAGCGGCTCTTCGCTTTCATGAGAGATCAGCGTCGGCTGTTGATGCTGCACCTGAGCGGCGCAGTCCTGAACGCGATCTTGCTGGTGTTGTGGGCAATCGTCCTCGCCGATTCGATCAACCGTCTGTTCATGCTGGAACAAAGCCTTGAGCAGATCGGCGATCTACTGCTCGCACTGCTCATCTTGACGCTCTTGCGCGCCGCGCTGACCTACTTCACGGATTTGACGGCGCATGAGATCGGCGAGCGCGTCAAAAGCGACCTGCGCTTGCGTCTGACGGCGCACTTGTTACAGCTCGGACCGAGCTACACACAAAACGAGCGCAGCGGCGAACTCGCTAACGCGCTCAGCCAAGCGCCTGAAGATATTGCGATCATCTTCAGCCAATATCTGCCTGCGCTGTTCCTCGCCGCTATTGTGCCGCTGATCATCTTGCTGTTCGTCTTTCCAATTGACCTGCTCAGCGGCATCGTCATGCTGCTGACCGCGCCGCTCATCCCGTTTTTCATGATCTTGATCGGCGGCATTGCCGGTCACTTGGCGCGACGGCAATACGCTGCGCTCAGCTTGATGAGCGCGCACTTTTTGGATGTGCTGCAAGGCTTGACCACGCTCAAGCTCTTCAACCGCGAAGGCGCACAGACCGAGATGATCCGCACCATCACTGATCGCTTCCGACGGACGACATTGAGCGTGGTGCGCATCGCCTTTCTCTCATCGCTGGCACTGGAATTCCTCGCCACGATCAGCATTGCGATCATCGCTGTCGAGATCGGCATTCGCTTGCTGTATGACTTCATCAGCTTCGACCGCGCGCTCTTCGTGCTGATCATCGCGCCTGAGTTTTACATGCCGTTGCGCACGCTCGGCGCGCGCTTTCACGCAGGCACAAACGGCGCCGCAGCTGCCAAGCGAGTCTTCGCCATTTTGGATGCACAGCCGCACGTCCAAACGTCCGCGCTTGAAGTGCCAAGCCGCCTGCCGAGTTACACGATTCGCTTCGAAGCGGTCAGCTATCGGTATGGCGAGCGCGCCGCGCTACACAGCGTGAGCTTCGAGATACCGCACGGCAAGCAAACGGCGCTGATCGGACACAGCGGCGCGGGCAAAAGCACGGTCGCCGCGCTCTTGCTCGGCTTCCTGACGCCGAGCGAAGGCAGGATCAGCGTTGGCGACGTGCCGCTGGATAGGCTGCCGCTCGCTTGGTGGCGCGATCAAGTGACTTGGTTGCCGCAAAAGCCATATCTGTTCAACGACAGCGTGCTGGAGAACATCCGCCATGCTAAACCTGAGGCTACGCAGGATGAGATTTATGCCGCAACGCGCGCAGCCGCCGTCCACGATTTTATCCTGAGCCTGCCCGAAGGCTACCAGACGCACATCGGCGAGCGCGGCGCGCGGTTGAGCGGCGGTCAGTTGCAGCGTATCGCTCTGGCGCGCGCCTTTTTGAAAAATGCGCCTGTGATCGTCCTTGACGAGGCGACTGCCAACTTGGACGCCGAGACTGAGCATCAGATCAACGCTGCGCTCAAGCGCTTGTGCGAAGGACGCACAGCGCTGATCATCGCGCATCGGCTCGGCACAGTGGCGCGAGCCGATCAAGTGGTGGTCTTGAGCGGCGGTCGCGTGGTGGAGAGCGGCGCGCCACAGGCGCTCTTGCAGCGCGACGGCGCGTATCGCGCGTTGGTCATGGCGGCGAGCGAAGGACAGATAGCACCTTTATCCTGATTGCGCTAGAATTTGCGGCATCTGTTGTTCGCACCTGAGGAGCTATCTCTACATGGCAAAATGGAAGACGCCTGCCGATTGCCGCTACGCCAAGACGGATGAATGGGTGCGCGTGGAAAGCGCAGAAGCTGTGATCGGCATCACGGACTACGCGCAAGACGCGCTCTCGGACATTGTGTTCATCGAGCTGCCCAACGTTGGCACGATGCTCAAGGCAGGCGAGCGCTTCGGCACGGTCGAAAGCACAAAAGCTGCCGCTGACCTGAACATGCCGCTCAGCGGCGAGATCGTCGCCGTCAATGGCGCGCTGAGCGATTCGCCTGAGAAGATCAACGCCGATCCGTTCGGCGAAGCGTGGATGATCCGCATCAAGCCGAGCGATCTCGCCGAGCTTGACGCGCTGATGGACGCTGAGGCATACGCAAAATATTGCGAGGAACGCGGCTAGTGATCGCGCGCTGCGCGAGCACGCTTGCCGTCGCGCTCAGCGCGCTCGCCCTGACTGCCTGTGCGCCGCCAGTCTCAGCGCGCAGCGCACAGGCGATAACTCCAGTCAGCACGCCAACGCCGAGCGCCACACCAACTGCCGTGCCGCCTGCCATCAACTTATGGTTTCCCGCGCTGTTCGCCTACGAGTCCGAGCTGCTCACGGCGACGCAGTTCAGCGAGCTGGTGCAGGACTACACGCGCCAAGCAGGACACATCGTCAATGTGCGTTTGCGCCGCGCTGATGGACTGGGCGGCATTTTTGAGACGCTCAATAGCGCTGCGCAGGTCGCGCCGAGCGTCTTGCCCGATCTCGTCCTGCTGCGCGCGCGCGATCTACCACGCGCTGCTGCTGCGCGCTTGATCGCGCCGCTCAGCTCGAATCTTTTGCCGCAGGATGCCTACTTCGCGACAGCGCTCGCCTTAGCGCGCTATGACGGCGAATTCTATGGCATTCCGCATTTTCTGGAGCTGCAACACGCCGTCTATCGCGGCGATGAGTCGCTGCCTTCAGCATGGCAGACGCTCATCAGCCGTCAAGTGCTATATCTGTTTCCTGCCAAAGTTGCGCGTGGCGCGAATAGCACACTGCTCAGCCATTACATCGCGCTTGGCGGCAAGTTCGCCGACCAAAATGGCGAGCCGCTCTTGGAGTACGAGCCGCTGCTCATCTTGATGAGCCTGTACGATGAAGCGCGCTCGGCAGGCAGCCTGCTGGATGACGTGCTGGACTACGCTGAGCCGACGCAGTACTGGACGACGTTCCTGACGAGCAAGAATACGCTTGCGCAAGTTGACTCGACGTTCTTTCTGCGGCAGCGCGCCTTGAGTAATCCTGCCGAGGCGGCTGCGTGGCAGGTCGCTGCGCTGCCGCACATCTCAAGCGAGAAGCCGTCGCTCAGCCTTGTAGACGGCTGGCTATGGGCGCTCACGACGACTGAGCCTGAGCGCCAAAGGCGCGCGCTGGCGCTGATCGACTGGCTGCAAGAGCCGAGGCGCTTCGCAGCATTCAGCGAGCGAGCCAATATGTTGCCTGCGCGCCGCGCCGCGCTGAACGCTTGGTTAGAGCCTGATTACGCCGCCTTCGCCGCTATGCTGCTCGACCGCACGCCATTGCCGCTGCCCGACTCGGTCAACGTCGCCGTCGCCGAGTCGTTGCAAGAGAGCTTCGCGCGGCTGTTGAGAGGCGAGCTGAGCGCCGAGGCAGCTGCCAGCGCCGCTCTGGATCGCGTGCGCGCCATACGCGAGCGCTAGGCAGACAGTTGGCGCTGCACAGCGCGATTGGCGATTGAGATCAGCGCGAGCGCTGCAGTTTGGAAGAGCAAGACTGCGCCATACGCGCTCTGAATGCCGATTTGATCGGCGAGATTGCCTAAGAGCTGCGGCGCCAACAGCACGGCAAGGCTGACGCTCAAACCGATGCGCGCATTTGCCGCGTCCACCTGCGCAGATGCAATGCCCAGCGCTAGTGAGACGCCTTGCGGAAATAAATTCGCCGTGCCTAAGCCTGCCATGAACAGCCCGATCACGTTCAGGAGCGGCAGCGGCGCTAACCAAAGCAGCAGAAAGCCGCCGATAGCGAGATACATCGCTGCCGCCAGCAGTGTGGTATTGTGATAGCGCCGCGTCAGGCGGCTGCCGATGATGCGTCCGATCAGCATGGCGACGAAGAAAAACGTGGTCAGGGCAGCGGCGAGCGTCCGCTCAAAGCCGATGGCGCGCTCCAGAAAATCGGCGCTCCAATAGACGATGCTCCATTCCATCGCGCCGATCAAGAACAACACGACGGCGTACATCCAAAACAGACGTGGCAACGGCGTCTTTCGCGTCTGCGCTGGTAAGTTATGCTGCGCAGGCATCGGCACAGCCACGCGCCGAAAGGACAGCCACATGCAAGCGAAATAGGCGACGCAGACGTAGATCGCGGCGCGCCAACCGAGTCCGACTCGCTCGAAGCCGCTGATCAGCAACGGTGCGCTCAGCGCGGCAAGGCTGGCGCCGACGTTCAGCTCGGTCAAGGCGTAAGCGCGCCGCTCGCCATGCCGATCTGAGAGGGACGATTGAATGGCGTTCTGCAAAAGCGTGCCTGCGAAGCCTGCCAAGACCATGCCGCCTAGACTGAGCGGCAAAATGCCGCCGTGCGCTAGGAGCAGATTGCCGAGCGCCATGCCTGCGCCGCCAAACCAGATCGCTGCCTTGCGTCCGAAGCGCAGCACCAAACGCGCGCCGATGATGCCTGCCACGATGCCGCCGATGGCAGGCGCGCTGAAATGCGCGCTCGCCTCAGGATAGCCATAGCGCTGCTCAGCGCGGAAAAACGGCATCAGCGGACCGAGCGCAGCTTGCAAATAGGCGAGGTATGCGATCAGAAAGTAGCCTTGCCAAGTCAGGCTATCGCGCCGAAATGCAGTCGCAGTCGCTGTGTGCAATGTCTCTTCCTTGACCATGCTGCGAAGTATGGCACAGCGCCGCGCTTGCCGCAAAATTGCAGTCTGTGCAACAATGGAACGCATCGTCAATCGCAGGACAACAGGCGGCAGAACTTATGAGCAGGTCATATGATGTCATCGTGATCGGTTTAGGCGTGATGGGCAGCGCGGCTGCTTATCATCTCGCCAAAGCTGAGCAGCGCGTGCTTGCGCTTGAACAATTTGAGCTGGATCATCGCATGGGCAGCTCGCACGGCGAGTCGCGCATCATCCGTTACGCATATACGCATCCGCTGTACGTGCGAATGGCGCGCGAGTCATTCGCGCTGTGGCGCGCATTGGAGCAGGCGAGCGGCAAGCGGCTCATGGTGCGAGTCGGCGGCTTTGACTTTGGTCAGCCCGATGCATTGACGCTGCAACAGACGCGCCAGACGCTTGAAGCGGCGGACATTCCGTTCGAGTGGCTTGACGCGCAAGAAGCCATGCGGCGCTTTCCGCAATTCAGCCTTGCGCCGAGCATGTTCGCGCTCTACCAGCACGACGCGGCTTATCTGTCTGCTTCAGCCTGCGTGTTGGCTCAAGCGGAGCTGGCGCACGTGCTGGGCGCTCAGTTGCTGGCTGAGACGCCTGTCCGCCGCATTGAGCCGCTGCGCGACTCAGTGCGCGTCCACACTGCCGACCGCGTCTATGAAGCGGGCAAGTTGATCTTGACGGGCGGCGCTTGGATGGGCAAGTTGCTCAGCGCGCTAGACCTGCACCTGCCGCTACAGCCGACGCGCGAGCAGATCGTCTTCTTCGAGCCATGCGATCAAGCGCTCTACCTGCCCGATCGTTGTCCTGTCTTCATTTTTCACAGTCCGACATGGTTCTATGGCTTGCCGAACGTAGACGGCAGCGGTGTGAAGATCGGCATTCACGGCAACAATGATCCGTGCGATCCTGATCAGGTTGACCGCACGCCTGACGCGGCGTACATCGAGCGCGTGCAAGCATGGACGCGCCAATACGTGCCATTGGCGGCAGGCGCGGTGCGCGAAGCGCGAGTCTGCCTATATACCATGACGCCTGATGAGCATTTCATCCTCGACGCACATCCTGCTTATCCGCACATTGTCTTCGGCGCAGGCTTCAGCGGACACGGCTTCAAGTTCGGCAACTTGATCGGTAAACTGTTGGCGGATATGGCGTTAGGCAATCCGATCGCTTACGATCTGAATCTATTCAGGGTAGCGCGTTTCAGCGCAAAGGACGGTCAATCATGAGCGAAGCGCCGCAAAAGTTGCGCGTTTTGATCTTATGCACAGCCAACTCAGCACGGTCGCAGATGGCGGAAGGCTTGTTGCGCCATCTCGCCGCCGATCGCATGGAAGTGTTTAGCGCAGGCACGCGCGCCACGAGCGTCAATCCATTCGCCATTCAAGCGATGGCTGAGCGCGGCATAGATATCTCACATCATCGCTCCAAACATCTCAATGAGTTTCTAGGGCAGCCGTTCGATTACATCATCACGGTCTGCGATGCGGCGGCTGAGTCGTGCCCGATCTTTCCGGGCAAAGCTGAGCGCGTTCATTGGAGCTTTCCCGATCCTGCGGCTGTGGAAGGCGAAGCGGCGAAGGCTGAGGCGTTCCGCAACGTGCGCGACGGACTAGAAGCGCGCTTCAAGGCATGGCTTGAGACGCTCTGACGGCGCTGCAGAGCGATCTTGAGACAAGATCGCTCTGCGCACACAGGCTAGACCAAAATCTGCTCGGCGAGCTGCGCGCCAATTGCCAGCGCTTCGTAGTTGGCTGCCAGCAAATTGCGCCGATGCTGTGGCATGTGCGCTTCCAGCGCCGCTCTCAGCGCGTCCAGACTCAAGATCGGTTTGGCGGTCAGCAGCGCGCCAAGCATGACCATGTTGGTCAGTTGCGGCGTCGGCGCGCGCTCAGTGGCAGGCACAGGCACGATGATCAGGTCTTGGCGCGGCGCGCGCTGCGGAATGAGCGATAGGTTGTAGACCAATAAGCCGTTCGGCTGCAGCATCGGCACGAATTTATCGAAAGATGGCGCGTTGAAGATCACGCCGATGCTGGGATGCTTGACGACAGGCGAGCCAATGGCGCGATCGGCGATCACAACTGTGCAGTAGGCGGTGCCGCCGCGCATCTCAGGTCCGTAAGACGGAATCCATGTGACGTGATAGCCTTGATCCATCGCGGCGTACGCCAGCAGCTGTCCGCCGAACATGATGCCTTGTCCGCCGAAGCCTGCGAAGATCAGTTCGTGTTGCATCTCAAAGCTCCTTGACGGCTGCCGCCACTTTGAAATCGCCGACGGGAAACACAGGCAGCATGTGCGTCTCGATCCACTCTAGCGCCTCGGCAGGCGACATTCCCCAGTTGGTCGGGCAGCTGGAGAGCAGCTCGACCATGCTGAAGCCGAGACCTGCTTCCTGCACCTTGAGCGCCGTCAGGATCGCCTTCTTCGCCTTGCGGATGTGCGCAGGCGTGTGCAGCGCGCGCCGCACAATATAAGCGGTCTGCGGCAGGACTGCCAACAGCTCGCTCATCTGCAGCGGCGCGCCTTCGCGACCGAACGGCGAGGACGTGGTGCGCTGTCCGCTCAACGTGGTCGGCGCCATCTGACCGCCTGTCATGCCATAGATAGCGTTGTTGATGAAAAGGACCGTGATCGGCTCGCCGCGCGCCGCTGTGTGCAGAATCTCGCCCGCGCCAATGGACGCTAGGTCGCCATCGCCTTGATAAGTGATCACAATGCTCTCAGGCTGAACGCGCTTGAGCCCTGTTGCCATCGCCGGCGCACGACCGTGCGGTGCTTCGCAGCCGTCAATCTCGAAGTATTGGTAGGCGAACACAGCGCAACCGACCGGCGCCACTAAAATGGCGCGCTCGCGCATATTCAGCTCGTCAAGCGCCTCTGCCAGCAAGCGATGCGCCACACCATGCGTGCAGCCCGGACAGTAGTGCGTCGGCTGCGTGCCAAGCGCCTGTGGCATACAGTAGACCGTCTCCATGTGCGCTGTAGTCGCCTCTAAAAGCAGCTCATTCATGACAGCACCTCCATTGGCAACATCTGGCGCAAGGCGCTCACGATCTCCTCAGGCATCGGCACAGCGCCGCCCATGCGACCGTAGAAATGAATCGGCACGCGCTCAGCGATGGCGAGACGCACATCTTCCAGCATCTGACCGGCGTTCATCTCCACCACCAAAATTGCCGCGACCTGCGCCGCTAATGCGCGCAAGCGCACCTCTGGGAATGGATAGAGCGTGATCGGACGGAACAGACCGACTGGCACGCCTTGCTCGCGCAGCTGTTGCACCGCGCTCAGCGCGATGCGCCCTGCGCTGCCGTAGCCGACCACCAAAAAGCGCGCGTCTTCTGTGAAATGCTCAATGCTGCGCTGCTCGCGCTCGCGGATGCGCGCCAGACGCGCCTGTATCTGCAAGTTGTAAGCCTCTTCCGCCTCTGCCTGTAGGTAGAACGAGGCAATGCGGCGCGGCGGACGCCCTTTGGCGCCGGTCAGCGCGTAAGCAGGGCGCTCAGTCGGCAGGTCGCGCATGGGCGGCAATTCCGCCGGCTCCATCATCTGCCCGATCAAGCCATCGGCGGCAAGGATGACCAAGTGCCGATAGTGATCGGCGAGATCGAAGGCGAGGACGGTCAAATCCACTGCCTCTTGCACAGAAGCAGGCGCGAGGACAATCGGATGATAGTCGCCGTGACCCGCCGAGCGCGTCACTTGAAAATAATCGCCTTGCGAAGGCAGGATGTTGCCCAAGCCGGGTCCGCCGCGCATGATGTCCACCACGACGCACGGCAGGTCTGAGGCGGCGATGTACGATAAGCCTTCTTGCATCAAGCTGATGCCCGGACTGGACGAGCTGGTCATAGTGCGCACGCCTGCGCACGCCGCGCCATAGACCATGTTGATAGCGGCGACTTCGCTCTCTGCCTGCAAAAAGACGCGCCCTAGCTCAGGCATACGGCGCGCCAAATGCTCTAACAGCTCAGTTTGCGGCGTGATCGGATAGCCGAAATAAGCGACCATGCCTGCGCGCAACGCTGCCTCTGCAATGGCGACATTGCCCTTAAGAAGCTCGCGTCCCATGAGCAGCCTCCTTGTGCGCACGCGCCTCACGATAGACTGTGATGCACACATCTGGACAGACCAAGGCGCAAATAGCGCAGCCTGTGCAGCGCGCTTCAGGATCGATCAGCTGCGCAGGATAGTAACCTTTGCGATTCAGCTGATCGGTCGCCATTCGGATCACCTGCTGCGGACAGTTCAGCGCGCACAAGCTGCAGCCTTTGCAGCGCTCCGTATCAATAAAAATCGTCCCTTTTGCCATCGGAAAGCTCCTGAAAAAACACGCTCTCTTGATCGTGAGTGTAGCATCGCCAAACTAACGCTCGTTAGTACGCTTTGCAAGGAAAAGGACGTGACATTTGTCACTTTTGTGCAGCGAGGCGTATGAGCGAGATCGGCATGGCGCGCACGCCGACCTGACTCGCTGAGCTCAGAGCGCTGTATCGTGCAGGATGAAGCGGACGTTGTGCGTTAGGGCGAGATCGGCAAGCGGAAAAGATCGCGCCACCGCCGATTGCCAGAGACGCACTGCATAAAGCGACTCGACCTTGCCACGCTCGGCAAGGCAGGCAGCGCGCGCGGCAACTTGGCGCACAATCTCAGCCTTGTACTGCTGCCACATCTGCCCTGATTGATGCATCAGCGCGCGCACTTCAAGCGGCACTTCGGCGTTGAAGAGCGCGTCAATTTGGCTCTCAAGGGCGGCAAGCGGCGCTGCCGACCAGCTGATGACCTGCTCAGCCGTCTCAGGCTGCGGCGCGCTGATGATCAGCTGTGCATCCTGAAGCGTGAAGGCGCGGAACGCAGGCATATCTTCAGGCTCAGGCTGCGCGCTGAGCAGTGCGCTATAGCGCGCTTGCGCGGCGGCGAGATCAGGCGTGACCAGCTCAATGCCGCTGATGCCGCGCACGCCATTCGCGTGTGTCGTCAGCGCCGGATCGTCAGGCACGCGCAGTGTGCGCGGCGTCAAATCCTCGATCAAGAACGGCGCGAAGCCGTCATCGATCAGCACCAGATGCCATGCCAAATGCGCGCCGTCAGGTCTTTGCCGCGCGCCGCGATACGGCTCGCTTGTGCGCACGCCGCGCGCGCGCAAGGCTGCGCTCAACGCTGTCAGCTGATCGGCGCGCAAGGCAAAGCCACACAATCCTTCGCCGCGCGCCAACATCGGACTGAAATCCAGCGTCTCAGGCGCAGGCGCTGCGCCTGTGCGCGCCAATAGCTCCAGATATGTGCCGTCGGCGAAGACGATCAAGGCGTTGTGCGTCGCGCCGCTGGCGTGAACGCCGCCTTCTAGCACAGTGAAGCCTAGCGCCCGATAATCGGCGACCGCGCGCGCTAGGTCTGAGACGGCGATCACGATATGATCGAGTTGAAATGGCATCAGAAAAATTGCCTCGCGCAGCTCATCAGGCGCATAGGCTGAGATTTACCACATCGCGACGCAATCGGCAAGTTTTGCGCACGCGCTGCGCCCGATCGTGTTATACTTTGACACACCTGATCGCCTTGAGAGAGACGCATGACCGATCTGATCCCATACACGCCGTCGAACGCCGCGCCGCCCGATTTAGAGCATGTCAACTTGCTTGTGGCGATGGCAGGTCTCTCGGTGCATACGCAACGCGCCTATCAGCGTTGGATCAAGCGCTATCTTGCCGAGATTCACGGCATAGTGGCTGAGACGCTCGACCTGAGAGTGCTGCCTATCGCGCTCGCTGTTGAGAGCCTTGCCACTGCCAATCTGAAGGCATGGCTTGGCAGGCTGAAGGCGTCAGGACTCGGCAAGCAGTCCATCATGCAGGCGAAGGCAGCGGTCGTCTGGCTAGCGCAGCTCATGGCGGATATGGAACGCATTGAGTACGCCGTCGCCAGCGGATTGAGCCGCGTCAAAGCGCCGCGCGCCGAGAGCGGTCAGCGCAGCGGCACTTGGCTCTCGCCCGATGAAATTCGCGCCATGCTGAACAAGCTGCGCCACACTGCGACGCGCAATCCTGCCCTGCGCGTGCGCAATGTGGCGATCATCACGCTGATGGTCACTTGCGGCTTGCGCCGCGATGAAGTCGCCGCTGCGCTGTGGAGCGACCTGACGCGGCAAGGGCGCAACCAAATTTTGAAGGTTCACGGCAAGGGCGAGAAAATGCGCCCGATTAAGTTGCCTGAGATGACCTTCAATGCCATTGAGCAATGGCGCGCGCATCATCCGCGCCCTGAAGGCGACAATCCGCTCTTCTCGCGCGTCTGGGCGAATGGCACGGTCACTACGAGCAGCATCACAGATCGCGCCGTGTGGAATGTGGTGCAGCAAGCCGCCAGAGCGGCAGGCTTGCCGCGCATCTCGCCACACGACCTGCGCCGCTCGTTCGCGCGCGGCGCCTATGAAGCAGGCGTCTCTTTCGAGTTGATCCGTCAATCGCTCGGACATTCCAGCATCGCCACCACAGAGCGCTACGTCAACTCTGCCTTAGAGCTGGATCGCGCCGCCACAGACATTTGGGCAAACGTGCTGGATGAATGATAGACTCTGTGTTACTTATCCATGAGTAGAGAGCGCAATCCGATATGGCACGTTTTGCGAGACAGACGCCTGCCAATCTCGATCCGACGGCGCGTGGCTGGCGCGCAGGCGAGATCGGCGGCGTGGAAGTGCGCGTCGATCCAAGCCTGCTCTTGATCGCAGCGTTAGTGACTTTCACAGTGGCAGCAGGCATTCTGCCGCGCGAGGTGCCGCGCCTGAACGCTGCGCTGTATTGGCTCTTTGGTGCAGTGGCAGCCTGTATCTTCATCCTCTCAATTCTGTGGCACGAGATGGCGCACGCTTTGCTAGCGCTGCGCTATCGTATCCCTGTTAAGCGCATTGTGCTGCACTTGTTCGGCGGCGTGGCATTCATCGCCCGCGATCCTGAGCGCCCTGCGCACGAGTTTTGGATCGCCATTGTCGGTCCGCTCTCCAGCCTCTTCCTCGCCTTCATCTTCGGCGCGCTCGGCAACCTGCCCGACCTGACAGGCGCGGTCTGTAGTTGGCTAGCGCTGA
>Ga0308403_1000365_pt1 | contig 18487 bp, 17 predicted proteins | sample HotsprSampleOSM3_FD_203470 | JGI IMG/M metagenome (GOLD analysis project Ga0308403, IMG submission 203470) | Hot spring phototrophic mat microbial communities from Octopus Spring, Yellowstone National Park, Wyoming, United States - 20060914_OS-M3 ... | reverse complement strand
TTATGGCCTTGCAGTGCTTAGTTTTAGCTTTGTCTCAAGGAGACGTCGCATAGTGGTCTAGTGCGCACGCCTGGAGCGCGTGTAGGGTTAACCGCCCTCGGGGGTTCGAATCCCCCCGTCTCCGCCATTTAGAAAAAAAGTATTGTAATTGGTAGATTTCAAAAGGCAAGCAAAATGACTAATGATTTATTAATTAAAATAATCAAAACCAAAAAGGAATTAGATAATATACCTATTGTTGCAAATGTAGATTTTGGACATACTGACCCTAAGATTACTTTTCCTATTGGTGGCGAAGCGAACCTAATAGTTGAAGAAAGAAAAGTGAAACTAGAATTGACAAAACATTAAAAAGACTTTTCCGCCAAATTAGCCGAAATTATTAAAATTATAAAAGAGTAATAATAAGTACTATGAACGATCAAATTTCAAAATGTGTTTTCTGTGAGATTGTGTTGGGACGTGAACCTGCTAGTAAAATATATGAAGGATAGAATTCTTGCGTTTATGAATATTAGGCCCGTTAATATGGGTGAATTTATGGTAATTCCGAAAGAGCATATTGATCATTTTTTGGATATTCCCGACGATTTAGCAGCGCATATTTTATTAACGGCGCAAAAATTTGCTCGAAGGGTCCAAAAGATATTTAAACCAAAAAGAATGGGTTATGTTGTTCATGGCTTTGGTGTACCGCACGCTCACTTGAATGTTGTTCCCCTTAAACATTCGGACGATATTGTCTCATACAAATTTGCTTGCATAAAAGATAATAAAATAATTTTTGATTCGCGTCAGATTCCTTTAGTGCCGCGTGAAGAGCTAAACCAAATAGCGGAAAAAATAAAAAAACAGGAAGACTTTTAAAGAATTTGCCGCCAAGCTAGGTCAAGCAGAGCAATTCTGAGAAGCGGGATTAGAAAGGACTTTGATTTGGTAGTTGCTAAAATGACAAATTTTTTGATAATACCACGGTTTTCAGTAAAGAATGAAATTGTTTTTAGCTTTAAAAAAGCTTATACCACGATTTCTAAAATTTTGATTATTACCAAATAGACTTATGCCAATACCAGATTATCAATCAATAATGCTTCCTCTCCTAAAATTCGCAGGGGATAAAAAAGAGCATTCAATAAGAGAAGCTATTGAACATATAGCTAATATTTTTAATCTCAGTGAAGAAGAAAGAAGAGAGGTTTTGCCAAGCGGCCAACAATACATAATTGATAATCGAGTAGGTTGGGCTAGAACATATCTGAAAAAAGCAGGACTACTTGAATCAACTAAAAGATCTTATTTCAAGATAACTGATTTAGGTCTAGAAGTTTTACGGAAGAATCCTAAAGAAATCAATGTAAAGTTTTTAGAACAATTTCCCCAATTTATTGAATTTAGAAACCTCCGTAAAGAAAAGGGTGAAGAAGAAAAGGAAGAAGAAAACTTAACACAAACACCGCAAGAGCTTTTGGAGTATGGCTATCAGAGAATCAAAAAAGATTTAGCTTCTGAATTGTTGAATTTTGTTAAAAAATCATCACCGCGCTTTTTTGAAAAATTAGTAGTGGATCTTTTAATAAAAATGGGCTATGGCGGTTCGTTAAAAGACGCCGGAAAAGCGATTGGCCAAAGTGGCGACGGAGGTATAGATGGAATTATTAAAGAGGATAAACTCGGTTTAGATATTATTTATATTCAAGCAAAGAGGTGGGAGAATGTTGTTGGCTCCAAGGAAGTGAGAAATTTTGTTGGAAGTCTTGTAGGGCGTCATGCTAATAAAGGAATTTTTATAACTACTTCGGGTTTTACTAGAGATGCTTTAGAATATGTAAAAACAATTCCGCAGAAGGTTGTTTTGATTGATGGTGAAACTCTTGCTCACTTAATGATAGAAAATGATGTTGGGGTGTCCAAAATAACTAGCTACGATATTAAAAAGATTGATTCTGATTATTTTGAAGAAGAATAAAAGAATTTCCAGCAATCTCAGCAAAACTAAACACTTTTACAAAGCGGTTCGATGAGTAAGCAACTTAAATCAAAGTTTAATAGCAAAATAATTCTGATGTGAAAAGATTGGTTTTAGGCTTTTTAGGATTTTTTTATTGGTTTAATTTCATGGTGATTGGGAAATACTCTCTGGATTCTTCAGATAAGGTATTTTTTTATTTTTTACCCAAAAGAGTTAGAAAAATGAAAATTATTCTTTTTGCTTCCACTTTTCGGCGAGGTTGGCGGAATAGGGATCTAGAAGGAATTTTGTCTATAAAGTTCGTTAACTAAATTGATCTGGTTTTTTTGGAAAAAAGATTGCCGTTACTATGAAGTAGTAGTGTGCTTACTTAAGTTTTCAGACAATAACCAATTTTGGTCAACCAAGTTAAAACCAAAAACCTCTGTTAAAGTTTTAACCTACTTCATACCCAACAAAACAACAGGTTCTGAATTCGTTACTGAGTTAGTAACTATGAAAACTTTTGCTAGTAATAGCGTGTTATTTGTTAATAAAGCACTCTTGTATTTTGGTTACTGGCTATTTTTCAAAAAAATCTACAGATAATTAAGAAAAAGCTATAAAAGCTTGCTTAAACTCAGACTTAAGTTTCCTTTTACCAGGAAAGCCAACAACTTTATGCTTAGTCTAACTTGATCAGCTAGTGTAGTTGTAGTTTGTTTTGGCTGAGTTAATTAAACTAGATTAGTTGTAAACTATTGATTATTAGGTTTACTCAGTAAATACACACTTGAGCGATTGACAATTCTTGATTCTAAGGTTGACAGAGCCAAAAAGTTTTTTCACACTTTATTTGTGAACACAAACAAAATAAGATTTTATGTCATCCAAAAAAATTGCTACAATTTTAAGTATTTTGGAAATAGCTCAAAAAAACATTCAGACTGCCCTACAATTAGTAAATCAATTAGCTAACGACAAAACCGATGAAGATAAACCAACTGCTTCGGCGGCTACTACTTCCAAAATGCCAGTAGTTTCGGTTGATGAAGCTTCGGCTTTGGAGGTTGTAGAAGGTTATTTTGATGGCGAAAACATGGTTGGCGATAACGGGCAAATTTATCCTGTACCTCAAAACTATGCCAGCAAAACTCAGTTGGTGATTGGCGATCGCATGAAGTGGATTTTAACTCCTGAAAGAGAATTGTTTAAGCTAATTCAACCAGCCGAAAGAGAACGGGTGATTGGTACGTTAGCGGCTGAAGGTGATGATTTTGTTGTTTTAGTTGATACTTTACCCCATCCAGTTAAATTACTTAAGGCCAGCGTGACTTACGCAATGAAAAATTTTGGCCTCAAAGTAGGCGATGAGGTGGTTATTGTAATTCCCAAAAATTCTACCCCAGTTTGGGGGGCTTTTAGTAGTGTGGTTAAAAGTAGTGAAGCCGAAGCTTTTCGCAAAGCCCAAGCAAAAAAAACCGAGCTAGAAAAATTTGTCCAAGCCAATCCACCTGAGGACCCAATTAGTGCGGATTATTTTTAAATAAATTGTAGTGCTAGCTTATTTATCAAATTTTATTCAAGCTAATTCTGGTTATACTCAGTTTTACTGTTGTTGATTTTTAAGTTATTCAGACTTAGCTTGTTTTTTGGTTTTTTAAAAAATTTGAGATTTTCAACTAAGTTTGTTAATTTTGTTTGTTGTAAAAATAATTGTTTTTGGCTGTAGTGTAAGTTCGGGTTGTCCTAAGAAAGTTGTTTACGAGATTTTTTTAGTTCCAGTTTGTGGTTGATCAAGGAGGTAAATTTGTTTTTTCCTGGTGCACACCAAAAAAGAGGTGGCTCTACCCCCTTTCGTCTATTTTTCTTATATTGCTTTTATTTTGTTTTTGCTGGCCTAAGGAATTCTTGAGCCACATAGCCAGTGCCTGTAATAGTTTGGTTACTTTTTTTATTTTATATTCGAAGTTAATTTCTACCATCTCAAATTTATAAAGGATAGCATCTTCGATTTGACACTTTCTAGTTTTTACATTGTTCTTGTCAGTTAGGTTAACTCTTCTTCTCCTAGAAAGGGCTCTGGGTATGCTACTGTCTGTTTTATTAAGCAATTCACAATTTTCTGCACCTATTCTAAGACCTTTTGAAGAAGATACTAGACTTTGCCTTCCTTGTTGAAAGCCTCTCCAGCCATTCTTTTAGTCAGATTATTTATAGCAACATATTCTTCTCTTTCGGATAACTTAGGCAACTCGATTTCGCTACCATCTTCATTCGAGCATTTTTTAATTGGGGCGTTTTGATCAATAGCAACAATGGTTCCAATTTTTAATTTTTTTCAGGTAATAATCTCGTAATCCTGATTTTGCATGTTTACTAAGGCAGTACCACCTCCTCCAGCGGTAACTCTATAGACTGTCCTATTGATGGGTTGAGATTGATCTTTAGATGATCTTGCAAAAGCAGAAGAGTTGGCAATATTGATAAGCACAAAAGCAAACACTACAACCAGTATGGAAACGCCAGCTAAAGTAGTGACTTATAATTTTTTATAGACATAGACGAAACAAAAAATATACTTAGTGTATTTATTTTCCTGGGGCTTAGGAAGAGTAATAACTTACTGTTAAGGGTGCCTTAACCTTCATATTGGTTCGATTTCAAGCGGTTCATAACTTTAATTATATCCTTTTTTGGCTTTTAAAAAACAAAGATTAACTTCGTGACGAAAAGATTTACCAGGTCAAATATTTGAAAATTTAGAATTTGGTTTTCTAATATCTAACAAAAAAGAGGGGATCAGATCCCCTCACTAGTCTAGGTAGTTAATTTTAACCAAAGCTGTTTAGGCCGGAATTAGGAATTGCTCAGCCACATAGCCAGTTTTGCCGTTGTAATTAACATTGACCATTTTGTAGTTGACACCTTTGACAGTGCAAGTTATGGTGTTGTCAGAGGCTTTAGTGACGGTTTGTTTGTAAGGAATACCCCGAATAATTTGGCATTTGTCGTTACGCAAATTTAAACCGATGGTAGAATTGACTGTAGCTTTGCCTTGAGAGTTAAACTTGTTACCACCAGAATCACTAGTAGACCCCTTAGGTTTGATAAATTTCTGAGCCACATATTGTTCGGTGTTGACATCAGTTCTTTTAACCATAGTGTATTCAACACCATTAATGGTACATGCAATGGTTTGGTTTGGGTCTACGGAAATTACCGTATTCACCTTTAGAGCACCGATTTTCTTACAATTTTTGTCACGAATGTTTAATCCCACGCTAGGAGTGACTACATACTGTTGAGCAGTACTGGCCAAGACAGGAGCACTAACTGAACCAATAGCAGCAATAACTAAAACTGCAATCGATAAAATCGAGCCAGCCAAAAAGATGGCACGTAAGTTGTTGTTAGACATAGGCATAAAAATAAAACAAAACTGCTAAAAATTTGGTACTGATTTACAGTACTATTAGTTGTATGTTATCAGGGGGACAATTTATTTAAATGACAGTACTCAACCAAAGGGTAACCTTTGGAAGGGGTTTGTGTAAAATATGAATTTGTGGACTGTTTAAAATACTTTTTAGTTTTATTATTAGCTTAAATTAGCTGATTTGTAGCAGTTTGTAAAAACAATACTTATTTTATTGATGAATATTCTGAGTTTTTATTTGTTTTGTTGGATGTAATTGTGGGTTAGATTTGTTCAATCCACTGGCCAATCAAATGATTTCAACTTTACAAAACTTTATTTTTCACTAGTTAAAACATTTATTTAAATGACAAAAATTTTATTCATAGATTGCGAAACTACAGACGTAACTCCTTTGTCTGGCCAAATTATTGAGTTAGCCGGAGTCATGGTAGAGGTTGATTTGGTCAATTTAAACCTAAAAGTGTTAGACCAATTTACTACTTTGGTGAACAACCGTGGGACTTGGGATGAGCGTATTCAAAGACTTACCGGAATTACAGAACTAGACTTACAAAAAGCGCCAGCTCTGATGGTTTGTCAAGAACAATGGGCTAATTGGTTAGAGCCTTGGCTGGCCGAGTGTGGTTTTATTTGTGGTCATTCGGTGGACTTTGATCTAAGATTCTTGCAGGCTGAAAGTTGGTTATTGCCAGATGCGGCTAAAGTTATTGACACTTTGCCAATTAGTAAGGTTTTGTTCACCTATTTATCCGCAGTGAATTTGGAAACCTTGGTAGCTAAGTTGGATCTAACTAATTTTTTTACCCGGTCTGAACATTTGGTTCAGTTGCAGCTTACCACTGCTCACCGGGCTGTATATGACACTTGGTGTGCAGTAGCTTTGCTAGAGAAGATTTTGCGCACTTTGGCCAGTCAGCCTTTTCACCAGGTTTTTTATCAATTTATTATTCGAGAATTACTGTTTTTACCAATTCAGTTTTACTCATCCAGACCAGCTGACACACAAATCACGGCAACCAAAAATTCGGAATTAGAGCCAGTGGTCAACCAAACTGTGGTAAAAATTAATCTATTAGGTCAAGTCTTGCCCGAACCAATTAGTGAACGCTTAGAGCGAGTGTGTAGTCAGTTAAATCAGTCAGCTGTCACTACTTTGGTAAGTTGGTTAAGTGAACCCTGGGATAGTAGTTTAAAGCTTACTTTGGCTGGACTGTATACTAGCATAATTTATCGCCAAAGTGGGTGTTGCCGGCATTTTAAAATTCATACTCACACTTCAGTGGACCGAGTGTTTGTGGATTGTTTACTGACTTGGGCTGAACGCCAATTACCTAGGCTGGCTAACTTAGACAACTCTCAAACTGTTGCGGTGGTGGACCGCTTGGAAAGCGTCTTGTGGCAAGTTAAGTATTTTTTGGAAGAGGTTTACGATATTGGTGAGTTGATTTATTTGCTAGAAATATATCAAAAACTAAACTTACTAGAAACCGTGGATATCCAGCAACAGATTACTAAAATTTTAGCTAGTTACGATTTTTTTCTGTTGTCCATAGAACCTTTTTGGGCGTTGAATCGCTACGAATATAGCTATAAACCTTGGCAGATGTTAGCTGAGGAAAAAATCATTCAGCAAAAATTAACTACTCTGATTGAGAATTTGCAAGCCTTCAACTTGGAGATAGGGACAGCTCATCATCCTGTAGAGCTAGAAATTCTGCAACGTATTCAACAAAGAGTGGCTAAATTACGTACCTTATCGTGGCAACAAGAGTTAGTGTTGCGTTTAGAGCAGCAACGATTGGTCATTGCCAAACCTACTCAATTTACAGTCACTGAAATTACTCAAGCCTTGACTCGGGTACCTAATTTACAAATTCATACTTATTTGCCTTGGATAGAGTTAACTTGGTTGTGGGATTGGTTGGCTTTGCCAGACAGTTTAAAATCGCAAGTAGTTTGTCACTTGTCAGAGACAGGTCTAGTGCAGCAGCAGTTTTCCGGATCACTAAGTGAGTTTTTGCAGCAAGAATTAGACTTGGCCGTAGCGGAGCAATCGACAGTTTTATTGTTGACTGGCAACCAGCGAGTGTTTAAAAAACTACAAAAAGCTTTAATTGAGGAATTGCCAGCTAGCAGTTATTTGTCTTTGGGGGAAGATGGTAGCTTGCTAAAGGTAATGTCCAAGTGGCAACGAGGCTTTGTGGGTTTGGTACACTTGCGTTTGTCTGATGTGGGTTTTTGGCTAGGTCAAAAAGACTTACCTAAACTAGTCAAAATTTGGTTAATAGCGGAACCTGGACTAACAATTAATCGTTTTTGGCAACAACTGGCTGAAGCTAGTGGTCAGCGACAGGAGTTTGTGCAGCAACTACAAAGATTAAATTTATTAGCCCAAGCTGGCTGGTTATTAGCCAAGACCAATTTGAAGGTTAACTATTTATCAGATTTACCCCAATAAAAACTGGTCTATGTAAGCAACTAGTGTTTGGCTAGCTCAGGGATAAATTAACTTTTGTGGTTTGATCAGGTTTTTAAGTGCCAGTTAATCCAGGTTTACTCTCAAGAGTTATTTAATTTTAACTAAAAAATAAGTACATTTTTGTATGTATGACAAGCACAGCTAGTGGATAAATGCTAGTTCAAATTGGTCCAGGCTGACTATGAGCCAAGTAATTTTGCTTAAAAGTTTGGACGGGTGAACTAGTCTAAGTGTAGTTAGCTGTGGTGGGTTTAAAATGGGTTAAGCGTTATTTTTTAGCCACGGTTTTTAAACTTGCTTCCAACCAATTGATTTGGGTTTGAATTAGCTCCTGAATTTTGTTTTGGAAAACAGCTTCCGGATCAGTTTGCAGTTGAAACTCAATGGTAAAGCTATTAATTTCTTTAGCCACTTTGACAGCTTCAGCTGTGTTTTGGTTTTGAATAGCGTTTTTGTAGGCTGTGTATAGCTCTTGTAATTTGACTATTTGATTCTGCAAATTTTTTAGTTCCTTTCGAATTTCCGAGGTGTCGAAAAAGGAATCTTTCAAAAAGCAGTTCTGGTGGGCTTGGGTGTTGTTAAATAGAATTTGTATTTGTTGGAGAATGTTGTCGATAGTTTTTAAATGTCCAACCAGATCTTTATCTTTTAAGCTTTGAACAAAATTTTGGGCGATGCTTTGTAAGCTTTGGTTAATGTTTTGCAGTTCTGTCATCGCCTGATTATGGCATTCGATGATTTGGTACGCTTGTCGGATGCGCTCTAAGTTTTTAATTAAAGTTTCCGTGTCAGCAATAATTGGCTCAATCGAGTTTTGCTGTTCAGGATTTTTGTTAGTTTGTAATTGTTTTAAAAAATCTTGGTTTTGTTTAATTAGGTTAGCTACGGTTAGAGACTCCTTGCGGGTTTTTAACTTTTTGGGATCAGTTTCTAATTGTTTTAGTGCGTCTAAAGTTTGTTGTTGGTTCGCTGCTAAAAGTTCTAGGGTTTTATCTGTGTTGGCCAAAGCCGCCTGGCGATTTAGAGTGCTAAAATTACTGATTAAATTGTAACCACCTAAACCTAGAATAAAGGCAATACTTACGGCAATAGCAAACGCTACTAATGCTTGGCGTTTTTTCTTTTTGGGTTGTTGTTTTAATTGATTTAACCTTTTAGTCAGTTGCTCCGTTGGAGGGTGGTTAACGACTAACCTAGGATGGGGTGGCTGGGGTGGTTTAATTAAGTTTTGGTTAGCTGGTTGCGTTGGTCTTGGAACTTGTGACGATGGTGAGTAGTCTTTGTCCAACACAGCTTGGGCTGTTTGCCAGGTTGATGAAATTGGGTAATCTTGTCTAAGTCTGGCATTAGCTTGAGCTTCTAGACTAGCTTGTCTGGGTGCTGAACTAGTAGTTTGGGAAAGTTTGGTTTTAGGTGGTAGGCGGAAGTCTTGCATATCTTTTGATTTTTGTTACGCAAGTAAAGTTTGTTAATTGTAACTATAAGCTAGTGTGCGGCAATTTTTGGGTGTTGTCAAACTGGATTAGGGAGTTGCCAACCATTTTGGGCAGCAATTCCAAAAACTCAAGCATCCAAGCATCCCCCGGTTAGCAATCAACTTGGGTTGGTTTTCAATTATTTGCAAACACTTGAACTTATAAATAAGTGTCAATCGCGAACAACTCGGTTTCGGGCTAGACAACTTAGTCAGTAAGGCTGATGACTACAATTGGTAGGGTTGGTTAATAGTTTAGAATGCAGTAAAATTTTTTACCCAAAATTTTGGTTTTGAATATTCCATTTGGGGCCAAACAACTACTCAGTTTTGAGGTTTATTATTAGGTCAGTGTGAATTAGTTTTTTTGGTTTTGTAATTAGTCAGTTGAGTAACAACTGGTTTTAGCTAGAAGGAATTTTAACTAAATTAATCAAAAGCGTAATAGAGATCAGTCAGTTCTGGTTGCATTAGTACTAGGTGCTTTTCGGGACTAAACTTTTGTTGAATAATTTGCCAGGCTTCGGCCATACTTTTGGCTGAGTAGAGGTTAGAAAAACCACATTTAGTTAACGACTTAGCAATTGCGGGTGCAAAAATACTTTGCAAAAGTACTAGGTAATCAGCTTTTTCCGCCAGATGTTGAGCAATTTCCACATTGGCTTGTTGTTCCTGGGAATCAGCTTCAGGAATACCAGCAAAGATGACCACTAAGTCTTTTTTCTGTTTTTTCGCTAGTTGCCAAGCTTGTTCCAAACCAGCCTTAGCCGTGTTTAAGCTGATGTTATAGGAATCATCCAGAACGGTAAAGCCAAACATTTCTTTGACCTGTTGGCGTCTTTCGGGTGGTTCTAGCTTGGACACGGTATCCAGTACAAAAGCTTTGGGAATTTGCAAGTCTTCAGCTACTAGTAAAGCTAGTTTCAGGTTATCTTGGTTAGATTCTGAGAGGTGTTTACATTTAACGACTTTACCTTGGTAAGTTGGTTTTTGGTTTAAGTCAGCCACTAAGATGGTTCGAGGAGCCAGTTGCTTTTGCAGGTTAATTTTCCAAGTGTCATAGTCCTGCCAAGTGTCTTGGCTAAGCACAATTTTGGCCGTGGTTTTGCTAGCTAGAAGTAGCTTCAGTAAGGCTTTAGCTAGGTTTTCTCTACTACCAAAGCGCTCTAAGTGCTGGTCTCCCACATTGGTTAAGATCAGGTAATCAGCTGACAACACGCTACCAGTAGCCATATATTCTTCGGCATCGTAACCATCGGCTTCGGCAATCAGAATTTGGGTGTGGGGGTCTAGGTGGCGTAAAACCCATTTAGATAAACCAATGGCCGTGTTAATGTTGCCGGGTACGATTTGCGTGCGGTAATTGTACTTAACTAATTCGTAAAGAAAATTTTTGGTTGTGGTTTTGCCGTAACTACCAGCCACTAGAATAATTTTTAATCGTGGGCAGTGTTTTTGTAGATAAACTCTGGCTTTAAAGTAAATTAATTCCTTAGCCAAGTCATAAATTGGCTCTAGCAGCATATTAGCCACAGCTACCCAAACGGGAATAAACATCACCGAAAAGGCAAACAATAGGATAATTACTTGAATGATTACCAACGGTTCTGGTGGCCGGCTAAAGGCCAAAACCAACATAGCTAAAATAAATAGTATCCACCAGATAAAACCTTTTCTGGGAAAGCTAAAATTACCTTTTAAGCCACTAAGGACAATTAGAATTAGAAAGCTGACTACATAACTCCAACCTACATAATTCAGTAACTGACTTAACTGGTTTTCGGTCCACAACCAACCGGAAACTACATGCAAGGTATGAAAACTAGCTCCAGAAAGCAAAAACAAACCCCACAACCATTTGGGTCCGTTACGGTTAAACAAAAAGTAGACAATAGCGCCAATATACACCAAATAAAAAACTGGAATAAAGAAAATTCCCAGAATAGTTAAACCAGCTGCTAAAATGGCTGTAAGTTTTACCCGAGAAGTCCATTTAAGTTGTTCTAATCTTTGTAAATCGCGCCGAAAAAATAGGTATTCCAATCGCCTTAAGTAACGCTGGGTATCGTAGTTTTCCAGTTGTAAAATATGTAAAAAATCGGCAAACGGAAACATTCTAAAAATAAAGATCCAAAATTTGTTTAAGGGTTCCATAAAACAGATTAGGGTTAGTAAGGTGAAAATTGTGTCCTTGATCGGGAACAACGATTAAGCGACTGTTAGCTAGTTTATTTGCCAGCTCTTGAGCTATTTTTACTGGCACAATGTCATCTTGTTGTCCCCACAACAACACTGTGCAATAGTTATTTTGAGCCAGAAGTGCAGTTTGGTCAAACCCTATCACTTGGCGCAGAATTTTTTCTTTGCCGGATAGTCGACTACGTTGCAAGTCATCACTGTAAAAGAACTGTTTTAACCAACTTGGAAAAATTTTGGCTAACCCCAAAAAGTTGACCAGATTAGCCAAAAATAATTTGCATCGAGTTAACCAACTCGGTCGATACAACACTGGTGCTGCGTATAGAATTAAGCCTTTTAACCATTTGGGTTGGTAATGGCAAGCCAAGTAGTGGGCTATTCTACCACCAAAAGAATGCCCTAAAAGCACAATTCTGGGTTCGGCTTCTTGAGCCACAGTTAACTGGCTAATTTGCTGGTAGACCCAGTGGGTATATTCTGGCACGCCCCAAGTGTCGCTAACCAAAGGTTCTAAGCCAAAACCAGGTAGTTCTATCAGACTAACTTCTGTTAAAGTAGCTAATTTTGCTAAAACACTGGTCCAGTGACTGCGGTTTTGCTCCCATCCAGGTAAGATGATTAAATGGACATTAGACATTCTAGATTGGCTAAATTGTTAGTTTGGTTTACTTGGCCAAGTAATGAAAAGTTAACACTAACTTGTCAAAAATAGCCCAATTCTTGGCTCATAGGACAGGATATAGTTTTTGGTAATTCAATTCGTGCATTTGTTTGGTTGTGATTTGGGTGGTTGACTCAGTCAAAATTGAGGCCTGAAACAATTGGTTAACCATTTTTTAGCTAGAATTTTTTTGGGCAATTAAATTGGCTGGGTAATTTTTAGCTGACGGATAAGGTTTAGGTGTGGTTTAGGCTTTGGGTTGGTGTTGGTTGGTTATTAAAATTTATTTGGACTAAAGTTGACAACTCTAGCTTTTATTTTCAGGTCAAAGCTGGTCAAAGTGTTGCTTATGCAAGCTAAAATTTTAGTGATTCACGGTGACGGAATTGGTCCTGAGGTAACTACCGTAGGTCAGGCAGTGCTGAAAAAAGTGGCCGAATTATTTGGGCATCAGTTTTCTTTTGAGGAAGCTTTGTTGGGTCATCAAGCCATTGTAGCCACCGGCCAACCATTACCTGAAGACACTTTACAAAAAGCTAAAAACGTGGACGCTATTTTGTTTGGAGCCATTGGCCATCCGATGTACGATCAAAACCCTAATTTGCCGGTTCGACCCGAACAAGGTTTGCTGAAACTGCGCAAAGAGCTGGGTTTGTTTGCTAATTTAAGACCCATTCAGGTGTTTGAGGAATTGTTGGAGGCTTCACCAATTAAGCCAGAAATTTTGCGGGGAGCAGATATTTTGTTTTTCCGAGAACTAACCGGTGGTATTTATTTTGGCACACCCAGAGAGCGTCGCGATAATGGTAACACCGCGGTAGACACTTGTATTTACACCAAAGCTGAAGTCAGGCGAATTGCTGTGATGGCTTTTCAGGCGGCCAAAAACCGCCGTGGTAAAGTGACTTCGGTTGATAAAGCCAATGTACTGGAAACATCCAGGTTATGGCGCGAAACAGTGACTGAAGTGGCCCAAGACTTCCCCGAAGTAGAGCTGGAACATCAGTTGGTCGATTCGATGACTATGAAGTTAATTTCTCAACCCAGAAACTATGACGTAATTTTGACTGAAAATTTGTTTGGCGACATTTTAACCGACGAAGCTAGCCAAATTGCTGGTTCTATGGGCTTGTTGGCCTCAGCTAGTGTAGGCTCTAACGTGGGTTTATACGAACCCATCCATGGGTCGGCCCCAGACATTGCTGGGCAAAATGTGGCTAACCCGATTGCCTCGGTGCTGTCGGCCAGCTTACTTTTAAGTATGAGTTTAAACCTAAAAACTGAATCCGAGGCAGTGGTGCAAGCAGTTAGATTGGTTTTGTCCGAAGGTTACCGAACCAAAGACATTGCTACACCCCAAACCCCTAGTAACCAACTTTTAGGCACCCGCGAGATGGGAGAAAAAATTTTGCAGAAACTGGCTGCCCTAGCAGTCTAGGTTGGGTTAAGATTTTTTCCAAAAACTAACTCTTTAGATAAAAAAACTTGACCTGATGAAATAGTAGCCACCTTTGGTAATGGTGTTTGCTTATTTACAAAAGTTTTCAACTAGGGCTTGCGTAGCTTAACAAAATTTTGCCAATTTACTCCCCTAATGTCATCATATTCAACTGGTTTTTTGGCTTAAAAAAGCTTATTTCAAGCTACGAAGTTAAAGTTGAAAAAAATTACTTGACATAATTTAAAAAAATGTGTATACAATCGCTAACGGCCGTTAGTTTAACCACCTTGAAAGGAGGAACAAAATGTTCCCACCAGTTTTTCCGCCACTCCCGTCATGGCTGTCGGGAATCTCCCCGGTTTTCTTGGCTATTTTGGGAGCATTTATTTTTATGATAGTACTCTTCCCGGCCAAAGATCCGTTTTATTGGTCTCTTAATTGGCTTCTGGAAACCGATGTGCCTTTTTTCAAGGTCGTCGGTGAGCTGGTGAGCTGGGTAGCCAGCTTTGTAAAAGCTTGCGGGGTTTACTGTATCATAAATTTGGTTGGAGTGTCGCTAACGTCCACTACCCTGGGGTCGGTGTTGATGTTAACTCTACCCATTTTCCTCGCAAGGCACTTCGTCTACCCGGCAGCCTTTAAGGCCGCCACTACTGTTTCTAGGGTAGACGATATTATTCTAATACTGGATATCGCGATACTCACAATAGGCGTGTATCAGACCCTGTTTTGGGGCCTGACGGGGTATAGGTTGTTCTAACCATATCTGTTATAAGCCACCACTCTTCGGTATGCCACTCTTCCAGTATTTATTTTTATAAAAGGAGGGGTGGCTTTTTTCTTTTTAGAGAAAATTTTTTTGTTAAAACGTTGTCTTGAAAAGCTATTTGACATAAATTAAAGAATAAGTAAAATAACAAAATGTTATTCATTCTTTCAGCTTTAGTTTTTGCTAGTCTAGTAGGTTGGCTTTTATTTGATTTATTGCTGATTAATAGACCTGAGTTGTGTGTGACCCTGGCACTCTTTTTTCTGTTATTATCAATGGGGAGACAAAAGAAATATTTTCTTTATAGTTAATTGATTTGGTGTTCTCCCCCCCATTCCCCCTTGACCAAAGGGGTGAAAATTCGCAGATTTGACGAACTACCCAAATTCCCCTTTAGCAAAGGGGTGGCAGTCTGAAGGACTGCCGGGGTATCTTGAATTATGAACCGCATCGAAAAACTTATTGCCGAACTTTGCCCCAATGGCGTGGAGTGGAAGAAGTTGGGGGAGGTGGCAGAAATTGGCACTGGAAGTAGTAATGGAAATGAAGCAACTGAAGATGGAAAATATCCATTTTTTGTTCGTTCTAAATTCGTGAAAAAAATAACACTTTTGAATTTGATGAAGAAGCTGTAATAATACCTGGTGAAGGTGGAATAGGGGAAATATTTCACTATATAAAAGGCAAGTACTCTTTACACCAAAGAGCATATCGAAACTATAATTAAAAGTGAAATATTGACTAAGTTTATCTATTATTATGATATCAAGCTTCAAGATATTTATATTTCAAAAAGCAGTAAATGCGACGGTAAGCTCAATTCGCAAGCCTATGATTGAAAAATTCCCCATCCCCATCCCCCCACTTTCCGAGCAGGAGCGTATAGTGGCTATACTGGACAAATTTGATGCACTGGTTAACGATCTTACTAGTGGCTTGCCAGCCGAAATCCAAGCCCGCCGTAAGCAATACGAGTATTATCGAAACAAACTTTTACAATTTCCACCATTTCAAAAACGCTAATTGGTGAGACTGCTGGGGTGGACAGTGTTAAGCAAGTGCTTAGTTCTATTGGTCCAAAAAATTATTTAACTAGAAAACTAATTTTTAGCTGGGTGAATAATTGTGCTTTTTGGGGTAGGTTTTGGTGTAAAAAATTTAGCAATGCTTTTTGAGCAATTTTTAGGGCAGCTAAGACTGTGGGTTCCTTGGCTGCGATTTTAATGTGCAAAACTTGGCCTTGTAATTTAACAAAAGCTCTGATTTCGGGGTTTTTTAGTTGTAGATGCTCTTTGGTAAAAGTTTCCAGGGTTTGGTTAACTAAAACTAGCCAGTAGGCTTCTTGCCACAAACGATATTTTTTACTACGAGATAAACCGCTACTGATGTGCTTGAGCATTTTGACAAAAACTAAACCTACGACTAGAGAGTAGGGGAGCAAAGTAAAAGTTGTATGTTAGAAATCGTCAAATATCCCGATCCGATTCTACTCACAGAGTGTGCGGAGGTAAGTTTTCCTTTATCTCAGGCCGATCAAGATTTAATTCAACAGATGATTGACACCATAGAGGCGGTAGAGGGTGCTGGGTTGGCGGCTAATCAGGTTGGAGTGAGCAAAAAAATTTGTGTGATAAAGATGATTCAGAAACATAGACGAGTGAAGGGTGATTATTTGGTCTTAATTAATCCTAAGATTATCATGGAAAGTGCGGTTCGTTGCTGGTTTCCTGAGGGTTGTTTAAGCTTGCCTGGCAAGTTTTATTACGTTGAGCGTCCGTGCAATGTAGTGGTGCAATATCAAGATGATCGAGGAAAGCTAAAGGAACTACAAGCTAGCAAGTTTTTATCCAGTCAAATTCAACACGAAGTAGATCATTTGTACGGAGTGTTTTACACTAGCAAAGCCAAACAAGAAATTCCCGAAAGTGAGCTAGAACCGATGGCCGCCGAGTAGGGCGTATTAAGATACTGTTTTCTGGATAGTAGCAAGCCAAAATTGGTTTGGGTTTTGTTTTTGCCTCAATTTGTGGTTAATAACTTCTACAGATGGTTGGTGTTAGATTGGGTTTTTTAAGGTTGGTGTTTGAATTTGGTGGTTAGCAATTTGCTACCACATTGGTTTTTGGTTGGAGCTAGTTGGTGATTGAAGCTTGTCTAGAACGCTAGTGTAGGTAGTTTTTGCTGTTTGGGTTTGCGCAGCCCGATTGGCCGACTTTGGGCGTAACTTTGGCTTTAGCCAAAAATTAAATGGTTTGGGAATTAGCTTAGCTGCCAGCAAAGTGGTAATCGGAATTGACAATAATAAGCCAAGGCTGCCGCCTACTGTGCGCACTACTTCTTCGACTACGCTTTCGTGGTTGAGCACAACCCACAGGGGACTGCTAGTGTTGATAGTAGCCAATAAAATTAGCAAAGGTAAAGCTCCTCCGGCATAAATCAAAGCCAAAGTGTTAATCATCGACACCACATGTTCTTTGCCCACGTTCATTGCTCGCCAGAATAGCTCTTTAGTAGTCAGTTGAGGGTTAGCTTTGTGTAGCTCCTCCACCGTAGCGGCTTGGGTAATGGCTACGTCGTCCAATAAGCCAATAGTGCCAATAATTATACCCGCTAGCAACAAACCCCGTAGGTCCAGGTACTGATGCCACTGACTAGAGGCCAAATAGACAGCTTCTTCAGTGCTAAAACCGGATAGTTTGGTCAAAGCCACGGCCCACACTGAAAACAGTGCTGCTAAGCTTATGGTTAGTATAATTGACAGAGTGGAAATGACTGACTTTTTGTTCAGGCCATGAGCCAAGTAAACCGATACTAGCAAAATGACTAAACTAGTGATGGCGGTTAGCCAGTACACGTTGCCACCATTGATAATTTGCGGCAGAAAGAACCACAGTAAAACTATTATGCTAAAACTTAAGCCCATAAACGAGGTTAAACCTTGAAACCCAGCCAGAATAATGACCAATACGATGAAAATCAAAACCAAATAGGCCGCCGATTCTAACCTATAGATGTCCACGAAGCTGTAGCTGGTGTCTTTTTGGTTGTTGGGGAAACTGATTTGGCGCACCACGATGGTTTGTCCCTTGGTTAAAGGCGGCATATGTTTATATAGATACACTTCTAAATTGATGGTTTGGCCGGCCTCTGGACCCTCCAGCAAGACAGCTTCCAAATTTTGTTTTGACATTTCTGTACCTAGGGAGGTGACTTCGTTATTTTTGGATAATTCATTGCTAATTTTGGCTTTATAGTAGGCTACTGTTGGCAGTTGATAATCGAAAGTAGCAGTTTGCTGAGCTTGTTGTTGCTTGGTTTGTTGTTCTTGGAAAATTTCTTGAGCCGAGGAACTAAGCCACCACCAGGTAGCCAAAACGATTACCAAGCCTAAGACCAATCTTTGTAAACCTTTCAGTAAAGACTTTTTACTTGATTGTTCGGTCATATTTTGACTTCTGGTCTACAAATTTAGGTTTGTCAAAAAGTATAAACTTATTTAGCTCAATCTGGTTTTGATTTAACCTTTTTAACCTTGGAAAAACCTACAAACACAAACTTCAATTAGGCTTGTTTTGCAAACAACAAAAAGCGCTTTGATTATAAATGAAAAATTTAAGCAACTAGCAAGGACCGGTTCAATCGTTAGTGAGGTAGTTTTAAAGAGTGAAGACATTGTGGGCGTTATCTCTAGTTGTAGTTTCAGCATTCTTGTTTTTTTAAATGTCTAGGGTTTTTTATTGGCAGTTGCTTTTCTTTTAGTTGTTTTATTTTTTGAATATACTTGTTTTTTCTCCAAACTGCGGAAGGCTAAAATAGAGCTAGTCTTTCGGAATCGAGGCGACTCCTAGAAATAAGATAAAACAGAAAGAGAGACTATAAGCACATCCCCAGAACGTGTAGATGAGTAAATCTCTTAAACCGGTCCACACAGAATTTACGAGGCGAATTCAGTTTTGTTAAACAACCTGGGTTAATTCAGTTTTGACAAAAAGTTTGACTTGTTTCATTTTTTTGTTTGCACTTACCAAGTTTAACAAAAAAGTATGTTACCCAAAATAGATTATTGGCGGTGTT
>Ga0308403_1000360_pt1 | contig 18928 bp, 15 predicted proteins | sample HotsprSampleOSM3_FD_203470 | JGI IMG/M metagenome (GOLD analysis project Ga0308403, IMG submission 203470) | Hot spring phototrophic mat microbial communities from Octopus Spring, Yellowstone National Park, Wyoming, United States - 20060914_OS-M3 ... | reverse complement strand
CAGCATGAAGATTCAGCGCTGTTGTGTCCACCTGAGGATCGCGTTGCTTTTGGCGCGGCGCTGGTGCGGCTCTTCGAAGATGAAGAACTGCGCGCTCGGCTAGGTGCAGCAGCGCGAGCGCGCAGCGCGGATTACGCATGGTCAGCGCGTGCAGCGCGCATTCTGAGCGCCGCGCGCGCCTTGCATCACTGACGCACGACGAAGACGGCGACGCTAATGCGCGGCACAGTGAAGGTGCCAGTCGCTGCGTCGAAGGTAGCCGTCTTGACCAGATCGTTGCCGCCGTTCGCCTGCACAGGATGCAGCGTGAGCGCCACGCCTTTCAGCGCGTCCACTGTGAACGTGCGCGTTTCAGGCGCGTTGTTGAACAGCACGACGATCAGGCTGTGGTTCGGATCGAGGTCTTCACCGACCATATCCGAGAGGCTCATGACGATCAAGCCTGGCACTTGCTCAGGACCGGTGTTGTGGAAGGCGAGACGCGCCTGAACATCCTCAGCCGTGCGCAGGCGGAAGAGCGGCGAGCTGCGCCGAATCTGCAGCAGCTCCTTGAAGCGCTCGTGCGCAGCGCGCATGTCGTCAGGCGTCGGCTTCAGGTCAGGATTCGCCAGCAGCGGACGCATCACATCCCACATGTCCTTGTTTTTATCGGCGACAGGCAAACCTTTGCCCCAGTTGGTTGTCTCGAACGTCCAGTCAATGGCGTTGAACCAATCGCCGCTATTGTACGAGTCGCGGTCGAGCGATTTTGAGCGCAGCATGTCGTCGCCGGCGTGGAAGAACGGCACGCCTTGCGCGAACATGACCAACGAGAGCGCCAGCGTGTTCATGCGGACGCGATCAGCCATACCAGTGCTGAGCGGCGCTTTATACTGGATCAGATCGAAGATCGTCTCGTTATCGTGCTTGCTAGTGTAGACGATGTTCTCTTGCGGATCGCGCGTGTAGCCTGTCGGCTGTCCGTTGTACAGCACCTGCCGACCTGTCACTTCGCGCCCTTGCGCATTGACGAACTTGAAATCGCGCAGGTTGCCCGCCAAACCGATGCGCAGATGGTCGGAGAAGAGCAGCAGGCGACGCAACTGATCGTCGCGCGATGTTTGGTCAACATCGTTTGGATTGGTGAACAGACCGTTGGCAAAACCTTGCTTTTCGCGGTCGCCGAACGGATTGCCGCCGCGAATCGCGTCGCGGATGCGGTCGTTGAAAGTGCCGATGCCTGTGCCGCCGATGTTCAGCTGTGTAGCGTTCACGCCGCGCGCGTTGTTCGCCACCTCGCCGAAGTTCCAACCTTCGCCGTAGATATAGATGGACTTGCCGTCAACGCCATGCTCCTCGAGCGTGAGCGAGTCGAGCGCGGCGCGCACATTGCGCATGTTGGCAAGCATGTGATGTCCCATCAGATCGAAGCGGAAGCCATCAATCTTGTAATGCGTTGCCCAGAAGATGACCGAGTCGATCATCAGGCGTTCCATCATGGCGTGTTCAGTGGCAGTGTTCGGGCAGCAGGTGGAAGTCTCAACGCGACCATCTTCATTCAAGCGATGGTAGTAGCCCGGCACGATCTTGTCCAAGACGCTCTTGGCGTCCTGACCAGCGGCATTGGTGTGGTTGTAGACCACGTCCATCACCACGCGCAAGCCGAGCTGATTGATTCCCTGCACCATCTGGCGCACCTCGCGAATGCGTCCTGCGCCGTCAGCTTCGACAGCGTAGCTACCTTCAGGCACGTTGTAATGAAACGGATCGTAGCCCCAGTTGAAGCCGTCCTGATCGCGCGTCTCGTAGATGATCGCTTGCTGACGATCTGAGTCGGGCGGGAAGACCGCTAACTCATTGAAGTCAGGATTGATCTGCTTGCCGCGATCTTCCTCGATAGTGGCGATATCGAAGAACGGCAGCAGATGCACGTGCGTCAAGCCTGCTTCTTGCAGCGCCTTCAGATGCTTCATGCCGTTGTATTCAGGGTTGGTGAAGGCGAGGTACGTGCCGTTCTGCGGCTCTGGCACGCTCGGATCGATGATGCTGAAGTCGCGGATGTGCAGCTCGTAGATGACGATATCCTCAGGCGCAGCCAAAGGCGGCTTCTGCAGCGTCTGCCAGCCATCAGGCATCAGCGACGGATCGTACATATCCACGATCTGGCTGCGCGTGCTATTGAGCGCCAGACTCACTGAATATGGATCGGTCACCATGTTGCGCTCGACGCGGCGCGTGCTTGGCACATAGACCTCGACTTCGTACAAGTAGTACTTATAGAGCCAATCGCCTTCGCCTAGATACGTCCAAACGCCGTTCTCAGCGTCGTACTCCATCGGATAGGTTTGGCTCGTCGTCTCAGGATTGCTGTCCTCGAAGATGTGCAGCGTGACCGAGCGCGCCGTTGGCGCCCAGAGCGCGAAGAACGGCAAGCCGCTATCAGGCACAGCCACGCCTAGCACGCCGCCGTAAGTGTACAGATCGTCCAAGACGCCAGGAATTTGCACGCCTGTCGCATCCAAGAGCGCGCCCTCAGCATCTGTGACAGAGAGCGCGATCTGCCCTTTGAGAATCTGCGGCACCTGCGCCAGCATTTCAGGCGGCAACTGGAGCGAGTAGCTATTGGTCAGATGTGGGAACTTGCGCGTGACTTTTGAGTCGACACCGATCACATACTTGAGTTCTACTGACTCGCCGCCGATCACGCGATTCTCTTCTAGGCGAATGCCGCCTTCAGGCGCGTAGTGCAAGCGGAACGTGCTGCGGCGCGGATCGGGCGTTTTGGCGTTCCACACGAACAGATCGCGCAGCACCCAGTGCGCGCGCGCCGTGTTCAGATCGCCTTTAGGCGCGCCTGCCACTTCAATGCTCATCACTTTTGTCTCGGAATCCCAGATGAAAGCGATCTCTTTGCCGATGGACGTGAAGCCGATATTCGCGCCGTCGCGCGCGCCGCGCGCGCCATAGTTCAGCGCCCAGCTCAAGTTCAGCGCGACCTTCGCTTCAAACGCGCCTTCAGGAATGTCGCTTGTGACATACATATACTTGCCGTCGCCATCAGGGTCTTGCAGCAAGGTGCGCAAGCAGCTGGGCATCCAGTCGTTAGGGCAGCCAATCTCGCTCTGGAAACTGCCCGGCACATTGGCGAGGATCGCGTTGACGTTGTCAGCGATCCAATTGGTCTGGCGGCTGTAGAAGAAGATGACCTCGCGCGCTTCGGGCAAGCTCAGCTTGATGTTGGCGCCATTTCGCTCAGCCTTTGCGCCATAGTTCTCATCCCAACTGCCGTTCAAAGCAGCCTTATATTCATACTCGCCTGCTTCCAGCTTGAACGTGGCGATCCACAGATCGGCGACTGGATCGTACCGCAAGGCGGTCGCATCGCAATCAGGCTGCCAATTGCCCGAGCAGCCGAGCTGCATTTGAAACGTGCCTGCCAGCACAACTTTCTGCGGCTGCTCTTGAGCCAATGCGCGCGGCAGCTCAGGCAGCGCGCCGAGCATGAGCGCCATCAGGCTGAAGATCAGAAAGACGCGGCTAAAAACTTTAGACATCCTACATTTTCTCCATAGCAAATAGGTGTATTTGCAACGCTTGATTGTTCCACAGAGCGCGCCGATTTTCAACCGACTCGGCGCGCTCTGCAGGACTCAGTTGCTCCGAGTCGCTTCAGGTGTCGCCTCAGGCGTCGTTTCAAGCTCAGTTGGCACAGGCGTGACCGTCGGCGGCGTCAGGCGCGGACGCAAACCTAGCACAACTCTAATCTCCAGCTCCTGGTCATCGCGCTTGACGACAAACAACACGCTCTGACCAGCTGTGCGGCTAGTGATGTAGTTGCGCAGCGCAGTGACGTTACGGCGCGGCACGCCATCGGCAGCCACGATCACATCGCCGAGCTGAAAGCCCGCCCGATCTGCCGGCGAGCCGCTGATGATCTCGATCACGCGGCTGCCGCAATCCGCCACATCTTCAGCGGCGATGCCTAAGTAAGCAGGCACGAATTCAGTGCGCGTATCGAAGGTCGGCGTGATGGTCGGCGTCGCTTCATCGGTCGCTTCGGCAGTCGGCGCTTCAGTCGCAACGGCGTCTGAGTCCTCAACAGGCGGACAAGGCGGATATTTGGTGGCTTGCCCTTCAGGTGTCGCCTCAGCCGTTTGAGCAGGCTGCGCTTGCACAGCAGGCGCGCCAAGCGCAACAGTCAGCAGCGCCGTCAAAAGCAGGACAGCGCACAGATGCATTGCATTGCGTTTGAGCATTCATTGATCTCCAAATGCTAGTGGAAAAGACGATATGGACGGATTGTAGCGTACGCTGCGCGTTACGCGCGCATGAGGCATGGCGCAATTGCCATGCCTTTGTGCAGCGCAGCGATCAGATCAGAATTTGCAGCGCGTCGCCTTCCACGCGCACGTCGAAGCGTTGCACATCCTGTGTGGCAGGCATTGAAAGCACCTTGCCAGTTGAGATGTCGAAGCGCGCGCCATGGCGCGGACACTCGATCTCAAGACCGTGCAATTCGCCTTCGGCAAGCGGACCGTCATCATGCGTGCAGACATCTTCAATGGCGTAATATGTGCCGCTGACGTTGAAGATGGCGATGTAGCGCTCTTTAACTTCCACTACGATACGCTCGCCGGGCGGTACGTCAGCGGCGCGCGCCACTGTGACGTATTCGGGCATGTGTGAGAGCCTTTCTGTATGTTCAAACTTCGCACATGCCCTTGATCATAGCGTCTGTGGCGCAGTTGAGCCAACTGCGCTAGTCGGCAGCGCCTTCCTGCCGCTTTTTGCGGCGCTCCATCAGGCGCGCAGCAATGCGCCCGAGCTTTTGATGATGCTTGATCAGCTTCAACTGCGCTTCGCGCGCCCGAGCGAGCGTCGGCTCAAGCTGATCGATGCCCCAGTAGCGCCACAGCGCGTCAATGACTTGCGTGTAGTATTCTGCAGGACCGTAGTTCGCCTTCGCCGCCAACAGTTCAGCGCGCTCTTGATAGTTCGGCATACCACTGCCGGGCATCTCAAACTTCATGATGACCTCTGCCAGCGGATAGACGTAGTTCGGCTCAACTTCAAGGTGATACTTGACGGCATCGCGGTAGAACGCCATGTGAAGCGTCTCGTCTTTCGCTAGACGGCGCAACGCGCGCGCAAGACGTGGATCCTCTGCTTCGGCGATGTCTGCCACGCGCAGGTAGAAGGTCTGCGTCGCCAACTCTTGAATGGCGGTGTACGCGATCGCGCCAAAGTGCGAGTCGATGTTGGTCGCCCAGCCTTGCCGGATCACGCCTTTGCGCATGGCAGCGCGTCGCTTCGGATCGCCATTGCCGCCTAGCAGCAGGTATGTCTCCAAAAGCAGCGCGTGCTGATCTTCTTCCGAAGTCCATGTGTGCAAGAAGTCAATCATCACGCTCAGCGAGCCGCGAAAAGCAGCATACAAGTGCGTGGTGAACCATGGCAAGTTCACTTCAGTCAGCAACGCCGTCTCAACGGCTGTGTAGACGACAGGCGAGAGCTGTGGAATGCTCTCAGGATTCGCTTTCAGCTCGTCGAGCGGCAGATATTCGCTGTATGCCCAGTCAATGCGCTTAGCGCGCTCATGGTGCGCGTCATACAGACTACGCAGCTTCGGCTCTAGGGAAGGAATCAGATGTGCAAGCGACATGTGATATGCCTCTACCTCTCTAAAATTCAACAGATGTGCTGATCGAATGCACAGGCGCGCCTAGATCGTAATGTTTTCAGCAGAATATAGCGAGGCACGTCGCTGAACTCATCTTTTAAGCAGGCTGCTCAGCGCTGCGCTTGAACTGCGTCTCGTAAAGTGAAGCGTACAAGCCGCCCCGCGCCAGAAGTTCGCTGTGCGTGCCGCGCTCAACGATTCGTCCGCGATCCAGCACAAGGATCAGATCGGCTGCCAGCACAGTGCTGAGCCGATGCGCGATCACAAGGCTGGTGCGTCCTTGCATCACGCGCACCAACGCGCTTTGGATGAGCGCCTCAGATTGCGAGTCCAGATGTGAGGTCGCTTCATCCAAGACGAGGATGCGCGGGTCTTTTAGGATAACCCTTGCGATGGCGATTCGTTGCTTCTCGCCGCCGCTCAGGCGATAGCCGCGCTCGCCGACCATCGTGTGGTAGCCATCGGGCAGCTGCATAATAAAATCATGAATGTTTGCGGCGCGCGCAGCCGCTTCGATCTCAGCGTCTGTGGCATCAAGTTTGGCGTACAGCAAGTTCATCTTGATCGTATCGTGAAACAGATAGGTCTCTTGCGTGACCATGCCAATAGCTGCTGAGAGCGTCTCAAGCGTCAGGTCGCGTATGTCGTGACCGTCCAGCAAGATGCGACCGCTTGTCGGATCGTACAGGCGCGGCAGCAAGTAGGTGATGGTCGTCTTGCCTGCGCCGCTCGGACCGACTAGCGCTGTCAGTTTGCCTGCAGGAATAGTGAAGCTCACGTTTTCAAGCGCCACGACGCGCGCTTGCGTATGCGGGCCGTCTTTTTCCGCGCCCTGACCGCTGAAGACGGCGCGCACGCTCTCCACGCCGCCGCGATCCACAGCGCTGAGCGCCGCATCGCCTTCACCATAGCGGAACGAGACGTTCTCAAAGGTCACCTCGCCACGAATCTGCGACGGCGCGAGCGCGAGCGCGTTCGGTCGCTCTGCGATCTCAATCGGCTGATCGATGATCTCAAAGACGCGCTCAAAACTGACCATTGATGAGGCAAACTCGACAGGCGCATTGGCGAGCGCTTGCAACGGCGCGTATATCTGCGTCAGATACAAGCCAAAAGCCACGATCAGACCTGCGCTGAAGACGCCTTCCAGCGCCAAATGTCCGCCGATCCAATAGGCGAGCGCGACGCCGACCGCGCTGATCAAGCCGAGACTGACGAACATGACGCTGCCTGTCACGGCGCGCTGCACGCCGATGTCGCGCACACGCGCTGCGCGCGCGCTGAAGCGCTCCACTTCTTCTGCGCTGCGTCCGAAGAGCTTGACTAACAGCGCGCCGCTAATGTTCAGAGTCTCGTTCACCATCGCGTTCATCTGCGCGTTCAGCTCGCTCTGCCGCTTGATCATCTCGCGCAGGCGGCGACCGATGCTGCGCGCAGGCAGGACGAACAACGGCACGACGATCAAGCCGAGCAGCGTCAAGCGCCATTCCAACGCCAACATCACGCCAAGTGTGGCGACCACTGCGATCAGATTGGTGATGATGCTCACAAGCGTGCTGTTGATCGCACTTTGCGCGCCGACCACGTCGTTGTTCAGACGGCTCATCAGCTCACCTGTCTTGGCATTGGTGAAAAAGCGCAACGACATCTTCTGCAAATGTGCGTACAGGTCGCTGCGCAGCGTGTAGATCACGTCCTCGCCGATGCTCGCCGTCAGCCAGCGCTGGAAGACGGCGATGGCGCCGCTGAGGATCGGCACTGCCACGATGCCGAGCGCCAGCAGATTCAGCAGCGCGGCGTCGCGCTCAGGCAACGCCACATCGATCAGCTGGCGGAAGAGCAGCGGCGTCGCCAAATTCAGCAGCGCGCTGATCAAGATCGCCACCAGCACCAGCGCGATCTTGCCGCGATACGGCTTGGCATACCGTAGCACGCGCCTGATCAACGCACGGCTGACGCGCGGCTTGTTCTGCGCGTCATACATCAGATAGGAAAATCAACCGCCGCCGTGAAGCATCTCTCAAGCTCCTCGCAAGAAAAAACTGCCCGATTTGGGCAGTATAGCAGAATAGCCGCAGTTGTCCGCCTATGCTTTCAGGTAGCTACGCTCAGCAGTAAGCAGGCAACAGCGCGCCATGCGCGGCGATCAAGTCGTCCACCAGCGACCAAATCTGATCGAGGTCTAGCTCGGCTGCCGTGTGTGGATCAAGCATGGCGGCATGGTAGATATGCTCGCGCTTGCCTGTCAGCGCGGCTTCGACGGTCAGCGCCTGCACATTGATGTTGGTCTGCATGAGCGCGGCTAAGTGCGGCGGCAGCGCGCCGATCTTGGTCGGCTGGATGCCGTTTTTATCCACAAGGCACGGCACTTCCACACAACAACCTTGCGGCAAGTTATCAATCAAGCCGTGATTGGTCACGTTGCCGTAAATGACGCGCGGCGTGCCTGTCTCAAGGCTGTGGATGATCAGCGCGCCGTATTCATCGCTGCGCTGAACGTCCATTGGCGCGCCGCCTTCAAGCGCCTGTCGCTGCGCTTCCCACGCCGCGATCTGCGCTTCGCAACGCCGAATGTACTCATCGAGCGGAATATTGAAACGCTCGATCAGGTCAGGACGGTCGCGCTTGATGAACCATGGCACATACTCGCTGAAATGCTCGCTGCTCTCGGTCACAAAGTAGCCTAGCCGCCGCAAAATCTCGTAGCGCACGCGATTCCAGCTCGGCACACGACCTTCTTCGATCACGCGACGTAAATGCGGATACAAATCTTCGCCGTTGCGCTCAAAACGCAAATAGAATGCCATATGGTTGATGCCTGCCGCCAGATAGTTGATCTCTTCGAGCGGCACGCCGATGTCGTGCGCAAGGTCGCGAGCCGTGCCTTGCACGCTGTGGCACAATCCGACGGTTTTAATGCGCGTAGCGCGGCTGATCGCCCAGCAATTCATCGCCATCGGATTCACATATTGCAAAAACGTGACCTCTGGGCAGAGCTGCTCCATATCGCGGCACATATCCAGCAAGACAGGGATAGTGCGCAAGGCGCGCATGATGCCGCCGATGCCGAGCGTATCGGCGATAGTCTGGCGCAAGCCATACTTCTTGGGAATCTCGAAGTCGGTGACTGTGGCAGGCTTGTAGCCGCCGACTTGGATCATGCAAATGGCGTAATCGGCGCCGTCTAGCGCGGCGCGCCGATCGAGCGTAGCGCTGATCCGTGCGCGCGTGCCGAGCGCTTCATTCAAGCGATGCGCCACGATCTCAGAGGTGCGCAAGCGCTGCGGATCGATATCGAACAGCGCGAATTCGCTCTCTGCCAACTCAGGGAAAGTCAAAATATCGCCCATCAGATGCTTGGCGAAGACGGTGCTGCCTGCGCCGATGAAAGTGATTTTCGGCATAGCGCTATTCCTTGATTGTAGATGAAGTGCAGCCCAGAGTATAGCGCAGCTTGTCAGCAACACTATGTTGTCTCAGCCGCCTTGAATGCTATACAATCTGACGTATCGCTTAAGAGCAACGCTAGAGTGAGAGCTTTTGCCATGAGACGCTTCTTGCAGGTAGTGTGTGTAGTTGCCCTGATCAGTGGTGTGTTCAGCGCAGGTGTGCTGGTCGGCAGCCAGACGCCGATTGCCTCTGCGCAAGGCGGCACGCCGAGCAACCTTGAGCGGACTTTCGCGCCGTTTTGGGAAGCGTGGAACTTGATCAAGCGCACTTTTGTGCGCGCCGATCAGCTAGACGATGTCAAGATGATGGAAGGCGCGCTGCGCGGCTTGGTGCAATCGCTAGGCGATGACCGCAGCGCTTATCTCGATCCAATCGCTTTTGAGCAGCAGACGAGCCGCTTGCAAAGCGAGTACGAAGGCATCGGCGCCAGCGTCCGAAAGGATGAGGTGACAGGCGGCGTGCAGATCGTGCGCACGTTTGAAGGCTCGCCGGCGCGCTCATTGCTGCGCGAAGGCGATATCATCTTGACTGTGGACGGGCAGGATATCACGTCGCTCTCGCTCACAGAAGCCGTCAGCAAGATTCGCGGTCCATCAGGCTCGTCAGTGCGTCTGGGCATTTTGCGGCGCGGCGAGCGCGATATTTTCGAGGTCACTGTGCGCCGTGCGCGCATCAAGCAAGAGATCATCTCGGTCGCGCTCTTCGAAGGCAACATCGGCTACATCAAGCTCTCGCAGTTCACTGATACGAGCGCTGAGGACGTCTCTAACGCGCTGGCGCAGCTGGACGCCAACAATTTGAATGGCTTGATTTTGGACATGCGCAACGATCCGGGCGGTCCGCTCTCATCTGCGCTGAACGTGGCGAGTTTGTTCCTGACCGATGGCACGATCATCCTTGAGCGCGGACGGCGCAGCCGCACGGACATTCGTTACGAGTCGAATGCGGCGCAGCTGGCAGCGCAAGGCTACACACTGGCGCCTGACGTGCCAATGGTGGTCATTTTGAACCAAGCCAGCGCCAGCGCTAGCGAACTGGTGGCAGGCGCGCTGCAAGATCGCGGTCGGGCGAAGGTTGTCGGCACGGTCTCGTTTGGCAAAGGCTCGATTCAAACGTGGAACACGCTCAGCAATGGCGGCGGCTTGATCATCACTATAGCGAATTTCTTCAAGCCGAGCGGCGGCGTGATTGACGGCGTCGGCATCATCCCTGATGTCTTCGTGCCATGGACGGAAGAGCAGCAAGAGGCGCGTCCGAACTACGATCCGCAGCTGAGCGAGGCGATCTGGCTGTTGCGCGGTCGCTTCTGAGCGCTATACGCAAGCGTGCCGCAGGCTGGGCTGCCTACGGCACGCTTGAAGGCTCAGCTGGATGACTCCGGGAGGACTCGAACCTCCAACCAATTGATTAAGAGTCAACTGCTCTGCCAATTGAGCTACGGAGCCAATCCGCCTCTTAGTATAGCTCGGCTTTGCCGCTTGTCAAGCCTGAATTGGCGGCTGTGCGCGCTTGCCCAAATCGGCTAAGAGCAAGCGCGCTGCCACGCCGCCGCTGAGCGTCACCATCGGCACACCGCCGCCCGGATGCGCTGTGCCGCCCGCAAAATACAGCCCGCGCACGTCGCGCGCGCGGTTGTGCGGACGCAAGAATGCCGCAAAAGGCGTGTTTGAGGATGTGCCATAGAGCGCGCCGCGCCGCGCGCCCGTCAAACGCGCGATATCGGCAGGCGTCAACTGATGCTCAGCGCGAACATCCAGCGTGACGCCGAACTTGGCGAGCGCTGCCAACACCTGATCGCGATAACGCAGCGCATCCCGCGTCCAATCGTAGCGCTCGCTCAGCGCAGGCGCGTTGATCAACACGAACCAATTCTCCATGCCTGCAGGCGCGTCCTCAGGATCGCTCTTCGAAGTGATCGCGACATAGACGGTCGGATCGTTCGGCGGCACACCGCGCTCGAAAATATCGGCGAATTCAGCGCGATAGTCATCTGTGAAGAAGATGTTGTGGTGCGCCAAGCGCTCATGCGCACCTTGCACGCCGAGCAGCAAGACATAGCCTGAGCAAGATGGTTCCGCGCGCAACAGACGCTGCAGACGCGCCGCACTGACCGCTTCGGCAGGCAGAAGTTTCTCATAGACCGTCGCTACGTCCACATTGGCGATAACCGCCTTGACACCGATCCGCTCACTGCCAACTTGCACGCCGTTCACGCGCCGACCTGCTACCAAAATGCGCTCAACTGCGCAGCTCGTCCGAATTTCAACGCCAAGCTCTGTCGCAAGCCGCGCCATAGCGCGCGCAATCGCGTAGATGCCGCCGCGCGGATAGTAGACGCCGCCGTTCAGCTCTACGTGCGCGATCACGTTCAGCGTGGCAGGCGCACGGTATGGGCTGGCGCCGACGTATGTGGCGAATCTGCCCAGCAATTGCCGCAAGTGCGGCGAGCGCACAAAACTGCGAATAGCGGCATCCATTGAGCGCATAGCGTCCACGCGCAATGCGTCGCGCAGCGGCACTTTGAACAGACTGGCAGGCGTCGGCGGCGTATCGTAGATGAACACCTTGCCTGTGATGCGATGCAGACGTGCTGCATACGTCAGATAAGCCAAATAGCCTTCCACGTCGCGCCGCTCGATCTGCTCAATCTGCGCGATCATGCGCGGCAAGTCCCTCGTAGCGTCTAGCACAGTGCCGTCGCGGTAGAAATAGCGCGTGAGCGGCTCGGCAGGCAGCAGCGTCAGATAGTCGGCTGTGCGCTTGCCCGCCGTTGCGAAGAGCGCATCGAAGACGTGCGGCATGGTGATGACCGATGGACCGGTATCCCAGCGAAAACCTTCGGCGCGCAGCTCGCCCATCTTGCCGCCGACCTGCGCATTCTGCTCGAACACGATCACGCGCTCACCTGCCGCCGCCAGATGAATGGCTGCGCTCAAGCCGCCGATGCCGCCGCCGATGATCGCAATTGGCTCAGCCATGCGTCGCTTCCTTCGCCCGCAATGTACGTCCTTTCCACTGCACGCCGCCGTAGCGCAGCCGCCAATAGAGCGCTTGCGCCGCGATGCGCGTCATCAACACCACTGAGATCGGCATCAACAGCGCATCTGACAAGCGCTGCCGCGACGTCGCCGCCGTCAACATGCGCAGGGCAATGACGCCCGCGCACAGCAGCGCAGGCGTCGCCGCGAAGCCGCTCAACGGCAACCACGCGAACGGCGCTACAAAAGCGAACCAGTGCAGGACGGTCGAGCTGAGCAGAAACGGCACGCTATCGCCGTGACCGGCGAGGATGTTTTTTGCGAAGCCGTCGCGCACAGCCGTCCAGCTGTGATACATGCGGCAGCTGATCAGCCCGTTGCCGTCGAACATCCACAAGCGCAGCCCTGCCGCCTTGATCCGCCGCGCCAGCGTCACATCTTCGACCACTTTGTCGCGCACTGCCGCATGACCGCCAATGCGTTGATAGGCTGCGCGCCTGAACAGCATGACCTGTCCGTTGGCAGCGGCAAAAATCATCAGGCGTGAGTGATGAACCATGACGATTGGCAGGTAAGCCAAGACGGCGAACATCATCAGCGGCACGACCAAGCGCTCTGCCCAAGTCTGCGTGAGCTGCGTTGACCAGACGGTCAGCAGATCGGCGCGTGTGCGCGCCATGTGCGCGACGAGCGCGCTGAGCGCCTCAGGCTGCCAGCGCACGTCCGCATCGCTGAAGAGCAGCCACTCGCCACGCGCCGCTTGGCTCAACTGATGGCACGCCCAATTCTTGCCGCTCCATCCCTCAGGCAATGGCGCGCCGCGCAGGACGCGCAGTCGTGAGTCGCCTGCCGCTGCAGCGCACGCCACATCGCTCGTGCCGTCGGTCGAGTTATCGTCCAGCACGAGCAGCTCGAAGTTTGTGTATGTTTGCGCCAAAAGGCTGCGCACAGTCTCGCCGATCACGCCCGCTTCATTCCGCGCTGGAATCAAGACTGAAAGGCGCGGCGTCTCGCTCGGCGTCAGGCGCTTCAGGCGCGGAAAGCAGAAGACATTGCTGATCGCTGTCACGCCGAAGAAAAACAGCGCGCCGCCGCTGATCAGCGCGATGAGCGCCTCGATCATCACGCTCTCCTCAGAAGTCGCAAGCGCGGCGGCATCGCCAGATCAGCGCGCTGCTTATACAGACTGATCAGCAAGCAGCCGCCCATCACTGCGACCAAGCTCTGATCCGCGCCCGATAGCACAAGATACAGCAAAGCGCTCAGCCCTGTCAAAATAATTGACCAGCCGCTCACTGTGACCGTGTAAAACCAAAAGACTAGCAAGAACAGCAAGATGATCGGCATATAGATCAACGTCAAGCCGATCCAAATGCCGCCCATCGTAGCGACCGCTTTGCCGCCTTTGAAGCCCAGAAACGGCGAGAACGCATGACCGATCACTGGCGCCAATGCCACTGGCACAATCTCTGCGCTGCGAATGCCGAGCGTCCAATAGGCGAGTCCGACCGGCGCCGCGCCTTTAGAGACATCCAACAGAAGCGCCGCCAAGAACCATCGCTTGCTGCCTGCGCGCAGCACATTGGTCGCGCCTGGATTGCGGTCGCCGTAATTGCGGATGTCTTTGTGCAGCGCCAGCTTGCCGATCCAGACCGAGAATGGCATCGCGCCGAGCAAAAAGCCGACCACGCTCCACAACACCCAACTCATCGCTTGCGCTCCCGACCGAGCCAAAGCGCCGCCAGCAGAAAACCGCCCATCGCCGCTGAGCCGACTGCGCCTGCGCTCGGCAAATTCCAGAAAAATGTCACGCCGCCTGTCATGAAAAACCACGTCGCGCCGTATAAAAATAGCAACGGCTGACTCGGCAGGTCGGCGCGCGGCATGGTGAGCGCCGTCATCAGCGCTGAAGCCAGCAGCCAGCCGCCATAGTTGCTGAGCGGAATGCCAAAATACGCGCCCGTCTCCTGCCAACGCCAGAAGTCCCACGAGACCAGCAGCGGATCGAGGAACAAGTCCCATGCTGTGAAGGCGAGCGCGCTGACCGCGATGAAAGCCAGACGACGCACGCGCGGTCGCCCTGCCAAAGGTTGCGTGATGCTGAAAGCGACCGCCCATGCAGGCGGCAACATCATCAGCCATGCCAGCGGAATCAGGATCGGCACGCCGCCTAATTGCGGCTGCAGACGCTCCGTGTAGCTGTAGAAGCCGAACGGAAAGCCTGTCTGATGTCCGACCCACTCAACCGTCCAGCCGAGCGCGATCACGATCAGCGCTGTGAGCGCGATGCGCAACACCGACCAGCGCTGGCGCAAAAAAGCGATTCCGACGGCGACTTGGAAGATCACGCCGACGCTCAAGGCGATAGGCGTCGCCGAGTCGCCGAACAGCCAGCGCGCAGTCGGCAAGCTGATCATCGCCAGCAGCCAGCCGATCAGCAGACCGAACGGCAGGCGATCGGCGCGCTCAAATTGCAAGTTGCGCAGTCGCGCCGCTAGGCTGTTCATGTGAACTGCTCCACAAATTCGCGCAAGGCGCTCTCCACTTGCGACCAATATGGCGCGCGCGAGTCGATCAAGCCATGCTCAGCAGGCACTTCAAGGTAGCGCACGGCGCCGCCATAGCGCGAGACGAGCTGGCGCGTCAGGTGTGGCTTCACCAGCGTGTCGTGCGTGCCTTGCAAGATCAGCGCAGGCATCTTCAGCTGCGGCGCAAGGTTCAAGGCGCGCTGACCGACTTGCCTGATCTGCTCGAAGACGTTGATCGGCAGCTTCAGATCGCGGATCGCCTGCTGCACCTGCGGATCGTCGAGATCAGCATCGGGCATGAAGTTGCGAATGCCTTCGCGCACTTCAGGCTTGGAAAAATCGAGGCGCAGCAGGCGGAACGGACGCACTTCAGGGAAGAGCGTGCGGAAGACGGGCATCATATTCCACAGGACGTTCTCGATCTTGCTGAACGGCGCGGTCAGGATCAAGCCATCGGGCGGCGTCTCAGCCGCGACGCACATGGCGAGCGCGCCGCCCATCGAGTGACCGACCAGCAGCACAGGCGCGTGCGACTTCTGCAAGGCTTGGAGCGCTTCGCGCACAGCGGCTGACCATTCCTGATGTGTGCGCTTGGGCAGCGTCTCGATTTGCGCGCCGAAGCCAGGCAACAGAATGCCTTGCACCGTCCAGTTGAGCGCGTTCAGGCAATCCGCCAGCGGACGCACATCGGCGGGCGTGCCGGGAAAGCCGTGGACCATCAACGCTGCCGCTCTGCCGCCTTGCATCAGGAAAGGCGCGTGTTCAGCGCCCTGAAAGGCTGTGATCGGTGGCAGCACAGTCGCCTAATCCTTTTGAGGATAGCGCGGCACAATCAGAGCGTTGATCACGTCCCAGATCAGGAGCAAGCCGCCTTGCACCACGATTCCCATGCCCATGCCGCGCTGAAACTCAGCGTTCTGACCGCCTTTCTGCGCGGCGCGCCGCGCCCAACTCAAGCCGCCTAGCATGTACAGGATGTCCAAGCCTGCGTTCAGCCACAAAAAGGCGCGGATGTTGCGCGCCTCGCGCGCCATGCGCTCAGGCGTGTGCGCCTCAGGCTGAGCGGCGCGCCGCTCATTGCCTCTCTGCCCGAAGAAGCCAATCGCCAAGTTCACAGCGCTCCAACCGATCGCCTGTGCGCCAACGCCGCGCCAAAACGACGTGAACGCCTGCAAAACCACGCCTGTCCCAAAGTTGACGATGTTCCACGCGATCAGCCGCCGCGAGAGCTTCTCATAAAAGCGCCAGATGCTCGGCTGCGCAGGCACGATCTCACGGCGCTGTTGCTCTGTCAACTGCAGGTAGTTATCCAACATAGCTACTCACTTCCCATCTCCAGCGTCCGTTTGCGGCTGAACAAGTTGCGCAACACCGTCACATAGCGCGTCGCACGCGCCTTGCTCTCAACCGACATCACAAGCGTCATTCCGAAGGTGATCAGCACGTTCACGATGAAGAAGAACAGGAATTCTTCCAGCGGCAGCCGTCCTAAGAGCAGGATGTTCACAGTCTGTTCAGGATTGATCGTCCAAGTGCCGCTGCTGATGGCGAGCTTATCCGCCGCTGAGAGATAGAGCGTCATCGGCAGGACTGTGAGCCATACCGCGCGCCGATTGCGCCACAGCACATCCGCGCCAAAGGCAGTCTGCAGCATGATCGGCGGCAACGCCCAGACGAAGAGCAGCGCCATATACGTCCCCGGTCGCCAGCTAAGCGCTAGAATCGCTGCGAAGACCAGCCAGACGGCGAAGACGGCGAGTGTGCTGACCTGCCGCAAGCGCACGCCGTTAGCAGGCGCAGGCGCTTGCTCAGGCTTATGGCGCAGGATCAGCAACAGCCAACTGCCTGTCAGCAAGGTCATCAAAACGAAGAAAGTGTATTCTTCAATCGGCACATACCAGATGACTAAGCCTGTCACGAGCGATGGATCGTACCACCAGACGCGCGTCGCCACCAGATAGTTATCCCAAGGCGTGGTATACAGGACGGCTACGATCACGTGCGCCAACATGATCCAGTGCGCGTGCCAACTGCGCATGTGCGCAGGCACGCCGATGCCGCGCCGCGTATCCAATATCGCAACTGTCCACAGCGCCAAGATCGGCAGAACGACGAAGACCGCGAGAAAGCCAAAGTAGGTCATTGTGCAGAAAATAGCCTCAGGTTAAGCGTACCTATCAGGACGCGCGCGCCGCGCCTTACGCCAGATGATCGGCAGACGGCGCAGCTTGCCAAGTGTGCTGACTCGTGCGCGCCTACGGAAGACATCGTAGTCGTTCGCTTCAATATCGTTCAGAATGGCGCGGTAGAGTTCAGCGGCTGCCGCAATGGCGAAGCGGCCTTCGCCGTTGAGCATAGCAATGCCTGCCCATGACTCAGCGTACAGTTGGCGATTGCGCGCGATCTGATAGCGCATGAAGGCGCGCCAATTCTCGGTGATGCGTCCTTCAGCGATGTCTTGCTCGCTCACACCGAACGCGTTCAGCTCATCTTGCGGCAAGTAGAGCCGTCCGTTGCGCCAGTCTTCGCCGACGTCGCGCAGCACATTGGTCACCTGCAGTGCCACGCCGAGCTTGACGGCGTACGGAATCGCTTCATCGCTGGTGAAGCCAATGATGTGCATCGCCATCAGCCCAACCGTCGAAGCGACGCCGTAAGCGTACTCAGCTAAGTCGGCGAAGGTCTCGTAGCGGCGCGGCTGCAGGTCAGCGGCACAGCCTTTGATGAGCTGTACGGCGTAGCCTTTCGGAATGCGGTAGCGCGCTTGCGTATCCGCCCATGCCACTGCCACTGGCTCGCTCACAGGCGGATGTGCCAAACTGACCGTGTGTTGCCACACTTCAAGGCGCGCAGCGCGCTCTTCGCTTTGGCTGTCATCCACGATATTGTCTGTGACGCGGCAAAAAGCGTATAGCGCACGTACAGCGCGCCGTTTTGCATACGGCAAGAGCGCGGATGCCATGTAGAAGGTGCGGCTATGCAGGCGTGTGAGTGCTTCACAGTAGGCATACGACGCTTCCAATAGGCTCTTGTTGTGTTGCGTAGCGCTATCAGCAGGATGACTCTCAAGTGCTTCAAGCGCGCGCACCAGCAAGCGATATTCCCAATTGGTCTTCGGCAATTCAACCTGCATAGCCAAGACCTTCCTACGCGCTCACAGGCTTGGCGACAGGCTGCACGCGCCGCTCGCCAACAGGATCGCCGATCAAGTTATCCACGATGATCGAAGATGAAAGGACGCCCGGCAAGCCTGCGCCAGGATGCGTGCCTGCGCCTACGAAGTACAGATTGCTGAAGTCTTCTGAGCGATTGTGCGGACGAAACCACGCCGATTGCAGCAAGATCGGCTGAATTGAGAACGCCGATCCGAGATAGCTGCCCAGCGTATCGCGGAAGTGCAGCGGATCGATGTAATGTTCAGCGACCAAGTTTGCTTGCAGGTCAGGCAGATATTCCGCCTCCAGGAATTGCATGATTGCATCGCGATACGGCTTCGCATATTGCGTCCAATCCGTGCCGCTGCCCAAATGTGGCACAGGCGAAAGCACATAGAAATTCTCGCAGCCTTCAGGCGCAATACTCGGATCAGTGATGGTCGGCATGTGCAGGTAGAGCGAGAAATCATCGGCGACGCGCTTCTTCTTGAAGATATCGTCCAGCAGACCTTTGTAGCGCTCGCTCAAGATGATATTGTGATGAACCAAGCCGCTATCAAGGTAGCGCCGCTTTGTGCCGAAGTAGATCACAAACAGCGACATGCTGTACTTGTAGCGTTCAATGCGGCGATTGGTGTACTTGCGGCGATACTGCTCTGGAATCAAGCTGCGGTACGTCGTCGCCACATCGGCGTTCGAGACGATGATATCAGCCTGCAAAACGCTGCCATCTGCTAGGCGCACGCCTGTGACTTTGCGTCCATCTACCAGAATCTCTCTCACCTCGGCGTTCAGCGTCACTGTGCCGCCCAGCTCGCCGAACAGCCGTCCAAGCGCGGCGACCACAGCGCCTGTGCCGCCCATCGCGTAATGAATGCCCCACTCGCGCTCCAGATAATGGATCATCGCGTAGATGGACGACGCATCGAATGGATTGCCGCCGATCAGCAGCGGATGGAATGAGAAAACGCGGCGCAGGAATTCATGTTGGATGAACTGCGATGCGTAGTGATAGACGCTCAGGTAGCTCTGCATTTTGATCAGGTCAGGCGCGACTTTGATCATGTCCCACAGGCTCAGGAATGGCTTATCCGCCAGCTCCAGAAAGCCTTTCTGGAAGATGGCTTTCGTGGTCTGCATGAAACGCTGGTAGCCTTC
>Ga0308403_1000344_pt1 | contig 19265 bp, 17 predicted proteins | sample HotsprSampleOSM3_FD_203470 | JGI IMG/M metagenome (GOLD analysis project Ga0308403, IMG submission 203470) | Hot spring phototrophic mat microbial communities from Octopus Spring, Yellowstone National Park, Wyoming, United States - 20060914_OS-M3 ... | reverse complement strand
ACGGCTTAGGCTTATACAAGCTGCTCAGATAGTGCTGTAGCGCGCTGCGCGGCACACAGCCGATGAACGTTTACTTGAATCTTGGAGATTGAATGCGCTATGTTGGAGCAACCTAAGCCAAAACGCGGCGCACCTTCGGACGATGACGACGATGTAATTGACCTTGACGCGCTCGTCCGCAGCTACGGACGCGATGACGCGCCATCGCACTACACTGAATATCTCGACGACGATCACGATGCGCCGTCCAAGCCGAAGCGCAAAAACGACCAGCTGAATCGCAACGCTGTGATCCAGCCGCCCAGAGACTCTCTGCAAGTATCCTATAATTTGGCGCATGTGCCTGACTATGTGGAAGAGAATCCTGAGCATCGCAAACAGGCAGCGATAGCGCATCTGATGGTGGTGATCGGCATTCTGATCAGTTTCGCCAGCCTTGGCGCGTTGCTGCCGCTCGCGCTCATCATCTCGCGGCAGATTTACGCACAAAACCGCTCGCGCTCGCCATTCCTAGCCCATCACAGCCTTCAAGCTGTCGTCGTCCTGACAGGCGCGACGCTCGGCTGGCTCGGACTCACAGCTGCCACTTTTATAGCCGTATTTTTTGCACTCATGTTCCCTGTACTCATAGTAGTAGCGCTAATGATGCCGCTTTTATGGCTTTTGTCCACAGCTGTGACCATTGGCACATTTTTTTACGGCTTCGTTGGCATCTCGCAAGCGCTAAAAGGCAAGACTTTCCGTTATCCGCTCAGTTTGTTCTCTTTCGGCGTGGAAACACACGATTTCTTTCCCAGCGTCCTGCGCCCAGATAAGATGTTCAGATGATGCGGCAGCGCGCGTCCGCTCAGGGGCGCTCTCGGCACGGCAGCAACTGAGCGCGCCGTGCTGCGTAAATGCTTTATGAATGCAAAATATAGCGATTGAGTGCCACATGACCGATCAACCGAAACCGAAACGCGACGCGCCTGCCGCGTATGATGACGATGTGCTTGACCTTGACGCGCTCGTCCGCGACTATGGACGCGATGGCGCACCGTTGCATCACGCGGAGCGCCTTGACGACGACTACGACGCGCCGCCGAAGCCTAAGCGCAAAAATGACGCCGAGTCCAGTCGCGATTTGCGCGCGCAACTCGCAGACTTTCTGCGCACGCCTTACGACTCGTCTTATGCGCCCGAATATGTCGTGACGAGCGACAATGACCGTTTATACGCGGCGATAGCGCACCTGATGCTGCTGCTCGGCATTCCGCTCAGTTTTGCCAGCGCAGGCGTGCTGCTGCCTGTCGCGATCATCGTGCCGCTGCTGATTTACTTGGCGAATCGTCAGCGTGTGCCGTTCGTCGCGCAGCACGCGCTTCAAGCGACGCTCGCCCTAGCCGCCTCGACGCTCGGCTGGCTGGCGCTCACAATTGGCAGCGCTGTGCTGAGCATTGTGCTGACCATCATATTGACCATGACAATCGTTGGCGTCGTCTTGGTGCCATTCCTATGGTTTGGCGCAGCGCTTTTGTGGCTTGCGCTGTTGACAGTGCCGTTTGGCGCGTTCTTTTACGGCTGCGTCGGCATGGTGCAGGCGCTGCGCGGCAGAACGTTCCGCTATCCTTACATCAGCAGGTTGAGACGCTAACGCCGCGATTCCCACTTCGTCTCAGATTCGCCCGCTTGCAAGTTCACCCAACGCGCGAGCGTGAACAGGAAATCTGAGAGACGGTTGAGGTAGACCATGTTGTGCGGATTGATCGGCTCTTGCTCGGCGAGCGCGACGCACAGCCGCTCGGCGCGGCGGCAAACGGTGCGCGCCACGTGCAGCGCAGCGGCAGCTTGCGTGCCGCCGGGCAGGATGAAAGCGCGCATCGGCGTCAGCTCAGTATCCATGCTATCAATGTCGCGTTCCAAAGCGCTGATCGGCGTCTCGTCCATGCGCACTAGCCATGACGGATTGGCGTCCATCGGCGTGGCGAGATCGGCGCCTAGCACGAATAGCTCATTTTGGATGCGCTCCAACCATGTCTCAGCGCGCGGCGGCACACCGATGGCGCGCACCAGACCGAGCCAGCTGTTCAGCTCATCCACTGTGCCATAGGTCTCCACGCGCAGATGATTTTTGCGCACTCTGCCGCCTGCGAATAGACTGGTCTCGCCTGAGTCGCCTGTTTTGGTGTAAATTTTCACGAGAGTTTCCTTTCGCTCACACGCTGTAAGCCAATTTTGGCGCAGCCGCTGAGAAACGCCAAACATAGCGCTCTGTGCTATACTTGGCGCTGCACTTGAGCAACAGGATGTTGAGATTATGGAACGCTCGCCTGAAATCCTCGCCTTGAACCTGCCCAGTCGCCGTCCAGTCTTGACCTACATCTTGCTCGCGATCATCGTCGGCATTTTTGCAGTGCAAGTGGTCTACAATCAGGTGAATTTTCCGCGCGGCGAGCCGCTCACAGCATGGGGCGCTTTGAACTACGCGCGCGTGGTCTTCCTCAGCGAGCATTACCGCCTGTTCACGGCGATGTTCTTGCACGCTAACGAGGTGCATCTGCTCTTCAACGGTCTGGCGCTCTGGGTATTCGGACGGACAGTCGAGGCAGTTTTCGGCACGCCGCGCTTCGCCCTGATCTACTTCCTAGGCGGCTTGACGGGCAGCTTAGCGAGCCTGTTTTTCACGCGCGGTCTCTCGGTCGGCGCAAGCGGCGCCATCTTCGCCATCTTCGGCGCCGAGATGATCTTCCTGTACAGAAATCGCGAGCTGCTGGGCAGCGCAGCGCGTGAGCAGCTGCAATCGCTGATCATCCTAGCGCTGATCAACTTCGGCTTGGGCATTTTCACGCAAGTGGCGCCAACGGCGGTCTCGATAGATAATTGGGCGCACGGCGGCGGCTTCTTGGGCGGCATCATCTTGACGTGGTTCATCGGCGCGCATTATCGGCTTGAGCCTGAGCCGACCACGCTTTTCGGCGCGCGCCTTGTGGACGATAGGCGCTTGAGCAAGACGTGGTACTTCGCGGCGCTTTACGCGGGCGGCTTGGCGATTTTGACCGTGTATGCGCTCAGCGCGCTGGGCGGCTGAGCTGCGCATAGAGCGACTCGTAGGCGTCTGCCACAGCTGACCAAGTGTAGCGCGCTTCAATGACGGCGCGATTGGCAGCGCCTAGCCGCGCTCTGAGCGTTGGATTGGGCAGGAGCGCGCAGGCATGTGCGACGAACTCAGCGGCAGTTGTGGCAAGACGCAAGCCGTCGCTGGGCAATATGCCGTCAGCGCTCAACGGCGTCGCGATGACGGGCAACGCCATTGCCATCGCTTCTAGCACTTTATTCTTGATGCCTGCGCCAAAGCGCAGCGGCGAGAGGAAGAGCGCAGCGCGCGCATAATACGGCTGCAGGTCTGGCACGTGACCTGTCACATGCAGATCGGCGGCAGCGCAAGCGCGCAGATCGGGCGGCGGCGCATTGCCGACGAGCCACAGCTCAGCTTGCGGCAGGTGCGCCTTGATTGACGGGAAAATCTCGCGGGCAAGCCAGAGCGCTGCATCGCAGTTCGGCGCGTATTCATAATTGCCGACGAAGAGCAAGTGCGCGCCGTCAGCCGTCTTCTGCGGCGTGAAACGCGCCAGGTCTACGCCGTTCGGAATCACTTTCAACGGCAGATCGGGCGCGAGCGCGCGCAAAGCGGCAGCATCCTGCTCGGTCAGCACGACCACGGCATCGAAGCCTTCGAACATACGGCGCTCATAGCGGCGCGCCATGCTCAAGCGCAGCCGCAACGCGATTCTCTGCCGCAGCGAGCGCGTCTGCGCAAGCTGGCGCTGCAAAAACAGGCTGTAAGATTCGTACGGCACGATCAAGTTCGGCAGATGCCGCACCAGATCGCGGTATTCGTACACTTGCACGCCGCCGAACAGCTGGATCAGATCGTAGCGAGTCTGGCGCAAGTGCGCCGCGATGGCTTCCCACATCGGCGGCGACCAAGCCTGCGCGGCGCGTTGCGGAAATGGCGCGCTGAGCCGCATCGCGTAGTCCAGCGCTGTGCGCGGCGGATCGGGCAGCAAAGTGACCTGATGAAACTGATCGCGGTAATGTGGCAGCTCAGCCAGGTCGCTCGCGCGCTCGGAGAAAGCGAGCAGATCGGTCAGGTAGCCGCGCTCGCTCAGCTGTGCGAATAAGTTGCCGATGATCAGCCTATCGCCCAAGTGCAGCGGATAGGGCGGACAGCGCGAGATCAGCAGGATGCGGCGGCTCATGAATTAAAAAACGTGCGGAGAGGGTGGGATTCGAACCCACGGTGCAGGGTTACTGCACAACGCTTTTCGAGAGCGCCCCATTCAACCACTCTGGCACCTCTCCAGTGTTTTGAGGTATACAGTTGTTCAGCCGCGCTGCCCTTCGGCGCGCAGCCGCCCGAAGAAACTGACCAGCAGCGCCGCCGCCTCTTCAGACAGCAGACCGCTTTCCACCTGCACGCGATGATTCAAGCGCGGATGCTGCAAGATGTCCAGCACACTGCCTGCCGCGCCTGCTTTCGGATCGCTAGTGGCGTACACCAGACGCTGCAAGCGCGCTAAGACCATCGCGCCTGCACACATGGCACACGGCTCAAGCGTGCAGTACAACGTGACGCCATCCAGCCGCCAATGCCTGAGCGCACGTGACGCTTCGCGCAGCGCGATCAGCTCAGCGTGCGCCGTCGGATCGCGATCCACTTCACGCCGATTGCGCCCAAGCCCGATTGCGCGACCTTCGTAGACTGCCACGGCGCCCACAGGCACATCCGCGTGGAGCATGGCGCGTTCTGCTTCAGCCAGCGCGAGTCGCATCCATGCGGCGTCATCCATGCTAACAGTATAACAGCTTGCCGCGAATTTGGCTAGTGCAAACTGCTGTAGTTGGCTCATCAAAGCGACTGCCAACGCAGTTTTGAGATTGTGCTATACTTCTGATTGTGCGCAAGCACGCATCGGTTAATTTATTCGAGGAGCAGTTTGTATGCCCAAGAAGATTCTGTTTTTGGTCGGCGATTACGTTGAAGACTATGAGTTGATGGTGCCTTTCCAAATCTTGCAAGCGGTCGGTCACGAAGTCCACGCCGTCTGTCCGGGCAAGAAGGCAGGTGAGAAGATTCGGACTGCCATTCACGACTTTGAAGGCGACCAGACCTACAGCGAGAAGCCGGGACACAACTTTGAGCTGAACGCAGACTTCGACTCGGTGCGCCCAGAAGATTACGACGCGCTGGTCATCCCCGGCGGACGTGCGCCTGAGTATATCCGTCTGCATGAGCGCGTTCTGGAGATCACGCGGCACTTCGCAGAGGCGGATAAGCCAATTGCAGCCACGTGCCACGGTCCGATGGTCCTAGCGGCGGCGAAGGTCTTGGAAGGCAAGGAATGCACTGCCTATCCTGCCGTTGAGCCTGACGTGAAGCTGGCAGGCGGCAAGTTCATCAGCTTGCCTGCTAATAAGGCGCACACACATGGCAAGTTGGTCTCAGCGCCGGCGTGGCCTGCTAACGCCGAGTGGATGGCGCAGTTCCTGCAAGTTCTCGGCACGAAGATCGAAGCCTGACGCCGCTTGAAAAAACAGTCCCTCGCCGCAAGACGAGGGACTGTTCATTTAGCGTGCAGGCTAGTCGCCGCTGACGGGCAAGGCAGGTCTGAGGATATCCATCACCTGCGACTGATCGAGGACTTCGTTGTTCATCAGCGCATCGGCGAGCGCCTCTAGCAAGTGGCGATTCTCGCGGCACAACTGGCGCGCGCGATTGTGCGCTTGCTCAACCAGACGTTTGGTCTCGCGGTCGATCAGCGACGCCGTCTCTTCGCTGTAGATGCGCGGCTGCGCAAGGCTATAGCCCAAGAACGGCTGCCGATCCGAGTCGCCGTAATTGACCGGACCGAGTTCCTCGTTCATGCCGAGCTGCGCGACCATGTCGCGCGCAAGGCGCGTCGCCACGCGCAAGTCGTTCTCAGCGCCGCTCGTGATCTGACTCAGGACGACCTCTTCGGCGCTGCGTCCGCCCATCAGCACCACCAAGCGTGCAAACAGATATTCCTTCGTGTAATTGCGCCGATCATCGCTCGGCAGGCTCTGCGTCACGCCGAGCGCACGTCCGCGCGGCACAATGGTGACCTTCATCACAGGGTCGGCTTCAGGCGTCAGCACAGCCACCAAAGCGTGACCTGCCTCGTGAATAGCGACCGTGCGGCGCTCTTGCTCGTTGGAGAGCGGCGGACGCTCGCTGCCCATGATGATGCGATCCAGCGCCAGCTCAAAGTCGCGCTGAATGACGCGCTCGCGTCCGTTGCGCGCCGCTGAGAGCGCCGCTTCATTCGCCAAATTCGCCAAATCGGCGCCGCTGAAGCCAATTGTGATAGCCGCCAGCACATCCAAGCGCACATCGTGCGAGAGCGGAATATCGCGCGTGTGAACTTTCAAGATCGCCTCGCGACCGGCGCGGTCTGGCAGATCAACCGTCACTTGGCGGTCGAAACGGCCGGGACGCAACAGCGCAGGATCAAGCACGTCGGGACGGTTCGTGGCAGCCATCACGATCACGGTCTCGCGCGCATCGAAGCCGTCCATTTCCACGAGCAGCTGGTTGAGCGTCTGCTCGCGCTCGTCGTTGCCGCCGCCTAAGCCTGCGCCGCGCTGCCGTCCGACCGCGTCAATCTCATCAATGAAGACGATGGACGGCGCGGCTGCCTTCGCGCGCGTGAACAGGTCGCGCACGCGCGACGCGCCGACGCCGACGAACATCTCCACGAACTCAGAGGCGGAAAGCGAGAAGAACGGCACTTTCGCCTCGCCTGCCACTGCCTTGGCGAGCAGCGTCTTGCCCGTGCCGGGCGGTCCGACGAGCAGCACGCCGCGCGGAATGCGCGCGCCAAGCCGAATGTATTTATCAGGGTCTTTCAGGAAGTCCACCATCTCAGCCAGCTCTGCCTTCGCCGCATCTTCGCCTGCGACATCGGCAAAGGTGACCTGTGGTTTCTCCTCATTGTAGCGTCGCGCGCGAGTCTGCCCGAAGTTGAAGATGCCGCTCTGTTGCTGGCGCGCACGGCTGAACGACCAGAATAAGAGCAAGCCGATCAGGATCAACGGTCCCCAGTTGAGCAGCAGGATCAAGAGCGTTGACGGCGATGGATCGGACGTGACGACGGTCACGCCGTTCTCGACCAATTTCGGCAGCAGCTCGCGATCCTCAATAGGCGGCAGGAACGTGCTGAAGAATAGCACATTGCCGCGCCGCACGTTGCCACTGGCATCTGTGCCGCTGATCGGCACTTCGCTGCGGAAGCGACCGACAATCTGCGAGCCGCGCATCTCTACGCGCACAACGTTATTCGCCTCAACCTGAGCGCGGAAGGTTGAGTATGGCACTTCAATCGCATTGCTGACAGGATCGCCGACGATGGACGGAATGCGAGTCAGGAACAATACACCGAAGCCGACCAGCAGCGCGATCACGACCCAGTTTGGAATTGGCGGACGCGTCGGACGCTGATCCGAGTTGTCGTTGCGCTCTGGCGGCAAATTCTTAGGTGGCTTTTGCATATTCGTATAGCCTCTCTCTCACTTGTTAGATGATAGCAGGCTGCTCAGGCGCAATGCCATAAGCATACGCTAACAGCTCTATCGGATGGACGACGCGCGCGCCGCTCATCTGCGCAATGTGCCAGCGGCACGTCTCAGTATCGCAGACGGCGAGCCGCGCGCCGCTCTCGCGGATGCGTCGGAATAATGGCGCGCCGACGTCTTCGGCGATCTGACGTTTTTCCGCTTTATAGCCGTACGTGCCGGCAATGCCGCAACACTCGGCGTCCATTTCAACGGCGCGCAGCTCAGGGATCAGATCGAGCAAATCCAGCGCAGGGCGACCCATGCCGTGTGCCTTCAACTGGCACGGCGCATGATACGGCACAATCGAGTCGCCGATCAAGTCGCGCATTTCAGGCGGAAAAGCGCTCACGGGACGGAAATCTGTCTTGAGTTTGCCTTGCTGATGCAAGCTCCACAAGAACTCGCAGATATCGTATATGCCGCTCGCCAATGCTTTTGTATCGGCGTCGTGCATACCTAGCACATGCTCATAATCGCCTTTGAGCGCCATGATGCAGCTGCCCGCCGTCCCGACAATCGGAATGCCGCGCCGCGCATAATCGGCGAGCGCGCTCGTGTTCTTGCGCGCAAAGCGACGCGCCTCTGCGAACATGCCGTTCGATTGCAACGGCAGACCGCAACAGGCTTGCGGCGGCACAATCACGCGGAAACCGTTGTGTTCTAAAATCTGCACTGCCAGCTTGCCAATGCGCGGCTCGTAGCTATTCGTGCTACAGCCATGATAGTACACAACAACAGGACGCGAGTCGTCAGCTGGCACAATGCGTCGCCGCTCGCGTTTGCGCCACCAGCTGCGGAAGGTGTAGCCCGCCCAAGTTGGAAAAGCCGCTCGCGCTGAAATACCGAGCGTCTTTTCCGCTAACCAGCGGAACGGCTTGAAGCGGAACAACCAGTTCAGCAGCGGCGCGAACGGCGTGCCAAGCACGCCCCACCAAGCGTTGTGACCGAGAATCCAGTTGCGCAAGCTGAAGCCTTTCGCCTCAGCCAACTTCGCCTTCGCCTGCGTGTTGATCTCCATCACGCGCACGCCGTGCGGACAGACCAGCGTGCAAATGCCACAGCCTGAGCAGTACTCCACCGATTGATCAGGCGATGGTAGGTCAGGATCGCGGAAGCGCTGCGCTTGCGGACCAACGGTCTTCGGACCGGGAAAAAGATCGGTCACTGGCACAACGGGACACGCCTGCGTGCAAATATTGCACTTCAGGCAATGATCCGCCGTGAAAGGCGTCTCTTGCAGGTAAGGAAGCTCGCGCAGTTCGGTCGTCATAGTCCAATTATCTCGCAATCTGGCGCACGCGCCTATAAGAAACGCATTATCTTACCGTGAGATTTCATCAATGCTGAGCGGCGCGCTCAGTACCAGCCCGAGAGCTGCAAATAGCAGCGCTCATCAAGGTCGTCTGCGTCGTTATCCCACCAGCGCGCCAGTGAAAGGCGAAGCAAAGTTCCTCTCGGCAGCTCATCAGTCACAGGCTCGAAGCCAACGTGCTTGAGGCGCAAGTATCTTTGACGGCTTGAGTAGAAATAATAACGGCTTTCGCCTTTGACGAGTCTCAACGGCGCATCTGGCAGCCAGAACCATGTGCTTCGATCAGGAACGCACTGCCTTGTGATGTAACCGCTACCATGAGTAGTGACTCTCAGACAGCCGTTGTAAAGTTGATCTATTCCACCGCGCCACACATTCAATCGTTGAAGCACGAAGTCTCGCAAAACATGCTTGTCAATCGTTTTGAGTAATCGCTGGTTGGTGACACAATAGTCTTCAACGTGCGGCGGCTCGATGTTCTGCGGACGATAGCCTTCTATTTTCCACACTTGACCAATCTCATAGCCTACATCCGCGGGAAGGTTGTTGCCTTCTGCATCGAGCAATCTCAGACTTTCTAAGTTATCCACATCTAAGCTGCCGACGCAAACAAGTGTGTTCATTTTAGTTCTGCTCACGACAACTACTCTTCTCATGGCAAGAACCTTAAGGCAATAAGTGTTGTATTTCCACTCCAAGATGAGATGACAAAAACTTTGCTGCTAAGGAGCGATGACAAGCGCTTGGCAAGCGCTCGACACAGAACAAGCACGGTCTGTGTGCGTTTTCCAGCTTGGCGATCAGCGCAGGCAGGTCAAGCGTTGCCAGTCGTTCGCGTTGATAGCGCTCGATGAAAGCATCGTCGAGCGTCTCGCGCTGTTGTTTGCTGATGCGCTGTCTTCTATCTGCGATTTTTTGCGCTTCACGTATCGCGTCGCTCGGCGCTAGTTCTTTGAGATGTAGATAGCGTATGCCGCGTTGCCTAAGCGCTTCTTGCAAGTACGCGCTATTGACAAAAGCGTATTGCTTGCCGCGCATGCCGCGCCGCGAGCGTAGATCGCAAAACAAATCCACTTGCGCTTCGGCAAGTTGCTGAAAAAAAGCCGTCTCTGTGAATCCGTAGACGCCTATGGTCAATAGCCTGTCAACCATGAGTCGCTACTTCTTGCGAGACTTCAACCGATCAGGATAACTCTTCAAGGATGTTGGCGCAGGCTCGTCGGTCAGCAGCGATTGCTGCCTGACATGAGGCTGCTCATGACCATTTTGATCAATGTGAGCGACAGGAATATCTTTGCCGATCAAAGCTTCGCCTATCAACCTTTTTCGATGGCATCGGTCAGGATCAAGCTCGCTGCACATCAGGACGACAGGATGCCATGCTTCCCAGTGTTCGATCAGATTCTGCAAGCCTTGCTGAAACTTCTCAGAGTTTCTCACAGCGTTATAGTCCACTCTAGCGTCTTGCGTGTAAAGCGACTCATCTTCTGGGCGACCACCGAGCGCGTCTCCGCAGTATCTGTACTCAATGCCATGCATTTTCAGAAAGGCGCTGAAAGCCTCACGGTTGAACTCAGGCTTGAACCTTGAATACGGCACTGAGCGCACGTCTAGCAAGTGCCTGACGTCATACTGTTTCAGCAACGCCAGGAACGCTTCCAGCGTGCGATTGCCATATCCGATTGTCAGGATTCTTTTACGTTCGCTCATCTCGCGTTTTCTCCTTCTGAAGCGCCAATTCGACGGCGCGATACGCCGTGGCGAGCGCGACGCCTTCCGCAGTCTCAAATGGCGACGGCGCGTCCATCGGATGCGCTAAGATGTGTCCTGCTACGAACAGATTCTCAGCCACTGGCGCGCCATCGGCGTCCAGCGGCTGCATGTGAGCGTTGGCGCGCACGCCGAAGTGATGCACAGCATGACCTTCAGGCGCTAACATGTGCGCATTGAACCACTGCTGCCGATCTGCGTTGTATTGCACAGGAATGCCGAAGATGCCTTCCCAGACTCGCCCGCCATCGTCGCTGAACAAGCCGCCGCCGTACAAATTGCCCGTCGCCAAAATGACCGCTTTTGCGCCGAAAAACTGCGGCTTGCCTGCCGCTGCCACTTCGACGCCCAGCACGCGCTTGCCTTCCCGCACGCCGCGCTGCACAGGATGCCCAACTTGCAGCCGAACGCGCCGATCCAGCAAATAGCGCCGCAATTTATTATAGAGCCGCGTGCCGGGCACGCTTGGCGGCAACGTCGGCAGCTCGAAGACAGGCACGCCAAGCTGATCTTGCAACATCCTGACAACCTCAGCGTGCTGCTCCAAGCCCAGCACGGCAGGAAAAGCGACCGACGTCGCGCCGTTCAAGCGCACCTTCACAGAACGCGCTACCTCAGCGCGGAAAGGCAGCTGATCGAAGTAGCGCGCGTAGTCGGTCGGCGTCAAGTCCCATGGACGCGCGCCAATCGGCGGCGCGATCAGCGCGTGATGCGCACCTGAGAGCGCAGGATAGTAGTCGCGCCCGCCTTCGAAGCCGATGAAGAGCGGCTGCGCGCCTGCGATTGCCGCGCCTTGATAGCCGTACGGCAGCACGGCAGGCGATTGTTGACTGCCCAGCGCTGTGAAGACGCGCTTATTGCGCAACGGCAGCTCAGCCTGATAGCCGAGGCCGATCTCTGCGCCGATCTGCGCGAACAACTGCACTGCCTTGCGCAGCGCGTCAACGCCTGCCTTCGCGTAAGGATGCTCAGGATAGCGCACGGCGAGATCGCGCACGGACTCGATCACATCGCCCTGCGCCGAATCGAGCAGGCTCAGCCACGCCGGCGTCACAATTGGCGAGCCGATGCCTTGCGCGATCAGGCGAATTCTAGCGCTTGGCTTCAAATGAACAGCGAAGGCAGCTGCGCTCAAGCCCGCCCAGCCGGCGCCGATGATCAATAGATCGTCCAATCCAACATCCTCGCTAATCGGCAGCTGCTTGCGCCTCAGCCTGAAGCGTTGGCACGCCCAGCGCACGCCGATAGATCATCTCGTCCAGCAACGCCTGCCGCAATTGATGTCCCCACAGCAGCGGACGATTGCCGCGAAAGCGCTCCTCAATGAACGCCGCCAGCGCCTTGATCGCCCGATCAGGCGATAAATGCGCCACTTCGCCCAGGATGCCCGCCGCGCGATAGCCGCAGAAGCCCGCCTGACACGGTCCCATGCCCAAGCGCAGGTCGCGACGCAGATCGTCAAGGCTGACGCCTTCGCCCGAAGCGCGAATCGCCGTCTCCAGCTGATCGCGCGTGACGATCTCGCACTCGCAGATCAGATTGTTGTGCGTCGGCGCGTGCTCCAGCTGATGCAACCGATGCGAAAGGACGTGCAGCTTGCGTCTGCCGCCGCCGAACCACGTCGGCTTTGGCAAAGGCGTCTCAGCCGTGCGGCAAGTCGCTTGCACCTTCAAATATGCGCAGACCTCATCGCAAATCCGCTCAGCCATTTGGCGATACGTGGTCAGTTTGCCGCCGACGATTGAGAGCATCCCTGCCGCGCCCACATCGGCATGGCTGAGCGCGCGGAACGAGCGCGTGATGAAGCGCCCATCTTCGCCAACGCCGCCTTCCGCCTCGCCTTCGCGCTTTTGCGGCGGATCGTAGAGCGGACGCACGCCCGCCCAAGCGCGCAGCGCGCGCGCCTTGCGGAATTCTGGTACCATGATCTCGCCCGCGTCCAGCATTTGCGTCACTTCTTCGGCAGGAATGTCCAGATCGTCAGGTCGCTCCACCACGACCGACGTCGTCCCGATCACGCAGACCGTGCCGACAGGCACCAAGATATCGCCATCGCCCGGCGGCGCCAGCCGATTGATGATCGTGTTCACCCAGCGCACATTCATGGCGACCATCACGCCGCGATCGTGCGTCATGTGAATATCCGCGCCCGCCAATTTCGCGACCTCGCCCGCCCAAGGCCCTGCCGCGTTGACGATCGCATCCGCGTGAACGCGCACCAACGCGCCCGTCCGCCGATTCTCCAGCAGCGCGCCGATCACTTTGCCGCCCGCCTTCTCGATTGCGCACACCCGATGATAATTCAGCGTGATGGCGCCCAGCGCCGCCGCCGCCTCGACGAGCGTGTGGATCAGCTCGAACGAATCGCAGGCTGCATCAGGCACGCGATAGATCGCGTACGCGCTCGGATTCAAGTGCGGCTCTTCTCTCAGCGCCTGCGCAATGCTGATAGGCTCAGTTGGAATGCCCACCGCCTCGCAGCCTGCCAACCAGCGCGGAATGTAGCTCGGATCGTCAGGCGGAAACGCCGCGAACCACCCGCCCGTATCTTCGATGGTATGCGGCGCGATGCGACGTACGATCCAATTCTCTTCGATGCACTCGCGCGCCGACTCAGGATCGCGCACGGCGTAGCGCCCGCCTGAGTGCAGCAAGCCGTGATAGCGCCCTGACGTGCCCGTCGCCACGTCGTTCTGCTCCGCCAAGATCGCGCGCAAGCCGCGCTGCGCCAAATCGAACAGCACGCCCGCGCCCGTCGCGCCGCCGCCGATCACCAGAACATCGCAATTCAGAGAAGTTTCCGCTTGCATCAGCCATACCCGTCACAAATGTTCAGCTCGTTCACAAATTATAGCACGCTTGCACGTTAGCATCGCATAGCTGATCGCGCCGCGCAAGGTGCGATCAGCTATGCGCACTGCCTGCCTAGCTGCCGTGCCGCCGCTGACGCAAGTCCTCAAGGCGCTGACGCAACACGGCTTGCTCCGATGACGGCTGCCGTGGAATGAAGTAATCCAAAAAGCCTTCAAGCATATCCAGCTGCTGTGCAGGCGTCTGTGCCACGAACTGCTCCATCTCAGCCGAATTCGAGATGTTCATGAAGGATTCAAATAGCTGCTGCAGCAGTTGTGCCATCTCAGCTTGATTTGACTCGCGAGGCGCATAGGCTGCTGCGATGCCCTGTGCGCGACATGCTTGCAGAATTTCGAGATGCTGTGGCAACTGACGCACGTTCGGATTGGCTTGGATGAGCAGTTGCAGCGCTTGCTCAGCCGCATCGGTGAGCAATTCGTCTTGATGCTGCTCTAGATAGGCGCGCGAGGCTGACCAATCTGGCGTTTGCACCCACGCGATGAGCATCTCCGCGAGCTGCTGCAAGCGCGCCATTTGATCAACCTGCTGCAGCCACGCCGGCTGCGGCTGACCGACCGCCGCCTGCCAGTAGCCCTCGAAGTCAGCGCCGCACTCGGACTTGATATTTCTGAGAACCCTTTGACCGATCTCGGAGTAGACGGCGTGCTGATATTGCTCGAACAGCTGCACAGCCTGCCAAGCATCGCGCAGCGCCTGAAGCAAGCGCGCCCGGCGGTCTTCGCCCTCAAGCCCCGCCAAGTCACTCAGCAGTACCGCACGGTTGTTGAGGGTCGCCGCGTAATCGAGCGGCACGTCGCGTCTCAGCGCGAGCGCGGTCGTGGAGTCGGCAAGCGCCGCCAGCAAGCGCGCCCGGCGGTCTTCGCCCTCAAGCCCCGCCAAGTCCCTCAGCAGTACCGCACGGTTGTTGAGGGTCGTCGCGTAAGCGAGCGGCACGGCGCGTAGAAGCGCGAGCGCGGTCGTGTAGTCGGCAAGCGCCGCCAGCAAGCGCGCCCGGCGGTCTTCGCCCTCAAGCCCCGCCAAGTCACTCAGCAGTACCGCACGGTTGTTGAGGGTCTTCGCGTAATCGAGCGGCACGTCGCGTCTCAGCGCGAGCGCGGTCGTGTAGTCGGCAAGCGCCGCCAGCAAGCGCGCCCGGCGGTCTTCGCCAATGACCACCCTCGCCGCCACTCGGCAGGCATTCCCGCGACTGGTCAGCGCCGCGCCCAAATCGCCGCCGCGCCGTTCCACCAGCGCCACTAAGCGGTTCGCCCAATTCAGGTATTCCTCGCCCAAGTTGAGCATCTGCAGCAAGTTCTCAGTGTTGCTCAAAATGTCTTGTGCAAGGTCGGGCTGTTCGGTCTGTTCCGCCCAAGCGAAGGCGGCGCGCAGCTGCGGCAGCTCATCGCGCATGGTGTAGTAGGTCTGTTGGGCGGCGCGCATCCGCGCAAGGTAATGCTCAGCGTGGCGGGCGGCGGCAGCTTGCAGCTCGTCCGCGGCGCTCAAAGCGCGTGCATAGGCGCGCAGCAAGCTGTGTTGGCTGTAGCGCCCGTCTTCAACCTGCACCAGCTCTAAATCTACAAGCGCGTTCAACGTCGCCTGCGCAGCCTCGAGCGGCACAGCCCAGACCGCCGCCGCGGCTTCGGCATCGAAAGTGCCGTCAGGCGCGAAGACGCTCAGCGCGCGGAAGCGACTCTGGTCTTGCGCGTCAAGGTCGCGGTAGCTCAGATTGAGCGAAGCGGCGAAGTGCTGCTCAGGATCGTTCGGATCGTCGAATTCGTTCCGCACCAGCGTCAGCTGGCTGAACGGATTAGGATCGTCCTTCAGACTAGCCAGATAGTCGCTGGGCTGCATGCCGCTCGCTCTGATTTTGGCGGCGGCGATGCTGACGGCGAGCGTCAAGCCGTTCAGCTGGCGCGAGATATCGCGGCAGACGCTGCGCTGGTCGTCCGCCAGTCCTGCGCGCCTTTGGATCAAGTCCGCGCCTTCGTCAGGCTCCAGCAGGCTGATGTTCACGTTGTTCTGCTCGGCAAGCTGCTCGGCAAGCTCGACGCGGCGCGTGGTGAACAGAATGCGCAGCGTGCTGACGCCGCATTGCAGCGCATCCACCTGATCTTTGCGCCAGACGTTATCGAGGATGAGTAACATGCGCTTATCGCGCAGGCGCGCGATCAGAAGCGCCTTATTGAACTCAATATCTTCTTTGAATTCCTTCGCTTCAATGCCTAAGAACATGCCAAGTCGCGTCTGCAGCTCAAACGGCTTAGCCTTGACGCCTGCTTCGATCAAGATGATGCCGTCAGAGAAGGTTCGGCGCACTTGACAATCGTGTGCGACAATAGATGCCATCGCACTTTTGCCGACGCCGGGCAATCCTCTGATCGCGCTGATGGCGAAGGTGTTATCGCGGTCGCGCGAGAGCAAGGCGCTCGCGATCTTATTTCTCAGCGCAGGGCGCTCGATATACCAGCGCTTCGGCTGCGGCACGCGAGTCAACGCGCCGAGCGGTCGCGGCTGCTCTTTAAGCTGCCTGACGACGTGCTTAAGCTCTAATTCGAATTTGTCGTCGTCGCGCATGTCAACCGCGTCCACAGGCTTGGCGCCGATCTCGCCGAGGATCGGCGGCGGGAAGTCGCCAAGGCGCACAATCGGGATGATCGGTTTGCAGTGCTGCAGGGCGTGCTGCCATTCAGCGCGCACATATTCCGATTCGTACGCCTTCGGTCCGCAGATCAGCAGAAGATAATCGGCTTGCTCAATGGCGTAGGCGATCTCTTGCTCAAAGCCGAGTCCGCGGTTCGGCATGTTCTTCTCATCCAGCCAGACGTTCAAGCCGTGCTGCGTCAGCTCTTTGTACAGCAGGCGCACGAACGTCCTGTCATCGGCGCGCGCGTAGCTCAAGAAGATCGTGAAGGGCAGCTCGGGCAAGCGCGCATCGGGCGGCAGGGCGTCAATCAGCGGCAGCAGGGCGTCAATCTGCCGCTGGGCGTCTTCGCCATACTCAGCCTTGAGCGTCTCGAGCAGCGTCCGCAACGGATGGGCGCCATTGTGGCGATGCACTTCCAGCAAAAGGTTCACGAAATGCGTCAAGAAGGTGTTTGTGGCGCCTTCCCAATTAACATCGTTGCGGAAGGCGGCATTCCGAGTGAACGCATTGTCGAAGCAGCTCTGGCGCGTAGAAGTAGTCTGCATATGCGGCGCGCACAAGTCAATAATTTGGCGGTACTGGGCAGGTGTTAAGCTCACGGCGTGTGTCCTTTCACAGCACATGGCGAGTTGGCTCAATTATAAATTATAACATGCCTTCACGTCGCGCAAGCACTGCAAAACGCTGCGCTTGCAACAAATTTGCCTGAAAGCTAACGTCGCGCGTAACAAATGAGCAGGTCAGGGCGACCTGCTCATCAGCACATTGCTCAGGCTGTGCGCGCAGCGCTTATGAGCGCTTCAGGACGTCAGGATTGACGACGTTGCGATATTCGCCTTTGAAGAGCGCGTCAAGCGTCTGTTGCGCAATCTGCACAGCGACTTCGTCCTGCGCTTCAAGCGTGCTGGCGCCTAAGTGCGGCGTGTGAATCACGCCTGGCAAGCCGATCAATGGATTATCAGGTTTAGGCGGCTCTTCTTCGTAAACGTCAAGCGCAGCGCCTGCAACTTTTCCGCTCCTGATCGCATCAGCGAGCGCTTGCTCGTCAATTAGCGCACCGCGCGAATCGTTGATAATTCGCACGCCGTTTTTCATCTTTGCAATGCTCTCAGCGTTGATCATGTGATAGTTTTCTTGCGTGACCAAGGCATGGAGCGATATGAAATCAGCGCGCGCGTAGAGTTCGTCCAGCGCGACCATCTGCACGCCATAGGGCGCTGCCGCTTCTTGGCTGATGTACGGATCGTAGGCGATGATGGTCATCTCAAAAGCGGCGGCGCGCTTCGCCACGGCGCGTCCGACGCGTCCGAAGCCAATCAAGCCGAGCGTCTTGCCGCGCAGCTCAATGCCAAGGTAGGCTTTGCGTTCCCACTGACCTGCCTTCAGGCTGCCATCAGCAGCAGGGATATGCCGCGCGAGCGCCAACATCAAGCCGAGCGTCAGCTCAGCTGTGGCGACTGTGTTGCCGTCGGGCGCGTTCATCACGATCACGCCGCGCTCGGTCGCGGCAGCTAGGTCAACGTTATCCACGCCGACGCCGGCGCGTCCGATCAGCTTGAGTTTCGGCGCGGCGTCCAACATGGCGCGGTCAACTTTGGTCGCGCTGCGAATGATGAGCGCATCGGCATTCGGGATGGCGGCAAGCACTTCTTCGCGGCTCATCTTGGCGGCTGCCTGCACAGTGATGCCTTCAGCAGCTTCCAGCAAACGCAAACCTGCCTTATCGAGATTATCAGGGACGAGAATGTGATACATGCTCAGCGATCTCTCTCACGATTGAGACGGATACAACGCTGATTCTGCCTGTGTGCGCCAAAAGGCGCAAGAGTGGCGCTGCTGCGCGCGCTCTGGTATGCTTAAAAGCTAAGTCGGTTGAGGAGATCGGATGAAATGCGCATGTATCGCATTCGCTTCAGGCGCAGCGCACAGGATCGCGTCTTCGGTGGCGTTTGCGGCGGCGCAGGCGCTTGTCTGGGCATCAGCAGCTGGTGGATACGCGCTGTGTTCGCCATTCTGCTGCTGACCGATTATTCGTTCGCGCTGCTGCTGTACGCGCTGCTCTGGCTGAACGTTCCGCCGCAACGCATGGTCGATCTGCCGCCTATCGTACGTCCTGATGAGCCGATGCCGCGCTTATACAGCAGTCCTGAAGGCGTGCTGACGTTAGGCAGCTTGGCGGTCGCGGTCGGCGTGGTGGTGTTGGCAGAGACGAGCGGCGTGCTGCGGCTGAGCGGCGGCGGCGATCTGTTGGCGCCGCTGATGCTGGCACTGATCGGCTTGAGTCTATTGCTGAAAGCGCTGAGGAACGCGCCATGACTGCGCTGGATCGCTTGAGTCTACCTGTGATCGTGCTGTTGGCAGCTGCGCTATGGATCGCGCACTTGCTGAATTTAATTCCATCCGCGCTCAGCGATTTGCTGGGTCGCGCTGCGCCTGCGCTGCTGATCGCGCTCGGCTTGGCGCTGCTCTTAGGCAGGCGCGCGCGCTATGGCAATTTGATAGCGCTTGGCACGACGTTGGCGCTGGTGAGCGGCGTGGCTGTGATCAGCTTCAATCGCGAAGCAGACGCTTTCCGCGAAGATTACGTCGAGACGCTAGATTACACGCTGCCGCCGAATGTGGTAGCCGTTCGCCTGAGCGCTGAGCTGCGCCGCACGGCGATCGCCGTGCGCGCGGCTGAAGGACGCACGCTGAGCGGCGAATTTCGCGGCAGCTTCGAGAGCTTGCTGACGCCAAGCTATCGCGTAGAAGGCGACATCGCCGTGCTGACAATTCAAGAGACGCGCCGCGAAGGTTTGCTGACGCTTGAGCAAGTCGGACGCGGACGCTTGACGTTGAATTTGCCTGCCGCAGTGACTGTGGAAGACTTGACGATCAGCGCAGCGGAAGGCAATTTGACGCTAGAAGCAGAGCGCTTGACGTTGCGCAACGTGCAGATCAGGTTGAGCGGCGGCGATTTGAGCGCACAATTCGGCAGATCGGTCGGCTTGCTGGCAGACTTGAAAGCGAGCGGCGCGATCGCTGTGCGCATTCCTGCTGAGCTGGCGGCTGAGATCGCGTTGCGCGGCAACG
>Ga0308403_1000338_pt1 | contig 19411 bp, 26 predicted proteins | sample HotsprSampleOSM3_FD_203470 | JGI IMG/M metagenome (GOLD analysis project Ga0308403, IMG submission 203470) | Hot spring phototrophic mat microbial communities from Octopus Spring, Yellowstone National Park, Wyoming, United States - 20060914_OS-M3 ... | reverse complement strand
GAGATCCCTCTGGCGGGGTGGTAGGGGTGAACTCTGCCGCTAGTCATGGGTCGCTGAAGCAGGAAGAAAGCAGCGATGCTGGGCAAAGTTCTGCTTTGTTCAGCGTTGCATAAGTCTTTCGGAGCGGAGACGATAGATTCCGGATCGCATTGTGTGGATACACGGGCTATTACGACGAGCTGGAGTCTCTGGGATGGACGCCCTACTACTGGTCTGCTCACGGCGGCTACGGCAACCAGAGCCAAAAAAGAGGACGCGTCAACAAGCACCGGGAAGTGGTCTGGTTTAGCCCTCATTGCTTACAGCCCACTCAACAGTTGAAGCTACTTCTGGCGGATTAAAAAGATCCCAGACAGCACTGCCCAAAAACAAACCACCCGTGGGATCCCACGGGTGGCGCCATCCAGCGTCGCCACAACTACTGCAGCAGGATGGGCATCAATAGGTACACGTACTCTGGATCCGCGTCCGTCCTCCAGAACAGGGGCTGGTTGGACGCGGTCAGCCACACCTCAATTTCGTCTCCGGCTGCACCCAGGAAGCGGCTGAGATAGCGTAGGTCAACTCCGACCGTGATCGGGGATCCCTCTACCTGGGCAGGGACTGACTCTGTGGCGCTCCCGAGATCTGGAGCTGTGGTTGACAGCACCAGACCGTCGTTCAGCTCCAACCTGAGTATGTTCTTAGCCTGTTTGGCCACCAGCTCCAGCCTGAACAGTGCCTCCGCCAAGTTCTTGCGGGCCAGCCGCGCTTTTGTATTGGGCTGGAAGTCTGATCCCGGTAGCAGCCGACGGTAGTTCGGGTAGTGACCATCGAGCAGCCTCATTGCCAGCCGGTAGCGTCCTCCCTCTGCCAATAGATAAGACTGAGAAAACTTCAGATTCACGGTCTCTGCGGGCAGCCTCACCAGCTCTCGGATCCCGTCCGCGGGGACAGTCAGGGCCGTTGTCTCGGCCCCAGGAAGGGCCACCTTTGTCCTGGCCAGCGTGTACCCGTCGGTAGCCGCCATCTCCAGCGCCCCATCCTCTAGTTGCATCCGCACGCCACAGAGGGCACCGCGCGTTAAATCGGAGCTGGCACAGACTGCCACCCGTTGCACGCAGTCCCGCAGAAGGTGACCAGGAACCTCCAGGCTGTGGCCCTCCTCCTCCGGTAACGCAGGAAAGCCGTCCGGGGACGCCGTATTGAGTAAGAACAGGGATCCCCCGGCCATAACCTTAGCCTGGCTAGTCTCCAGGCTGAGCTGCAGCGTTTCTCCCTGGAGACGGGAGATCACATCGCAGAATAGGCGACCGGGCAACAGCACATCGAAATCCCCCATCTCCTCTGGCCCGTCGACGCTTTCTGCAGACAGAGACACCTCTAGCCATAGCTGCAAGTCGGTTGCCGTCAACAGCGCCTCCCCTGCAGAACACCGCAGCCGCACATACTTGCAGCAGCTTCCCTCCACGGGGCGGGCAGGGACCACCCGACCCAGCGCCGCCGCCACCGTCTTCAACTCAGACAAACTAAAAATCAACATTACCTCCCCTCCATTGACACAAACTCGAACGACAGAAACGCCTGGCAGTACCAGGCCAGCTCTTGCCCTGGCCGCTGCAACACGTCCAGGGCGATTGTCCTCTCGCTAGGGATCCGGTACGCGTCGCGGGTCACCAGCACACAGTGTACTGCACGGGACAGACGAGCTCCTATCTCCATCGCCTGCACCTGGGCCTCGATTGCCTGGGTGGTCGGGATCTCCACCGCCACCGCCAGACCACAGGCGACAGTCCGGCGGATCCCTGTCTCCAGATTCTCCTCGCGCACCTCGAAGACACGCAGGATCCCCTGCCGGGGCAACAGCCCCGCTCCCGGGCGTAGGTGCAGGATCCACTGGTCGATCCCCAGCTCTTCCTGCACCCTATCGCGGATTGCCAAAATCAGTTGGCGCATACTTAGCCAGTAGACGACTCACTAATTGTCTCTCGGCGGGTGTCAGGTCTTCCCTCAACAGCTCCTGGAGAAGCTGCTCCTGAGGGCACAACACCGCCGACACCAGTATCTCAGGGTTATGGCTGGTGGTTACAGCAGCAGCCACCACGGGATCCTGTAGCACCTGCCGCACCTCCGGCTCTGGGATCCCTGTCCGTCCTGCCAGCCATTCGGCCACGGGATCCAGCCAGCGCTCGTCCCAGTCGCCGGCAAACACGCGAGGAAACAGCCTCCGCAAGGATCCTCGCCAGTCCACCCAGAACCCCGCCAACCGCCGGAGATTCTGCATCAGCAGCGCCAGTAGGGCCACGGATCCCACTAACCACCCGGAATCTAGGTACGGGGTGGCGATGGGCTCCTCTCTTCCTTCTAGTTCAATGACCAGTCTGGTGCCTGGGTAGGCCATATCAACGCCTCCAGCGAGGGATCCTGGATCAGCTCTCGCTCCAGAGCAGCGCCCAGTTCTTCTAGTCTAGCTTCTTCAGGATCGTGGCGCAGCCGTAGACAGGCGAGCAAATCGGCAAGATCCAGCTCCCAGGCCAGCCGCCAGTCGACGCCGGCCCGCAGCAGCAGCCCCGTCAGATCCCCTAGCCCACGGAGGGGGATCCCATTACCCCCCTTAAACCTCTCCAGTCTTTGCCGCACAAACTGCAGGTAGGCGCCCTCACCCCACAGCTCCTGCCGTGCGTCCCAGGGGAGATCCCTGGCGCGGGGCCGCATACCCACCACAGGGATCCAACGCAGCAGTGCTGCCTCCAGACCGAGAGTCTCTGGATCTTGCCCCAACCCTCTCTGGTAGGCAGTCTGCAGCACCAGCGCCAGCTCTACGCCCGCCCAGTGTCTAGCCGCAGGCCAGGGTAAGAGCGCCCACACCTGACGATCCCCGGGCACCAGTAAGCAGTGGCCTAGTGGCTGACAGATCCCCATTTCTGCCCTACAAACCTAACAGCTCCCGCACGTACTCCACAGACACCCCAGGCTGGCGAGACAAGTAGGACAGGGCCATGACAACGGCGTCCACCTGGTCGTCGTGGGGGGCGCTGGGAAACGAACAGAACTCCTCCAGGAACTCCGCGTTCCACTCTCCTAAGGAATAGGTCAGCCGCCCCGACTCCACCAGTGGCGTGACCGCCAGGGCGCGCGACGTCTTATTTCCCTGGGGGCGCCAAGGGATCACCGGCAGAGGCGTGCTGACCTTCAGCTCCTGCACCAGTGGGGTGCCTGCCGCCGAGTCTTCTACCACCAGAGCATCGGCGGGGTGCTGGCTCCACTCCCGCAGCACCGAACGCTTGACCTCAGGGTAATCGCCACGCAGTCGCACCACCTTCAGCAGGTGGTAACCTGTCTCACACTCTCCCACCCAGGCTCCGGCGCTCCAGTCTCCGGTGGCCTTGCTGGCCAGATCCCAGGCCCACACTGTGCGACGCAATGGCGGGGGCACGGCAGGCTGTAGCCAGTGTTCTTTGAAGAGGCCTCCGCCGCGCGGCACCGGGCGCTGCTGGTAGAGGGCTGCCCAGTCGTAGGTGCTCAGCTCCCGCAGCGCCTGCAACTCCTCGAGGGGATAGCGCTCAGGCCAAAGAGCCTTCCCAGGTCGCCTGGGATCCCGGGGATGCAGCGCTCCTTCGGCAATAGCCGGCAATGACAGCAGCTCCCAGTGCTCCCCCCGCTCCTGCAGCAGCCTCCCCACCAGGTCATCTTGGTGCCAACGGGTGGACACCACCACGATGCGAGCTCCAGTCTCGGCGCGGGTGCGGAAGGTGGACGTGTACCACTCCCAGACCGCCTCTCGGTAACGGGGGCTATCGGCCTGGGCCCGGTCTTTTAAGGGATCGTCGATGATGCCCAGCCGGAAACCCATCCCTGTGATCCCACCACCGACGCCGGCTGCGCGATAGGAGCCCTTGTGCCCTGCGATCTCGAAGAATTCGTGGGTGCAGGTGTGATAAGGATCCCGTCTGTCGGGTAGCCGAGTAGCCGGGAACACGGCACGGTAGCGGGGATCGGCCAAGATCCGCTGCACCTCGCGGCTGTTGCGGCTGGCCAGATCTGCCGCGTAGCTGCAGGCGATGACCGGCAGATCTGGATCCCTGCCTAACGCCCAGGCGGGGAACAGCTTGGACACCAACTGGGTCTTACCGTGGCGCGGGGGCATGCAGACGATCAGGCGGGGGATCTCCCCTTCGAACACCTTCTCTAAATACTCCGCAATCAGCCGGTGGTGCCAGTTCCACCGGTAGCCCGGCATCACCCGGTCAACAAACTCCACCAAACCCGGAGGCGACAGCAGGCCCTTGCGCTGCCGCAGCAGCAGCTCTGCTTGCGCCCTCAGCTTAACGCTCACCACGAGCCAGCCGCTCCAACTCTTCCACAGTCAACTTAGACAGGTCGATCTCCACACGGCTAGAAGCCTGCCCCTCCACCAGCCGCTCGATCTCCACTGCTAACTTAACCAGCTGCAGAGCCTCGGAGGGGCGTAGCGACGAGGGATCCCTGGCCTCCAGGGCGCGGATCCCTAGTTGACCTAGGATGCGCGCCCACCTGGCGTGGCGGGCCAACATCTCCGCCGTGTCGACTAGCCGCTGGTCTAGATCCCGCTTGAGCCGCTTCTTCTGTTCTTTCCATCCCTCAGCGGCAGCCCGAGCCCGCAGCAGCGCCAACGGCGGCCCTCCCTGAGCCAGCGACTCCAGGCTCTCGCCGTTGAGGAAGCGTTGGCGGTACTCGTCCCAATCATAGAGGTCGAGCATATGCGACACAATAACGCCACCACTATCGTGGCATGCCAGACACGGTAAAAGGGATCCCACAGGCGTACAACTTTCCTAAAACAGGATCTGCCTTATTTACAGCAGTTGTACGCTTATCGCTTTGGCATCGCTACTATCCAGAATGCAAGCCAAAGGTCCACGCCTGTAGACCAGTCGACAACAGGCGCGCCCGTGGTGGATCCAAAAGCAAAAGCGGCCACACTGTGGTGGCCGCTGTGGGGATCGCTATCTAGTTCTGTTATTCTATAACAGCATTACGGATTTCTTCGTTCCATTCGATAACCAGATACTCCAGACTATCGATGAATTCCTTGCTATTGGAAAAAACCCAGCTTCCGGCCAAGTAAGAGTAGTCTTTGCCGAAAGTGACTTCTCCGCCGACAGCATAGTCACCGATCTCATAATAAATCAGTGCTCCGTCCATATCGTAAGGGAATCCTTCAAGAAGTATTGGGATAGAGACGCTGTATAAGTATGCTTCTGCGTTCATTGGATTAGCTCCATTGACTACGCTTATATCGTAACAACTATCACTGCTATTATCAACACCTTTGGTCACGTTTTCTGCGATTTTTCGTGAGGATTTTTTGCGTCCACAAAGGTAGCCGCAGTCGGATTGGCGTGCAATTCCTCTGCATCAGCTTTGGCTGTGCCAGGGATCCATCGGCAGCCACCACAGCCGTGACAGCGGTAGTCGTGGCGACCGACTGGACATATAGTCCACTTACGTGGTGTGGCGTACAACTTTCCTAGAATAGGATCCTTCTTATTTTGGACAGTTGTACGCTTGCTGCTTTGGCGGCGATAACGCCCGAGCACAGCAGACGCCAGCAGGGATCCTTCGGCTGCAGACAACTGCAGCACGGGCTTGGATCCCTGCCTTGATCTGGATGTGCAGCCAAAACAGGAACGGCTGCCACCGCCTGCATGGCATGGCGTACAACTTTCCTAAAGTAGGATCTGCCTTATTTACGGCAGTTGTACGCACAGGCATGGGATCCCACGGCCTGGCCCGATGTGGATCCCTTCGACAAGACAAGACCCAGAGGCGCGGCCAGGGATCCCTGCCAGAGAAAGACGGCTCGTCGCGTGGTCGCGACCGTTGGCCTGTTGCCTACCTAATTTGGCAGGCGTACAACTTTCCTAAAACAGGATCTGCCTTATTTACGGCAGTTGTACGCAGCAACATAGGATCCCACGGCCTGGCCCGGCAAGCGTCTCCCCGCCAGCATGGGACGGCGATAGGCCAGAGCGGATCTTGGCAAGGTGTACAACTGTCCTAAGATTGGATCCCTTATCTCTAGGAAAATTGTACGCCTGGAAAATCCGCTAAAGGTGTTGACAAAAGCAGAGGTGAACGGTACGATAGAAGTGTAGTCGATGGGAGTAACCCAATGGTCAGAATCACCAAGAGACAGCTCAGTGACGCGGAGGAGATCATCTTCAAGCACGTGCAAGATCCCTACGCCCGGCATGAGGTTATCACCCAGCTCCACCGGCAGGTAAAGTTGCTCAAGAAATTTGGCAATTTCCCGGCAAACGACGATGGGCCTGCTATTAACCTTTACATTAGGGGGAGCCTTGATATTCGGCTGAGCAGGGCTGTTTCCGAAGCGCTCGGCCTTGGCGATCTGTAATCTACTGCCTACCAACAGGGATCCCGTGGCGGGATCCCTGTTGGTCTTTTGGCTGCAGTCGGCGGCCCCCGCCAGGCTACGATCGAGCAGCAGATTACAACGCAGCATATGGACCCCTTATTCCGCGTCGAAGTACTCAACCAAACTCCAGATCCCGAGCGGGTGATCTGGCTGGCGATGCATCAGGACTACAGCCCGGGGTTTGTTGGGCAGGACAGCCGCGCCCCGTCCAACTATGGCGAGGCGGTGGTGCGGCATCTGCTGGAAGGCGACCGCGGCCACTATGGGCCACTGGAGCATCCGCAGATTACGTTTGCTGTGGGGTACTTCCCTCACGTGGTGATGCAGCAGGCGCGCACGCACCGGATCGGTGTGTCGTTCGACGTTCAGTCGTTCCGCTACACCGGCCAGCAGATCCTGGAACTGGGATCCGATCCCACCCCCGATCAACTAGAGCAGGTGTTCTACGTGCCTGCCAGCGTCAAAGAGGGCAAGGCCCTGACACGCCAAGGGATCCGTCCCATCGCCCCAGAGGCACTGGGGATCGTCTTGGAGCAGTACCGCAGCCAGGCCTTGGCCTACAGGCGTCTGGTGGAGGGGTGCGGAGTGCCGCCGGAGGATGCCCGCTGCGTCCTAGGGATGGGGATCCGGCAGCATTTCGTGGTCTCGTTCAACTGCCGCAGCCTGATGCACTTCTTGGATCTGCGGGCCAAGGCGGACGCCCAGCGGGAGATCCGGGAGCTGTGCGAGCTCATCTGGCCTCACTTTGAGGCGTGGTGCCCCCACGTGGCTGCGTGGTACCGCAAGCACCGCTGGGGCAAGGCGCGGCTGGCTCCGTGACAAATTGCTGCTGTGTGGCCGATCCCGGGGATCGCTCTCTGATCCCGGGGATCGCTCAGCCCTGGGATCAAAGCTGCCACTACGCGACTGATCCCCGGGATCGCGATCCCGATCCCAGACGTGGCCGATCCCCGGGATCGCGATCCCGATCCCAGACGTGGCCGATCCCCGGGATCGCGATCCCGATCCCCGGGGATCGCTCCCACAGATGAGCACAAAAAATTTACAAAAATTCACAGAAAAATCTTGCCAAAGGTGTTGACAATAGCAGTGAATGCTGTTACGATATAAGTGTAGTCGATGGAGCTAATCCAATGAACGAACAGAGATTCTGGAACGAATACATTACGTACGAAATCCCGGTTCTGCTGATTGGGTTCCCGCCTGTTTTTGAGGGTGCGCTGATTGCTTATATAAACGAAGAGTACGCGGTATACGGTTATGTACAAGGTGGGTACTCGTTGGTGGACGGATGGGTGGGGTCCTGGAGCGCGGAGATCCTCGCCCGTCTAGAAGAGAAAGGCTACGTGGTGGTTAATTGGAAAGAAATTTTCAACTCTCCATGCGAGTTCCAGGCTGTGATCTGGCCTCGGCCCCAGTAGCGCCCGGCGCCACAGCGGCCACCGTCACGCGGCGGTGGCCGCTTCCTGCTTGGTAAGGACCAGTACTTTCGCTTCGCCCGCTCGGCCAGCGCCGCCCTTGTCTGGGTGCCGCAGGGATCCCTAGTCCTCTATGGGCGCCGCTATGCTGCGTACAACTTTCCTAAAGTAGGATCCACCTTATTTAGGACAGTTGTACGCCTACCCACGTACGTGGACCACAGAGCCGACCGGTTGTCTCCACTACCATCACCAGCGCTTGCCACTTATCCAGGTGACCGCGCAGTCCTCCCTCTACTGCCCTATAAACACCACAGGGGAGCAGCTGCTCCCCTGTGGCGGTAGTCAATGGAGGCGCCCCTTTGCTGGGGCGACACTATTCTAGCAGTTCTGTAAACACCGCAGGGGGAGCAGTTGCTCTCCCTGGGTGGTAGTCGATTGGAGGCAACCCCTATGAAGCCGCTCTGAAAGACTTATGCAACGCTGAACAAAGCAGAGCTTTGCCCAGTCTTGCTGCTTTCTTCCTGCTTCAACGATCCATGACTAATAGTAGAGTTCATCTCTACCACCCCGCCAGAGGGATCTCCACAGGCGTAACTTCCCCGCGAGCTGCAGGTAGTTAGATACCACTTGACCAGGTTGAGAGCAGCGTTGAGATAGCGGTCTAGCTCCAGCCCGTACCTCTCACGCCGAAACCTCCTCTCCTGTAGTGGTATCTTCTGTCTGTGCCCCCACTATTCTAGCAAGTTCCTCGAGATTGTGAACCACCTCCACCTTACCTTTCCACCGCGACTGCCAACGACGCTGGCGCTCGCTCAGCTCCCGCCCCCGGGCCTTCACCTCGATCAGGAACGTCTCTCCAGCGGGCGTGGCCACCAACAGGTCTGGTACGCCGTTACCAACCTGGCTTAGGGATTGCACCGACCAGCCAGCCAGTTCCAGCTCTCGGATCACCGCCGCCTGGAGCGAGTCAGTTCGATGCCTCACAAGCCTCTTCTCCCTCCAGCATGACAGCTACGTCAACGCCCGTCATCTCCAGGGCCAGCACGGCCAGGGCTATCACCTCGGGTAGCCCGTCCCACTCCAGCGGTTCGCGCCCTGTGCTGTCGTACCAGCGGTACGTCTCCGCCACCTGGGAGACAACGCGAAACAGCCGCAGGATAACAGCGTCCAGGGATCCACAGGGGATCGCCGGCAGCGGCGACACAATAGCCGGCCCGCCGATCCGACAAGCGCACCACAGCACCTCTAGTAGCGCCCATTGGAGCCGCACGGGATCCCTGCGCATGGCTTGGCGCGTGCACTCGCCGGCAGCGACACACAAGCCGAACACCAGAGACCGCAAGGGGGCTCGTCCAGACTCTGCCGCCCGTCGGGCAAATCGGATAATCGCTTCAGCTGTACCGGGGGATCCTGCCATTGTCCACCTCAAAGAACGCCAACATACTCGCCCGCCGTGTATCCCGTAGCTGGGGAGCCGTCCCCCGCTCCAGCAGGCTGTCGCTGCAATCTAGCCAGAACTCTGGCGTGCCCTGGGGATCCCCGGCCACCCGCAGCGGCTCCACGATCCACTCCACTGTCCGCCGCCGTAGACGGCTGAGGCTGGGGGAGAATTTGTATCCCAGGTCGGCGCTCAACTGCCGGTTGACCGCCGCGTGGGCAGTCTCGTCCCCGGAGATATCCCGGGCCACCACCCGCAGCGTCACTCCGCCAAACCGGCGCAGGATCGGCAGGATCACAAAGAAGACAGAAGATTCCAGTACCGCCGCTTTGACCACCGGAGGATCTGGATGTGCCAGCCACTCCTGTCGTAGAGACTGGGCGGCCGCATCGTCGGGCGAGGGATCCCACCCGTAGGCTTTTGCCGCCATATTCAGCACCTGGTCGTGGCGCACCTCGTCTGCCTGGTTGGAGCGCAGCGCAGCCACCACCGGCTCAGGCAACTGGCTCCACGCCAGCTCTGTTTCCAGCCAGTCCGCCACATCCAGCTCCAGGATGCGGCAAGCCAGCGCCCGTCGCAGGCATAGTTCGGATCCCTCCCGTACCGGATCGGGGGAGCCCACTGTCGGCGCCCAAGGGCGTTTGCGAGACACCGTATCTATATAGAATTGCGGGTTCATATCTGCTCCTATTCAGCGCAAGCAGGACAGAAAATCCGGTCTTTGGCCAGGTTCTGCTCTACCGGCAGTCGGTAGTAGGTGGAGCGCAAGGGGGACTGTAGCCAATCTTCCAGCCACTGCCGGTCACAAGGCGCGCCAGGCACCCAGAGGTTGTGGGAGATCGCGTGAGCCAGTCCGGTGCGGTTGTACAGCCGCTGGATGGCGCAGCAGAGCCGGTAGTAGGTCTTCCAGCTCACGTCTCGTCCTGCCACTTCCACCCGCGGGTGATGGTCGTAGAATTGCACGCCGAACGTCTCGGACTCCCTCTCGATCCAAGCGCTGACCGGGGGCGAGATCTCCGGTGTGGTCGTCCAGCCCTCGGCGTCGGTATAGCGGTAGGCGGCACTAGCGGTTGGGGCCACCGTGAACGCCCGCTTCATCCCGTATTGCCGCGCCACTGCTGCTGCTTCGCGGATCCCTTGTTCCAGGGCAGCGGCCAGTCTCTGGGCTTTGACGCCAGGTCGCCCACCTTCCAACGCTGTCACCAGCTCTTCATACCGGATCCCGTGGATGGCCAGATGGGATCCCAGCCCCAACAGCCCCAGCCCCACCTGCCGATCCACCCGCGGGGACAGATAGACGCCGTCTTGGTCTACGCCCGTAATCGCGTGCAGCCGACACAGCCAGTCCATTGCTCGCCGATAGGCATCAGGGATCCCATCAGCGTCCAGCCTCCCCAGGTTCAGGTGACTCAACAGACATGTCCCCCGGTCTGGCAGCAGGATCTCCAGGCAGACGTTGAGGTACAGCCGCTGTCCTTCGCCGTCGTACACCGGCTTACCCAACCACAGGGATCCATCGGCCACCCTGGCCAGAATCTTGTCTAGGAGCGGGGATCCCAGTACTTCTGGCTCGACCGTCAAACAGCGCTTGATCCAGGGCGTCTGGGCGGGATCTGTGTCCAAGAACTCTTCTACTTCCGGGTGATCCCACCTGAGGTGGACAGTGATAGCCCCATTCTTGTAGGTTCCTCCCCGGCGCAACACCCCGTTCAGCTCACTGAACAGCTGCAGCAAGTGTCGCAGACAAGGCTGCTGCAGGTACTGGACCAAGGCCTGGTAGATCTGTGCAAACGACTCTGGGCCTGACGCCACTAAGCCACGGTCGTTGACTGTACCTGCAGGACGCAGTCGATGCAGATCCACCAGCACAGGGCCACGATAAGCCGCCTCCCAGACAGCGCGCCAGGATCCCTCGATTGACCAAGCGCCATCCAGAGGCTCGGCCATCGAGTCGGCCACAGGCACCAACGTCTCCCCATCTAACGGCTCTACGGTGGGGCTCCAGCTCACCCTCACCGGATTCGGGCAAGGCGGCACCAGATCCCGGGCCACCACTTCCTCCAGGTTGACGGCCACACCGGCCCCATGTCGCAGCCCGTAGGAGGTGAACACCAGCGCGTCCAGTACATCCTGCCAGTCGTTCTTGACCACGCGCACAGTGCAGCTCACTGGCAGTCGCCCCCTGGGATCCCTTAACCAATCCTTCACTCGCCCCGTTACTGCCAGCCAGGGCATTTGCTCTAGTTCTTGCAGTAGCTCTTGTGCTTGCATTACCCAACGACCTCCACCGGACACCAAAACACAGGGACACCACCACCCGGAACACCGCCTTGCCGACCATCTCTGCGGCTGACGACCACCCGGTTGCTGCTGTCCAGCGGCACCAACAACAGGGATCCCCCGGCAGGCAGAGGCAAGTGCTTGCCGTCGGTAGGGTTTGGGCACGTGACCTGCAAATCCACAAGCGACGCATTCCATATGTAAACGCCGGTCGCCGTCGCCGGGTAGTTGGTTCCAGGCAGATAGCTCCAGACTTCCCCGCTATAAGGAAGGTACTGGAGTATCGGGGATCCAGCAGGCTTCCAGCGCAGGCGTCCTGTCGCCTGCAGCCCTTGCAACACCCTGACCTCAAACTCAGGAAAAGACATATCCGCGCGCCCCCGTTGAGCCTTGGTATTTTCCAGAATAGCCTGGGCCTGGCTCTCCTGAAAGATCCCAGAGGATCAACTGGGCGATCCTCTGTCCAGGCCGGAGCGACAGCATCTCTGGCTGACCGTGGGACAGGCAGAGGGTGATGGATCCCTCGTACCCGGGATCGATCCACTCTGCGCCTGCCAGTCGCCACCCCAGCCGGGCCAGACTGGATTTCAGTCGCACAGCCCCTGTCGCCGTCACAGGGATCCTCACCCACTCTAAGGTGGCCGCCAGCAACACGGGACCAGCAGGGTGACGGTACTGTTCTAAATTTACGTCGATTAGCCCCTCTTCCTCTGTATAGACCCGTGCACTCCGCCCCGCCCTTAGGTCCAGACTGGCGGGGTTGACTAGAGAGGGATCCCAGGGCTCAACGCCGCCCTTGGATCCCCACTCGGCGAACTTGGATGCTGCCCACGCCATAGGTTATACTGATGGAGTAGTTTACTGGAGGTTGATATGAAGTCTTCTCATCCTGCCTACCCGTGTCCATATTGTGGTCACGAGCGTACTTGGGCCAATGGACGTCATAGGGGACAGAAGCGTTTACCAAGACGGCTTTGCCCAAAATGTCGGAAATCGTTCGTGGTCGGTGGTCCTATTATAGGACACCGCCCCCCCATTGGGGAGCGAGCGATGACTCCGAGCGAGAGGCAAAAGCGTTACCGAGAACGACTAAAGCAGCGATTGGCACAGCAATCGCAGAATAGGCCCCAGGACTAGGGGGACTTTAACGTCGGGGGCCGATGCACCAGTATCGGCTCCCCGTTTTTACAGCCTCACAGCGCCTACAGCCCGGTTGCGCCGTTAAGCATCGGATTGAACTCGGCGGCCTCCTGGGGGGCAGCAAACGGATCTGCCGCAATACCTGCGGCTTTCTCTATCTCTTTATTCTTCCTGAGTTCGAGGTCTAGCACCGTCTCAAACGAGTAGTTGGAGCCGCCGAACCTGCTTTGGGCCACCTCTTCTGGTAGTAGGACTCCCTCGCGGATGTAGGCGGCGTCCGTTTGTGCCTGTAGGCTGCGCAGCCGCACCAGCTCCTCGTCGTTTAACTGGAAGACGCTGTTCCACTCCCAATGCCAGTACTCGGGCTCAGGGATCCCGGCCCTAAACAACAGGCGCAGCAGTTGCTCGATGGGGCGTCGCCAACGGGACTCCTGGAACGCCCTGACCTGGTCGGCCCACTGCAGTCGTTCAGAGATCCCTGTGGCGCCCAGCCCACTGGGGAACTGCCCCTCGAACACGGCAGGTGGCAGGCCGCTGGCGGCTAACAGGTTACGCCGCAGCAGGTCTACCGCCTCCGCCACCCCCTTGAAGTCGCGGGTAAGAAACTGCAGTTGTTCGGCCTCTTTGTCCACAAACAGAGTTCTGAACGTGGCCAGCATCTGCCGGTTGCGGCGGGCGCGGGCCTGCAGTACTGACTGGGCCCCTGGATCCCTCAGCAGCGTGCTCAAGTGAGAGACAGAGTGCACCAGGATCTCGTAGTCGCGGACTGCGGCAGACACCGATTGGATCGCCAGTTGGTAGGCCCGGCAGGGATCTATCACGTTGCGCAGGACGCTGTCGCTCCAGCCGTCTAGCACCCGCATCACGTCAGGGGGAACGGGCAGGCCATCGAACCTCAGCACGCGGCTGCGGTGGATGTGGAGAGCGCCGCGGGTGGAGAGCAACCGGTACCGCTCGGGCCGCATGGGATCCGTGTCGTATTCCAGAACAGGGAACAGGTGCCACCCGTCCACCACCCGCAGCTCCTCAATGCCCCTCAGGGTCTCCCAGTTGATGGGGTCCGCCGGATCCCCACCGCCTTGGGTGACTACTACGATCCCTGCCCCTCCATACAGGTTGGCGTAGCGCTGGGCCTCGATAAATTTCGTCTGGGCCTCCAGCCGCTGGAGCTCAAAGGCCACCCGTTCGACGGTTTCTGAATCCCCATCCCCACCGACGTCTAATCGGCCCCACTCTCGCCCTGCCGCCTCGGGCAGCGTGTCCACCACCCGTCGCCCTACCCAGTGGGAATAGAAGGCGTCGGCCTCGGCCTGTGGGATCCGGGCCGGAGGCGCAAACCAGGTCTGGGAAGACGGATCCTCAGGTCCGCCCAGGCCGCTGAGCGGGTGAAACACCTGAGCGTCTCGTCGTTGGGAGTCCTGGGAACGCCCTCTACCGATCCAACTCCAGATACCGCGCCACACCATCGACCACCTCCTCCGCGTCTACTTCCGGCAGCAGCCCCTCGGGGATCCCGCGCCGGCGCACTATCGCGTCCACGTAGCCGGCATAGAACAGTGAGGATCCCGCCACCACGGCCCTGTCCTGGATCCTGACCCCCTCTAGGATGCTACGCTTTAGGGCTCCCGTACGCACAGCGAACTTGCCGCGAGGGGAAGGCAAAGACTCCACCTCCATCCAGTGCTCCCGCACCCGCTGCTGTAGCTTGGTTCTCAAACTCTCCAGCAGCTCCCGGGGGCGCGACAGCTTGGCGTGTAGTTGGTCCAGGGTTTTAACCACCTGGCTTTCGTAAACCTCAAACCTCATCCCGACCTAACCTCCGTAGCTCGACCAGGAACCCCACCGGTCCCTCTATAGCCTCGCCCGTCACCACCACCGGGATCCAAGGGAGGCCCAGCCACCAGCGGGTGCCGACAGCGAGGACCTCTCTCCCCAGGCCCGCCGCTGCCAACGTGGAGTGAGGGACAAATACGCGGTAGCGGTAGATCTGTTCCATAGGAGCGTAGCCCGATGGCAAACTGTCGCCGGCGTTCAGTCCCACCGCCTCTACCAGCGGCGGCGGCAGAAGCTCCACGGATCCCACTCTCACCCGCCAGTAGACCAGGCCGCGGGATCCCAGGGCCAGATCAATGCGGTGTTGTAGGTCGCTAACGTCCAAGGGATCCCTCCAGTAGACTTAGTAGACTAAACAACCTGGCTGGTACCTCACGGCGACGAGCGCTCAGGAATTGGATAGCCAAGAAGCCGATGGGAATTTCGCCGCGCACCAGCAACTTACTCCACTGCTCAGCCACACCCACCCGCAGCATGTAGGCGCGACACCCGGGAGAGGCATCCCGCTGGCGGTAGCGCTGTAGACGACCTCCTTTTAGATCATTCCATTCAGCCCACAACCTTTCCAGTGGTACCTCACGGTCTTTTAGAGGAGATACTCCTGGGCGACATACCTCGGCCGTGATGCAACACCGGAACAGGGCGCCGCCAAACAGCCGCCAGCCACTGTAGTAGATCACCTCGTAGAGTGCCACCCTGTCTGCACCGGACACTTCCAGGATCTGGGCCAGGAGCTGCTGGACTCGGGATCCTTTCTCGAGTAGACGCGCGGGCTCCCGTCGTCGCAACCACCAGAGCTTGGTCAGCAGGATGGCTAGACCGACGCTTAGCATCAGGAGCTGGCCGCCCAGCACCCTCACAGTGATCCAGTCGACCAGCTGGATTTCCACAGCCTCTAGCTGTGAAGAACTCTCTTGGCTTTTTCTGTCCACAGGCGTCTATCCTCCAAACCGTTCAAGCCGCCGTTGATGATTAGGGTGATCCCGCGTAGGTCGTCGCGGTCAGCCAGTTCGTTGAGGCTCCGGCCCGTGCGGTTACCAACGTGCCAGAACCAACCTGCCGAGTGAGTGGCCCAGTAGGGGATGGCCACCAGATCTGGGTTGTCGACGATCTGGGGCTGGCCCACAGCCCGGGCAAACCGTTCGTAGTTAGCCCGGCCCGTCAACTGGAACAGGCCGCGACCACGGAACCGGTATCCGTCACCAGGCCGTGTGTTACCGAGATCCCGGCGCCCTTCATACCCACGCTGGGCGGGGGTGGGGCCCCAGATCTCCTCTAGCCAGCGCAGACCACCCGTCTCATGCCCCACCTGTCCCAGAAAGTGGGCCATCCTCAGGCGGGTGCTGATCTGGTAGCGGGCTAACACCTCGTTGATGGGATCCAGAAACTGCTCCAGCCGGGGAGCCAATGGGAATAGCGACCTCAGTTGAACCATCGTGATGATGGGCTGTAAGCCCTGGACGGGGCGCGGGCTAGAGACCTGCTGCGTCCGCCACCGGCGCACAAACTCGCGGCGATCGTCCTCGCTTAGTCGCGACCAGAGCCACTCCAGCGCTTCTTTTTGATGGGGCAAGTCGCGCCACCATCGAGGGACATTGGTGATGTTGAAGTCGTCCATGGCTGACCAATGGGATCCCGTCACTATCGTAGCCGACCGGTTGAATGCCAGCGACCAGACAATGCTGCAGTAGCAATAGCGACTACTGTGCCTATAGGCTACTTACGTGGGTACAGCGTACAACTTTCCAAAAAATAGGATCCACCTTATTTACGACAGTTGTACGCAGAGGCATGGGATCCATTGGGATCCCAAGCAGAATAGCCACCGGTACGACCGGTGGCCGTTCTGCTTGGACGTCTTTGCTTACAGCTTCTCAAACTCCAAGAGATAATAGACGTGCTCCACTCCTTCTTCGTTCCGAATGCGGTAGCAGCGACCTGAGCGCGTGCCTGTGGACGCGGAGAAGATCAGTTGGTAGCCATCCACGTGGTTAATCCCATTCCGATCCAAAAGGAGAAGATGTCGCTTGAACGCTTCTTCGGTGTAGGCCGGGTTGTTCAGACTGAGCACTTCGTAGACATCTCGAGCAGTTACCTGAATGGAGCGAGGCAGTTCTGCGCTCGGCTTTCTCAAGTAGCCTGCTGCGATTTTTGCCGCTTTCCAGAAAAGTTTAAGAACCGCCTTCGGATTTTGGTCTTTCTCTTTGGTTGCCTTTGCGGAGCCCATTTCCATGCCCTCCATTGACTACACCCCTATTATAACAGCCCCCTGTTGCCATGTCAACGCCTTAGGTGAGGTTTTCTGTGGATTTTTTCGTCCTGGATGGAGGCAACAGGGTGTACAACTGTCCTAAAGAAGGGATCCCTTTCCCTTAGGACAGTTGTACACCTGGCCTACAGCCCTCCCGTGACATAGCCGTCCGGGCCGTGGCGCGACGACGGTGACAGCGAGAGGCGCGGCGCTGGTTGATCCAAAAAGCGAAAGCGGCCACCGCCGCGTAGCGGTGGCCGCCGTGGGCTACAGGTAAATAACGATGGGGAGCCGCAGAATTTCAGGGTTGCCGGTTACCAGACAGGTGTCAACCAGCGAGTAGCCGGCGTGGATAACACCGCTTAGCTCATATGAAGGAGTTATCAAGGAGAGGTAGGCGCCTTCAAGATCGTCAGAGGCTCCAACCACTACTACGGGAATATTCAAGATAACGTAAAGTCCGTTGTACAGAAAATACTCATAGGGCTTAATCATTGGATTAGCTCCATCGACTACACTTATATAGTAACAAGTTCCACTGCTTTTGTCAACACCTTTGGTCAAATTTTTCTGTGAATTTTTGTGAAAGCTTTTGTGGCTACCTAGGGGAGTGGCGGGTGGTACTCCGGTCAAGTGGGTGGCGTACAACTGTCCTGAAGTAGGGATCCCTTTCCTTAGGACAGTTGTACGCGTAGATCCTTCCCTGTGGTTCGGAGCGGATCCGTTGGTGTACAACTTTCCTAAAATAGGATCCACCTCATTTAGGACAGTTGTACGCGAGCGTGGAGAGTGATCCCTATGAACGACCGCCTTGTCTCTGTATCCAAGAAACTACAGCCGCCCCTCAAGTGGGCGGGAGGGAAGCGGTGGCTGGTGCCCCATCTAGAAGACCTGTACCGCCCCCACCGCCACCGCAGGCTGGTAGAGCCTTTTGTTGGTGGACTAGCCGTGTCACTAGGGTTGATGCCGGAGAAGGCGCTGCTCAACGACATCAACCCTCACCTCATCAACTTCTATCTGTGGCTTAAGAGGGGCCTCTGCCCCGGGCTAGAGATGAGGCCCGACCGAGAGCTGTACTACGCCTACAGGGATCGCTTCAACCGGCTTATCGCCGAGGGCAAGGGCGACACCCAGGAGGCCGCCGAGCTGTTCTACTACCTCAACCGCACCGGCTACAACGGCCTTTGTCGATTCAATCGCAAAGGCGAGTTCAATGTCCCTTTTGGAAAGCACAAGACTGTTGTCTATGCCCAGGGCTTTGCCGATTATGCAGAGGCTCTGCGCAACTGGGAGTTTACCTGCCTGGACTTCCGTCGACTGAACGTATTGCCTGGAGACTTCGTCTACGCCGATCCGCCTTACGACGTGGATTTCGTGGACTACAGCTCTGGTGGATTCTCTTGGGACGACCAGGTGGCCTTGGCGGAAATGCTGGCAGAACACGCTGGGCCGGTGGTGCTGTCTAACCAGGCCACACCGCGGATAGTGGCGCTCTACCGCCGCCTGGGGTACGAACTGCGGTTTCTGCCGGCCCCCAGACGGATTAGTTGCGATGGGAATCGGGATAGGGTGCTGGAGGTGTTGGCCACGAGGAATTTGTAGCGCAGCAGACGGTAGAACCAGGGATCCACCACGACAACCGCTGCTACACGATTGGATCCCTGGTTTTGTCGCAGTGGTAGCCTTAAAGAAGCACAGACGACGCAGCAGCGATGAACGAAATCTCCAGCCAGCAACTGTACACTGCGACCAACCTCGTCAGGGAGTGGGTGCGCACACCCCACCTGCGCAAGCTGGCTATCAACAACCTGTACGAACAGGTGGCACTTATGCGGGTGGTGGGCGACGACTGGACTGCGTATGCCACCTGGGACACGAGCCAGACGCCGATCTCTCTGCTACCAGGCTACGACAAAGTTGACGGGCGTCCGGTGGCCGAGTTGAACAAAGCTGTGACAGAAGCTCTGGGGATCCAGTAGCGCGGTCAGGCCGACTTACTGTCCTAGCAGCCCCTGAGCCGCCGCCTGCCGCAGGGCCTCGCTTAGGCGGTCGGCGGCGGCCATCTCTTGCATTTTAAGCTCCTGCCTGCACTTCTTGTAAGCAGCAATACAAGTGCCCCTGCCAGTCTTGCCGACACACCACCGACCTTTGACGCAATTCTTGCGGGCATCGCGGCGGGCGTTATAGCGGGCGCGGGGCACGGTCAGATCGGACAGCAGGACAGTGACCAATTCGCGCCCGTCCCAGGTGGCTTCCACCGGCTTGCCGTTCTCTAGGAATCTTGCCTTCCAGCCCTTAGGGGTGGACTGCAAGGACAGCAGCAGATCCACGCCGTTGGTGACGCGGTTGAGTAGACGAATGGCCGCTCGCCTCACCTCCGGCGGCACCTTAGCCAGGTTAGGATCCACCGAGAAAACGGAGTCGAGCCGGCGTAAAACCCTGACCAGGTTATCCAGTAGCACGCCCTTAGCTGAGGCTTCCATACTAAGCCGTCAAACCCTGCATCTAGTTTGTCATACAATTCGGTAAACTACCCGGCTCCGACCGCTAAGCGGTACGGAGCGGGCTTTCAGTAGCCCTGAGCCTGTTCTGCTCTACCAGAGAACAAAACAAGCCCGAACCTCTAGGCTGGTTTACAGCAGCCCCCAAAA
>Ga0308403_1000336_pt1 | contig 19443 bp, 33 predicted proteins | sample HotsprSampleOSM3_FD_203470 | JGI IMG/M metagenome (GOLD analysis project Ga0308403, IMG submission 203470) | Hot spring phototrophic mat microbial communities from Octopus Spring, Yellowstone National Park, Wyoming, United States - 20060914_OS-M3 ... | reverse complement strand
TGCACGAGCGACCTCGACCGCGATCACAAGCTGCAGCACGTTCAATGGGGCGCTACGATGCCACAGCCGATGCTGTATCCTGACACCTCGCGCGAGGTGCTGTGCCAAGCTGTGCCAGAAGGCAAGATGCGCCAGCTGATGGAAGAGTTCGTCCACTTGAAGCACAAGTGGGGCAAGGATTTGCCGAATGTGGTCGGCATCCTGACCGTCTCAGACTATCAGCGCGACCTGAAGCGCATTGACCTGAAGGTGATTTGGAATGTGGCGGAGCTAGGCGCTGATGGCAAGCCGCTGCGCAATCCTGATGGCAGCATCAAGATCAAGATGGTCGAGTCGCTCTACGACGTGGACGGCAAGCAAGAGCTGGACGCCAACGGTCTGCCGAAGACCTTCATCGTGCCTGCCATTCAGTCTTCGGGCAAGCAGGTTTTCGTCCATCGTTTCTCCGAGTATCAGGGCGTCGGTCACTGACGCAGCTAGGGCGGCATGCGCTGAGCTGCCGCCCTTTAGCCTAGCCTAGAACGCTGAGGGCAAGAACCGCACATGAGCATTCAAAATAAAATTGTGGTAGGCATTGCGTCCTTCGTAGGCACCATGCTGCTGGTCGGTTGGATCATCATCAACGAGCCAGCACGCATGGAAGTCTTCACGCAACAATGGGAAGGGCGCTCGATTGAGCGCGGCGCAGAACTCTACCTGAACAACTGCTATAGCTGCCACGCTGAAGACGGCTTAGGTCTGGCAGGTTATGCGCCTGCTTTGAAAAATCCGATGCTCTTCTTGGATGAGAATCCGGGCAAGGTGGCGAATGATCAGCTGCGCGCCTTGCGCGCCGAGCGCGACCGTCTGGTGCGTGCGCTAGAGACATATCAGGCGGATATTGTCGAGCGCGCTGAGCTGCTCGCACGCCGCGACGCCGCGCCTGAAGGCTCGGAAGAGCGTCAACGCATTCAGATGCAGCTGGATGAGGTAGATACGCGCATTCGGCTCTTCGATCCGACCACGCCGCAGAAGATTGACGAGCTGCTGCCGCGCATCGCTGAGCAGGAAGCGAAGGTTGAGGAGCTGCGCGCTCAAGGCTGGGAGCTGAATCGCGAGCCGCGTCTGAAAGAGCTGAACTGGACGGGCGGATTGGAAGCGTATTTGCGCTCGACTTTGATCGCAGGGCGTCCGACGAGCGGTCAGCTGTGGAATGGCAACATTATGCAGGCGTGGGGACAGGAAGCCGGCGGTCCGCTGCGCCCTGACGAGATCGAAAACTTGGTCGCTTTCATCATAAACTATCGCGAGGAAGCGCTCAAACTGACGCCGAACGACATCCGTCAAGGCTTCAAGATCGCAGGTGAAGGCACAGTGGCAGCCGATAAGGAAGTGCTTGGCGCAGGCGTGGATATCATGGCGCTCGATCTGAGCGGCGGCGACGTCACGGCAGGTCAGCAGAAGTATGCTTCGTTCGGCTGTGCCGCTTGCCATAGCGCGCCGGGCGGCGCCGCTTACAACTTCGCGCCGACGGCAGGCACGTATGCGCGCGTCCAGAACGTGCGCCTGCGTCTCGATCAGTTCAGTGGCTACACGGCTGAGCAATATCTTGCCGAGTCGATCTTGTATCCAAGCCGCTACATTGTGCCAGGCGGCGAAGCAGTGCAGATGCCTGCCAATTACGCCGATCAGATGGACTTGCAGGACTTGCGCGACATCATCGCTTACATCAGCACCTACCGCTGAGTCAACTTGCAATTTAACGAAAAACGTCCGCTCTCACAAGCGGACGTTTTTTGTCGCGATGGCGGCGCGTAGAAATTAGCGCTTGGTGTAGGTCGGCGCTTTGCGGGCGCGGCGCAGACCGGGCTTCTTGCGCTCTTTGGCGCGCGGATCGCGCGTGAGCAAGCCGTTTTGGCGCAAAAGCGGACGTTTCTCAGGGTCGAGCTTCAGAATGGCGCGCGCCACGCCGAGCTTGATCGCGTCAGTCTGACCTGTAACGCCGCCGCCTTGCACCTTGACGGTCATATCGAAGCTGCTCTCCATGCCGCACAAGCGCAGCGGCAGCAGCGCTGCGTCCAGATCGCCCATGCGCGTCAAGTACTGATCAGCAGGCTTATCGTTGATCGTGAACATGCCTGTGCCGCCTGGATAGAGCCGCACGCGCGCCGTCGATTCCTTGCGGCGACCGATGCCTTCGACGTACTGTCTGCCGTTCATGCCTTCTTCACCTCAGAGATATCGAGAACTTGCGGCAATTGTGCGCCGTGCGGATGTGTGCTGCCGGCGTAGATCTTCAATTTTTTCGCCATCTTGCGTCCCAAGCGGTTGTGCGGCAACATGCCTTTGACCGCCAGCTCGATCACGCGCTCAGGATGCTTGGCGAGCATCTCGCGCAGCGATACTTGGCGAAAGCCGCCCGGATACTGCGAGTGGCGATAATAAAACTTGGTATCAAGGCGATCTTGCGTCACTTTCACTTTGGCGGCGTTGATGACGATGACGTAATCGCCGCTATCAATATGTGGTGCGAAGGTCGGCTTGTGCTTGCCGCGCAGCACTGCAGCAACGCGAGCCGCCAAACGCCCTAGGATCGCATCAGTCGCGTCCACCACATACCATTTGCGCTCGCGCGCGGCGCTCTCAAGGGTAGGTGTGTAGGTCTTGTATCTCATCTCGTGAACTCCAGCGGGCGTCTTCCCGCTTGCTGTCTTCATCCGTCTCTGAAAAAGTCACTTCCACTAAGGTCAGCCCGTGCGGCGGCGCCAGCTGCCGAATAGCGCCGCGTCGCGCAGCGTGCAACGCCTGCTCAAAGGCGGCAAGGCTCAGCTTGCCTTGCCCAACCGCCACCAGACCGCCTACGATAGTCCGCACCATGCGATACAGAAATGCATCGGCTGTGATGCGGAAAACGGCGCACGGCACGCCATACTGCGCAGGCAAAGCGCGCCATTCAGCGGCGAAGACCGTGCGCTCGGTCGTGCCGCGCTCGCCCAGCGGCGGCGTGCCAAAGCTGGCGAAGTCATGCCGACCGATCAGCAGGGCAGCCGCGCTGTTCATCAAGGCGAGTTCGCAGGGCGGCGTCACGCGCCAAGCCTGCCTCGCCAAGAGCGGATGGCGCACGCGCGCGCAATAAATGCGATACTCATATGTGCGCCGCAGCGCCTGATAGCGCGGATGGAAATCGGCAGCGGCGCGGCTGAGCTGCAAGACAGCGATCGAGTCGGGCAGAGCGGCGTTCAGCGCGTTTTGCAAGGCGCGCTCGCTGTGCTGCCACGCCAGATCGAACGCGATGACTTGTCCGCTGGCGTGGACGCCGCGATCGGTGCGTCCGGCGGCGATGATCGGCACAGGCTGCCCTGCCAAGCGCGCTAGAGCCGCTTCAAGCGCGCCTTGCACGCTCGGCGCCGCCGATGCACCGCGCAGCCGTTGAAAGCCTTGAAATGCGCCGCCTTCATAGGCGATCACTGCACGATAGCGCGCCACACCGTCCTCGCAAGGCTACTTTTCGTCAGATGCTTTCGGCTTGGCGGCAGGGCGTCCGCGCCGCAGGCGACCCAGCAAGCCGCGCTGCGCGCCGTCGCCTTTTTGCTCGCTCGGACGGTCAACCAGCTCCAAGATGACCATCTCAGCGGCGTCGCCCTTGCGCATACCAAGACGGTAGACGCGCGTGTAGCCGCCGGGACGTTCTGCATAGCGCGGCGCCAGCTCATCAAAGAGCTTCTTGACCACAGCCTTGCTATCCAAGCGCCCTGCTAACAGACGGCGCACGAAGATGCCGTAGGCAGGATCAGGATGTGCCAAGCCGCGCTTGGCTTTGGTGATCATGCGCTCAGCTTCGGCGCGAATCGCCTGAGCTTTGGCGCGTGTTGTCTTGATCCGTTCATGTTGGAACAACTGCGTGAGCAAAGTGCGGCGCAGCGCGTTCCGCTGACCGACACTGCGTCCGAGTTGCTTACCGGCAATGCGGTGTCGCATGATTTTCCTCCATGTGCGCTCAATGCGCAGACGATTCGCTGCTCGATGTGACGTTAATTGGATGATCGGGCGGCAGCCATTGCTTCTCGCGCAGCCGCTGCAACAGCTCATCCAGTGATTTATCGCCGAAGTTGCGGATTGCCAGCATGGCGTCTCTGCCGCGATCTAGCATCTCCAGCACTTCGCCTACCGTAGTGATGCCTGTACGCTTGAGCGAGTTGAAGACGCGCACGCTCAAATCCAGCACTTCGATCGGCGTGTTGTAGCGCTCTTCATCCCAAGGCTTGCTCTCGCTCACGCGCTCAACTTCAGCGGCAACTGTGGGCAGGTGATCCAAATCCATGCCTGCGATGATCCGCAAGTGTTCGATCAGCAGTTGCGCAGCTTGGCTCATCGCCTCGCCCGGTCGGATCGTGCCGTCCGTCCAAATTTCCAAGATTAGCTTATCATAGTTGGTGCGCTGACCGACGCGCGAGCGATCCACGTCAAAATTGACGCGCTTGATCGGGCTGAAGATGGCATCCACAGGCAGCTCGCCGATGGGCAGGCGTCCGCGCTCTTCGGCAGGGCTGTAGCCGCGCCCAGTGGCAACGTTGATCTCCATCTCAAGGTGCGCATCGCTCGAATCGACCGTGAACAAATACAGGTCAGGATTGATCGGCTCCACCTCAGGCGGATAGATGATGTCGCTCGCCGTCACTGTGCCTTCGCCGCGCACGTCCAGCCGCAGGCGCACAGATTGCGCGTCGGTCAGGCGCACGCGCAGCTGCTTGACGTTCAGGATGATCTGCATCATGTCTTCGCGGACGTGCGGCACGGCTGAGAACTCGTGCGAGACGCCCGACATCCTGATCGATGTGACAGCCGCGCCGGGCAACGATGAGAGCAGCACGCGGCGCAGCGCGTTGCCAAGCGTGACTCCGTAGCCGCTTTCCAATGGGCTAATGATGAAACGCCCGTAGTTGCGCGAACTGGCGTCGCTTTCAATTTTGGGCAGCACCAGCGGATTAGTGGTCACAGTTCCTCCTCATCAGGCGAGCTGCGCGCGCGCAGCTCGCTCGACACCATTGGCGAAAGGCTTAACGCGAGTAGTACTCAACGATCAACTGCTCGTTCAAAGGCACCTGCAGCTCGCTGCGCTCAGGCGGACGCACCACGGTCGCCGTGAAGGTGCCATCGCCGTGAAATTCCATCGTCAGCCAGTCAGGGCACGCAGGACGTTGCTCCATGTAGGCGCGAATCTCGCGGAAGTAGCGCAGATTGCGGCTGCTGCCGTGAACAGTGATCCGATCGCCTGCGCGCAAGCCATAAGACGCGATGTTGGTCGGCATACCGTTCACATCGAAGTGACCGTGATTGACCAACTGCCGCGCATGGGCGCGCGAATCTGCCAAGCCGAGCCGATAGATCACGTTATCAAGGCGCATTTCCAGCAGCTCCAGCAAATTGGCGCCCGTCGGGCCGCGGCGACGTGAGGCTTCCGCGAAGTAGCGACGGAACTGGCGCTCTAAGACGCCATAGATGCGGCGCGCTTTTTGCTTCTCGCGCAGCTGCGCGTTATAGTCCGACTTGCGGTCGCGGCGGAACGAGGCTTCCTTGCCGTGCTGACCAGGCGGATAGTTGCGCTTCTCGACCGCGCACTTGGGCGACATGCAGCGCGCGCCTTTCAAGAACAGCTTCTCGCCTTCACGGCGACATAACTTACAGACAGGACCAGTGTACCTTGCCATTTAGATGGGCTTCCTCCACACAGCTTGTGTGTTTACACCTTGATGTTGAACGAATGCGTTTGGAAAGACCGCTAAACGCGCCGCTTCTTGGGCGGACGCACGCCGTTGTGCGGCACAGGCGTCACGTCCGAGATCGAGCGGACGCGCAAGCCGCTGGCTTGAATAGCGCGAATCGCCGACTCGCGTCCAGGTCCTGGACCTTTGACGAAGACATCCACTTCTTGCATCCCTTGCTCTTTGGCGGCGTCGCTGGCTTGCTGCGCTGCCATACGCGCCGCGTAGGGCGTGCTTTTGCGGCTGCCTTTGAAGCCCGAAGTGCCAGCGCTCGCCCAACAGATCACGTTGCCCTGCTGATCGGTGATCGAGACAATCGTGTTGTTGAACGTGGCGTGAATGTGCGCCTGCCCATAAGGGACATTCCGTTTGACTTTTTTGACTGTGGCGCGCCGACCACCGCGACGTGGCGTCGCGCCGCCTGATTTGCCCATAGCTCTCACTCCGTCTCATCGCAGGCGTAGCGCCTGTGCAATGTTTTATTGTAGCAGAATGCCAATGCCTTGTATAGGCAGGATTTGCAGCCTGCGCGCTGCATCCTGACCAATCACTTCTTCTTTGCGCCGCGCCGACGACCGCGCCCTGCCACTGTTTTCTTCGGACCGCGTTTGGTGCGCGCGTTGGTGCGCGTCCGTTGACCGCGCACAGGCAAATTGCGGCGATGCCGCAAGCCGCGATAGCTGCCGATCTCGATCAAGCGCTTGATGTTGAGCTGCACTTCGCGGCGCAATTCGCCTTCTACGCGATAGTTGCTGATCGCGTCGCGCAGCAACGTGACTTCCGCTTCGGTCAGGTCGCGCACACGCTTGTTCGGATCGACTTTGGTCGCTTCCAAGATTTCCTTGCTGCGCGGTCTGCCAATGCCATAGATGTAGGTGAGCGCCACTTCAACGCGCTTATCGCGCGGCAGGTCTACACCTTCGATACGTGCCATACCAACTCCTGCTTTGCTTGATGTGCGAACTGAACAAAGTAGCTGCTATTCTCTCATATTTGGCGCGTTCATGGCAGAGTCAAAATGAGCGGCTCGCCATCCGTCACGGCGATCGTGTGCTCCGTCCACGTACAGAGCGCACCGTCCGCCATCACGACCGTCCAATGATCGTCCAGCACTTGCGTCTTAGGGCTGCCTAAACTGATCATCGGCTCTAGGGCGAAGGTCATGCCGACCTGCAACGGATAGCTGCGCCAAGCGCGCTGTTTGCGTCCGCGCGGCCACCAGTTCGGCACTTGCGGCTCTTCGTGCATGGCGCGCCCGACGCCGTGTCCCGTGTATTCGCGGATCACGCTGCAGCCTTGCCGCTCAACGTAAGTTTGAATGGCGATGGCGATATCGCGCGTCTCTTTGCCCAGCACAGCGTTCTGGATGCCGATCCGCAAAGCCTCTTCGCCGATCTCGATCAAGCGCTGCGCCTCAGGCGAAATCCTGCCGACGCCCATCGTGAAGCCGCCGTCCGCTACGAAACCTTTGTAGGTCGCAGCGCAATCAATGCTGACGATATCGCCTTCTTGCAGCACGCGCTGCGGACTGGGAATGCCATGCACCAGCTCGTGATTGATCGAGATAGTGGTGGCGGCAGGGAACGGATGCGCGCTGCCCGGCGGATAGCCGATGAAAGTCGGGATGGCGCCATGCTTGCGGATAGTGCGCTCCACTACCTCGTCAATCTGCGCTGTGGTGACGCCCGGCTTGACCATAGCGCGCGCCTCGGCGTGCGCTGCCGCCACAATCCGACCGGCAGCGCGCATGATCAGGATTTCCTCAGCCGTCTTCAGATAGATCATGCGCTCTGATTCGCCTCGATTAGCTTGAGCAGCGCTGCTGAGACTGCCTCGATGCTCTGCGCGGCGTCTACTTCGTGTACCACGCCGCGCTGACGGTAGTAGTCTAATAGCGGCGCAGTCTTCTCGAAGAACGTATCAATGCGCTTGGCAGCTGCCTCAGGCGTATCGTCAGGACGTTGCCGCAGCGGCGCGCCGTCAATATCGCAAACGCCCGCCACCTTCGGCGGATTGGTGCGCAGGTTATAGACGTGCGTCGGATCGAGCGTGCATTCCCAGCGCGCCGAGATACGCGCAATTGCCTCTTCGCGATCCAATGTGAGCAGCGGCACAAGCGAGACCTGGCCGCCGAGCGCTGAGAGCAAGGCATCGAGCGCTTGCGCCTGCGGCAAAGTGCGCGGAAAGCCATCGAAGATCGCGCCTTGCGCAGCGTCAGGCTTGGCAAGGCGCTGACGAACCACTTCGATGGTGATGTGATCAGGCACAAGGTCGCCGCGCTTCATGATCGCTTGAATCTCGCGCGCCAGCTCGGAATCTTGTCCTTCCATAGCGCGGAACAAGCCGCCAGTGGTCACGTGCGGCAAGCCGAGCTGCTTGGAGAGAATGGCGGCTTGTGTGCCTTTGCCTGCGCCTTGCATTCCCATCAAAACGATATAAGTAGCCATGCGGAGAATGCCTTAGCGCATGAAGCCTTCGTAGTTGCGCATCACCAGCTGCGATTCCAACTGGCGCATCGTATCCACCACCACACCGACCACGATGATCAAGCCTGCTGAGCCGATGACCAGCGCAGGATTGCTGCCGCGTGTGATGTCCGTGCGCCCTGTCAGGAAGTAGTCCACGATGATCATCAAGCCGGGCGTGACAGCGGCGATGCCCAAGAACATCGCGCCTGCGAAGGTGATGCGGCGCGTCACGCGCGTGATGTACTCCTGTGTGCGCTTGCCGGGACGGATGCCTGGGATGAAGCCGCCCTGCCGCTGCAAGTTCTCAGCCAAGTTCTGCTGCTGGATCATGATATCCGTGTAGAAGTAGGTGAAGCCGACTACCAGCAGGAACTCGAAGAACCAATACCAGAAGCCGCTGCGCGTGCCGAATGTATCGCGCAGCCAGTTGCCAAACGGCGTGTTGCTGAAGAAAATGCCGCCGATGACGGCAGGGAAAGTGACGACTGCCTGCGCGAAGATGAGCGGAATCATGCCGACTGCATTGACCTTGAGCGGAATGTAGGTTGAGCCGCCGCCATACTGCTTCTGACCGCGCACACGCTTGCCATACTGCACAGGAATGCGCCGTGCGCCTTCCTGAATGATCACAATGGCGATCACGGTCACCACGGTCAGCAGGACGAAAGCGATGATGTTGAAAAGCCACCAGTCTTCATCGCCCAGCAAAATGCCTAGATTGCGCGGCGCTTGTGCTACGATGCCGCCGAAGATGATCATCGAAATGCCGTTGCCGATGCCTTCTTCGGTGATCAAATTGCCCAGCCAGATGGCGAACATGGTGCCTGCGGTCATGGTTGCCAGCACCTGCACAGTCAGCAAGAAGTTCACGCTATAGCCGGGAATGATCGGAGTCTGCGTGAAGCTCTGCATGATGTTGATCTGCCCGACCGATTGCAAGAGCGCCATAGGAATCGCCAGATAGTAGGTGTATTGATTGATCTTCTCGCGACCGCCCGGCTCTTTAGCGATCTGCTCAAGGCGCGGAATGACGCCTGTGAGCAGCTGCAAGATGATCTGCGCAGTGATGAACGGATAAACGCCGTTCGCCAGCACGCTGAAGTTGGTCACAGCGCCGCCTGAGAGCAGGTTCAGGACTTGAATGAAGCCTGCGCCTGCGCCTTCATCCAACAGTCCGCGCAACGCCTCACGGTTGACGCCCGGCACAGGAATATGCGTGGCAAACTGATAGATGACTAGGATGAAGATCGTGAACAGAATCTTGTTGCGTAGGTCGGGCAGCCGAACGGCATTGCGAACTGCATCTAACAACTGCATGGGATCGTCCTCTAAATCAGAATGGCTTAAGGATCACAGCGAGGCACGGCAAGCCGTGCCTGCGCTTATTCTTGGTATTTGGGACGGCGCGCCTTGGGCAGCAGCTTGATAGTGGCACGTGCGCCGCGCAGCAACAGCTCCAGCTGGCTGGCAGTGCCGCCTGCCGCTTCGATTTTGGCGCGCGCGCTCTTGGAGAAGCGATGCGCCTTGATATCGGTCTTGGCGCTCAGCTCGCCCATGCCCAAGATGACCACAGGCTTTTCGAGCGTGTCGATCAAGCCTGCCTCGAGCAGCTTGCTCGGCGTCACCAAGCCGCCTTGCGGAAAAGCGCGCGCCACTGCCTCAAGATTGACCTCTTGATAGTAAATCTTGAACAAGTTGGTGAAGCCGCGCTTGAAAGGCAGCCGCCGCACAAGCGGCAACTGACCGCCTTCGAAGTAAGGCGCTTTCACGCCGCCCGGACGCGCCGCCTGTCCTTTTGTGCCACGCCCTGCCGTCTTGCCTTGCCCTGCCGAGATGCCGCGCCCGACGCGCCGCTTGCGCTTGCGCGCGCCTTTATCAGGCTTCAAGTCGTGCAACTTCATGCTTGAATTTCCTCTACCTTCAAGAGATGCGCCACGCGTGCCAGCATACCGCGCACCGATGGATTATCAGGATGCTCTACCGTCATGTGCAGCCGCTTCAGCCCAAGCGCTTTCACGGTCAGCTTATGACGCTCCTGCGCGCCAATCGGACTCTTGATCAAGGTCACGCGCAGTTTTTTAGTGCCTTTCGACTTATCCATAGAACTCACTCCGTACGGCGACGCAACCAGAAAGGCTGCACTTCCTCAACAGAGACGCCGCGCACACGCGCGATCTCCTCAACGCTTTTGAGCTGCTGCAACGCTTTGAGCGTCGCCAGTGCCACGTTGAGCAGATTGCTGCTGCCCTGCGATTTGCTCAAGACGTCGCGCACGCCAACTGCTTCCAGCATGGCGCGTACGCTGCCGCCGGCGATCACGCCCGTGCCGGGCGAAGCAGGACGCAACATGACCACTGCGCCGCCATGCCGCGCCACAACCTGATGCGGAATGGTCGCCTCTGCCAGCTCGATCTTGACCATGCGCTTGCGCGCCTGCTCGCTGGCTTTACGAATAGCATCTGGCACGCCGCGCGCCTTGCCAATGCCCAGCCCAACGCGCCCGTTTTTATCGCCAACGATCACCACAGCTCGGAACGCGAAGCGCCGTCCGCCTTTCACCACTTTGGCGACGCGGCTGATGTCCACTGTGCGCTCGCTCAGTTCCTCGCGCTCTTCTTCGCGCTCGCGGCGCTCGCGGCGCGGACGGCGCTCGCCGCCGCGTTCTGAACGCGGCGCGCGCTCGTTTCGTTCACCTCTGTTCGTCATTTAGAACTCCAAGCCTGCTTCACGTGCTGCATCAGCGAGCGCCTTCACGCGCCCGTGATACTTATTGCCGCCACGATCAAAGACCACCTGCTGAATGCCTGCGCTCTTGGCGCGCTCTGCTACCACGCGCCCGACAATCTGCGCCTCTTCCGTCTTCTTCTTGCCCGTCAGCAGCTTGCGCACCTCGCCGTCAATGGTCGAGGCAGAGACGAGCGTATGTCCGACCGTGTCGTCAATGACTTGCGCGTAGATATGCTCAAGGCTGCGATAGACGACCAAACGCGGACGCTCTGCCGTGCCTGTGACCTTCTTGCGCACGCGGATGTGGCGGCGCAGGCGCGACTCGCGCTTCTCTTTTGCCCTATCCATAGCTTACTTCCCTTTGCCCGCTTTGCCTGCCTTGCGGCGAATCACCTCATCTTTGTAGCGAATGCCCTTGCCATGATACGGCTCAGGCGGACGCAATGCACGGATGTTGGCTGCTACCTGCCCAACCAGCTGCTTGTCAATGCCATCAATGTGGAAGATCAAACCGCGCTCTTCCACTGTGAAGGTGATGCCTTCCGGCGGCGGCACTTCAATCGGATGTGAATAGCCGACGTAAACGACTAGATTCTTGCCTTTCATCTCGGCGCGATAGCCAGTGCCTTCCAGCTGCAAGGTGCGGCGGAAGCCTGTGCTGACGCCCGTCACCATGTTGTTCAGCAAGGCGCGCGTCAAGCCGTGCAAGGCGCGCGATTGCCGCTCATCGTCTGGACGCTCGACGATCAGCTTGCCATCTTCCTTTTTCACCTTGATGGTTGGATGCACCTGCAGAGAAAGCTGCCCTTTCGGACCTTTCACGGTCAGGTGGTTATCCGCGCCCAGCGTCACTTCCACCTTAGGCGGAATGGTGACCGGCTGCTTACCGATACGTGACATTGTGATCTCATCCTCCGTGCGCGTGTGAGGCTACCACACCACGCCGATAACTTCGCCACCTAAGCCGCGGCGGCGCGCTTCATCGCCCGTCATCAAGCCTTGTGACGTGGTCATGATGGCGATGCCCATGCCGCTCAGCACCCAAGGGATTTCGTGCTTGCCGACGTACACGCGGCGGCTGGGACGGCTGACTCGTGCGATGTGCGTGATGGCAGGGCGGCGCTCGCGGCGCTTGCCGTGATACTTCAACGTGATGGTCAGCTCAGGCTTGACGCCTTCGCTCACCTGATACTCCTCAATGTAGCCTTGCTTGAGCAGAATCTCGGCAATGCCGACTTTCAGCTTGGAAGCAGGCATGATGACTGTCGCTGCGCCCACTTGCAATGCGTTGCGAATGCGCGTGAACATATCGGCGATAGGATCGGAAACCATATAGACTCCTCTTGCCGCCTACCAGCTCGACTTGACCACGCCGGGAATTTTGCCTTGCAAGGCAAGCTCGCGGAAGTGAATGCGGCACAAGCCGAAACGACGGATGTAGCCGCGCGGACGCCCGCAGATTTTGCCCGAGTTCGGATCGACAAACTGGCAGCGATTCCGCACTTGCACTTTATACTTACGGCGACCTTCGCGCGCCGTCACTGACCGTTTTGCCATGTTCTAGCAGCTCCTCAGTTCTCGCGGAACGGCATTCCTAGCAGCTTCAACAAGCGGCGACCTTCTTCATCGGTCTTGGCAGTAGTCACAATCGTGATCTCCATGCCGCGCACCTTGTCAATCTTATCGTACTCGATCTCAGGGAAGATCAGCTGCTCGCGCAAGCCGAGCGTGTAGTTGCCGCGCCCATCGAAGGCATCGCCACTGATGCCGCGAAAGTCGCGCGTGCGCGGCAACGCCACATTGATCAGACGATCCAAGAGCGACCACATGCGCTCGTTGCGCAAGGTCACTTTGACGCCAATGGCGCGCCCTTCGCGCAGCTTGAAAGCAGCCACCGCTTTTTTGGCGCGCGTGATGACAGGCTTCTGCCCTGTGATCTTGGTCAAATCTTCCACAGCGCCGTCTAGCGCTTTGGCGTTCTCCAGCGCCTCGCCAACGCCGATGTTGAGGACTACCTTCACAATGCGCGGCACTTGCATCACATTGCGGTAGCGGAACTCTTTCATCAGCTCCGGCACAACTGTCTCGCGGTAATATTGCTTGAGTCGCATCATTCAATGTCCTGTCCGCACTTCTTGCAGACGCGCACCTTCTTGCCTTCTTCATTGATGCGGAAGCCGACGCGCGTGCGCTTATCGCAGGATTTGCAGACCAGCATCACGTTCGAGAGGTCAATTGGCGCCTCGAACTGAATGATGCCCTGCCGCACGCCGCTGCGCGACTGACGTTGCTTTTGGTGCTTCTTGACGATGTTCACTTTCTCAACCACGACGCGGTTGAGCTTGGGCAGCACGGAAAGCACTTCGCCACGCTGCCCGATGTCTTTGCCGGCGATCACCTCAACTGTATCGCCTTTCTTAATGCGTTGCATGGCACATACACCTCTCTCAGAGCGTCTCAGGCGCCAGCGCGGCAATCTTGGTGAAGCCTTTGGCGCGAATCTCACGGGCAACCGGTCCGAAGACGCGCGTGCCGCGCGGATTTTCGCCTTCAGGCTCAAGGATCACTGCCGCGTTGTCGTCAAAGCGAATGTATGAGCCGTCGTCGCGGCGATAGGCTTTGGTCACGCGCACGATGACCGCTCGCACGATATCGCTCTTCTTGACCATGGCTTGCGGCGCCGCTTGTTTGACAGTGGCGATCACCACATCGCCCACAGTGCCGTAACGCCGCTTGCTGCCGCCCATCACGCGGATGACGAGCAGCTCGCGCGCGCCTGTGTTATCGGCAACCTTCAGCCGAGTCTCTTGTTGGATCATGGCGCTCAGTTGCTCCCATCTTCAACGGCGCTGACGGTTGCTTGCGCGGCGTCAGCTCTCTCCAGAATGCGCTCTAGCGCCCAGCGTTTCAAACGGCTCAGCGGACGGCTCTCGACGATCTGCACAAGGTCGCCTTCCTGCGCTTGATTCTGCTCATCGTGCGCGTAGTATTTGCGCGTCTCGTGCAGCACTTTGTCGTAGACAGGATGACGCTTGGCGACGTCCACTTTCACCACAATTGTCTTATCCATCTTGGCGCTGGAAACGCGCCCGATCAAACGACGGCGATTATTCGGCATCGCCCTGTTCCTCCTTGCGCACCAACTCAATAGCGAGTTCGCGCTCGCGCAAAATGGTCAGGATGCGCGCAATTTCATGGCGCTTGAAGCGCACCTGATTAGGGTCTTCGAGCGAGCCGCTGCTCCAGCTCAGGCGCAGACGGAAGAGTTCCTCACGCGCCTTCTCAAGGCGCTCCAGCAGCTCGTTGGTCTCCAGTTGGCGCAATTCGTAGGCTTTCATTGCGTGATCACCTCTTGCCCGCTGATCGGATCAGTCCGCTTGACGAACTTGGTCTTGATCGGCATTTTGAAGCCTGCCAAGCGCAGCGCCTCACGGGCGATTTCCTCTTCGACGCCCGCCATCTCGAACAAGATGCGTCCCGGCTTGACGACGCACACCCAGTGATCGACGGCGCCTTTGCCCTTGCCCATGCGCGTCTCGGCAGGCTTTGCCGTCACAGGCTTATCGGGAAAGATGCGAATCCACAGCCGACCGCGCCGCTTGATATAGCGCACAATGGCGCGGCGCGCCGCCTCGATCTGGCGCTGCGTGATCCAAGCTGGCTCAAGCGCTTGCAAGCCGAAGTCGCCAAAGTGGACTTCGGCGCCGCGCGTCGCTTGCCCTTTCATACGCCCGCGCATTTGTTTGCGGTATTTCACCCGCTTCGGCATCAACATAGGTCGTTTCCTCCAGCTCGTTCGTGTGGCAACGCGCCTCTAATCGGCTGGCGCGGCTGCCGTCTCGGTCTCTTCTTCCAGCAGTTTGTCGCCTGTATAAATCCAGACTTTGATTCCGATGCGTCCGTAGGTCGTCAAGGCTTCGGCAGTGCCGTAATCAAGGTAGGCGCGCAAAGTGCTGCGCGGCACGCGACCTTCGCTCTGCCATTCGCGGCGCGCCATGTCCGCGCCTGCCAAACGCCCGTTGACCATGATCTTGATGCCTTGCGCGCCTTGCCGCATCGCTTGCTGAATGGCGCGCTTCATGGCGCGGCTGTGACCAATGCGCTTCTCCAGCTGCTGGGCGATGTTCTCAGCGACGAGCGTCGGATCGAGATCCGGCTTGCTGATCTCGGTCACTTCCACCTTGACCTTCTTGCCGGTCAGGCTCTCTAGCGCTTCGCGCACTTCCTTGACCTTATCGCCCTTGCGCCCGATGATGATGCCCGGACGCGCCGTGTGAATATTCACCACCACTTGCGCGGGATAGCGCTCGATCTCCACGCGCGAGATGCCCGCATTGGCAAGGCTCTTCTTCAGCCACTGGCGAATGCGGAAATCCTCGTGCAGCATGTCGCGGTAGCGGTCGCCTTCGGCGTACCAGCGCCCTTCCCACGTGCGATTGATCTTCAGGCGGAAGCCGACTGGGTGTACTTTGCGACCCATCTCTTAACTCTCCCGCTCGTCCAAAATGACCGTGACATGCGAATAGCGGCGCACACGCGGCTTGTAGCGTCCGCGCGCGCCTGCCTTGACGCGCTTGAGCTTGAACGACTCATCCGCATAGATGGTCTTGATGTACAAGTCTGTCCGATTCAACTCGAAGTTGTTCTCGGCGTTTGCCACGGCGCTGGCGACCAGCTTGCGCACCAGCGCAGCGCCTTTCTGTGGCATGTATTGCAGCAGCACCAGCGCCTGATCAACATCTCTGCCGCGCACCTGATCGCAGACGAGGCGGATTTTCTGAGGGCTGATCGGCAGGCTGCGCGCTTGAGCGAAAACTTCAGGCATCTCGATCAGCCTCCCTTCTTGACTTTCTTCTCGACAATATGACCGCGAAAGGTTCGGGTTGGCGCGAACTCGCCCAGCTTATGCCCGACCATGTTCTCAGTGATGTAAATCGGCACGTGCCGGCGCCCATCATGCACTGCGATGGTATGCCCGACCATCTGTGGGAAGATGGTCGAGTCGCGGCTCCACGTCTTCAGGACGCGCTTCTCGTTGCGCCGATTCATCTCCTCAATGCGTTTGAGCAGCTTTGGATCGACGAAAGGTCCTTTTTTGAGTGACCGTGACATAGACGTTCTATACCTCTAACACTTCTCGGCGCTCACTAACGGCGTTTATCCGCGCGGCGGCGGATGATGAACTTATCCGTGCGCTTGTTACGGCGCGTCTTATACCCGAGCGCAGGCTTGCCCCAGGGCGTTTTCGGACCGGGCATACCGATTGGCGAGCGACCTTCGCCGCCGCCGTGCGGATGGCTATCTGGGTCCATCGCAGAGCCGCGCACTGTGGGACGCCAGCCCAGCCAGCGGCTGCGCCCTGCCTTGCCCAACTTGATGTTGGTGTGGTCGAGATTGCCGACCTGACCCATCGTGGCGAGGCATTCCTCGCGCACTTTACGCATCTCGCCGCTGGGCAAGCGAATCTGAGCGTATTTGTCCTCGCGCCCGATCAGCTGCGCGGAAGTGCCGGCGGCGCGCACCAATTGTCCGCCGCGCCCGCGCTCCAGCTCGATGTTGTGAATCATCGTGCCGATAGGGATCATGCTCAAGGGCAGCGCGTTGCCGTCGCGCAGCGGCGCTTGCGGTCCGCTCATCAGCACATCGCCAACTTTGATGTTGAGCGGCGCAATAATATAGCGCTTTTCGCCATCGGCATAGACCAATAAGGCAATGCGCGCCGTGCGATTCGGATCGTACTCAATCGAGGCGACCCGCGCCGGTATGCCGAACTTATCGCGCTTGAAGTCAATAATGCGGTACTGGCGCTTGTGACCGCCGCCGCGATGCCGCACTGTGACGCGACCCTGATGATTGCGCCCTGCCTTGCTGTGCTTCTCGCGCAGCAGCGATTTCTCAGGCGTGGAGCGCGTGATCTCCTCAAAGCTGTAGCCTGTCATCCCGCGCCGTCCGGGCGAGGTAGGCTTGTAGATTTTGACGGGCATTCTCTCTTCCCTCACTGGCAGAGGAACTTCACCCTCTGCAACTGTGCGTTTGAAAGCGCGTCATTAGGTCAGCTGACGCGCATGGAACGGATAGCTACACGACACTTATACGTTGAACAAACCGATGGTCTGACCTTTGGGCAAGGTGACAATCGCCTTCTTCCAAGCAGGCGTGCGCGCATATTCTTTGCGTCCGCGCCGCCCGCGCTTCATTGGCATGATCATAGTCGCCACCTTGACCACATCCACGTTGAAAATGACCTCGACCGCTTCCTTGATCTGAATCTTGTTGGCGCGCATGTCCACCTCGAAGGTGTACTGATTCTGCTCAGCGGCGAGGACTGTCGAGCTTTCAGTGATGATCGGACGCTTGATCACTTCGTACAGATGCATGACTCACTCCTCGGCTGTCACTGGCGCGCCCAGCAAAATGCGCTTGATCACGTCGAGCGAAGCGAGCGGGATGATCACGCGCTCGTGGCGCAACAGATCGCGCACGTTCATGTACGGCGCGTGCAAATACATCACGCGCTCAAGGTTGCGCGCGGCGCGCTCCACGATCTCGTCGCGCTTTGGCAGCAAAAGCAGCGTGCTTTGATCGCCTGCCAACGCCTTGACCGCCGCCGCCATCAGTTTCGCCTTCGGCTCGCTCAGGCTCAGCTCGTTCACGAAGATCAGCTGTCCGTCGCGCGCCAAGGCTGAGAGCGCGCTCTTGATCGCAGCGCGGCGCATCTTCTTCGGCATAGCTTTGGTGTACTTGTGCGGAATCGGTCCGTGCGCACGTCCGCCGCCTACGAAGATCGGCGCGTTGCGGCTGCCATGCCGCGCGCGTCCCGTGCCTTTTTGGCGATACCACTTGGCTTTAGTGCGGTTGACCTCGCCGCGCCGCTTGGTCTTATGCGTGCCGAGCCGCGCGTTGGCGTTTTGCATCACTACATACTGATGCATCAAGCCAACGTTGATTTTGTACTCAAAAATTTCAGCAGGCAGGTCGAGCGTGCCGACCTGTTTGCCCTGCATATCCAACACAGGAACGTTCATTGCTTCGTCTCCGCCTAGCTTTTGCGCCCTTTGACGGACTCTTTGATGATGACGAGACCGCCTGCAGCGCCTGGCACTGAGCCTTTGACCGCCAACAAATTGCGCTCAGGATCGACCGCCATCACCTCAAGGTTTTGCGTGGTGACGCGCTCGTTGCCCATGCGCCCGGCACGGCGCGTGCCTTTTTTGACGCGACCGGGCGTCGTGCCTGAACTGCTGCCGCCCGGCGCGCGTGTGCGATCCGAAGCGCCGTGCGTGGTGGCTTGGCGATGGAAGCCGTGACGCTTGATCGTGCCTGCGAAGCCGCGTCCCTTGCTGGTGCCGACCACGTCAACGCGGTCGCCGGTGCCGAACATCTCGACGGTCAGGCGCTGCCCTTCTTGCACATCCACGTTGCGCACGCGGAACTCGCGCAGGTAGCGCAGCGTGGGCAAATTGCGATTGAGCAGATGTCCGCGCTCGCCGCCCGTCAGCTTCTCAGGCGCCACTTCCTCAAAGCCGACCTGCACTGCAGTGTAGCCGTCGCGATCAGCTGTTCGAATCATTGTGACAAAGCATGGTCCAGCTTGGATGACCGTGACAGGCGTCACCTTGCCGTCAGGTGCGATCAGCTGTGTCATGCCGAGTTTTCTTCCGATGATACCCTTCATCCGATCCTCCGAAAGACCCAGAGGTATCCCGTCCAATACCTAGGGCAACAATGCACGTGCGCTAGATTTTGATTTCGATGTCCACGCCTGCAGGCAGGTCAAGCCGCGTCAGCGAGTCGATAGTCCTGCTGTCGGGATCAAGCACGTCAATCAGTCTTTTGTGCGTCCTGATCTCAAAATGCTCTTGAGAGTCTTTGTCAATGAACGGCGAGCGGCGCACTGTGAAGCGCTCGATGCGCGTTGGCAGCGGCACTGGACCGACGACGCGCGCGCCCGTCCGTTCAGCCGTCTCTACGATGCGTTTCGCCGATTGATCGATCATCCGATGATCGTAGCTCTTGAGGCGAATGCGAATTTTATGCTTTGCCATGCGTTTCCTCTCTCGGCAAACACAGGGCAACACGCTGTGCGCTGCCCTGTGCAGTGCATTTATCCTCAGTTGACGATCAGTCCAACACTTCGGTGATGACGCCCGCGCCGACCGTCAAGCCGCCTTCGCGAATGGCGAACTTCGAGCCTTTCTCAAGCGCCACCGGCACGATCAGCTCCACCGTCATATTCACATTGTCGCCCGGCATCACCATCTCCACGCCTTGCGGCAGCTGAATCGTACCCGTCACGTCCATCGTGCGGATGAAAAACTGCGGACGGTAGCCCGACATGAACGCCTTGTGCCGACCGCCTTCCTCTTTCTTCAGCACGTACACCTCGCACTGGAAGCGCCGATGCGGCTTGATCGAGCCCGGCTTCGCCAACACCATGCCGCGCTCCACCTCTTCGCGCGTCGTGCCGCGCAGCAGAATGCCCGCGTTATCGCCCGCCTGCGCCTGAT
>Ga0308403_1000335_pt1 | contig 19476 bp, 16 predicted proteins | sample HotsprSampleOSM3_FD_203470 | JGI IMG/M metagenome (GOLD analysis project Ga0308403, IMG submission 203470) | Hot spring phototrophic mat microbial communities from Octopus Spring, Yellowstone National Park, Wyoming, United States - 20060914_OS-M3 ... | reverse complement strand
TTAAGGAGGTGATGCGCGGGCAGATTTGACGAGAGGCAAGCTGTGAAAGTGTCTATTTATTGAAACTTAGCGACATTTACTTGAGGAGTGAGCCATGAGGAAAGTTCTAACGCTGCTTTTGATTCTCGCTTTGAGCGCGGCAGTCGTCGCTCAGCCGACCTTCGCGCAGGAAAAGCGTGTCCGTCTCGGAGCGCTGATCAAAAATCTGGATAACGAGTTCTTCCTGACGATGCAGAAAGGCTATGAGTTCGCTGCGGCGCGTCTGGGCATTGATATCGTGGTCGGCAGCACGCCGACGGAAGGCACAGCTGAGCAGCAGCTCGCCATTTTGGAAGGTTGGCTGAACGAAGGCGGCTTCGATGGTTTCATCGTGACGCCGTTCCGCGCCACCAGCCTGAACGCCGCTCTTGAGCGCGCCACGCAGCTGGGCATTCCGCTCATCAACATTGATGAGCTGATCCCTGCCGATGCCCAGCAAGGCATCAAGCTCGCTGCGCAGATCGCCTCGAACAACGTGCGCGCAGGGCAAGAAGCAGCGCGCTACGTGATCGCCAATGTCGAGAGCGGCGCTGAGGTAGCTGTGATCGAAGGCGCGCCGGGCACCACGTCCAGCATTGACCGCGTCACAGGCTTCACTAACGCAGTCACTGAAGCGGGCTACAAAGTGGTCGCCAGTCAGCCTGCCAACTGGGATCGCGCGCGCGCCTTCGAAGTGGCGAGCAACATCCTGCAAGGCAATCCGAACGTGAAAGCGATCTTCGCGGCGAACGACGGCATGGGACTAGGCGCGATAGAAGCGGTTGAGGCGGCAGGACTCGGCGGCAAGGTGATCGTGCTGAGCGTGGACGCCATTCCAGAGGCGCTGGAAGCTGTGAAGGCAGGACGCTTGGCAGGCACGGTCGCGCAATATCCTGATGAGATGGCGATCCTCGCCGTCGAAGCCATGCTCAAGGTGCTGCAAGGTCGTCCGATTGCACCGTTCATCGAGTCGCCCGTGCAGCTGATCACCAAAGAGAACGTAGACACTGCCGGCAGTCGGCTTGGCGAGCCGAAGCTGCGCAAGCTGCGCATCGGCGCGCTGACCAAGAATCTCGACAACGAGTTCTTCCTGACCATGATCAAAGGCTATGAAAAAGCCGCCGCCGATCTCGGTCTGGATGTGGTGATCGGCAGCACGCCGACGGAAGGCACAGCTGAGCAGCAGCTCGCCATTTTGGAAGGCTGGCTGAACGAAGGCGGCTTCGATGGTTTCAGCGTGACGCCGTTCCGCGCCACCAGCCTGAACGCCGCTCTTGAGCGCGCCACACAGCTCGGCATTCCGCTCATCAACATTGACGAGCTGATCCCTGCCGATGCTCAGCAAGGCATCAAGCTCGCCGCTCAGATTGCCTCGAACAACGTGCGCGCAGGGCAAGAGGCAGCGCGCTACGTAGCCGCGAACATTGAGCGCGGCGCCGAGGTGGCAGTGATCGAAGGCGCGCCGGGCACCACGTCCAGCATTGACCGCGTCACAGGCTTCACTAACGCGGTCACTGAAGCGGGCTACAAAGTGGTCGCCAGTCAGCCTGCCAACTGGGATCGCGCGCGCGCCTTCGAAGTGGCGAGCAACATCCTGCAAGGCAATCCGAACGTGAAGGCGATCTTCGCGGCGAACGACGGCATGGGACTAGGCGCGATAGAGGCGGTTGAAGCGGCAGGTCTGAGCGGCAAGGTGATCGTGCTGAGCGTGGACGCCATTCCAGAGGCGCTGGAAGCTGTGAAGGCGGGACGCTTGGCAGGCACGGTTGCGCAGTATCCTGATGAGATGGCTTATCTCGCCATTGAAGCGCTGATCAAGGCGATTGAAGGTCGTCCGGTCGCGCCGTTCATCGAGTCGCCCGTCAAGTTGATCACCAAAGAAAACTTGCCTCAATAGCGACTGTCTGAAGGGCGGGCGAGTGCAGCGCACGGGCTGCGCTCGCCTCTCAATTTTTCTTGAGCGCGATGCATGAGCTACCTGCTTGGCATTGATGTTGGCACGAGCAGCCTGAAGACGGCGCTCTTCGACGCGGAACGCGCCGAAGTCGTCGCAGTGGCAGCCGAAGAATACGCCGTTCAGCAGCCTTTCTCTGGCGCCGCTGAGCAGTTCCCTGAAATCTGGTGGCAGGCGGCGCTCAACACAGCGCGGCGCGTCTTGCACGGCGCGGATCGGGCGCGCGTGCGCGGCATCGGGCTGAGCGGTCAGATGCACGGCACAGTTTTGTTGGACGCTGCAGGTCAGCCATTGCGACCTGCCATCATCTGGGCTGATGGACGGAGCAGTGCGCAAGTGGAGCGCCTGCTCTCAGCTTTCAGCGCAGAGGCATGGCTAGAGATAGCTGGCACGCTGCCTGCCACAGGCTTCATGGCGGCTACGCTCATGTGGTTGGCTGAGCGCGAGCCTGCGCTGTTGGAGCGCGCTCAATGCGTCCTATTGCCCAAGGATTACGTCCGCTTCAGGCTGACAGGCGCGCTCGGCAGCGAGCCGAGCGACGCTGCTTCGACGGCGCTGTTCGATATCCGCACATCGTGCTGGTCTGATCGCTTGATCGAAGGGCTGGGCTTGCCGCGAGCGCTGTTTCCTGCCATCTACGGTTCGGCTGAGGCAGTCGCTGGACTGTGCGCTGAAGCGGCTGAGCAGCTTGGGCTGCCAGTTGGACTGCCTGTGGTTGCAGGTTGCGCCGATCAAGCGGCACAGGCGTTAGCGAATAACGTCTTGACGCGCGGCACTGCCTCGGTGACCATCGGAAGCGGCGGACAGGTTTTCGTGCCGCACGCGCCTGATGGTCAAGGCGTCTTAGCGACCGATGTCAGCGTTCATGTCTTCAATCATGCGGCGGCAGAGCAATGGTACGTGCTTGGCGCGATTCTCTCGGCAGGACTGTCGCTGCGATGGTTGCGCAACATGCTGGGCTGGACGGACGATCCGAGCGCTTATGAGCGGCTCAGCGCGGCGGCTGAGTCTGTGCCGTGCGGCGCGGCGGGCTTGTTATTTCTGCCTTACTTGCTGGGCGAGCGCACGCCACATCGCGATCCGAAGGCACGCGGCGTCTTCATCGGTTTGAGCTATCAGCACGCCGTGGCGCACATGGCGCGCGCCGTGATGGAAGGCGTGGCATTCGCCTTGCGTCAAGCGCTTGAGGTCAGCTTTGGCTTGGCGGGCAGCGCTGAGCAGGTCATTTTGTCAGGCGGCGGCGCGCAGAGCGCAGTCTGGCGTCAGATTCAGGCGGATATCTACGGCATTCCGTTGCGCGCGAGCTTGCTGAAAGAGCAAGCCTGTGTCGGTGCAGCGCTGTTGGCGGGCGTCGGCTGTGGAGTTTACACAAGTTTGGCAGAGGCGTGCGCAGCGGCAGCGCGCTCAGGCGATTTGATCGCGCCCGATCCAGCGCGTCGCGAATTCTATGAGGCGCGTTATCGGCAATTCAGGGCGCTCTACGCGCGCTTGAGTCAAGATATGCATGAATTGGCTGAGTCAACTGACTGAGAATTAGAAAGAGAGCAAACTATGCCAAATTTCGGCGCTCACGCCTTTGTTTGGATCGGAGAATGGACGACTGAGGCGGGCAATTATGCCATTGCGCAAGCAGGCGCGGTCGGCTTTGATTTCATCGAGATACCGTTGCTCGCGCCGCAGCGCTTCGATGCCGAGAGTCATCGCAAAGCGCTAGAACAGACAGGCATCCAAGCGACCTGCTCGCTCGTCCTGCCCAAAGGCGCGCACATGCCGCGCTATCCTGAGCGCGCGCGGCAATTTTTATATGAGGCGCTTGAGAAAGTGGAAGCAGTTGGCAGTCAGTACTTGTGCGGCTGCATCGCCTACGAGCTTGGCTACCTGACAGGACAGCCGCCAACGCCTGAAGAGCGCCAAGTGGTCGTCGAAGTGCTGCGCGACGTAGCGGCTGAGGCGCAGCGGCGCGGCATTCAGTTAGCGCTTGAAGCCTGCAATCGCTACGAGACTTATCTGTACAACACGCTGAGCGATGCGCGCGCGACTGTGCAAGCAGTTGGCGCGCCGAACCTTAAGCTGCACGCCGATACATATCATATGAACATCGAAGAAGAAGGCTTTGAGCAGCCGCTCATCGCGTGCGCTGACGTGCTGGATTACATCCACATGAGCGAGAGTCATCGCGGCTTGGTCGGCAGCGGAACAGTGAACTGGGAACAGATTTGGCGCGCTTTAGAGACAATCCGTTTTAGCGGCAAGCTGGTGCTGGAGTCTTTCGCAGCCATCAATCCTGACCTGCAAGCGGCGACTTGCCTGTGGCGTCCGCCGAATCAGCCGCCGGACGTGCTAGCGCGCGAAGGCTTACGCTTTCTGCGCGAAGGCGCCGCACGGGCAGGCTTGCTTTAGCGGCTCTCTCATGGCATGATCGCCTGAAACGCGCTATTCACGGATATTTTTGAATGCAGATGACACAAACGCTGCGCGGCGCGCTGTATGGCATCACGGCGGCGTCGCTCTGGGGCGCCATGTTCGTGGTCAGCGATGCAATGATGCAATTCATTCCGCCGTTCACGCTGTTGAGCATACGCCTAGGCATCGCTGCGCCGCTATTTGCGAGCGTTCTGGCTTTGCAAGGCTGCCTGAAGCTGCCGCGCCGCGACGCTGTGCGCTTGATGGCGCTTGGCGCGCTCGGTTTCGGCGTCAGCGTTGGCTCGCAGTTTGTCGGCACGTCGCTCTCGTCTGCCATCAACGGCTCGGTCATCACAAGCGCTGCGCCTGCCTTCATCGTGCTGTTCGCATGGCTCTTGCTGCGCGAGGCGCTCACGCCGCTCAAATTGATCTCAGGCGCCGTGGCGACGCTAGGCGTCCTCACCATTCTCGATCTAGCGCAGTTCTCGCTCGGCTTGGCAGAGGCAGGACGACTGCTCGGCGATGTGGCGCTCGCCTTCGCTGCGATCAGCTGGGCTGCTTACTCAGTCTTGGTGCGGCGCGCATCCGAGCGCTTCAGCACGTCGGCGATCACGACTTACGCCATGATCGGCGGCTTCATCTTCTGCGCGCCGTTGGCTGCGCTAGAGCTGCGCGAGACGGCGCTGCCTGCTCTGACGCTTGAAATCTTAGCAGGCATTCTCTTCCTGAGCCTGATCGCGATGGGCGTCGCGAATTACCTCTGGAATCGCGCGTTTGCGCTTGTGCAAGCGAGCGTTGCATCGCTGTTTCTGTTTGCGCAGCCGCTAGTCGGCGCGCTGCTCTCCAACTTGCTGCTCGGGCAGGCGATCACGCCGCGCTTGGTGCTTGGCGCGCTGCTGATCGCGATCGGCGTACTGCTGGCGCTACAAAGCGAACGGCAAGCGCACGCAGCTAAGACCTGACTTTTGTAACGGCACTTTGATGCTTTCTTGCATTGCCATTTGGCATGGATTCGCTTATAGTGTACCTTGTGAAAGGCTGCACTTTTTGCGAGTGCCTCGTGAATTTCAGAGTGTGAGGTATTGCTGAACATGCCAGCTATCGGAACGGTCGGTCAGCCGCTGCGCGTTGCCATCGTCGGATCAGGTCCATCGGGCTTCTACGCAGCCGAGCATCTTTTGAAGCAAGCGAACTTAGCAGTTGAGATTGATATGTACGATCGGTTGCCGACGCCATATGGCTTGGTGCGCGGCGGCGTCGCGCCCGATCATCAGAAGATCAAAGGCGTGATCAAGGTCTACGAGCGAATTGCGGCGAGCGCCAACTTCCGCTTCTTCGGAAATGTTGAGATCGGGCGCGATCTGATGCACAGCGACCTGATGGCGCACTACCACGCCGTGATCTACGCCGTCGGCGCGCAGTCGGATCGGCGCATGGGCATACCAGGCGAAGATTTGGCAGGCAGTCATGCTGCCACTGAGTTTGTCGGTTGGTACAACGCGCATCCTGACTATCGCGACCTGCAATTTGACCTTTCGCAAGAGCGCGTGGCTGTCATCGGCAACGGCAACGTGGCGATGGACGTGGTGCGCATCCTCGCCAAGACGCCCGAAGAGCTGATCGGCACGGATATTGCCGACTACGCGCTGGAAGCCTTGCGTCACAGCCGCGTCAAGCACATTTACATGCTGGGACGGCGCGGACCGGCGCAAGCGGCTTACACCAATCCTGAGCTGAAGGAGCTGGGCGAACTCGCTGATGCCGATGTGATCGTCAGCCCTGAAGAAGCTATGCTCGATCCGCTCAGCGCGGAGTGGCTCGATAAATCGGGCGATACAAGCGTCCAGAAGAACGTGCGCTTGTTGCAGGAGTACGCCGCGCGCGGCAGGCGCGGTAAAAGCCGCCAGATTCACATGCACTTTCTCGTCTCGCCTGTCGAGCTGATCGGCACGGAGCGCGTTGAGGCGATCAAACTGGTGCGCAATGTGCTGCAGCCTGCCAGCGATGGCTCGCTGCGTCCAAAGGCGACCGATGAGACGTTCATCATTCCTGTCGGCTTGGTCTTTCGCAGCATTGGCTACAAAGGCGTAGCGTTGCCTGAGCTGCCTTTTGACGAGCGCAACGGCGTGCTGCCGAATGTGGAAGGTCGCGTGGTGGCAGATGGACAGGTCTTGCGCGGCGTCTATTGCGCCGGCTGGATCAAGCGCGGTCCGACGGGCGTGATCGGCACGAACAAGCCTGACTCGGTTGAGACGGTCAACCAATTGCTCAACGATCTGCCGCACCTGCCTGAGCTGCCCGCCGAAAATGCGCAGCGCGAGGCAATTCCGAACCTGCTGGCGAGCCGCGGCGTGGCATACGTCACATTCAGCGATTGGCAGCTGATCGATCAGCTTGAGATCGCGAACGGACAAGCTGTCGGTCGTCCACGCTTGAAGTTCAGCCGCGTCCCAGAGATGCTGGAAGCGCTCGCCGCGTACAAACGCGCGCAGGTCTCAGCCGATTGAGCGGCGCGAGCGCGTCGCTATGCCCGTGTCAAGCCGACACGGGCATTTTCATCTCAGAACACCAGAGTTGGCGTGCGCGTAGGCGCTTGTGTTGGCGTGCACGTGAACAGATCATCGTGCCTTCTGACCGCTGGGACGATATACCAATTCTCTCTGAGGCGTCTGAATTCTCCAGTAGTGTTCAAGATGCTTGAGATACATCGCGGCATGCCGCCTTCGCCGTAGACGTAGACCTCGGTTATGAAAAGCGATCTCCTGCTTATGACAGGATCGTAGACGATAGTGTAGAAATCCGCGTTGTTAGGACATCGACCGTAGAAGACGTGCAGGTCGTCCAAGCGGGCGTAACGCAGCTGCTCAGTCGCGATATCGCGCCATTCGATCAAGTGAGGTCTCAGGCGCTCGTCAATCCTATCCAAAGCAGAGCGATGTTGAGCAGTCACAGTGGCAGCTTCGCTCAAGCGCGCGTTCTCGTTCGCCTGCGCGCTGAGCGCCAACAGCAGCAGACCGATTCCTGCGCCAAGCGCCAAAAAACCTCGAAAAACTGTCACGGCATCCCAGACATCGTTGCGCTGCGAAGCGAGACCTTGTGCCTGATTGCCCAAATGCGTCAAGTCCCACCACAGATCGCGGAAGAAAATCATGATCACGCCTGCGCCAATCGCGAAGATCACGACAAGCCAGACTAAGAGCATACCCAGAAGCCTCACGAACTCAACTGAGCGAGCTGTGCTGCGAAGCGGAGAAGCGTTGCGCTCTAAATTTAGCAGGCTGAGCGTAGATTGCAAAGCGCGCTGCGAGCGGCTATAGTCATCCGCCGAGCGATACTGAGCAAGAGGAGAAGAGTGAAATGCGCCGAGCCTTTGTGTTGGTCTTATGTGTGGCGCTGTGCAGCGTGTTGTGGTTGAGTCGTACAGCAGTACCGAGCGCCCGCGCTGAAGAGCGGAGCGCCTGCCGCGCTCTGGAGGAAGAAGGCATTGCCGCCGCGGCGCGCGCCTGCGCCGCCGCGGGCGCGGATACAGCCTGTTATGGACATACAGGCGTGGTGGCGAGCAGCGCCGAAGGCGTCGCGCTCAGCAACATCGGGCAGATCGTGCCGCTCGCTCAGCTGCAAGGGCTGACCACAGAGGCAGCCAGCCTTGAGCGCGGCACATGGGGCATCGCTGTGCTGAATATCCAAGCGGGCTTGCCCGAAGGCGCAGCAGGCGTGCGCGCCGCGCTCTTCGGCGACTCAATGCTGACCTCAGCCGCCCGCCCTGAAGCGGCGACGACAAAAACGCTGCCCGTGCGCACCTTCGACGATCTGCCCGTCTTGCTGCGCGCCGGCGCCAGCAAGAACTTCCCGCAGATCGCGCGCCTGACTTTCAATCAAGAAGGCGCGGCGGACGCGCGCAACGCGCAGAATACGTGGGTGCGCGTGCGGCTCGGTGAGCTGGTCGGCTGGGCGTCGGTCAATCAAATTCGCTTGGACGGCGACATCGAGTCGTTACCGATCCGCGATGAGCGCGACATCCTGCCCGATTTTCTCTACACAGCGCCGATGCAAGCGATGACGCTCAGCAATGTGCCGCCGCGCGGCAAACCTGCCTGCCCAGAAGCCGCCAGCGGCTTGCTTTTGCAGCGCAGCGCTGAGGCAGGCGCGACGCCTGTGCGTTTGATGGTCAACGGCGTTGAGCTGAGCTTTTTGAGCGCCACGCTCGCCTTGCGCGCCGCGCCAAACGACAATCTGGACGTGATGGTGATTGATGGCGTGGTGACCGTGCGATCCTTCGGCGCTGAGGCGACGCTCGCCGATGGCGAGATGCTGCAAGTGCGCATCGGCGGCGCAAACGGTCTGACGGCGCTCGCCGCGCCGAAGGAGAAGACGCGCTTGCCTTTCGCGGCAGTGGAAGGCGTGCCGTTGACGCTGATGCCGAAGGCGCTCTCGTGCTTGGCAGGCGTCCTGCCCGGCGATGCGCGCGTGGCAGCGCGCTCAGGTCCGAGCGAGAAGGAATTCACCTCACTCTTCTTCATGAGTCCTGCTCAGACCTACGCAGTGGAAGGCTGGAACGCCGACTCGGCGGGCGGAAAATGGTGGAAGCTGCGCAACGACAAGCGCGCTGAGCACTGGGTGCCGCAGAGCGCCGTGCGCACAGTAGGCGCGTGCGATCGGCTGGAGCGCGTCGAGGTCGGTGTGCAGGCGAGCGGCGGCGAAGCGGCAGGCGGCGTGCCGGGCGGCGGCGGCTTCGCGCCAAGCGCGCGCACCATCTGGAACGCTGAGGTCGGTCCTGATCAGCTGATCGGCAATTGCAAGCTGGGCGTGCTGAACTATTGCGCGCACATGGTCGCCATTGCGCCAAACGGCAGCGGTCTGACCTATCGCGGGCAGGAGATCGTGCCATACAATCTGAGGCGCATCCGCGAGAACGTCTACGTCTACGAAGGTCGCAACGGCATGAACAACGGACGCATCAGTCTGGTGCTGACCTTCACCAGCCCAACAACGTACACACTGACTCAAACGCTGATCCTTGACGCCGATCCTGAATGCCAGCATGTGAACGTGGTCAATGCCACATTACGTTAGCTTTGTTGAGATGGAGTGAGTGGCTTATGTGGCGGAAATTGCTTTTGGCAGGCATTGCGTTGCTCCTGATGGCGACGGTAGCGGCGCCGCATGGCGTCACGGCGCAAGAAAGCGAGGTCGCCTACGCTTGGACAGAGACTCAGACCAACATTCGCACAGGTCCTGGCACGCGATATGAGATCATCGCGACACTGGAGATCGGCGTGCAGCTGGTCATCGAGGCGCGCAACGCGGATACCAGCTGGATTTTGCTGCGCGGCGAGAACGGTCTGCGCGGTTGGGGAAAAACGCGCCTGTTCAGGCTCTCAGGGAATGTGCAGCTGCGGCAGTTGCCTGTCAGCACGGAAATTCTCAACCGCGCTGAAGTGGCAGGCGTCACGCCGCCTGACAACGTGCGTCCGCCGAACGTGAGCGGCACAGCGCCGCTGAACGCGCCGTTTGTGCCGCAGATCAGCGGCAGCGTGCGCGCCGCGATGCGCGCTGTGGTCGCCAAAGGGCGCGCGCTGGGCAACAATCCGCGCGTCTTCTCCAAAGTTGGCGATTGCATGACGGATCATCCGCAATTCTTGAATCCATTCGCTTGGGGACAGTACGACTTAGGTCAGTATGCCTACTTGCAGGCGACCATTGACTATTTCAACGTCAAGCCGCGCGATGATGTAGGCAGCTCTTGGGATGCGAACAGCGTGGCAGCCAACAACGGCTTCAACTCAAGCGCAGTGCGCGAGTCGCAATGGGCGAATCCTGCGCTCTGTCAGCCGAATGAGCGTCCTTTGGCGTGCGAATATCGGCTGAACAAGCCTGCCGTGGCAGTCATCATGTTCGGCATTGCCGATGTGCTGGTCATGACGCCGCAGCAATTCTATCGCTTCATGCGCAACATCGTGGAAGATTCGCTGGCGGCAGGCGTAGTGCCGCTGCTCAGCACCTTCCCAGAGAATCCATCGGTGCCGCAGCTCTCGCGCCAAGTGAATCAGATGGTGCTGGCGCTGGCGCGCGAGAAGAACGTGCCGATCATGAACTTCGCCGATGCTGTCAAGAATCTGCCGAACGGCGGCTTGGAAGCGGACGGCATTCATCTCTCGTTGCCGCCAGGCTTGGCGACCGTCTTCACGCCCGAAAATCTGCAATACGGCATGACTGTGCGCAACCTGCTCGTGTTGCAAGCGCTGGATGTGATCCGACGCGAGATTTTGAACTGACTCACACGCGGCGCATGGGCGAGGAAATCGCTCATGCGCCTTGAAAGGCTGATCCATGACGAGCAACTCACACCAAGAGCCATTCACTGCGCTCGCCGATGTCTATAAGGTCAGCGGACTCGCTGAATACAGCGCCAAGCTGGCAGAGCAGTTGCTGGACTTCCTATACAGCCAGAATTGGTCGGGCAGCCAGATGCTGGACTTAGCGACAGGTATTGGCGAAGTGCCGTGTTGGTTCGCTTCGCAAAATGTGCGCGCCATCGGCGTGGATAGCTCAGCGGCGATGCTCAAACACGCGCGCGCCACAGCCGAGTCGCAAGACCTTGCCGCCAGTTTTGTGCAAGCAGATATACGCACCTATCGCGCCGAGCAGCCTGCCGATCTGGTGCTGTGCATTGGCGGCTCGCTGAACTACCTGCCAAGCCTGAACGACCTGAGCGCAGTCTTCCGCGTAGCCGCTGCCGCTTGCGCGCCAAACAAGCCGTTCATCTTCGACCTGCAGACCATTCACGGCTTGGCGCGCACGCCTGCCGAGCGCGTCCTCGCCGATGGCGAGCAGCATTTCATCGCCACGCGCAACACTTTCAGCTACGAGACGCTCAGCCTGAGCGTGCGCTACACTATCTTCCAATGCACGACGGCGTGGCGACGTGCTGAAGAGACGCACATCTTGCGCGGCTATCCTGTGCAAGCTGTGCAGCGCCTGCTGAGCAGTGTAGGCTTCACGCTGGAGCAGAGCCTGAGCCTTGACTTTGCGCCGATCACGGCGACCACAAACGAGGACATGCTGCTCTTTGTGGCGCGCCGCACCTGAGAAAGGCTGTTTTGAGCCATGCGAAATCCTGCCGCGATCATTTTTCTGGTCTTATTCGCTATGACGACGCTGCTCACGTATCTCTCAGTGCGGCGGCGTTGGTTGTCGCTCTCAGCAAGCACAATTCTCGGCGTCACCAGCGCGTCGCTGTGCTTTGTCCTGTTCATGTTCTCGCAAAACGGCAATCTGTTGCAGGCGCTGGTGTTCGGCACGCTGATCGGAACAGTCTTCAGCGTTTTGACCGTCTCGGCAGCAGGCTACTTCCGCGCTAACGCTGCCAAGCCGTCCGCTCTGCTTGAGCTGCGCGAGCAGCCGCCTGCCGATCAGTGATGTTTTTCATTACGATCGCGTGAAAAAATTGCTTGTCCTGAGGAGTTTAGCGCTATGATTAGCTAAAGGCTAGAGTGACCTCGTAAAGTTAGTTGAGTGGCTGAGAGATTCCGATGCGATTTGCGACACCTGCAGCGCTGCTCCTAGCGCTTTTGATACCATTTTTCGTCTGGTATGGCTTGCCGCGCCTGCCTTACCGCCGCCGTCGCGATACTGCCAGCTTGATCTTGCGGCTGATTATCGTGACGCTGATCATCCTGAGCTTGGCAGGGCTGCAAGCCGCCCAAGCATCCGATAAATTGGCGGTTGTTTTTTTGGTGGATGCCTCGGATAGCATTGACGCGGCGGCGCGTGCGCAGGCAGAACAGTACATCCGCGAGGCGATGGCGCGCATGACGCCCGATGATCGGGCAGGAATCGTCGTCTTCGGCAAGAACGCGCTCGTGGAGCGTCCTGTCTCGGCGGCGAAGGAATTCAGCGGCATTGCCTCGGCGCCTGTTCGCCTCGATACCAACATCGCTGAGGCAATTCGGCTTGGCTTGGCGATGTTCCCTGCGGATGCCGCGCGCCGACTCGTCATCCTGAGCGACGGCGTGGAGACGCTCGGCAACGCGGTTGAGGCGGCGCGCCTTGCGGCGGCGCTCGGCGTGCAGATTGACATCGTGCCACTGCGCCGCTCGCCAAGCCCTGAGGTGCTGATCAGCGACCTGCGCCTGCCTTCCAGAGTCAACCAAGGCGAGGAATTTGATCTCGGTGTGACCATCGAGAGCCAAGTGGCAACGCCTGCCAACATCACTGTGCTTTCGCGCGGCACGCTGATCCGCACTGTGACGGTCAACTTGCAAGCAGGCGTCAATAACTTCGTCCTCTCGCCGCTGCGCGTGCCGCAGCAAGGCTTCACCGACCTGCAAGTGCGCGTCGATCCGTTGCAAGCTGAGCAGACCGACACTTTCTATCAGAACAACGCCTTATCAGGTTTTGTTGAAGTGACCGGTCCGCCGCGCGTGCTGATCATCGCCAAGCAGCCTGAGGAAGCGATGGCGCTGCTGCCCGCCATGCGCGAAGCAGGTCTGACAGTGGATATCCAAGCGCCTGCCGATCTGCCCATCGGCATTGCGCCGCTGGCTGCTTATAAGGCTGTGGTGCTGGCAAACGTGCCTGCCGTTGACCTGAACGAGCAGCGGATGCGCGTTCTGCAATCCTATGTGCGCGACTTGGGCGGCGGCTTGGTCGTGATCGGCGGACCGGATAGCTACGGCGTTGGCGGCTACTATCAGACGCCGCTCGAAGAGACCTTGCCGCTGGAGATGCAGTTGAAAGATCAGCAGCGCATTCCGCGCCTGACTATCATTTATGTCATTGACCGCTCAGGCAGTATGGAGATGGCTAGTCCGAGCGGCGTGACGTTGCTTGAGCTGGCGAAGGAAGCGGCGCGGCGCTCGATCAATTTCTTGTTCGAGCGCGATAGAGCAGGCGTGCTGAGCTTCGATAGCAATCCGCAATGGTTGGTGCCGATTCAATACGTCGCCAATCGCGCGGCGATCATCCAGCAGATTGGCGCGCTGCGCCCTGGCGGCGGCACAGATATCTACGCAGCAGTGCGCGAGCTGCTGCGCACGCTGCCCAGCGATCCGTCCACGCTCAAGCACGTCATCTTGCTGACGGACGGCATCGCCGATGAAGCGGGCATCGTGGAGACCGTGCGCATTATGAACGAGCAGCACGGCATCACCTTCACTTCCATTGGCATCGGCATGAGCGTCCCGCCGTTCATGCAAGAGATCGCGCGCGTTGGCAAGGGCGCGTATTATAACCTTGTGGATGTGCAAAACATCCCGCAAATCTTCGCCGCTGAGACCGTGCTTGCCACGCGCTCATACATCATCGAAGAGCCTTTTGTGCCTGTGCTGACTGCCAACAGTCCGATCATGAGCGGCATTCAAGCCGTGCCGCCTTTGCTGGGCTACGTGGCGACAAGCGCCAAGCCAACGGCGACTGTGATCCTGAGCGCGCCTGTGCAAGGCTACAACGATCCGCTTTTGGCGTCTTGGCAGTATGGACTTGGGCGTGTGGTAGCTTGGACATCGGACGCCACGGCGCGCTGGTCACAAGCGTGGACGGAATGGGAAGGCTTTCAGCGCTTTTGGAGTCAAGTCATCCGCTGGACGATTCTGGAAGGGCTGAACAGCGCACTTGACGCGCGAGTCGAGCAGCGCGACGGACGCTCTGTGCTGATCGTCGAGGCGCGCGACGATCAGGGCGCCTTCTTGAACGGCTTGACGCTGAACGGCTCTGTCGTCGATCCAATGCTGGGCGGTCAGAACATCACCTTGCGGCAAGTGGCGCCAGGACGCTATGAGGCTGAATTTGACGCAAATCGAGAAGGCGCGTATTTTATCCGTGTGGCAGGTGCGCAAGGTTCGGCAGACGGTATAGGCGTGGCACAGACGACAGGCTGGGTGCTGAGCTATTCGCCTGAATATCGCCTGCGCGAGACGGATACCGCGCTCCTAGAGACCATTGCGGAGCTGACCGGCGGACGTAACATCGCCGACTCGACCGAGCGCGCTTTCCGTCGCGAGGCAGTAGAAGCGCGCGGCGCTGCTTCGCTGGCGCCGTGGCTATTGCTGATCGCGTTGTTGCTCCTGCCATTTGATATCGCCGTGCGGCGCGTGGTGATCACACCAACTGACCTGCAGAAGTTGCGCGCATGGCTGCAGAAGCGGCTCGGGCTGCGCATTGGCGATGCGCAGGCAGCGCAGGTGCAATCGGCGCGCATTGCGGCGCTCAAAGGCGCTAAAGTGCGCGCCACTAGCAGCGCGTCCGCTGTGAGCAGCGGCGACTCGCGCCCTGCTGCCGCCAGTGAGCCGAGCGCACCGCAGGCAGCCGCTGCCAGTGCGCCCAGTGTGCCAAAAGAGGCGTCTAGACCGCCTGCCGTGCCACAATCGCCTGCGCAGAGCGGCGCTTTGGCGGCGCGCTTGGCGGAAAAACGCCGCCAACAACGTAAGGATGACAACTGAGGCATGATCACGCTGAAACGTTCGCTCTTCATCTGCATTCTGCTGATCGGTCTGGTCGCTTGCCAGAACGGCATCGGACCTGGCGGCACGCCTATCGTGGTCTTCCCGACGGCAGGCTCGCCGCCGCCGACCTTTCCTGGCGCCGCGACCTTGCCGCCCGGCTTTCCCACGCAGCCGCCGAATCCATTCGCCACGCCGACGCTCAGCAGCGTGCTAGAGCCGAACTGGAATCCGATCCGCCCTGAATTTCCCGGCGCCGCTTGGCGCACGTTTACCTTCAGGAACTTTCAAGGCGCCAGCGTCGGTGTGGTGGTGGTGCGCATCGATCCGCGTCTCTCGACGCTGCGCGTGCATCACCTGCCCGGTCAGGCGCGGACGATTCAGCAGTGGCAGCAGTTGCTGCCGAACGCGCTCGCCATTGTGAACGCCAATTACTTCGATACCAACAATCGCCCGCTCGGCTTGGTGGTGGCAGATGGCGGCTTTTTCGGGCAGATCATCCCGCGCAACGATGCAGGCGTCTTTCAGGTGAAAGATGGCGTGCCGCGCGTGCGCTCGCTATGGCTTGAGCCGTTCCGTCAGGGCGAACAGTTTCAGCAGGCTGTGCAAGCCTTCCCAATGTTGATGTCTTACGGCTATGTGGCGCCGATCAATCCTGATGTGGCGCAGGTGCGCGCCGCGCGCACTGCGATCGCGCAGGATAAGCTAGGGCGCATCCTGTTCATCGTGACGGTCTATGCAGGCGTCACGCTCGGCGAGCTGGCGAATTGGCTCGGCAACAGCAACCTGAACATCGATTTCGCGCTGAATCTAGACGGCGGCTCGTCCACTAGCCTGTACATCGCCACAGGCGGACCGAACCAATTCGTCCCTAGCCTGAAGGCTGTGCCTGTGGTGATCGCGCTCTATGCGCGTTAGCGCGGTGCGCCGATGAGCATTCCAATTGGCATTTTGACGCCTGACGGCTTGCAAGAAGCGCCATACAGCGCCGATTCGTTAGCGGCGGCAGTGCCATTTGAGCCTGAAGGCGTGTACACGATCACGCGCACCTTCAATCGCGATCAGGTCTTGATGCTAGATGAGCATCTGGATCGTCTGGAAGAATCGGCGCGCTTGGAGAACATTCCGCTGCGCTTGGATCGCGCTGCGTTGCGCGCCGCCTTGCGGACGTTGATCGAGCGCGGCGGCTATCCTGAGTCGCGCTTTCGGATCACAGTGCCGCGCGTGCAACCTGATCGCTTGTATCTGAGCGTCGAGCCGTTCACGCCGCTGCCAGCAGAGCTGATCCAGCAAGGTGTGCGCGTGGCGACTGTGCCATTGGCGCGGCACAATCCTGCCGCCAAGACGACCGCTTGGATGAGCCAGCGCAAGGCTGCCGCCTTGCCCGAAGGTGTCTATGAAGGCGTGCTGGTCTCGCCTGACGGCTTCCTATTGGAAGGCTTGAGCAGCAATTTCTATGCTGTGATGGACGGCGCTCTGCGCACGGCAGGCAAAGGCGTGCTGAGCGGCATTGCGCGGCGCGCTTTGCTATCGCTGGCGCCGAACTATCTGCCTGTGCGCCTTGAGCCAATTCACAAGACTGAGCTGTGGGCAGTGGAAGAGGCATTTTTGACCAGCGCGTCGCGCGGTGTGGTGCCGATCGTCATGATAGACGGGCAGGTCATCGCCGATGGCAAGCCGGGCGCTCAGACCATGTGGCTGCGCGCGGCGTATGAAGAATGGGCGCAGGCGCATCTGACGCCGTTGTGATACCTTGAAAACTAGCGCTGTACACAGCTGACTTGGCGTGCTACAATTCACGATTGCTTAGAGACGGCAGAACGCCGCGAGAGAAGGAAGCCAAATGCCTGAGACAATTCAAGATAACGTCGTGGTCGCCCTTGCGTACACGCTCAAGTTGGAGAATGGCGATATCGTAGATGAAGCAGACGCCGACGATCCGCTGGAGTATTTGCACGGCGCCAACAACATCGTTCCCGGTCTAGAGCGCGCGCTGACAGGAATGCGCGTCGGCGAGACCAAACAGATTCAAGTGGCGCCTGCCGATGGCTACGGCGACTACGATCCAGAAGACATCGAGATCGTGCCGCGCCGCCAGTTCCCTGACGATGCGCCGTTAGCTGTCGGCATGGCGGTGACTTTGGCGGATAACGATGATAATTACATCGAAGCCGTCATCAGCGCGATGGACGCTGAGAACGTCACGCTCGATTACAACCATCCGCTCGCCGGCAAGATGCTCTTCTTCGATGTCAAAGTGCTGGGCATTCGCGATGCGACGCAGGAAGAGATCGCGCATGGTCACGTTCACGGCACGTTCTTCGACATTGACGATGAGCTTGACGATGATTTTGACGACGAGGAAGACTTCGACGATTTCGATGACTTCGATGATGAAGAAGACCTCGACGACGAAGAAGAAGACTTCGGCGCGCTGCGCAAAAACTGATTGCGCTGACCATGCCGCCTCTGCTCTTAGGCTCTAGCTCGGCGCGCCGTCGCGCCTTGATCGCTGCGGTCGGGCTATCTTGTGAGGTAGCTCGACCTGATGTTGATGAGAGTCCGTTACCTGCCGAGCCGCCTGACGCTTACGTGCTGCGCTTGTGCCGCGCCAAGGCGATGGCGCTGCCGCCTGAGCGCCTGATTCCTGAGACCTACGCCCTGACCGCCGATACAACCGTCGCGCTGGACGGCGCGATCATCGGCAAGCCTGAGACGCCTGATGAAGCGCGCGCGATGTTGCGTGCGCTGCGCGGCAGGTCGCATCAGGTGTACACAGGCGTCGCCCTGCGCGATTTTGCCACTGGCGAAGTGCAGACTGCGCTGGTCGTCACCACTGTCCACATGCGCGATTACACTGATGAAGAGATCGAGGCGTACATTGCGCGCGGCGAGCCGTTCGATAAAGCAGGCGGCTACGGCGTGCAAGATATGCGCTTCAGACCTGTGCAGCAGATTGAAGGCTGCCTGACCAATGTGATCGGTCTGCCGCTGTGCGCTGTGAGCGCCATGCTGCGCGCCAAGGGCGTCGCCGTGCCACAGGCGCCTGCTTGTTCTCCACAAAACCTGCCCTGCACAATTGACGCGCACATCGCTGACGCCTCAGGCTGAGCTGACTCGATCTGTGCGCACAGCTGCGCTATACTCTCGGCGCGTCAAGGTCTCACACACGATAGAAAGTGAAGGCTATGCAGACTTTCGCTCAAGCGCAGCTGCTCAGAGTCCTGCCGCTTGCGCTACGGCTCAGCAGCGCGGTCATCCTGCTCGCTCTCTCTGCCAAAATCACGATCACGTTGCCGTTCACGCCTGTGCCGATCACGTTTCAGGTCTTGGCAGTCTTGCTGATCGGCTTGACGCTGGGCAGCCGTGAGGCAGCGGCGAGCGTATTCGCTTATCTCGCCGCGATCGCCTCAGGCTTGCCGCTTGACGCGCGCGGATTGGGCGCAGCGGCGTTCGCAGGACCGACGGCGGGCTACTTGATCGCCTTTTTGCCAGCTGCCATGCTGGCAGGGCTTGGTCGCGGACGCGGCACATGGCAAGCCTTTGGCATCGCCTGCCTTGCTGTGATGGTCGTTTACGCGGGCGGCGCGCTGGTCATGCGCGGCTTTGTAGGCAGCTGGCAACGCGCTATCGCGCTAGGCGTGGCGCCTTTCATCTTGGCGGATTTCGGCAAAGCGCTCTTAGCAGTGGCGCTCATCCGTCTGGGACGCGCCCGCCATCTGCAAGGGCTGCTATAAAAACATACGTTTAGCGTTCAAAAAAGGAGTTTTGCGGTATGGCTAGACCTGTCACTTTGTTCACAGGGCAATGGGCAGATTTGCCGCTGAGCGTCTTGGCTGAGAGAGCGGCGGCTTGGGGCTATGATGGACTCGAACTCGCCTGCTGGGGCGATCATTTCGAGGTCTCGCGCGCGCTGAGCGAAGATGGGTACGTCCAATCGCGCTTGGATATCCTCGCCAAGCACGGCTTGCGCTGTTTCGCGATCAGCAATCACTTGGTCGGGCAGTGCGTGTGCGATCCAATTGACGAGCGCCACAAGAGCATTTTGCCGCCGCACGTCTGGGGCGATGGCGAGCCTGAAGGCGTCCGTCAGCGCGCCGCGCAAGAGATGATGAACACGGCGCGCGCCGCTGCTAAGCTCGGCGTCAAGGTTGTGAACGGCTTCACGGGCAGCAGCGTGTGGCACTTGCTCTATCGCTTTCCGCCGACCAGTGACGCGATGATCGAAGCGGGCTACGCCGATTTCGCCGCGCGCTGGAATCCAATTCTCGATGTTTTTGACGAGGTAGGCGTTCGCTTCGCGCTTGAGGTGCATCCGACTGAGATCGCTTACGATATCGTCACGACGCACAAAGCGCTGGAAGCGATCAATCGCCGTCCTGCCTTCGGCATCAATTTCGATCCGAGCCATCTCAACCATCAATTTGTAGATTCAGTCGCCTTCATCGAGGAATTCGCCGATCGCATCTATCACGTCCACATCAAGGATTCGCTCAAGCGTCTCGATGGACGGCGCAGCATTCTCGGCTCGCATTTAGGCTTCGGAGATCGGCGGCGCGGCTGGGATTTCGTCTCGCCAGGGCGTGGCGAGATCAACTTTGAGCAGATCGTGCGCAGCCTGAACGCGATAGGCTATACAGGTCCGCTCTCGGTTGAGTGGGA
>Ga0308403_1000334_pt1 | contig 19497 bp, 16 predicted proteins | sample HotsprSampleOSM3_FD_203470 | JGI IMG/M metagenome (GOLD analysis project Ga0308403, IMG submission 203470) | Hot spring phototrophic mat microbial communities from Octopus Spring, Yellowstone National Park, Wyoming, United States - 20060914_OS-M3 ... | reverse complement strand
TAATTTTCTTTTTTTCATTTTCCTATGTTATCCTATTTAAACCTCACTTTATCCACTACCCAAACAATCCATTAATGGACACAATTCTTATTATACTCCAACGCCAGAAATTGAAAAAGATTGGGAGGAATTAGAAAAGAAGTCCTGCTGGTATATTGGAGAGCAGAAAGAAATCTCTATATGCAAAGAAGGGGGTGAGTGCAGAACCCTTCAGTATGGTGAATACAAATACGATAAAGAAAAATGTGAGCTTGAGGTTACTTTAGCACCAGGGGAATCAATAAAAGTAGCTGAAATATGCTGTACATATACAGGTCCTGAGGAAAGGTTTGTTCATAGGTTTGATGCTCTGGAACTTACTATCAAGGCACCAGGAGGTTCCATCAGATACGAGGGTTTTGAACTCCTGAAGGCATTCAAAAAGAAGGATAACACTAAATATGTTTTGGAGTATAGATAAATTTTAAAATAACTTGAGGCTGGTCAAAAATGAGGGAGAAGTTTAAAAGAAAATGATTTTAGATTTTATTCTCTTCCATTCCTACAAAAACTTGACAAGGTGGTTTTTTTAAGTTTAAATAGAATCATGAGCGTGGATGACACTTTCATAAGAGGAAGGTCGTAGATGTATTTAACTTGGAAATCCTTTGAGAAGAGTTTTTTCGGCGGTAAAACTCATTCTCTTTCAAGCTTGCAAAGTCGAGATGTATATGATAGGAAATTTTAATGATAGGAAATTTTACAATGAATTGAGGTAGAAGAGAAATGTTCATTATGGGCATAGGCTTTATGAGTAAGCCTTTGCAATATATTGAACAGTCTCGAAAGGATAGAAGGAGGTAAAGCTATGAATTTAAAAAAACTTGTATCAATATCCTTCTTTATGCAAGGTTTTTATATAAAAAAATTAGTTTCAGTAATATGTGTAGTAGTAGTATTAGTTTTTTTCAGCAATAAAACATGGGCAGTTGAAGAAAATGATTTAGGCACTGTATCACGAGGGATAAACAAGTTTAGTTTTGATTTGTATAAAAAACTAAAAGATGAAAATAAAGAAAAGAATCTGTTTTATTCACCTGCCAGTATATCAATAGCCCTTGCAATGACCTATGCTGGAGCAAGAGGGAATACAGAAAAACAGATGGCTGATGTATTAAACTTTACCCTTCCACAAGATCGTCTTCACTTAGCTTACTCTAAGCTAATTGAAAATTTAAAATCTGCTAAGGATTATGAACTCAGTATTGCTAATGCTTTATGGTTGCAAAAGGATTATAAATTACTTCAGGAATTTCTTAATATAATGGGAAAGTACTACAAAGGTGGATTTAACGAAGTAGATTATATAGGAGACCCTCAAGGTGCACGAATCAAAATTAATGATTGGGTTTCAAAAGAAACAAAAGAAAAGATTAAAGATATATTACAACCAGGAGATATAACAAAACTTACAAGATTGGTGATTACAAATGCTATTTATTTTAAAGGAAAGTGGCTAACAGAATTTGATAAGGAGTTTACTAGGGATGAAGATTTTTATTTAATAAATGGCCAAAAAACTAAGGTTAAAATGATGTATCAGGAAAATAGGTTTAATTATTACGAAAACGACGATCTTCAATTATTAGAGATGCCTTATAAAGGTGACAAAGTTTCGATGGTTATAATCTTACCAAAAACGGGAAAATTTGTGACGGTTGAAAATATGATGGATGAAAAGAAATTGCAAGAGTGGTTGAAAAATGCTATGAAAACGAAAGTTAAAGTATATATTCCAAGATTTAAATTTACACAAATGTTTGGCTTAAGTAAAGTTTTGTCTGATATGGGTATGGAAGATGCTTTTGACGAAAATAAAGCTGACTTTTCAGGAATTAATGGTCGAAAAAATGATCTTTATATAAGTAAAGTTATTTACAAAGCATTTGTAGAGGTGAATGAAGAGGGAACAGAAGCTGCAGCAGCTACTGCTGTAATATTAGACACAAAAGCATTAATTGAAGAACTCGTATTTAAAGCAGACCATCCTTTTATCTTTTTTATTCGTGATAAAGAGACGGGCTCTATTTTGTTTATGGGAAGAGTTATGGACCCCAATAAGGAGTAGAATAATCTTTAAAAATTTATTGGTTTAAAAAATGGAGTTTGAAAATGATTAAAAAACTTTTTACATTCCAAATTATATTTGTTGCTCTCTTGATTTTTTCCTCAAAAGTTTTGGCACAAAATGTTTGTAATAATGACGTAAGCATAACTGAACTGAAGGAAAGACTTATTAATTTACAAAAAATCCGTGACGATGCAGAAAGAGGAATAATAGAAAATGACAGGAGTTTTATGAAGGCGCAGGAAATCATACTGCTTGCAAGGGCTAAAGGAGATGTAAAAGCTGGTCAAATAGCTGAAGAAGCAGCAAGAAAGGCAGAACAGACAAAGAATATACATCTAAAAAATAAACGAAAAGCAGAAGAAGAAATTGAGGTTATTAAACATTATATTGATATTGCTCAGCAAAATAATTTTCAATGCATGTCAGATGTATGTAATAAGTTTAGAGAGCAGATTGCACGTGATAAGGAAGCTTTGAAAAGGCTTTTAAATGAGGCGGAAACATTAAGTGAAAGACAAAACGAACGTTTAGAAGAAATTAAAGAGGAAATGAAAGACTTTGCTTTAGATATTATTCCGATAGTTGGAGAAATTTCAGTAAATCTTCATCAGGTTTATGGAAAAATTTTGAAATCAGAACGTTTGAAAGAGAAAGATCTTGCAAAATACAAGGAGATTTTAAATAGTCTTGATAAATTAAGTAATTATTATAAGGAGGCACAAAAGTATGCCTATTTATTAGACGAGGGATCCAGGCTTTATAAAGTAAGAATGCTCTCTGAGGATTTTATAAAAATTAAAGAAAATTGTAAATCTGCAGAAGAAGAATTAGAAAAATTGAAGCAGTTATTAAGAGAAACAGTAGAGTTTTTAATAGATTATGAAATTGATAGAGCGATTGATAATTTGGATAAATTTGATAAAAAATTAGGTTATAGATTAGCAAAAGCTGGTCCTATAATAAGTACTCTTAAGTCAGCAAGTGATGTGGCATATCACATCATTAAGATAGATTTTTTAGATGAAGAGGTTAACAGAAACTATAAACTTACGGATGATTTACTTAAATCATATGAAAGATTAAAAGACCAGTTAGATAAAGACATGAAAAAACTCAAGGAGTGTGAAAATTATTCTAAAAAACTCTTAAAAAAGGAGGAGGGTAATGAATAAAAAAAGGCATATGATTAAAAAACTAATATGTTTAATTTTTTGTCTGTTTTGGCTGGGGGGCGTTTTTCCCGATTCTGCGTTTTCACAAGTAATAGATTGTGAGGCGACCCTTGAAGCATGGAAAGCGGACAAGAGTTTGAGAAACTACATGGCTACGCATAAATGTTACTGTCCAAGTCCAAATTCACTCCCTGTATGCACTTCTATTAGTAGTCCAAGTTCTGGTCTTAGCCCCTCCCAGCAGATGCAAATTCAGATGTTCCAAGGGATTATGGCACCACTTTTTGGAGCCTTAGGACAAATGATATACGATAGCATGATGCCAAAACCTGATACTTCTTATCAACAGCGTCAGCAAGAAGAAGCACTAAGAAAACAGCAAGAAGAAGCCAAAAAGAAAGCCTATGAAGCATGGCAAAGACATATGAAAGAAGCAGAAGAGCAGGCAAGAAAAGAGGAAGAGGCAAGAAGAAGTGCAGGACAAGATATCCTTTCTCAAGTCAGAATCGGAAGTGGACCGTTTGGAAGTTATACTATAATTGGTCCAAGAGTATCAGAAAGAGAAACTTTATCACGAATTGATTGGGATAATCCGAGACCACAGTCAACTTCAGCTATAAAAACAACAGAAACAGCAAAGGAACAATTATTAAGAACTGCTTATTTTTCCAAGATGGCAGAGACATCTTTACAATCAGGAGACCTTGAGGCAGCTCGCTTTTATGCAGGACTTGCATTTGAAGGGGATGCTGGTTCTCCAAGGCGCATCAGTTATAATCCTCCTAAAGAGTTGCTTGATGCAATGGATAGTAAAAAAGCAACGGAGCTAAATAATAAACTTACAAAAATGGCTAAATTTTACAAATTGGCTATGCCAAATTTTGAAACACTCCAGACAATTTACACAGAGCTTGAAGACATAAAAGCAAAAAAAGAAGAATCAAAAAAGAAAATAGAAGAATTAGAAAAACAGATTAAAGAATTGAAAGCAAAAAAACAGGCTTCAGAAACAGATAATCTTCTTGCCCAGGCTCTTGATTTAAAACAGAAAGCAGAACAGGAATATCAGGATGTATTGAAGAATGAAGAAAAGCTTTTGAAGGAAAAACAGGAAATTGAGAATAAGTTAAACGAGTTAAAAGGACAGTTATTAGTGGAGGAGAAAAGATGAAAAGGTATATTGTAGCCCAGATGAGGGATTTACTAACCGAACCGTCATTTCCGCCACTTCTTCCTGTAGAACGGCATGTTGAGCTTGGCTGTTTACCTCCTCCTGATTCTGCTGTATTTGAAAGCACCGCTAACATATTAGCCACATTAAAGGGTCTCAAGATAGAAGGACAGGCTGTAGAGCCTACAGTATCAGCAGATTTCGCTTCACATGTCGTTAAACTATTTGAAGAAACAGAACGGACAGTATTTCTACAATACGCACTTTTTCGTCTATGTGAAATGAGCGTTAACTCTCCTGCAGAATTCAGAAATGTGTATCCTGTAATCATTCACGATATTGTCAGGAGAACTGCTGAGATGAACCAGCTTGTTAATATTGAAAGAGAAAAAAGCAGGCAGGAAGAGCTAAAACTGGAAATCTTAAAATTAGAAGCTCCTGATAGAGATGGATTGTATAGAATGTGCATAAAGGCAAAACTTGGTGCAGGTATATTAGATGTTGAGAAGATTATTGAAGAATGTAAAAAATTGAAAGCAGAATAACAAAGGAGGTTATAAATTATGCAGCTAAAAAAGTGCATTTACTTATTGATATGGTTAATTTCTTTGATTTTAACCTCTTGCACAATCCCAATAACTTATACTATTGAACCACGAAGTCCAATTGAGCCTCCCAAAGATATTCAATATATGAAAATTCCTTATTCTGTGATGATTAATTTTAACGAAAATGAGATTACAACTTATGGTGACTATGTATACGGTGTTCATGATGCTATTTATAAATTTCATACTGGTAAATATTTAAAGGATGCTATTAATTACTATGTATATCCTCATTTCGATCCAAATTCCAGTAAACATCTCATTCTGGAAATTGAGACTTCCAATATAAAAGGGTATAGAGGGAAAAAAGAAGGAGAGGGAGCTTTTTCCATTGACAGTAGCATTGTAGATGTAACTTTAAGAACACGCATATATTACGATTACATAATCCTTTATGATATTCACACAGAAGGGTCTTCTGCTGTTAAAGTGCAATTGGTTGACTATTCTATGTGGGATGCAGCACAAAATGCCATAATTGAGGCAGTTAAAAAAATTCCTAATGAGGTGGCACAAGTTTTCTTAAATCCAGAGAAAGCCATACTTAAGACTAACAGATGGATAGAAGTGGGAGTTAAACATATAGAGGACCCCGGGTTAAGATCGGGTCTTATTATAGAGTATATCAAATTTGCCAATCTCTTGAGATTGGTAAAAAAATATGATGAAGCAATTGCTGCAGCGAAAAGTGCGATAGCCTTAAATCCAAATGTGTCAGCAGCTTATACGGTTTTGGGGCTTATATATCAAAAGCAAAAAAAATATAAAGAATCGGAAGAGAATTTTAAAAAAGCAATAGCATTAGATCCAAAATTCCAACCTTATTATCTAAATCTTGCAAACCTCTATTATGAAAAAGAATCTTATAATGAAGCTGTAAATACCCTTACAAAAGCCATAGAAATTAACCCTTCAGACATAGAAGCTATTTATTTACTAATAAACACCTATATGGCTATGGGACAATTTGATAAAGCAATTCAAAATGCAGATAAGGCAATCAAATATAATACGATAACTGGAGTCGGTATAAGGATTAAAAAAGCAGAAGTAGACTACCCTGTTGTTAAGATGGTATTAGAAGAGGGTCCAGCAAAGATGGCTGGTATAGAGATCGGAGATAAAATCATCAAAGTTAATAATCAATCAACAGAGAAATTAAAACTTGAAGATGTAATTAATCTATTGCGTGGGGAAGAAGGAACTCAGGTTGCCTTGATGATAAAAAGAGGTGATAAAGAATTTGAAAAAAAGATTACAAGAAAAACAATGATTGATAAAAAGGCATCTCTATTTTTTGCCCAGAGAAGTCTTTGCTATAGAGAGAAGGGTAATCTTGATCAAGCTATGAAAGACGCAGAAAAGGCATACTCGCTTAATCCAAATTTAGATGATACAAAAGAGGCTCTTAGTGCTGTTTATATTGATAAAGGAAAGTATGATGAAGCTATAAATATCCTTTCCTCTGCAAATAAAGATAATAATTTTTCAAAGTTATTGCTTGCAACAGCCTATGCCAAGGCTGGTAAGTTTAATGAAGCAGTAAGTGTTTATAAGAATATCCCTGAGGATTATTTGATAACCAAATCAGTTTTAAGAACTAATGCGATTAACAATCTTTATACTGAATTAAAGCTTTACAAAGATAGTATGATGCAAAGCGTTAAGACTCTTGAAGCAAAAGGTCAATATAAAGAGGCAATTAAAGTGTATGCAAACCTTTTAAAGATTGCTGATGAGAAAGAAGCAAAAGGAATAAGAGCCCATATTGCAGAGCTTATGATTAAATATCCACATCTTTTTGCTTTACCAGAAGAAGCAAGAAAATTTGTAATAAAAGCAGAAACATATACAGAAGAAGGAAAATTTGAGAAAGCGATTGAAGAATATCAAAAAGCTTTAGAATTATCACCTTTCTTTCCTAATCTTTACAAAGCATTAGCATTAAGTTATGGACAGATTAAAGATTATAGAAAAGCAATTTACAATATGAATATTTACCTTGAACTCTACCCTGATGCTCCTGATATTAGAACAGTAAAAGACCAGATTTATAAATGGGAATTTATGATGGAAAAAGGAGAATAATATGAAAAGAATGCTATTAATGTTAGTTTTATTCTTGATTCTACCTAATTTATCATTAGCCCAGAATGTTACTTCAGGAGATAAACTCTGGCTCAGTGCATATTTTGATCTTCAAAAGCAAAAAATGAAAGTAGAGGAGAGAATCAAGGAAATTGATTTAAAGATAGCTCAAAACGAACAGGAGATAAGGCAGATAAATGAATTACTTGCAAAGATACAAAGAACATTGATTATAGGCACAGAAAAACAAAAAGAAGATGCTCAGAAGGCAAAACCTGTAGCAGAAAAGGCTTTGATGCTGGCAAGACAGACCCAAAAGAAGCTAAAAGAGCAGAAAATGGAATATGAATGGCGTATGACAAGGTTAAATGAAGAGGAAAGATCACTTAAGGATTTGTATTCAAAAATGGCATCTAATAATAATGTTGCTGGTTTGGTAAAGGAGTGTTCAGGTACAGTAAGAATTGTGAATTTGCAAACGAAAAAACTGGAGGATGCCTGCTATTCTTATATGCCAATAAATGATGGAGACAAAATAACAACTTCTTCTGATGGACGAATAGAATTAAGAATTTTAGATGGGCGAGGAAACTTCATTATAGGTCCAAATTCTGAGGTTATAGTGAAAAAGAAGTCAGCAGATGAGGAGGGAGTTGAGTTTATCCAGGGCAAGGTCTATACAAAAGTAGATAAATCGGATGAATATTTACAAAAGGTTAAGGGCTATATAGAGAGCTACAAAGAAGATTTAAAGACAATAAAAGGATGGACGGAAGAAAAATTAAAAAAATTCGGCGTTGAAATGTGCCTTTTAGTTTGGGGTCCTAATCATTGTCGTTCTCGTCCTGAGTGGGTCATTGGTATCCGTGGCACAGAATTTACTATAGAAAGGGGAGGTGAAAATACTATAAAAATTTCTGTGATGGAAGGAATTGTAGAAGTTACTCATAATATTAACAATAGTAAAAGCGAGTCTTATGAAATACCTGAAGGATATGAAGCCATCATTAACGGAGAAACTTTAACTAAAAGAAAAATAGAAAAACTTGAAAAGTGGTGGGAAAGATGAATAAACAACGAAAAATTGTTATGAGTTCAATATTGTTCAAGAAAGGATAGAAGGAGGTAAAGCTATGAATTTAAAAAAACTTGTATCAATATCCTTCTTTATGCAAGGTTTTTATATAAAAAAATTAGTTTCAGTAATATGTGTAGTAGTAGTATTAGTTTTTTTCAGCAATAAAACATGGGCAGTTGAAGAAAATGATTTAGGCACTGTATCACGAGGGATAAACAAGTTTAGTTTTGATTTGTATAAAAAACTAAAAGATGAAAATAAAGAAAAGAATCTGTTTTATTCACCTGCCAGTATATCAATAGCCCTTGCAATGACCTATGCTGGAGCAAGAGGGAATACAGAAAAACAGATGGCTGATGTATTAAACTTTACCCTTCCACAAGATCGTCTTCACTTAGCTTACTCTAAGCTAATTGAAAATTTAAAATCTGCTAAGGATTATGAACTCAGTATTGCTAATGCTTTATGGTTGCAAAAGGATTATAAATTACTTCAGGAATTTCTTAATATAATGGGAAAGTACTACAAAGGTGGATTTAACGAAGTAGATTATATAGGAGACCCTCAAGGTGCACGAATCAAAATTAATGATTGGGTTTCAAAAGAAACAAAAGAAAAGATTAAAGATATATTACAACCAGGAGATATAACAAAACTTACAAGATTGGTGATTACAAATGCTATTTATTTTAAAGGAAAGTGGCTAACAGAATTTGATAAGGAGTTTACTAGGGATGAAGATTTTTATTTAATAAATGGCCAAAAAACTAAGGTTAAAATGATGTATCAGGAAAATAGGTTTAATTATTACGAAAACGACGATCTTCAATTATTAGAGATGCCTTATAAAGGTGACAAAGTTTCGATGGTTATAATCTTACCAAAAACGGGAAAATTTGTGACGGTTGAAAATATGATGGATGAAAAGAAATTGCAAGAGTGGTTGAAAAATGCTATGAAAACGAAAGTTAAAGTATATATTCCAAGATTTAAATTTACACAAATGTTTGGCTTAAGTAAAGTTTTGTCTGATATGGGTATGGAAGATGCTTTTAGCCCTGGTGCTGCTGACTTTTCAGGAATTAATGGTCAAAAAAATGATCTTTATATAAGTAAAGTTATTCACAAAGCATTTGTAGAGGTGAATGAAGAGGGAACAGAAGCTGCAGCAGCTACTGCTGTAATATTAGACATAAAAGCATTAATTGAAGAACTCGTATTTAAAGCAGACCATCCTTTTATCTTTTTTATTCGTGATAAAGAGGCGGGCTCTATTTTGTTTATGGGAAGAGTTATGGACCCCAATAAGGAGTAGAATAATCTTTAAAAATAAACGCAGGAGGTAAATAGTCATGAAAAAATTAGTAGTTATATTTACCTTTTTTCCATTATTGAGTGGTATTGCTTTGGCAGAAGACGAAAATAAACAGTCAGAATCTACTAAAAAATGTGAAAAAGTGTGTGTACAATGGGAGGAAAGGAGATTCTGTCAGCCAGATCCAGTTTTTCCTGGTAAACAAATATGTGGAGTATATAAGACTTGTGTAAAGTATGAAGAAAAATGCAGTGAGGATAGATAAGGTAGAAGAGAAAAGTATAGTAACGTATTAGAGGAAGAAAGATTGAAAAGGTTAATAACTTCCATGACATTTATCATTGCTCTTTTCCTTTTATCCTGTTCATGGACAACGAGTTTTTATGTTGTAAACAAGTCCGAGATGCCAATAACGATAGCAGTTAAATACAGAAAAATTGAAAAACCAAAACAGCCTACTCCAACGCCAGAAGTTGAAAAAAGATGGGAGGAATTAGAAAAGAAGTCATGCTGGTATATTGGATTTAAGAAAGAAATCTATATATGTAAAGAAGGTGGTGAGTGCAGAACCCTTCAACCTGATGAATACAAATACGATAAAGAAAAATGTGAGTTTGAAGTTACTTTAGCACCGGGAGAATTAATAAAAGTAGCTGAAATGTGCTGTAGCTATACAGGTCCAGAGAAAAGATTTGCTGATAAACTTAATGTTGAAGAACTTAATATTAATACGCCCGGTGGTTTACTCAAATACGAGGGCTTTGAACTACTGAAGATATTTAAAAAGAAGGATAAGACTGAATATGTTTTGGAGTATCGTTAAATTTTAAAATAACTTACTAAGGAGGTTATTATGTTTGGACTGCCTGAATTAGGAGTGATAATTTATCTTGCTTCTTTTGCATTCTATTTATTAGCAATTATAAATTCGGCAAAAATAAAGGGGAAGAAAATTTTTTATCTCCTTTTATCTATTTTATCTTTGCCAGCTTTAATACTTCTAATTAAATTAGTTAATAACTTATTAATACAAAAAAATATTATTTCATCTTTAGAAGGGAGCGTTATTCTGTTCTTATTAAGTGCTATTGCAGTGCTTCTGATAGAAATAGTTATATATGTTTACATTAGAAGAATAAAACTTAAAACCACTTATAAGGAGGGTTAATTATGAAAGCTTTTAAATATATAATTATGTGGATTTTTTTACTTATGATACAACCAGCTATAGCCTTAGAAGATTCTAATAATCTAAATGAAGAGATCGTTAAGAACTTTACATATCATTTAAAGTATTCAAAACAAACAGTCACTTTGAAGAATGGAGAATATAAAACTCCATTAAGACCTGGTAATGAAGTAAAAAATTACCTCAGTGTAAAAATAGAAAAATACGGTATATTTAAACCTACATTATTACCACCATTTGCTATAATTATACTTTCCGAAAACTTTAGTGGAAGTGGTAATTTTTTAGAGATAACAGCCCTTGTGAATGAAAATGGCAAAATCATACAAACTAATTCAATTGAGATTGGAGATAGAGTCATAATAAAAGATTTAATATTTCAGCCAGGATTCGTTTCTTTTCGTGATAGGGAGAGAGACGCTATATATTTATCACTTCTTACCCACAAAGAAAACGACCCCTCTTGTTGCCCAACTAAACAAGAAATACTTTGCTTTACCTTAGTAAGAGATGAAAATAAAGAAATGAAATTATTAACCTGTGAAGAGGCAAATGAAAAATATCCTTTACCCATTGTAAAAAAGCCAGCCCTTTATTTTTATCCAAATAAAACTAAAAAAGTAGAAATAATTTTAAAACCAAAAGGGCAGATTATAAAGACCATTCCAGAATACAAAGACAAATGGTTAGTTATAGCTAATCCAAATGGGTTGATAGATAATAAATATCCGTATCTTTTCTACGAAGTAGCATTAGAAAATTCAGTTAATCTACCAAAAGATGGTTGGATAGTTAAAACCACAGACTTAGAAAATTGGTTCGATTCAAATCTTCCTAAGTTAGGACTTAATAAAAAAGAAATAAAAGACTTTAAAGAGTATTGGCTTGGTGAACTAAAAGGATATCCATATTACAAAATTGGATTATTAAGTAAAAAGTTTTTAAATGAAAACATACCTATAGAAATAAACCCAAACCCAGATACTTTTATCAGGGTTATCTTTTATTTTGAAGGAACTTACAACAATAGAGAAAAATTAATAGAGCCAGTCATTAAAACACCTATGAGAAAAGGATTTACCGTAGTAGAATGGGGTGGTATTTTAGAGATTTCAGGTAAATCTGATGTGAAATTAATAAAATACTCATTTTTCCCTCAGGAAGAGGGTATATTACTCTTACGCTCCTTAAGCATTGAAAACCACAAAATCAAAATAAAAGTAAATACTAATGGTTGCACTGATAAAAATTCAATTAAAGCTGTTGTTAAAAAATCATCAAGGATAGACCCAAAAGTTCCAGATTATGAAATAACTTTTATAAGAGAAAAACCAGACAATTGTAAAGCTTTTCTACCAGATGGAGTAATTATTGAGTATGATTTAAAAAGAGATTTTAATATTCAGATGCCTTATACTTTAAAGGTCAACAATCCTATAATACCTTTTACTGAAGGTGATCCTTATTTTATTATAGAAAAAGTGGAAAAAACAGTTCAAAAAGTGCAAGAAGAGTCATTTAAAGGAGAGCAAGGAAAATTCATACTTGGTGCAATTCAAGAAATGATAACAGAGATAAGACGAGATATAAAAAATGCAACCATTTATGCTATACAGCAAGAAATAGAGAGATATAAAAAGAGAGGAGAAAAAGAAAAAGTAAAAAAATTAGAAAATGAACTAAAAGAGATTAAACAAATAAAAGATGAAGATTTCAAGATACCAGAAGACACTCAAGAGGATAAACCTAAGCCTGAAGATTTGTTTACCCTATCATTCGGTCCTATTTATCCCTGCAAAGCTAAACAAACTGAAATTATTGTAGATAAAATAATTTCTATAGGGGATATTTTAAATGTCAAAGGTATGACAAGGTCAGGTCCTTTTTATCATGTAGCAGGTATAAGAAAGGACATATTAAAAAAAGTGAAGGTAGGAAAAATAAATAGAGCAAGTTTATGTTTAGTTTACAAAAGGGAGTATTTTGGTTTTATACCTGATTATTATGTATATTTAGCCGATATAGAAGAATGAAAGCTTCTGGAGGTTAAATATGTTTAAAATATATAAAACTTTAATAGGATTTTTCTTAATATTTTTCTATTTCTCATCTGTAAATGCATTAGAAAAACCAGAAGTTTTTCTGTCAGAAGAAAACAGTAAAATGCTTTTAGATGAATTTTCTTTTGTTTCAGGAAATTTTACAGATTACTTAATAGTTTATTCACCCGAAAATAACGGAATTTACTTTATATGGGATATTACGAGTATATATGTAGAGTCAATTCCTTCAGAGACATTAAAAAAAGATAATAAGATTTTAGAAAAATTTTTATTTTATCTCAAAGGATTGAACTATACAAAAAAGAAATTTGATAATAATTTAAATGTAGATATAAGTAATGAACCTCAACATTCTAAGGACGGCAAATTAACTGCAAAAATCATTCCATATCAAGGGAAGAAAATTATAAGCTTAGTAAGAATATCGGATAATAAAGAACTTGCAAAACTTTTTATTTTTAAAAACAGAGAGTGGATAATTCTTACACCATCAGGCTATTATGATGCAAGCGATTTTGCAGGAAAATATCTGAATGTTAGAATTGGCGATAAAGTATATAAAATGGAAGATTTTGAAAAAGTATTCTACCGTCCAGAAATTGTTAAAGCAGCTCTTGAAGGAAAATCTATATCAGAATTAAAGTTCCCAGATATAAAATTACCAGATATTAAAAATGAAACAAAATATAACATAATTGTAACAGAAGTTTTATCTGATTTTCCCTTTGAAAAAGCAGGAGGTAAAATTTGGGATATTATTTATTCTCTAAATGGTAAAATTTTTTATGAATCGAATAATAAAGATTTAGCAAAAGAATTCACTGAATATATAAAAAGCTTACCTGGAGGTTCCTATGAAATGACTCTTATTAGAGAGGGAAGAAAAATTACTACGACTATAAATCTTTCTGAGATATCATCTACTCCAAGGATGGGAATTATTTCTTCAGCTATTGAAAATAATCCTCAGTTTTATTTTAATAAAGCTTTAGACGCTTTAAAAATTGTGTCATCAAGAGAAGGCTTGAAAAACGTTGCACATTTATTTGAAATAGCAAAAGCATTATCTCCAGAATGGGCTGATGTTTATTATAACTTGGGATTAGTTTATGAGGAATTAACATATTATGATAAAGCTGCAGAGAATTTTTCTAAATATGTAAATTTTGTAAAAGATAAGTATTCTGTAGAAGCTAAAAATGTGACTTTTAGAATTGAGGAGAATAGAAAGAAATATAAGAAATTGGAGTATATAAAGAAAAGAATGGTAGAAGGTGAGTTAGTAGTTGAAAGCGGTGAACCTCCTTATCTTGTCCCACCAATATTTAAGTTAGATAAATTAAATAAAGTAGTAATGTTAAATCCTTACACTGACTATATGAAAAGGCTCAGAAAGTCAGGTTGGAAAGGAGAAGAGTTTCGTTGGGAGTTGCACGATGTGAACTCAAGTAAATTGCCTTTTTTCCCTGTAAAATTTGACGGTAAATATTTTGAAGTAAGATATTTTACTATTTGGCAGGCAGGTAATAAGTTTAATGTTCTATTAAATTTAACAAAAGGAGAATTAGACTTGAATTCTTTAAGAATTAAAACAATAAATCTATTACACCCCATATATGGACTATACAATAGCATTGAGGAAGCGATTAAGGAAGCAAGCGATAAAATATCTTCTTTTAATTTTGATGAAATTAACGATACAAGTACGAAGAAAGTTCATATAGGAATTAACGAGGTTTATAAAATATGGATTTCACCAGTGGTTTTTTATAGGATTAAATAGGAGGACAACTATGTTAAAAAATAAATATTTACATACTTTTTTGATGTCCTTAGGGTTCTTATATTCCTTATCTATTCCATCCTATGCTTATTGGGAAATAGACCAGTCTGAATTTAATAGCTTTTTATGTAGATATGAGCCAAGAGCTTGCAATGCTCCATCAAGAGTGGGCAGATTCGCAACTTTTCAAGAATGCGAAAATACTCGAAGGAGCACATTGCCAAATGATGTACACTGGCAGAATAAAACAAGATGTGTAGGTTATGATGAACAATCAAGCTCTTATACTCCATCTCAACAGCCTAATTTCCAACAACAGCAAGAAGAAGAATTAAGACAGCAACTAATATTACAACAACAAAAAGCTCAACAAGAAAAAGAAAGATACATAAAAGAATTAGAACAAAAACGAGCAGAAGAAGTTCAAAGATATAAATTACTATCAAATAATATGAAAATATCATCTCCACCTATACCACAATCTAAAAAAGAAGAATATAGAAAAATTTTAAAACAAGCAAACTGCATAGCTTACAACTCAATTCAAGCTGCAGAATTAGCATTAAAAGGAAATTTTGAAATATCTAAAAATATACTAACTAATTTAGAGATAATGACAGATAAAGCTAAAGCAGGATTTGACGATAAGACTTCAATTGATTGTCCTGGAAATATAGAATTTAATATTCCAGAGCCAAAAATGTCTATTGACCAAGATTCTGTTTATAAAAGTTATCAAGAAATAACTCAATCAGTATCAAATTTAATTCTTGAAATACAAGCAAATAATGAAGAATCAAAAATAATCCAAGACAAGAAGCAAAGATTTCAAAAGGAAATGGACCGCCTGAAAAATGAATTAAAAGATTTGCAAAAGAAAATTAAAACGACTAAGAATCCAGAGAAAAAAGGAGATTACGAACTTCTTGAAGCGGAAGCTAAAACTTTACTCCAACAAGCAGAACGAAATTATCAAATTGCCTTGAAAAACGAAGAGAGATTATCAAAAGAAAAGCTGGAAATTGAAAATAAATTAAATGATTTAGAAAAGGGATTAATAGGAAAGAAAGAAGAAATAAACAAATAATTTTACTATTAGATTGAAAAATTGGAGTTTAAAAAATGATTAGAAAACTTTTTACATTCCAAATTATATTTGTTGCTCTCTTGATATTTTCCTCAAAAGTTTTGGCACAAAGTGTTTGTGACGTAAGCATAACTGAACTGAAGGAAAAGCTTATTAATTTACAAAAAATCCGTGACGATGCAGAAAGAGGAATAATAGAAAACGATAAGCTTCTTATGAGGGCACAGGAAATTATACTGCTTGCAAGGGCAAAAGGAGATGTAAAAGCTGGTCAAATAGCTGAAGAAGCAGCAAGAAAGGCAGAAGAAACAAAGAATAAACATTTGAAAACCAAACAAAAAGCAGAAGAAGAAATTGTAAAGATAAAGGAATATATCCAATTAGCTGAAAAGAACAACTACACCAGTTTGAAAGATCTATGTGATTATTACAGAAAACAGGTTGAAATCCATAAAGGGGAATTTAAACTCCTTGTACAACAAGGGGAAGAGTTATATAAAAGACACGAGGAGATAATAAAAGAAGGTGAGAAGGCAAAACAAGAAGTGCGCGAATTCTTATTTGAATATGGAAGGGAAAATATTCTTACTCTAATACAAAGTATTAATATTGGGGTGGGAAAGCTAGGCAAAAGACTCCAAGAAATTGCTTTAACAACCAAAAATGAAGAGTTATACTTTAAAGGAGCTAATTTAAGAGGAATATCTGGGTTAAACGGATCAATTCTTGAACAAATTGCAGACAAATATGAAAAGTTAATACTTTTAGAAAAAACTGGAGACTGGTCAGCTGATACTATAAAAAAATGTTCAGAATACATACAGGTTTGGCAAGGCAAGCACGAAAATATTAACAAGTCTTTGGAGGAAATAGAAAATGAATTGAAAGAAATAGCGAAGCAAGAAGAAACACGAGAACTGCTTAGAGACTTAGTAATTGCAGAAATAGTGGAAAAAATTGAAAAATATCGTAGAAGTTATACAAAAATATTAAGTAAATCTGTTCCTATTATACAACAATTATCTTCGTTAATAGATACTTCTTACTATTTGGTAAAAGCATTTCTTTTAGAAAAAGAAGGATCAAAATATATTTTATTGACTGATAAGATGAAAGATAGATATGAAGAGATTAAGAGGAAATTTGATAGTGATTGGAAGAGGCTTAAAGAATGTGAGGAGTTATGTAAAAAAGTAAGGAGGAGTGATGTATGAATAAAATGACAATTTTTATTTGTATACTTTTTTTATTCTCAGTTTTACCATCCTATGCGTATTGGTAAATAGACCAGTCTGAATTTAATAATTGGTTGTGCCAAAGCAGTCATAAACATTACTCCCAATTTTGTAATGCACCTGCACGCTGAAGAGGTTAACAGAGACTATAAACTTACGGATGATTTATTTCGATCATATAAAGGATCAAAAAGACCAGTTAGATAAAGACATGAAAAAACTCATAGAGTATGAAAATTATTCTAAAAAACTCTCAGAAAAGGAGGAGAGTAATGAATAAAAAAATAACATATTCTGGATTACTACTTCTCTTTATAGCAATTTTAGTTTCACCATCTTTTTCACAAAGTATTGGCAGATCTTGTGATGGTTCACAGCTTAAAACTGACAGTGGTTGGGTTTATATACCCAAAGGACAGACAAGGGAAGTCATGATAGGCGGAGTAAGATATAGATGTGTTGGCTGTGGTAAATGTACTCCTATATCTCAACAAAACCCACCTGGCGGATACACTGGTAGTTATAGAAGCTCAGGAGATTGGAAAACTGACCTCATGCTGGGTTTGATGCAGAGTTTTATGCAAGGCTTCATGAAAGGATTACAACAGGGAGGAGCAAATCCTTTTGAACAAAACTCTGCAGGAACTCAATACGATAGAGAAGCTGAATTTAGACGCCTTAGAGAAGAGTGGCAAAATGGAATAAAAAAGCAAACTGAACAGATGCAAAAACAGTATGCCTTAATGAGGCAAAATGAATTTAAAGAGAAAAAACAAAGGTTACTAAGCAAACTAAAAGGTCCTAATTCATCATCTGAAAATCTTTCTTCTCTAAAAAGCCTTAAATGCAGTGCTTACTGGAGTATTGAGGCAGCAAAGTGGGCATCCTTAGGTGATGAGGAATCTCTAAAAAAGGCAAAAGAATATAGTCTGAATTCTGAAAAGGCAATGCAGGGGGATCTTTCAAACTGTCCTGATTTTCAACTGGAAGTGAATATTCCTGTTTCTGATGACACAAACATCTACAAAGAAGAGTTTCAACAGGAATTTCTTAAAGTTCTCACTCAGGAAGTAAATGATAGAGTGAATTCCTTGAATGATATCAAAAAGAAAAAGGACGAGCTGTTATATGAAGTAGCAAAGGCAGAAGATGAAGTCAAAAAAATTGAAGAGATCAAGAGTTCAGCTAAGAGTGAAGTGGAGAAGGAACAATACGATAAACTTCTTATAGAAGCACTTAAGGCACTTGAAATGGCTAAAAAAGAAGAGAAAAAAGTTGATGAAGAAATTTTAAGGCTTAATCAAGAGATAAAAGCAATTAACGAAATAACTCAAACCCTTTTTACTCCAAAAAAGGAGAACAAATAATGAAGAGATACGGTTTTTTTGTGTTAATAGTATTTGCATCTTATATTGGATTGTCATTTTTATATGGAGTTTCTTCAGAGGAAATTTCTAATGAAGCAAAACAATACTTTATAAAAGGAAAAAAATTGATAGAAACAGCAGCCTCTCCGTCGGATTTTGTTCAGGCAGAAAAGGAGTTTGAAAAGGCTATTGAATTAGCTCCAAATTGGGCTGAGGCTTATTATAATCTCGCATTGATATCAGTAGAAATAGGAAAGCCTGTAAAGGCAATAAAAGCCTACAAGAGATATTTAGAAATTACAAAAAATCCAGCTGATAAAAGTGAGGTGCTTTCAGAGATTTCGAGACTTAAAAAGATAAGAGAAACAAAGAAAAGGATAGGACTTTCTGGTGTAAGCATTGTTGCAATGCAGGATGGTGTATATCTGATGAATGTGGTCCCAGGTTCAAAGCTCGCGAAAGCAGGCTTTATGAGCGGTGATAAGATAATTGAAGTTAACAAAAGAAGCACTGTTGGAATTACACTCGAAGATTTTTACAGATTAATAGATGCATCTTCCAAAGATTCAAAACATCTATCTAAAAGGAAAATGATTGAGAATCAAGTAGTAGCAACAACACAAAATCTAAATACTGTGAGAATTCAATATGCCAAAAGACAAGTTATTGAGAATCCAGTATTTATAACCATTATTAGAGGAGGTAACCAACAAGTTATTACAGCATCTCTCGATGTATTTAAAAGTTATGTGTATGAAATTGAAGAGGATGAATTTTACGACGAAGTTATTAAAAATACTATGCCCACATTGGTAGTCTTTTGGGCAGACTGGTGTTCTTTTTGTAAAAATTATATACCAGTAATTGAGGGAATAGCTGAAAAATATAAAGGCAAAGTGACGGTTGTTAGCATAACTTACGAAATTAACAAAAAGATTTCTGAAAAGTTCAAAATTATGGCATTCCCGACTACTATACTTTTTAAAGAAGGGAAGCAGGTAGAAGCTTTCATTGGATATAAGGATGAGGCTTATATAGTAAAGCTTTTAAATATTTAAAATATTAAAGAAGAATGTTTTCTAAGATATTATATAACCTCCTGAGTTTATCAACTTAATTTTGTAAGTTATTGAAAATATTGAATTTTATTTTTTGAAAATGTAAATTTTTGTACAACAGCAAAGGTAACTGTATGATTTTTTATCTTTTTATATTCTAAATTCTTCTTTGG
>Ga0308403_1000330_pt1 | contig 19637 bp, 10 predicted proteins | sample HotsprSampleOSM3_FD_203470 | JGI IMG/M metagenome (GOLD analysis project Ga0308403, IMG submission 203470) | Hot spring phototrophic mat microbial communities from Octopus Spring, Yellowstone National Park, Wyoming, United States - 20060914_OS-M3 ... | reverse complement strand
GCAGGCGGCGTCCTGCGCGCAAGACGCCGCCGAACGGCTCACTGCGCCAACATCTTGCGCAGCACAGACGGCAGAATGCCGCCGTTGCGGTAGTTATCGATCTCCACTTGCGAATCGAGGCGCGCGATGGCGCTGAAAGCGAAGCTCTCGCCGCTCGGGCGCTGCACGCGCACAGTGACCTCAGCGCGCGGCGTGATGCCGTCGTGAACGCCTTCGATGTGGTAGATTTCCTCGCCCGTCAAGCCATAGCTGGCGGCGCTCTCGCCTGCCTTGAATTGCAGCGGCAGCACGCCCATGCCGACCAAGTTGCCGCGATGGATGCGCTCGAAGCTCTCCGCCAGCACAGCGCGCACGCCTAAGAGCGCCGTACCTTTCGCCGCCCAGTCGCGGCTGCTGCCCGTGCCGTATTCCTTGCCGGCGATCACGATCAGCGGCGTGCCGTCCTGTTTGTAGCGCATGGCAGCATCGTAGACTGTCATTTGCTCGCCTGTAGGAAGATAGCGCGTATAGCCGCCTTCCACGCCGTTCAGCATCAAGTTCTTGATGCGGATGTTGGCGAAGGTGCCGCGCACCATCACGCGATCGTTGCCACGCCGCGTGCCGTACTGATTGAAGTCTTCCTTGCGCACGCCGCGCGCGATCAGATATTGCCCGGCAGGGCTATTGACGGCGATATCGCCTGCCGGCGAGATGTGATCGGTCGTGATCGAATCGCCCAGCAGCAGCAGCACGCGCGCATTCCGAATGTCGCTGAGCGGCGGCACGTCAATCGTAAAGTACTCAAAGTACGGCGGACGCTGAATATAGGTCGAGTCTTCTGACCATGCGTAGAGTAAGTCGCCTTTGGTCGGAATGGCGTTCCAATCTTCATTCGCCGTCTCAATGCCGTTGTACAGCCGCTGGTAGACCTCAGGCTTGGTGGCGACGCGCAGGTAAGCGTCCAGCTCAGCCTGTGTGTACCAGATATCGCGCAGGTAGACAGGCTTGCCTTCTTTATCGTAGCCGAGCGGCTCATGCTCAAGGTCAATATCCACTGTGCCTGCCAAAGCGTAGGCGACCACCAAGGGCGGCGAGGCGAGGTAATTCGCCTTGACCAGCGGATTGATGCGTCCTTCGAAGTTGCGGTTGCCGCTCAGGACTGCCGCTGCCACAAGGTTATGCTCAGCGACCGCTTGCGCCACTTTCTCAGGCAGCGGACCTGAGTTGCCAATGCAGGTTGTGCAGCCGTAGCCGACCACGTGGAAGCCGAGCTGCTCAAGGTAGTCCAGCAAGCCCGTCTCGCTCAGATATTCGGTCACCACGCGCGAGCCGGGCGCAAGGCTGGTCTTGACGAACGGCTTGACCTGCAAGCCGCGCTCGACCGCCTTTTTGGCGAGCAAGCCTGCGCCGAGCATGACCGACGGATTGCTTGTGTTGGTGCAGCTGGTGATCGAGGCGATCACGACCGCGCCGTGCGTCAGCTCAACGGTCTGACCGTTTTGCAAGGTGACGCGCTTGGCGCGCTCTTCATCGCTGAGCGCATAGCCGCGCGCGCTGAGCGGCGCGCTGAGCGCATCTTCGAAAGAGCGCTTCAGATCGCCGAGTCGGACGCGATCTTGCGGACGCTTCGGACCGGCGAGGCTCGGCTCAACGCTGCCCAAGTCCAGCTCGATCACGTCTGTGAAGAGCGGCGCAGGCGTCTCATCCGTGCGGAACAGCCCTTGCTCCTTGCAGTAGCGCTCCACCAGCTGCACCAGCGCTTCCGAGCGACCTGTGCGCCGCAGATAATCGAGCGTGACGTGGTCTACAGGGAAGAAGCTCATGGTCGCGCCATAATCGGGCGCCATGTTGGCGATAGTGGCGCGGTCAGGCAGGGACATTTGGCTCAAGCCTTCGCCGAAGAACTCGACGAACTTATCCACTACGCCTTTCTTACGCAAGATTTGCGTGATGACCAGCACCAGATCAGTGGCAGTTGTGCCTTCAGGCAGCCTGCCCGTCAATTTGAAGCCGATCACTTCCGGCAGCAGCATGTAATACGGCTGACCGAGCATGACCGCCTCTGCCTCAATGCCGCCCACGCCCCAGCCGACCACGCCCAAGCCGTTGATCATGGTGCTGTGCGAATCAGTGCCGACCAAGCTATCGGGAAAGGCGACCGTCTCGCCGTTCTCGATCTGCTGCTGCACGCCTTTCGCTAAGTACTCAAGGTTCACCTGATGGACAATGCCCGAGCGCGGCGGCACCACGCGGTAATTCTGGAAGGCGCTCTGCGCCCAGCGCAGGAACTCGTAGCGCTCGTAGTTGCGCTCGAACTCCAGCTTGCTATTCACCATCAGCGCGTCGCGGCTGCCGAAGGCGTCAATTTGAATCGAATGATCGATCACCAGATCGGTCGGCACGAGCGGATTGACCTTGCGCGGATCCTTGCCCAGCCGTTGCATGGCGTCGCGCATGGCAGCGAGGTCCACCATGCACGGCACGCCCGTGTAATCTTGCATCAGGACGCGCGCCGGCATGAACGGCACCTCGCGCGCGGCAGGCGCGGCGGCGTTGTAGGTTGCCCATGCCAGCACGTCGTCCTCAGTGACGTTGTAGCCGTCTAACGAACGCAGAGCGCTCTCCAGCAGCACTTTGATCGAGAACGGCAAGCGCGAGACAGGCGCAATGCCCAGTTCCTCAAGCCGATTCAGGCGGTAGAGATAAGCCGTGCCGCTGCCTGTCTCAAAGGCGGCACGTGCGCCGAACTTATCGTACTTCTGGCTCATATAAGCATCCTGTTCCTGTGCGCGTGGCGCACAGCTGACGATACACTACTCGAAAAAACGTGAGATACTCTCAATTGTACGCATAAGCGCGTCATTTTTCTAGGAGCGCTTCGCTCGGCTAGGCAGATCAGCGCGCTTGTGCATATGATCTTGAGCAGACATGAGCATCAGGAGAAAACTTCCGTGAGTGCATCTTCTAAAACTGACCGAGCGGCTGAGCGCGGCGAGCCAAGCGCAGGACGGCGCATTCTGTATTTCGTGATCTTCGGCGCGGTCGTGATCGGCATTGTGGTGGCGGCGGCTGCGCTGCTGCTCGGCGATCTGTTCGGACGCTGGAATAGCAGTCCGCTGCGCGAGCCGAAGGCATTGGCGTCAGGCGTCAGCATCGCGCCATTTCTCAGCCTGAACGACAATCGCATCTTTCCGTACGGCATCGCCTATGGCAATGGCGAGTTCTACGTCAGCCTGTTCGGCGGCAACGCCGTGCGCAAAGTGACCGCCGATGGCGCCATGCGCTTCGTAGCGCAGCTAGATGCGCCTGCCGCGCTCGCTTTCAGCGGCAACACGCTCTACGTGCTGGACTACAATCAGGTCGGCGCGTATGGCTCAGGCGCGCTGAAGGCGATCGCCGCCGATGGCACGCTGCGCAACGTCAGCGATTCGCCCGCCGCGCGCGGTCTGCCGCTCTTCGCGGGCTTGACGGCGGATAAGCAAGGCAACCTGTATCTCTCACATCCTGAGAACGGCACAGTGTGGCGCATCGCGCCCGATGGCGCGGCGACGCTCTTCTGGACTGCGCCGCAGGTCGCCAACGCGCGCCCAAGCCTGACAGGACTCGCCTACGACCGCTGGGACGACTCGATCATCGTGGCGGACTCAGGCACGGGCAGCCTTTACAAGCTGATCACAACTGCCTCAGGCGTTGAGAGTCAGCTGCTCTACCGTCAGCAAGGCTTCGATCCGCGCGCTTTGGCAGTTGACCTGGCGAGCCGCGTCCTGATCGCGGCATGGCAAGGCGATAACGGCGCGCTCTACCGCTTGGACGCGACGGACGGTCTGGTGGCTTTGGCGGAAGGCTTTCGGCAGCCGACGAGCGTGATCGTGGTTGAGAACACGGCGTACGTGGTCAGCTCAGGCACTTTCGGCTTGATCGGCGGCGTGGAGGTCAAGCCGCCTTTCCGCGTGGATGCAGTCCAGCTGCCGAACTGAGCAAAAGTTCAAGGGCTTGCGCATGACAAGCCCTTGAACGCCAGACAAGCGAGATATAGGAAGCAATTGGCGCCGTTTCAGTCGTCTTTAGCGCTGCGCCCTGCTTCTTTCAGCGCGGCGTGCGCTGCCGCCAGACGTGCCACTGGCACGCGGAACGGCGAGCAGCTGACATAATCCAAGCCCGCCTTGTGGCAGAAGGCGATGCTGGCAGGATCGCCGCCGTGTTCGCCGCAAATGCCGACCTCGAGATCAGGACGCGCCTTGCGTCCGCGTTCCACTGCTAGCTCGATCAGGAAGCCGACGCCTTCTTCATCCAACTGTTGGAACGGATTGCGCGGCAACAGACCACGTTCCACGTAATCGAGCAGGAACTTGCCTTCAGCGTCGTCGCGGCTGATGCCGAAGGTCGTCTGAGTCAGGTCGTTCGTGCCGAAGCTGAAGAACTCTGAGAATTCCGCCATCTTGTGCGCCGTGATCGCGGCGCGCGGCAGCTCGATCATCGTGCCGATCTTGTAGCTGACGGCGCAGTCCATCGCTTTCATCACTTCGGCGCCAACGCGCTCGATCAGCTGGCGCAGCTCGCGCACTTCCTCAGCCGTGCTGGTCACGGCGATCATGATCTCAGGATGCACGTCGTAGCCTTCTTTGGTCAGTTGGCAGGCAGCGCGGAAGAGCGCGCGCACTTGCATCTCGCTGAAGGCAGGGCGCGTGATGCCAAGGCGGCAGCCGCGCAAGCCGATCATCGGATTGAACTCGCGCAAGGCTTCGACGGCGCTCATCAGCGCTTCCACGCGCTCCAGCTCCTTCGGACGGTCGCCCATCAGGCGCAAGCCTGCGGCGCGCAACGCCAATTGCTCGTGATCGGGCAGGAACTCGTGCAGCGGCGGATCGAGCAGACGGATGATGACGGGCAAGCCGTCCATCGCCTTCAAAATGCCGTAGAAATCGTCGTACTGGAAGACTTCCAGCTTATCCAGCTCGGCGCGCTCTTCGGGCGAGTTCGGCTTGGCGAGGATCGCCGCCTGCATGATCGGCAGCCGCTCTTCTTGGAAGAACATATGCTCAGTGCGGCACAAACCGATGCCGCGCGCGCCGTAATCGCGCGCACGGCGCGCATCTTGCGGATAGTCGGCGTTGGCGTAGATGTTCAGACGGCGGAATTGATCTGCCCACGTCAAAAGCGTCTGCAGGTGAGTCTCGCGCATGAAGTCAGGCACTTCGCGCTTCAGTTCGCCGACGAAGACTTCGCCCGTCGTGCCGTCAATCGAGATCACGTCGCCTTCATGCACCACAACATCGCCAACGCGCATCAGCCGCGCGCGCAGGTCAATTTCCAGCGCCTCAGCGCCGCACACGCACGGCACACCGAACTGACGCGCCACCACAGCCGCGTGGCTGGTTGCGCCGCCGCGCGAGGTGAGGATGCCTTTGCTCGCCAACATGCCGTGTACGTCGTCAGGCTTGGTCTCTGGGCGCACCATGATGACCGACTTCTTCGCCTTTCCCCACTTTTCCGCCAAGTCCGCGTCAAAGGCGACCACGCCAACTGCCGCGCCCGGCGAGGCGTTCACGCCTGTGGCGATGCGCTTGCCGCTGCGTTTGGCGTCGCGCTTGGCATCAGGATCGAATTGCGGATGCAACAGCTGCGAAACTTGATCCGGCGAGACGCGCAAAACTGCCTCTTCGCGCTTGATCAAGCCTTCCTCTGCCATCTCCACTGCGATGCGCACCGCCGCGCGTGCCGTGCGCTTGCCGTCGCGCGTCTGCAGCATGTAGAGCGTGCCGCGCTCGATGGTGAATTCCACGTCTTGCATGTCGCGGTAGTGCCGCTCCAGCTTCTCAGCAACCTCGACGAATTGTTTGTAGACGGCAGGACTATCCTTCTCCAGCTCGCTGATCGGCTTCGGCGTGCGGATGCCTGCTACCACGTCTTCGCCTTGCGCGTTCATCAAGTAATCGCCGAAGAGCTTGCGCTCGCCTGTGCTTGGATTGCGCGTGAAGGCGACGCCTGTGCCGCTATCGCTGCCCATATTGCCGAAGACCATCATCTGCACGTTGACCGCTGTGCCGAGATTGTGCGGAATATTGGCAGCGTTGCGATAGTCCACGGCGCGCTTGCCGTTCCAGCTCTTGAAGACCGCTTCAATCGCCTTGCTCAGCTGTGCGTACGGATCGGTCGGGAAATCTTCGCCGACGTGCTTGCGGTAGATCAGCTTGAATTCAGCCGTCACGCGCTGCCAATCTTCAGCGGTCAGCTCGGTATCGCTGCTGACGCCGCGCCGCTTCTTAGTCTCGGTCAGAAAGTCCTCAAATGCCTCGTCCTCAATGCCCATTACCACGCTGCCAAACATCTGGACAAAACGGCGGTAAGCATCGTAGACGAAACGCGGATCGCCCGTGAGCGCGATCATGCCGTCAGCGACCCCATCGTTAATGCCCAGATTCAGCACGGTGTCCATCATGCCTGGCATGGAGAACTTGGCGCCTGAGCGCACTGAGAAGAGCAGTGGATTCTGTGGATCGCCAAATTGCTTGCCCGTCTTCGCTTCAACGGCGCGCACAGCGTTCAGCACTTGCTCCCACATGCCTTCAGGGAAGGTCTGATTCGCCGCTAGATAGGCGTTGCAGGCGCGCGTGGTGATGGTGAAGCCAGGCGGCACCGGCAGCCCGATGCGCGTCATCTCAGCCAGATTAGCGCCTTTGCCGCCCAGCAGCGCACGCACGTCGTCCCATGTGCTGCCTGCCGCAGCCTGCGCCGCGTCCAGCTCGCTGAACAGATAGACCCACTGCGTGCCGCGCTGTCCCGCGCCATCCTGACCTGTCTTCTCTTTAGCAGAGACAGCAGTTGTCGCTTTTGCCATAACTCAAGACTCCTAAACTATGTGCGTGCTAAACTTTTGGTTGTGCGACCTGTGTATCATACGCTGCATTTTGCCACGCGCCGCGCCTGCAGCCTACTGACACAAGGCGCATTTCGATTATACGTTAATCACCTCTTTTTGTGAGGAATGTCACATTGCCGCCCTAATTGGCGTCCAACCAAATTTGTGATAAAATTCACATAGGCTAAGGTTATGGGACGGAGTGAACAGTGACAACAGATACTTCTGGTGCGGCAGCCCGACCGCACGTTGTGATCATCGGCGGCGGCTTCGGCGGTCTGCGCGCGGCGCAGGCGCTACGCCGCGCGCCTGTGCGCATCACGCTGATCGACTCGCGCAATTTCCACCTTTTTCAGCCGCTGCTCTACCAAGTGGCAACAGGCGCGCTCTCGCCTGCTAATATCGCCGCGCCGCTGCGCGCCATTTTGAAAGATCAAGCGAACGTCGAGGTGCTATTGGCGCGCGCCGAGTCGCTCGACGCCGACTCGCGGACGCTCAGCCTGCACGACGGCACGCAGCTGCGCTACGATTACCTGATCGTGGCAGTTGGAATGCGCTCTGATTACTTCGGCAACGATGCTTGGGCAAATTATGCGCCGAGCTTGAAGACGATTGAAGACGCCACGCGCATACGGCGGCGCGTCCTCTTCGCCTTCGAGGCGGCTGAGCGCGATCCGCAGCACGCGCAGGCGTGGCTGACCTTCGTCGTGGTCGGCGGCGGACCGACGGGCGTGGAATTGGCGGGCGCCATCGGCGAGATTGCCAATCATACCTTGCGCGGCAACTTCCGCAGGATCGATCCGACGCAAGCGCGCGTGATCTTGGTCGAAGGCGCTGAGCGCGTCCTGCCGACCTATCCACCTGATCTCTCGGCGCGCGCTGCCGAGAGCTTGGCGAAGCTAGGCGTCACTGTCCGCGTGAATACGCTCGTGCGCGACATCACAGCCGACTCAGTGACGCTGCAAACAGGCGACCAGCGCGAGATCGTGCGCACCAAGACGGCGCTCTGGGCGACCGGCGTGCGCGCTGTGCCATTCGCCGATGCATTGGCGGCGTCCACAGGCGCGCCACAAGATCGCGCAGGACGCTTGATCGTCCAGCCTGACCTGACCTTGCCGAACTATCCCGAAATTTTCGTGATCGGCGACGTGGCGCACTACGCACATCAGACGGGCAAGCCGCTGCCCGGCGTGGCACAGGTCGCCATGCAACAGGCGCGCTACGCCGCGCGAGCGATTCAAGCACGGCTGCGCGGCAAGACGTTGCCAAAGCCATTCCGCTACGTGGACTTAGGCAACATGGCGACCATCGGACGCGCCGCCGCTGTAGCTGACTTGCGCGGCTTGCACGTTCACGGCGTGCTGGGCTGGCTGATCTGGCTATTTGTGCATCTGATGGCGCTCGTCAAGTTCCAAAATCGGCTGCTGGTGCTGATCCAATGGGCGTGGAGCTATTTCACGCGCAATCGCTCCGCGCGCCTGATCACAGGCGATATCGAGCCTGCGCCGCTGCCTGAGCCTGAGCGCGCGATTGCCGAGCAGCAGATGAGTCAGTGAGCGTATCAGCGTCTGCTCGGCGGCGCGGCTGCGTACGGTGTAAGATCAACGCACGACGCACGCTCTGTGGACTATAGATCGTACATAGGAGAAAGTCTTGAGATGCAACGCGAAAAGGTCGTGATCATCGGCAGCGGACCAGCAGGCTTGACTGCCGCACTGTACACAGCGCGCGCCAATTTGAATCCTGTCGTGATCGCAGGACCGCAATTCGGCGGTCAAGTGGCGCTCACGCACGAGATCGAGAACTATCCCGGCTTTCCGGGCGGCAGCGGCACTGAGCTGGTCGAGATTATGCGCGGTCAGGCGGAGCGCTTCGGCGCGCGGATCGAGATGGACGTGGTGCTGAGCGTGGATTTCAGCGCAGGCTCGCCGTTCACAGTGCGCACAGGCAACGTTGCGTATCTCGCTGACGCCGTGATCGTGACGGCAGGCGCGTCGCCGCGCTTGCTGAACGTGCCGGGCGAGGCGGAATACACCGGGCGCGGCGTCAGCTATTGCGGCACGTGCGATGGCTTCTTCTTTCGCGGCAAGCGCATTGTCGTGGTCGGCGGCGGCGATAGCGCCATCAAAGAGTCGCTTTTCCTGACCAAATTCGCCGCGCACATTGACGTGATCCATCGCCGCGATACGCTGCGCGCCGAGGCCGAGCTGCAAAAGCGCGCCTTCGCGCACGAGAAGATCAGCTTCATCTGGAACACGGTTGTGGAGCGCATTGACGGCGAGAACGGCAAGGTCACCAGCGTGCAACTGCGCAACCTGCAGACAGGCGAAGTGCGCCAATATCCAACAGAAGGCGTCTTCGTCTTCATCGGGCATGAGCCGAACAACGCGCTCTTCAAAGGCGTGCTGGCGATGGATGAGCATGGCTACCTGCTCACCGATCGGCACATGATGACCAGCGTGGAAGGCGTCTTCGCGGCTGGTGAGATTCAGGATCCAATCTGGAAGCAAGTGGCGACTTCGGTCGGGCAAGGCACGGCTGCTGCTATGGCGGCTGAGGAGTGGCTCGCCAAGCGCGAAGCGGCGCTGGCAGCCGCGCAGCAGGCTTGATCGGAATCAGACGGCTCGCGTGCGATGTGAAGGACGCTCGCGCGCGAGCCGCTGACTCAACGCCTGATCTGCTCTTCAAACCACGCGGTCATGTTGCGGATATCCTCGCGAGCGCTGAACAAACGCGCCAGACGCCGCAGAAAGCCTAGCTCGGTCTGCAGTTTGTCCAGCGGACAGATATCTTCAAGCACACGCCGATAGTGCAGCTTCGCCTGCTCAAATTGACCGTTGATCAGCGCCAATTTTGCCAAGTCGCGCTGTTGCAGCAGCACATCTTGCTCGCTGGCAGCCAGCGCCGCCGCTTTTTCCCAGTCCAGCAGCGCGTCTTCATAGCCGCCCAGCAATTGCCGCGCCACGCCAAGCCACATGTTGCTGCGCACGACGGTTGAATCGAGCGCCACTGAGCGTTTCAGGTCGTTCAGCGCCTCAGGATAGCGCCCTTGATCGAGCATCATCAAGCCGCGCCAAAAGTAGGTTGAGGCGTTGCCTGAGCGCACTTCGAGCGCTTTATTCAAGTCGTCCAGCGCCTTATCGTACTCGCCGCTATCCTGATAGATGCCTGAGCGCCATTGATAGTTGATATCGTTCTTCGGATCGATCTCAATAGCCTTGCTGAAGTACTCTAGCGCGCGCTGCATATCGCTTTGCGCGTAGTGGATGATGCCGAGCAGCTGATAGTTCACGTCATTCTCAGGCTGCAGGCGCGTCGCTTCTTGCAGGTCGCTCAGCGCGCCGTTGAAATTGCCGAGAATATAATTGAGCTGACCGCGCCAATACCAATTGTAGGCGCTTTCAGGCTGCAGCTCAATGGCGCGGCTGAAGTCAAGGCGCGCCGAGGCGTATTCGCGCTGCTCAAAGTAAATGCGTCCGCGCCAGAAGTAAACGTACGGATCGGCAGGCTGCAGGTCAACGGCGCGGTTCATATCAGCCTCAGCTTTGGCGAAATCGCGCAGGTCATGGTGGACCAAGCCGCGCATGTAGTAGTACATGCCGCCGTTCGGCTGCAGCTCAATCGCCTTGTTCAGATCGGCGAGCGCAGCAGGATAGTTCTCAAGCGCGTAGTGCGCTCTGCCGCGCACGGAATACACGCTATCGTTCTCGATGCCTTGCGCGCCGAGCAACGCCACCAAGTGATCGAAGTCGGCGAGCGCGTCGCGGAAGCGCTCCAGCGTCGAGAAGGTCAGGCCGCGCCAAAAGTAGACGGACGGATCAGGCACTCTGCGCTCCAACGCGCGATTGAGCGCGTCCAGCGCCGCTTCATGCTCGCCCAGCTCGCGTTGCGTGCGTCCCAGCCACAGCAAGTTGTAGCCATCCTCAGGCTGCAGTTGGCAGGCAACTTGGAAGTCTTCCAGAGCGCGCTCAAACTCGCCAAGATTGAAGTACACCTGACCGCGAAAGAAGAAATTGTTGCCGTTGCGCGGCTGCATCGCCACGGCGCGATCCAGATCGGCGAGCGCCGCTTGAGTCTCGCCCAGCGCTTGGAAAATGCGTCCGCGCAAGACGATGTTGGCGGCATCTTCAGGCTGCAGACCGATGGCGCGGTTGATATCGGTCAAAGCGGCGCTCGGCTCGCCCATCTCGAAGAGCGTCTGCGCGCGGAAGTAATAGGCGTCGCCGTTGTTCGGATTGAGCTGAATGGCGCGCCCGAGATCGTCCAGCGCCGCTTCGCGGTTGCCCATAGCGGCGTGCGTGCGTCCGCGCAGGAAGTAATGCGCGCCGTTCTCAGGTTGCAGCGCCACGGCGCGGTCGAAGTCGCTCAGCGCCGCCTGCCAGTTGCCCATCGCGGCATATGTGCGTCCGCGCCAGCTGTAATCGAGGCTGCTCTCAGGCCCAAGCGCAATAGACTTATTCAGGTCTTGAATTGCCTCTTGGAAGCGTCCCAAGCCGTGATAGACCGTGCCGCGCCAATGCCACAGGAAGCCGTTGCGCGGCTCCAGCTCGATAGCGCGGCTGAAATCGGCGAGCGCGGCGTGCAGATTGTTCATCTCATAGTAGATGCGTCCGCGCAGGAACAAGTTCTCTTCGTCATCAGGCTGCAGCTCAACGGCGCGCGTGATATCGGCGAGCGCCGCTTCGCGGTCGCCCATGCTCAGGTAAGTCTGTGCGCGGAAGAAATACGTATTGCCGTTCTCAGGCACTAGGGCGAGCGAGCGATTGAGATCGGCGAGCGCGGCTTCACGGTCGCCTATGCTCAAATAAACGCGACCGCGCAGCGAGTAAATGTAGCCGTTCTCAGGCTGCAGCTGCGCTGCGCGATTGCAATCGTCAAGCGCCTGCGCAAACTGCCGCAGGTCAAGGTAGGTGCGTCCGCGAAACAGGTAGAAATCGGCGACCTCAGGCTGCAGTTCAATCGCCTTGCTGAAATCGGCGAGCGCCGCTTGCGCATCGCCGAGCGCATAATATGTGCGTCCGCGCCAATTGTAATTCAAGCCGTCGTTCGGCTGCAGCTCAATGGCGCGGTTGAGATCGGCGAGCGCCGCTTGATAGTTGCCCAGCTCGTAGTTGACGCTGCCGCGCCAGTGAAAATTGAAGCCGCCGTTCGGATTGATCTGCGCAGCGCGCGTGAAATCTTGGATCGCTTCTTGCTTGCGATTCATGGCGTACAAAACGCGACCGCGCAGATAGTAATTCTCTTCCTCATCAGGCTTCAATCGGATTGCGATGGTGAAATCTTCCAGCGCTTCGGCATAGCGACCAAGCTCGTAGTACAGCGTGCCGCGCCAATGATGATTGAAGCGATCGCCAGGCTGCAGGCGCACTGCCAGATCGAAACTGGCGAGCGCCGCTTCTTTATCGCCGCGTGCATAATGGGCGCGCCCTAGCAGATAGGCGATATAGCCGTTGTCAGGCTGCAGCACAAGCGCTTTCTCCAGATCGGCGACGGCAGCCGGCAAGTCGCCAAGGTCGAGGTAGGTTTGGCCGCGCCAGCGATAGTTGCTGGCGTTGAGCGGCGCCAGCTCGATAGCGCGGCTCAGGTCAGCCAGCGCTTCTTGATAGCGCGCCAAGCCGTGGTAGAGCGTGCCGCGCCAATGGACGTTGTAGCTATCCTCAGGGTTCATCTCGACGGCGCGATTGAAATCGGCGAGCGCTTCTTCGTAGCGCTCAAGGGCGTAATAAACCTGTCCGCGCCAGCGATAGTTGGCAGCGTCGTCAGGCTGCAGCGCGATAGTCTGGTTAAAGTCATCGAGCGCGGCTTGCAGGTTGCCCATGTTGTAGTGCGTCAAGCCGCGAAACCAATAGGCGTTCGGCGCGTTAGGATCGAGCGCGAGCGCCTGCGAGAGATCGACGAGCGCCGCTTGCAAATTGCCCAGCGCGTGCTGCGCACGTCCGCGATGAAAGTACAGGTCTGGGCGCTGCGGACTCAACAAGATGGCGAGATCGAAATCGGCGAACGCCTGCGGATAGTGCTCCAGCCAAAAGTAGCGCAGACCGCGCGTACGGTGCGCAATGGCTTGGCGCTCGGCAGGCAAGGCGCGGCTCAGCTCCAGCAGCCTGTTGAGCATCGGCAACACGGCATCATAGCGCTTCTCGCGATTGGCAGCAAAACCTTCAAGGCACAGGTCGCCAAAAGCGATCAGCTCAGGATCGGCGAGCGTCTCGCCTGCTCTGCGAATGGTCTCAGCAAGGCGTTGATCGTATTCATCGGGCGAGCCGGGATCGAAACTATCCAGCACGCGATCAGCGGCGAGGCGCAGCGCCTGCGCGCCATGTGCGCACATGGCGTGATATAGCCATTCGATATCCAGCGCCTGCCAACGCTCATCGCGCAGTCCGTCGCGCAGCGAAAGGTTGAGCGCATCGCGCTGCGCCGCAAAACTTTGGGCAAGTTGGTCGTGCCGCACTTGGCTATCCTGCGGCAAGTCGTTCTGCATAACAAGCATCTCCAATCAACGCACACGCCGTATATATAGATTATAGCGCAAGCTGTGTCCAGCTGATGCGGTTAAAATTAAGTCTGAGAGTCGGTTGTATCCTAAAACGTTCGAGCAGCGTCCTCAAAAACTGATGCTATGATTATGAAACGTATAAAGGCGCAAAATGCGTTTAATCTATATAGTCATCTCGAGTAACGTGCGATTTAACTTTGAGAGGCAGCGACTCTTGACCAAACGAATGCTCGCAACATGCCCGTCTTGTGGTCGTCAAGGCTGTTTCACATGGCTTGGCGATCAGCACTGGCCCGAAGCGGTGGCGCTACGGCTTGGCGTGCCGAGCGTGATGTCGCTGTGGAGCTGCCCGCACTGCTCTACGACGGTCAGCGAGCAAGCGCTGATCGATCCGAGCGCTGCAGAGGAAGAACAGGCGGAAGAGCTTCCCTTGCAAGGCGACGATAGCGCGCCGCTCTCTTACTTGACCTGCTGAAGGATGATCACTTCAGCCGCAGCGCCTACCTGCTGCGCAAAAGCCTGCGCTTCAAGGTAGGTGCTGCCATTGTGAGCGCTGCCCCAGTGACTCGGAATCACGTAGCGCGGACGCATCAAGCGGACTGCCTCAAGCGCCTCGCCTAGCGTCATGCTGTGGCTGCCGCCGATGGGCAGGATCAGGATGTCAGGGCGCAATTTCGCCATCTCAGGGATCACTCCGCTATCGCCGACGTAGTACAGATCGTGCTGATACATGCTGATCACGAAGCCGAGATGCTCAAGCGCTTGCGGATGTGCGGCGTTGTAGGCAGGCACGGCGCGGATCGAAGCGCGTCCGATGTTGAAGACCTGCCAAGGGCGTGCGCTGGTCGCGCCTTCGAAGTGCGCTGCCGCTGTGCGGCTGGCGATGATCTGGCTGTGATCGCCGCGAATCTTCTCCACATCCGCCGATGAGCAGTGATCGAAGTGATCGTGTGAGATCAGGATCACATCCGCCGTGTGATCAGGGCGCGTGATGCGCCATGGATCGATGTAGATGATCGGATCGCCCATCACGCGGAAGCTCGCATAGCCTAACCACTCGATTCGTTCCAGCATCGCCACAGCATCCGTTCAAGCGTTGAAGGTCAGGCGCTCGCCAAGCTGAACGCGCTCCAGCAGGGCAGGTTGCGCCTCGATCACGTATTGCGCGGCACGGCGCGGCGCGTATGCCAAGCGCCATGGCTTCGCTAGCGCTTTATCCACCACGCGCCCTTCGGCATCCAACCAGATCGCGGCAATAGGAAACGCCATGAACAGCATGTGAATGCTGGTCTCCAGCACGCTCTCGCGCCCGTAGACGAAGATCAGCCCTTCATCTTCGGCAAGGCTGCGTCTGAACATCAGTCCGCGCAGCCTGCACCAATAGCTGCTGCACCATTTGGCGCGCGCCAAAAGCACCTCGCCGCGCGCGTTACGCAAGGTGCGAAAGGCGCTCATGGCAGCCGCAAAACCTGCCCGACGAAGATGCGATTCGGATTGACGATGCCGTTCAGCGCCATCAGGACATTGATCGTTGTGCCGTAGCGCAACGAGATGCGGAACAAGTTCTCGCCGGGCTGCACTACGTGCGTGCGCGCGCCAATCGGCACGCCGGGGATGACCGTCGGCGCGACTGTGCCGCCCGGCGGATTGTTGCCCGGCCCCGGCACTGCCAGCACCTGCCCGATGACCAGCGCGTTTGGATTGACGATGCCGTTGAGCCGAATCAAGTACTGCACAGTCGTCCTGTAGCGCCGCGCGACCGCTTCGAGCGTATCGCCGCGTTGCATGATATACGTGCCAATGCCGTTGACGGTCGGTCCGTTCAGGATTGCCACGTCCACAGGCGCGGTCGGCGTGCCGAACAAGACGGGCTGCGTCGCGGTCGGCTGCGCTAATGGCACAGGGATCACCAGCTGCTGACCGATGCGCAGGAAAGCGTTGATGTTCAAGTTATTCAGGATCACGATAGCGTCCACGCGGCTGTTGAAACGCGCCGCAATGCCGATCAGTGTATCGCCTGCCACAACCGTGTAGTTGAGCCTGCCCGGCAACGCGCTCAACACATCGGAAGTCGGTGTTGGGAAGAACGGCGTGTTGGTGACGCGCGGAAGCGTGCCTTCGGGCGTTGGCGACGCGATGAAGCCTTCAGGCGTTGGCGAAGGCGGCTGCACAACTACAGTCGGCAGCACGCCTTCAGGCGTGGCAGTTGGCTGCACAGCGATAGGTGTGGCGGTCGGCAGCACGACCACAGGCGTCGAGGTCGGCAGCGTGCCGCTGGTCACCACAAGCGACGCATCGTCCACGTACACATGGTTGTGACGGACAGGCTCTAAGATGATGGCGCGGACGAAGACCGTGATCGTGTTCGCGGCAGCCACTGCGTTCACTGAGAGCTGACGGTACTCGTCGTAAAAGCGCTCAGGCGCTGACCAGACGATGGTGCTGCTGGTGCCGTTCGTGCCGCCTGTCGGATCGATGCCGACTTGCAGGCTGACGGCGGCAGGCTCAAGGCTTTGATCGGGATTATCGCGCGTGGTAGACCAGACGTTCAAAAAGGCGCTGAAGCGCAACGGCGCGCCTGCTGCCACGTTCACGCGCTGATAGATGCCGCCGTTGAAAGTCGCGAATAGCTCGAAGAATTCCTGCGCGCCGCTGCCTGTGCGCACGCGGTTCGGATTGCTGGCGCGGCGGTATTGCGGCGTGATGTTCGCCCAGGTTGGGTCGCCGGCGCCGCGCGAGGCGTTCCAAGGCGCCCAGCCGCTCGCCATGCGCCGATTCGCATCGCCATTGAACGGTTGATAGTCGCCTTCAAAGCCGGGATTTTGCAGCAGGTTGCCCTGTGCCGCAGCGCGCCGATCCGCTGGCACAGCCGCGCTGAGGGTGGCAAGCGCCAAGAGGATCACACTCATTAACCATCTGAACAGGTGCTTGTGGTGCAAGATAGCACACCCTCCCTACTGGATGAAGACTTTTCCGCGCCTCTAGTCTAGCAGCGAACGGCGAATCAGGCGAATTGAGAGCGGCGCGTACAAAAAGCGCCTGTTCTGCGTCTGAACAGGCGCTTGCGCATCGCGTTTTTGCCGCTTTAGAAGAGCTGCCGCGCCGCGCTGGCTGCCCAATCGAAGATCGGCGTGGCGAAGAACGTGCCGAGCAGCAGCACGCCGACCGTCGTCAAGCCCAGCGCCCACAGCATCGGCTGCCCGACCGCCACTGGCTGATCGTCCGCCTCGCTGCGATCCACGAACATCACCTTGATCACCACAAGGTAGTAGTAGAGCGCGATCATCGAGTTGACAATGCCTGCGATCGCCAGCCAGACCAAGCCAGCATCCACGGCGGCGCGGAACAGGAAAAACTTGCCGAAGAAGCCCGCCGCCGGCGGCACACCTGCCAATGAGAGCAAGGCGACCGTCATGACGAGCGCTAAGCCGAGATTGCGCCGCGCCAAGCCCGCCATATCCGAGATTTTCTCGCTGCCGCTGGCGCCGACGAACACGATCACCACGCCGAAAGCCGCCAAGTTGGTCAGGATGTACATCGCCATGTAGAAAGCGACCGCCGCAATGCCCAGTCCCGGCTGCACGCCCGGCTGCGCTGCGATAGCCGCCACGCCGATCAGCGCGTACCCTGCCTGCGCGATGGACGAGTAGGCCAGCAGCCGCTTGACGTTGCTCTGCACCAACGCGAACAAATTGCCGACCGTCATGGTCACCACAGCGATCATGGCGACGCTCTGCACCCAAAAGCGCGTCGGATCGTCGCCTTGAAAGACCACGATCAGGAAGCGTGCGAAGAGCGCGAAGCTGGCAGCCTTGCTCGCCACGCTGATGTAAGCGGTCACAGGCGTTGGCGCGCCTTCGTAGACGTCAGGCGTCCAGAAGTGGAACGGCACGGCGCTCAGCTTGAAGCCGAAGCCGACCAGCGTCATGACCAGCGCGATCAAGATCGGCACCAGCGTCTCAGGCGCAGGAGTGCCAGCTGAGAGCGCCGCCATACGCTCGCCGATAGCGTAGAAATTGGTGGCGCTCGTGAAGCCGTACAGCAAGCTGAAGCCGTAGAGCATGATCGCCGAAGTGAAGCCGCCGAACAGGAAGTACTTCACGCCTGCCTCAGCCGAGCGCGGACTCTTGACCAAAAAGCCTGAGAGGATGTACAAGCTGATCGAGAGCGTCTCAAGGGCGAGGAACGCCATGATCAGGTCAGCGGCGCCTGCCATCAGGATGCCGCCGAGCGTCGCCACGACGAGGACGGCGTAAAACTCGCCCATGCGTCCGATCTGCGGCGCGTCGAGCGTGATCAAGCAGACGATGCCGCCTGCCAAGAGCGTAATGACCGTGAAGATTTGCGTCATGCCGTCGAAGCGAAACATGCCGCCCAGCACCAACTGCTCGCTGGCGTTGCTCGGCGGCGGCACGATCAGCGACACCAGCGCGATGCCGAACAGGCTCAAGCCGACGATCAGACCGATCTGGCGGCGGCGGCTGGCAGGGAAGAAGGCGTCCATTAAGCCGCTCGCCACTGCGAGGACGGTCATCAGGATCGCAGGCAAGGCTGCCAGCAAGTTGGTGGTCGGATCGCTATTCAGGACAATGGTTGTGGTGATGGTCTCCATAGTTTATCTCCCTGCCAGCGCGGTAAGAATTGGCTGTATGCCGCCTTCGAGCATACCGGTCATGAAGCGCGGGAAGACGCCCAGCAAGACCAAGAAGACGACCAACAGCGCCAACGCCGTCTTATCAATGATGGTCACGCCGCGCACCTCTGGGAAGCGCTGCGCGTTGAACTCGCCGAAGAAGACCAACTGCGTCACTTTCAGCACGTAGCCTGCCGTCAGGATGATGCCCAAGACCGTGATCATCGCCAAGATCGGATAGTAGTCGAAGGTCGGGAAGTACGCCAAGCGCAGCGGCGACGTCGCGCCATTGGCGAAGACCGGCCCTGCCCACAAGCCTTGCATGATCGGGAACTCTGCCACGAAGCCGCTCAAGCCGGGCATTCCCATCGAGACCAAGCCGCCGATGATGAAAGCGAACGCCACGAACGGCATCCGCTTGCCGAAGCCGCCTAACGACGGAATATCGCGCGTATGCGCTTGGTCGTAGACCATGCCGACGCACGAGAAGAACAGCGCCGTCATCACGCCATGGCTGAACATCTGCAAGCCTGCGCCTGTCAAGCCTTGCACGCTCATCGTGCTGATGCCCATGATCACCAAGCCCATGTGGCTGACCGACGAGAAGCCGATCACATATTTGAAGTCGCGCTGACGGTAAGCGATGAACGCGCCGTAGACCACGTTGACCGCCGCTAGAAGGATGATCCACGGCAGATGCACCTTTGCGCCTTCAGGCAAAAGCTGCACGCCAACGCGCAGCGCGGCATAGGCGCCCAGCTTCATCAGCACGCCTGCGTGGATCATCGAGACGGCGGTCGGCGCTGCCACGTGACCATCAGGCGACCAGTTGTGGAACGGAAACATGCCCGCCAACACGCCAAAGCCGATGAAGATCAGCGGAAACCACAGCTTGGCGACGCTCACGCCGCCGGCAGGCGTGATATCGAACGGACCGATGGCGCCGGTCAGCAAGCGCCAGCGCGAGGCAGCTTCGAAGTGATAGAAATCGAAGCTATAGGCAGGCGCCTCGGGATTGTTCAGCACTTGCCGCAACTGCGCTAAGCGCTGCGGATTCTCAGCGAAGAATGAGCCTGCCGAGAAGTACATCACCAGCAAGCCGATCAACGCCACAAACGAGCCGACGAGGATGTAGAGCGTCAGCTTCATCGCCGCGTATTCGCGGATCGGCTTCCAGCCCCAGCCGGCGATCAAGAAATACATCGGGAAGATGGCGAACTCGTACCAGAAGAAGAGCAGGAACATATCCAGCGAGACGAACACGCCATAGACGCCTGCCACCAAGAGCAGGAAGAACGCCATGAACTCTCGCGTGCGCTCTTCGATCTTCCATGAGATCAGCACGCCGCAGAAGGCTGCCAAACCTGTCAGCAAGACCATCGGCGCCGTTGTGCCGTCTGCGCCGACATGATAGTAAATGCCCAGCGCCGGCACCCACGGCAGATTGATCTCCTGCACAAAGTGTGAGAGACCGCGTGCGCCTTTCTCGGCTGCCGCCGCCAGCGCTGACGGCGTGCTTGCCTCGATATAGACGAGGAACGAAAGCACCAAGCAGACGCCTGTTGAAAAGGCAGCCAACAGGCGCACCTCTGTTTTTTGTTCGTCTTTGAGCGCCAGCAGCATGAAGAGCGCTGCTGCAATCGGGACGACGAGAACTGCTGTCAGTAACA
>Ga0308403_1000326_pt1 | contig 19736 bp, 16 predicted proteins | sample HotsprSampleOSM3_FD_203470 | JGI IMG/M metagenome (GOLD analysis project Ga0308403, IMG submission 203470) | Hot spring phototrophic mat microbial communities from Octopus Spring, Yellowstone National Park, Wyoming, United States - 20060914_OS-M3 ... | reverse complement strand
TGCTCTGTTCATCTACTACGAAACGCGCCCAGTAAAGTTGCTCATTGACCGTCAGCAAATACTGGCATAGGCGATCGCGCTGAGCGCTACGCCACCAAGCTGCCGCCGCCGCGCCTTCCAGAATCGGCACTTGCCAATACGCCCAGGCCGCGTTGAAGGCGAGATACACCTCAAACGGACGCTCAGGCGCTTTGTAGTGCAGATGGTATTCGTTCGCGCTGATTGGCTTGCGCAAGCCCCAGCCTTCATGTTGCAAGCCTTTGAAGTAAACGTCTAGCGCATAGCGCGGAAAGTACTCGACGTTCTGCTCAGCGGCTGGCGCCGATGGCGCGCTTGTCAGCGGCGAGTCGTGTTTTTGTGCTGCGCGCCACAGCGCCTCAACCGTTGTGTGGATATACGTGCGCTCCAGCTCGACGAGCGGCAGCTCTGCTTGCAAAAGCAGCTGCCCTTGCGGATCGCGCGCATACTTGCACAGATAGAGCTGCCGCGATGCCTGCAGGTAGTGCGCCGCAGCCTGTGTCTGCGGCACGGGCAGGCTGAAGTACAGCCAGCGCGCGTTCACGTCCGCGTAGATCGTGTGTGACTCGCGCTGAAGTTGCCAGCCTGCCGCGCCTGCGCTGACCTGCCAGCCGAGCGTCTCCAGCGCGCTCATCGCAGCGTTGATCGGCTGTGAGTCGTCCATCTGCTCACTCATTGTCTATCAACTCGATCAAATCGCCCATGACAGCAGCGCTCTCTGTTGGCACGCCGTCTACCCATTCCACAAAGCCGCCAACGCGCCGCATGACCAGCGGCGTCCGCGGCAACTCGCCCGTCAGCACATCGCGCGAGTCGACGGGAAAGCGGCTCTCAGGCTGCGCCTTCAGCCACGCGACCACGTTGTGAGTCATGGCGAGCGGATCGTCCATGTTGTAATGGCGATACTGAACCATGCGCGCCGTCATCACCGCGATCTGATCGAGCGTGGCAGAGATCGGGAAAGCGAGATCGGCGTTGCAGATGAACGGCGCGTGAATGTTCGGATGCCAGATCGGCGTCAGCCACACGAAGCGCGGCGGCTTGACGGGATAATCCACGTTGAAGATGACTTCCATCGCGTGGTTGGTCGTCTCCACGATGTTGCCCGTCGCATCTTGGCGCAAGCCAACGCAGTTGAAGACCAACAGATACTTCTCCGGCGGCTGATTCGGGAACTTGATCACGAACTGCTCAGGCGTCAGGAAGCCGCGCAAACCGTCGTTAATGATCTGATTGAACTCTTGGCGCGTCGTAGCGCGTCCCAGATACATGCTCACTTCATCAGCGCTCAGATCGGCGCAGTAGACTTTGATCAGGCTGTTGGGACGCCGCACGCTCTGAATGCGCTCAAACTCGTGCTTCAGGCGGTTGTTGCGGCGATCAGTGTAGCTTGGCATCTCTTCCATCTCCTTCACTCAGACCAAGCGGCAAGGCAACTTTGAGCATCTGCGCTCAGCTCGAACCAGAAGATGCACTCTACACCTTGCACGCGCGCTGCCACCTGCAACACAGCCAATGGCGGCACGCCAAGCTGCACCAACGGCACATTCGTGGCAGGCGAATCGGCGCTGAGCGGCAAACGGCTCAGGATGCTGGGCAGACGTGGCATGTTGCAAGTCGGACAGGCGGCGCCGTCAGGCATCACCTCATCATATGGACGGTATGCAGGCGTCCGCGCGTCGCAAGCGAGACAATAGAAATGGCTGATGATCTCTTGTTCAGGCAAGAGCGCAGCGTTCTCTGCGCCTTCCGCCGCCAAAATCGGCGCGATGGCATCACAAAATGCTCCGACGGTCAAATCGGCGGCGCGCAAGGGCAACTCGGTCACGACTGCGCGCGCCTGCGCATGGCTGAAACAATCGGCGCGCTCAGTGTACGCGAGCAACGAGGTGCTGTAAGTATGTCCATTGATGTAAATGCCTTTGCCTGCTGGCACAGGCAAGCCGTGCAATAGCTTCACTGCTTCTTGCACCTGCCAAGCTGCCACAAGCGACGCGCTCGTCGGCGTGGTCGGTTGCCTGCCTTCCTGCAATTCGTCAGGACGCAAAAGCGGACAGCGATAGCGCACATTGACCAGATCGTAGTCCGCTTCGGTCATCGTGCATTCGTAGCACGCGCCTTGACCTGGCACAAAAACGCGCGCGATGCCCATCAGCACGTCCAGCGCGCCGTCAATCCACGGCACGCCATAGCGCCAACACGCACGGTTGACGGCGAGCCGCGCCGCGCGATTATCCAAGCAACCGATCACCACATCCACGCGGCGATAAATGCCTTGCCCGAGCGCTTGCGTCACGTCGCCGTGAAAAGTTGCCACGCGCACATCAGGATTGATCTCGCGCAGGCGCGCCGCCGCTACCTCTACCTTGCGCTTGCCGGCGTCCTCAGCGCGGTAGAGGACAGATCGCGAGAGATTTGACGCCTCGACCGTGTCAAAATCAACCAAGAAAAGATAGCCGACGCCGAGCAGGGCAAGATTCTTCAACACCTCGTTGCCTAGCGCGCCTGCGCCGACCACCATCACCTTCGCACGGCGCAGCTTGGCGTGATCCCACCAATCGATCAGTTTGAGCGACGCATAACGATCCGCGCTAGGCGCGCTGATCTCAATCACGCCGTCGCCATCAGTCAATTCGACCAAATCGCTCATCAGGCAGCGTCCTCAGGCTCAGCGCTCTCCTCGCCCAGATATGGCGGCGTGTTCGGCGTGAACACTGAGCGCAGTAGCTTGCTCACGTCATATTTGCGGCAAGCAGGACAGTTGCCCATGCTCACCCAGCACTCAAGGTGAAACGCCGCGCTGCACGCTCGGTTCGGACAGTACGCCACGTACTGTCCCGCTTGGAACGGCTGCGCATCCACGCCTGGCGTGCCTGCCGCACAGCGCGTGCCTTGCGTGACGAGCTGACTGTTGGCGGCGAGCTGCTCGATCACCACGCCGTGCGCTGCCAGTACACGCTTGAGCGTCGTGCGAATTGGATACAGGCAGCCCGGATTGGAGCAAAACTCATGCTCAAACCAACATTCCTTGTGATGCGGCACGCCGCAGCGCGGACAGATCACCACTTCATCGCCGATGCCGTAGCTCAAGCGGCAGACAGGACAACGCCGTCCGATCAAGGCAGAGCCTGCCGCAACATCCTGCAGCGTCATCTCCCAAAATGTCATTTCCAAGTCGCCGATCTGCAGGCGACTGCCTTGCCGCAAGACGCGCAAGCTGACCACGCGCCGTCCGTTCACGCGCACTTGCGAGTCGCCGCTCAGGTTGACCACCAGCGGCACTTGATAGACCTTCGCGCGCGTGATGATAGCCAACGGCTGCCCTTCGCCTGCGCCAAAGCGCGCCGCGCCGCGCTCAGGCGCGCGCAGCAGAACAGGTTTGGCATCTGAGAAAGCGTACTCGCGAAAATCGCCATCGGCATCGCGAAAAGTCAGGACAGGCATCGCAGCTCCTCAGAAAGGTATACCATCGGAAGAGTCAGGCTCATCGTCAGGCGCGTCAGGCGCACTTTCAGCGACTGCACTTTCCGTGCCGACCAACAAGCGATCTAACGCCGCTTGGACTTCCCAGCGGACGACGATGTCAGAATCGCCGAGCAGCGCGATCAGCTTATCAATGGCTTCCTCGCCGCCTAGATTGCTGACGGCGTCAATCGCGGCGAGCCGCACGCTCTGTTCCCAGCGTCCGTCTAGAAAAGGCGCGATCAAAGACACATGCTCAGCGGCATTGCCGACCTTGCCCAAGCCGATCAGGGCATGACGCAAGATCGCAGGACTGCGCTGCTGGTAGCTTTGCAGCGTGTAGACGAGATTGGACAACATCTCAGCAGCAACGTCTCGATCTTGCACGCCCTGCGCATCTCCAGAGGTACGCGGCGCGCTGCGTGCGCCGAACAAACCGCTGAATATTCCGAATGGACGCGGCGGCACATTCTCGGCTCTCTCGCTGACAGGCGGCGTAGGACGACTTGGCGCATCAAGCGCTTGCCGCAACAGCTCCTCAGGCGCTATCTGTTCCGTCAGTGTGACCTGCCGACGCGCAATTGCATCAAGCCATTCCAGCAGTAGGTCGCGATTGAACGGGCTGCCTGAGCGCGCCGCCTCAGGATCAGGTCGTGTTGGGCGATCAGTCATAGGTCACCTCGCTTGCTAGGCACTGGTCAGCCTGCCTTCTTTCAAAATTGTGTACGTCTCGGCTGAGAAAAAAGTGAACGGATCGTACAGCTCAACGCGCTGACCGCCTAAGCGCACTTCGCTCCAGCCTTTCACCTCAACGCGACCGCCTGTGCGCCGCGCCGAAGCGATCACTTCGCCGCGCACACGCGCGCGCGTGTATGGCGGCGGCGCGCTCTGCGCTACGCGCACCGACTCGGCGTCCCACAGCGTATCGAGCGCTTCAGCGCCGCGCTGACTGCGCAGCAGCTTGTAGAACAGGCTTTGCGCAGGATCGATGTTATGGTACTGAATGTCCAGCTCTTGCAGCTTGTAGCGGATCGGATGCCGCTCTAGGTCGGGCGTTTCCCAAGATAAGCCGTTCTGCGCCAGCAGCCGATCCAGCACACTTTTCTTGGTAATCCAATCCACCTTGCCGAAGAGTCGCGACGGCGCGTTCTGCAGCGCGTCTAGCGTCTCTGCCCAGAGCAGGATCAGCTCGCGCTCTTCAGGCGACGTCGGATGGCGCTCGGCATAGCGCATGACCTGCTCAAGGTAAATGCGCTGGATATCAATTGCCGTCATCTGCCGTCCATCGTAGAGCGGCAAGAGCGCCGTGCAGCTCGGATCGCGCGAGACGGTCTGCATAGCGCGCACAGGCTCTTTCAGATGCGGTATCTCGCCAATCTCAAGGTCTTCAAGCAGGCGCAAGAGCAAGCCGACCGTGCCGAGCTTCAGGAACGTGCCGTAACCTGACATACAGGCATCGCCTAGGATCAGGTGCAGGCGGCGATAGTTGCCTTCGCTGAACGGCTCGTTCTCGCGCCCTAGATTGAAAATGCCGCGCATGTCGCGCGTATCGCGCGAGACGACGGCGTTGATGAAATCGGCGCGCTGCCCAAGCTGAAACGCGAAGCCTTGCTCGCCGCGCCGCCCTAGCCCAATACGTCCCGGCGCGCATAGGATCAAGCGAGTCGCGAGGAATGGCACAAGGTAGCGAATCGAGAGCCGCAAGTAGTCCTCGTGATCAAGCCAAGCCGTCTCGCGTTCCGCCATGTAGTTCTCATGACAGCCATAGGTATTGCCATGCACGTCCACATTGTTCTTGATGATCAAGATGCGTCCGCGAAAGCCTTCAGCCTGCAGGAACTCTTGCGCGCGCGGCAGCAGGAAGGCTATGAGCGTATCGGCAGCCTTGTCATAGAGCGCGATCTCGCGTGCGCTGCGGCATTCAGGATGCGCCCATTCAGCGTGACCGACGTCGTGATAGAATTTAGCACCTGTGGTGATGAATGAACTCTCGCTCAATCCGACGGCATCGGTCAGCGCGCGGCGCAAAACGCCGACCAGCGTCTCTTTAGTAGGCTCACCTGAGCCGCGTTCGCTCAGAAATGAGATGCCGTACTCCACCTCTAAGCTGAAGATTCGCTCGCGCATGGCAATTCCTTCGTTTGCTGCCTAGAGACGCTGAGCGTCTCTAGGCTGATCGGCTCACTCGCCCGTCTCTTGGCGGAAGCGGCGCACGAATTCCTCTGAGCTGATGCCGCGCAGCTCTGGGCGTTGCTGCGTCTCGCCGCCGATGGTCTCAACAGGCAGCGACTCGCCGCCGAAAAAGTCGCCCAGCACGTCGTCAATCACATCGCGCGAAGATGGCGTTGCGTTCTGTGCCAAGCCGCTTGGCTCGCTGCTGAAGCTCTGCTGACCGCGTGTGATCTGCTCTTGATCGCTCATCGTCATTAACCTCCATAGCTATAGCTATCATAACTGCCGTAGCTGCGATAGTACGGCTGTGCAATCGGTTTCAAGGCGCGAATCAGCCCTGGCAGGTCAGTGACGCCTGCCAAGAGCGCTTCGACCTCAGCGCGCGTGCCGCTCAACGGATCGGGCAGCGGCAGGTACAGATCGTGCGTCATGTACGGCTCGCGGAAGCTGACCTCAGACCAATCGGCGTGTGTGATGTACTCGCCAAAGCGCGCCAAGAGCGTCCCGCGCAAGTAAGCGCGCGTATCTTCAGGCGGCGTGCTGATGTACGGCTCGATCTCAGCGTCGCTCAGCAAGCGCTCGACTGCGCCGCTCGCCTGCAGGCGATAGAACATACCGTTCTGGCGCGGCTCGGCGCTGCGCCGAATATCGTGATACTCAAGATCAAGGCGGCGCAGGCTGAAGTAAATCTCGCGCTGCTGCCAGTAATCGGCATAGCTGAGCTTATGGCGCGCCATGTAGCTCTCGATGTAGCTGCCGCGCACGCCATGCAGCCGTTTGACCGCCGCTTGCACTTCTTCAGGGCGCTGGCCGAGCAGCTCGCGCGTCTGATCGAGCGTCAGCTCGATGGGCAGTTCCCAGAGCGCCACTTGCGTCCAGTCCGTGCGCTGACTGCTCAGGTAGCGCTCCAGCAAGTTGCGTTTGATCGCCCAGTCGAGTCGCGTGCTGAGCAGCCGCCAATCGCGCCCGAGTTTGTCGAGCGTATCTGCCCACACCTGCAGCACCTCGCGGTAAGCTGCCAACAAGTCATCGCTGAATGCCTGCGCCTTCGCCTCGACGTAGTCGCGCGCGGCAGCGTAAAATTGCCGCTGCATCTCTAGCGCAGTGATCGTGCCGCCGCTATCGAGCTGCAGCGGACGACTGAAGGTCAAATCGCGCGAGATCGTCTGGTAAGCGTCAATCGGATCGTCAAAAGTGAAGTTCAACGCGATCGCGTTGTCCTCAAGCATAGACAGGATGATCTGCGTCGTGCCAATCTTGAGGAATGTGCTGTATTCTGCCATATTGGCATCGCCCAAGATGACGTGCAGACGGCGGTAGTCGTCGCGCGCGGCATGTGGCTCATCGCGCGTGTTGATGAGCGGACGATTGTGCGTGGTCTGTAAGCCGATCAAGGTCTCGAAGAAGTCGGCGCGTTGCGTCAGCTGATAGCCATCCGCCGCCTTTTCGTTCTCCGCGCCAACTTTGCCCGATCCGCAGAAAATGGCGCGACTGGTCAAGAATGGGATCAGGACGCGCAACGTGCGATGGAAGCGGCGCATGATCAGGTCTTCGTAGAGCGCGGCAGAGAGCAAGTAGTTCTCATGGCAGCCGTAACTGTTGCCTTTGTGATCGCTGTTGTTCTTGTAGATAGCGATCTCTTCGCCTGCCGCGAGCAAGCCGCTGGCGTTGGCGCGCTGCCGCGAGCGCTCTACGATCACCTCGCCTGCCTTATCGGCAGCGACCGCGACGCGCGGCAGGCGAGTCTCGGCTGTGCAGTACTCAGGATGCGCGTGGTCAATGTAAAAACGCGAGCCGTTGGGCAGCATCAAGCTGGAGTAATCCCAGCCGTAGGTCGCCATGTAGGTCTCAGCGCGGACAGGCTGCTCGGCGCTGAGCATCTCGCCCAGCGGCTCGCCCGAGTCCAGCAAGCGGATGTCTTGCGTCTCAGGCGCCGTGTAAGCGGTCTGTTGCGCCCAGCGCGTCTGCGTCAAACGCGCCTCTTTGAGCTTCTGGCGTTTCAGCAGCGCGCCCGCCTCTTGGCAATGCCCTAGCACCAAACGCGAGGCGACGAAAGGATTGGACGCCGCCGCGTTCAGCACAAAAATGCCGTATTCCGTCTCGATCCCGATCAGTTTTGGTGTGGTCAAAAGATACTCTCCGTGCTAAGGCTAGTCCATGCTCATGCGCTGTTCGGCTGTGTGTGCGGCTGCGCAGTTTGATAAGGCTTGCGCTTCTCAATGCCCCATGGATCGTCCTCAAACGCTTCCAAGAAGATTTTCACAGCGCTGATATCGCCCTGCCGCGCCGCGCCGACGCCGATGTTCTCATTCATCCAATGCGCCACAAACTGCTCAGCGTTCTCGCGGAACTCATCGGCGAGCGCTGCGCGCAGATCGGGCAGCGTGATGCCCACTTTGCCGCTGCCCGCCGCGATCTGGCGCTTGAGCGCAGTCTTCTTAGCGCGAGAGACCAAGCTCATCAGCACGGCGCCGCTTGAGAAATCGCGCAACGGAAAGACTAAACGCTCGCTAGCGCCGTTCGGCGTGCGCACGGATGTCTCTAAGCGGCTTGTGGCGCTGTAGAGAACTTTCAGAGTCTCTACGATCAACGCCTCTGCCAGTTGCTCGCGGCGCGCAATTTCGGTCAGCAGCGCGTGCGCCTCAGGATCGGACTCGGCAAGCGCGCGCAGCGCAGCGCCGTTCGGCTCGCGCGGATCGAGCGCCTTGCGCACGTCGTGCTTCTCAGGCAGCGCCTGCGATAAGGCGTTGCGAGTCCCTTCGGGCAAAAATGCGCCAAACAGCTCGATGCAACGGCGCACTGTCGCCGCTTTGAAAGTGACGTTGCGTCCGTACGCCTCAGGCGCTTGTGGCAGATCGGCGTCGCTCAAAGGCAGATCAGGTGTCAGGTAAAGTGACATGATCTGCAGCGCCGCTTCCTGCGTTGGACGGTTGATCTTGATCTTCACATCAAGGCGACCCGGACGCAAAATGGCAGGATCGATCATATCGGAGCGATTGCTGGCGCCGATGATTATCACGTTCTCGCTGCCTTCCACGCCGTCCATCTCGGCGAGGAATTGCGGCACAATCGTCGTCTCCACATCTGAGGAGCGTCCGCTGCCGCGCGTGCGGAACAAGGCTTCCATCTCATCGAAGAAGATGACGACAGGCGTGTAGAACGAAGCGCGCGCTTTGGCGTCCTCAAAAATCTTGCGGATGCGCGACTCGGTCTCGCCAACGTATTTATTCAGCAGCTCAGGACCTTTGACGTTCAAGAAGTAGCTGCGGATGCCATCTTTGCGGCGCAACACTTCGTTGATGCGCGTCAGCGACGCGCTCGGATCGTCCAGATCGACATCGTTCAGGCGCAGCTCTTCGGCGATCTCGAATAAGTTTGGCGTCGCTTCCGCGCCGCGCAGCGCACGGAACGCTTCTAGCGCCTCAGCGTCCTGTGGATTGGCGCGCAGCTTCAGATAAATCTCGATCAGCTGCGCAAGGCGAGTCAGATAAGCGCGAATGCTCAGTGTGAGCGAGTTGGCGACCGCTTTGGCGATCAATGTCTTGCCGCAGCCGGGCGGTCCGTAGAGCAGGATGCCTTTAGGACGGTCGAGCTGGAACTCATCGAATAGGTTGCGGTAGATGTAAGGCAGCTCAATCGCGTCGCGAATGGTGACGATCTGCTCATCCAAGCCGCCGATATCTTCATAGCGCACGTCAGGCACTTGCTCAAGAGTCAAGCTACTGCTCTCAGGCGCGGGCAGTTTTTCGAAGGCGATGCCGATGCGCGGATCGACGCGCACTGTATCGCCGACCTCAACCGAATCTTGGAAGAGCTGGTCGCTGATCTCGACGACTGAGTCAGTGCTGCCGACGCGCACTTGCAAGCGCGGACGAATTTTGGCGACGGCGTGCTTGCCGCTGGCGTCAATCTGCACGATGTCGCCGCGCTTGAGCGTCTCGGCGAGCGTCGGATCGCACAGCACGCTGAACTTCTCGCCGCTCAGCCATTGCACGCGCAAGTTGACGCCGTCAGGCGCTGCCAACACGCGCGCTGCGTTCTCAGGGCTGAGAATCGCGGTCACTTCAGCCGTCTCGCCGCGCAAGAAGTCCTGCCGAACGCCGACCACGTTGCGCGAGCGGTTCAAGACGACCTGCTGACCTTCGCGCAGTTGCTCAATGGGCAGGTCAGGCGCGGCAAGTTTGACCTCAAGGCGCTGTCCGTTGTAGCCGACGATCACATCGCGCTGCGTAACCAAGATGGCGTGCAGCTCGTCGCGCAGCATCTCAAGGCGCTTGCGCTCATCGGGCAGGACGGCGCGGCTGATGGCTTCGTTCAGCACATCCGCGAGCATTTCCCACAGCAGATCGTTATCGCTGCCCAGCTCGATAGGTTGTCCGTTCTCATCGAGGATTTGGCGCTTGGGACGCGGCGGACAGACTCCCAAGAAGATGCCGTATTCCAGCGGCGCGCTACGCGCTTCTTCCAGCTCGCGCTGCGTCTTGATGAGCAGCTCGCGCAGGCGCTGGATGCCGCTCAGCTTGCCTATGAAACCGAGCAGCTCCATCAGGCGGACTCGCTCATCGGGCGGCGGCGGCGGCGTAGCGCGCAGCTTCTCTTTCACTAGATTTTCGAGATGATGAATCAGCGTTTCGGTATCGGTCGGCATTTCATTCCATCGCATTCAGCGCGTGATGCGCACTCGGTCAAAGGAAATCAACTGGCTCAAATCACACAGACTGCGCAGGCACTTCAAGATCGCAGCTTTTCACACGATAAAGCGGATTCAATTCCAGCTCAACGTGCCAAATGTACTACCTAGCATACAGCACAAGCAAATGAACTACTGCTAAAAACTGGGTTAGAATTTATAATCTACCTCAGCATGAGCCACACGCACTGGCACTTTGTCAACTTCTTGAGAAAGGCAGTATTCGCCTATGCAGATTTTCACCCTGATCTACGTAACCTACAACAGCGGCGAGACGATCCATACAGCACTCAGCTCGGCTCAGGCGCTGCGCTTGCCTAGCGATCAGCTATCAATGCGTATAGCCGTCGTTGATAACAACTCACAGGATAACACACTTTCGATTATTATGCAACATTTTCCAGGCGTGCTAGTCTTTTCTAACAAAAGAAATCTCGGTTTTGCCGCTGCAAACACATTGGCAATGCGCCGCCTGCCTTCTGATTACTTCGGATTGGTGAACGCGGATGTGCGCTTGGATAGCGAGTGGTTGGCAGCGATCTGGGAAGCCTTTCAGGCAGACTCGCGGCTGGCAGTGGCAGGCAGCAAGGTCTTCTTCAGCGATAGCAATATTTTGCAGCACGCTGGCGCCATGATCCGAGCGAACGGCTTGACGTATCACTTGGGCGTGAACGAGGAAGATCAAGGGCAACACGATCAAGTCTTGGATGTGGACTATGTGATGGGCGCGGCGCTCGCCTTGCGCGGCGACTTGGCTGAGCAGCTCGGCTACCTGAACACGCAATATTTCATGTACTTTGAAGAGACAGAGCTGTGCGCACGCGCACGGCGCATGGGCTATCGCGTTCGCTACGTGCCGAAGGCGGTCGCCTATCACTACGAGCGCCACAGCCTGAGCGGAACGCCTTCCACCAAGTACTTGTGGCGCTATCATCGCTCACGTTACCGTTTTGCGGCGCGCAACCTCGATCCGCGCACATTTTGCGAGGCAGAGCGTGCGTGGATACACCAATACATTCCCGATTGGAAGTATCGCCTGCTGCTGAGAGCGGCGCGGCTCTCTCAAGTGCGGCTGTGGCTGCGCCATCCTTGGTTGATCATGTTGCGCGCCTAGCTCGCGACTGACGCGAAGAGCTTTTCGCGGTCAGCGGCACCAGCGCCTTCTTGGCTGGCGATCTCCACGATCTTGTGACGCGCCTCAGGCTGCAACAGCGCCTGAACCAGCACTTCTGCCACATCTTCGCGGCTGATCACGCCGAAAGATGTCAGTTTGGGCGCGATCAGGACGTTCGCGCTGGCAGGCGCGTTGGTCAAGCCGACGGGACGGACGATTGTATACGGAATGCCGCTGTTGATCACAGCCAGCTCGCCGCGACGCTTCTGCTTGAGGATGCGAGACAAGAACGGATTGAAATCCGGCGTCTCAGTGCCGAAAGAAGAACACATCACTAGATGCTCAACGCGCTTTTCGAGCGCGGCTGCCACGATGTACATCGGCGCAGTCGCCTCGATTGCCGCGACTTCCTCATCAGTGTAGTGAATACGCGAGCCGAGCGCGCTGATCACGGCGTGTATGCCATGCATCGCGCGCAGCAGATCGTCTATGTTCAACACTGAGCCGATCAGGACTTCGATGCCGTTCAGCGTAAGCTCGGGCGTGTTGCGAATGCGATCTTCGGCGCGCACCATGGCGCGCACGGCAATGCCTTTGCCGTGCAAATTCTTCACCACGCGCCGACCAGTCTCGCCGTTAGCGCCCAGCACAAGCACTTTGCCTTCAAACATTGTCATGGAGCAACCTTCAGGTCAGTGGAGATGCTTTGCGGTCTGCGATCCTATCAAGAAAGCGGCGTCTTGTCTAATCATCGAAGCGCTGTTCTTTCAGACGCCGCCGAATATCCAAGTCCGCTTCGCGTTTGGCAACTGCTTGACGCTTATCGTAGAGCTTTTTGCCTTTCGCCACAGCGATCTCGACCTTAGCGCGTCCTTTTTTCAAGTAGAGCCGCGTTGGCACGAGCGTGTAGCCGCGCTCGCGCAGCTTGCCGATCAAGTGCGCAATCTCCTTGCGATGCAAGAGCAATTTGCGCGGACGCAACGGCTCGTGACCGAAGCGATTGGCTTGCGCGTACTCAGCGATGTGGACGTTGAGCAGCCACAGCTCGCCGCCGCGCTCTTCCACGTAGCCTTCGCTCAGGTTGACCTTGCGCTCGCGAATAGACTTGATCTCAGAGCCGATCAGCACCAAGCCCGCCTCATAGCGCTCGCCAAGCGTGTAGTTATGACTGGCTTTGCTATTGGTGGCGATGACGACAAAATCGCTCTGTGTTTTGGCTGTCTTCGTAGCCTTTGCCATTGCTCATCATCCTCAGCAAGATTCTGATTCTCGCACTGCTCAAGGCGAGAGTCAACGGCGAAGATGGAAGAGCAGGCGACAATCTGTCGCCTGCTCGCAAAAATCGCTCAGCGAATTGGCAGGGCAGCTGTCACTTTGCGAATCGCCGCTTCGTAGCCGTCAATCATGCGCGACATAGTGAACTGCTGCGCGCGCGCGCGTCCGCGCCGACTGTACTCAGCGCGTAGCGCCTCGTCGCGCAAAAAGCGCCGAATGCCTTCGGCAAGAGCAGCAGGACTCTCAGGCTCAACCAGCAGCCCTGCCTCGCCGATCACCTCAGGCGCGGCGCTCGCCCTTGCCGCTACAATCGGCTTGCCCAGCGTCATCGCTTCAAGATACACATAGCCGAAGCTCTCTTGGCAGCTGGGATGACAGAACACATCCGCTTGCCGCCACTCGCGCGCAAAAGCCGCGTCGTCCGCAATGTGCGAGAGCCACGTCACATGCGCATTCACCTTCAGTTCATCGGCGAGCGCGTGCAGCGCGTCCCATTCCAAGCCGTTGCCGACGATCCGTACTTCTAGGTCAGGGAATTCCTCGCTCAGCAGCGGTATGGCGCGCAGCAGCACATCTACGCGCTTGCGCGGATATAACTTGCCGACCGCCAGCACAATCGGATGAGCGTTGGCTTGGCGCGGCTCGGCATTCACCAGCGGCAGCCAGCTCGGCGTGAGCATCCCATGCGGAACAACCTGCACCTTTTCGGCAGGCACGCCGTAGAGCGTTACGATCTGATCTTTGGCGTACTGGCTGCCTGCAGTCACCAGATCGGCTTGCTGCATATTCACGCGGTCGAAGAACGCCTGCGCGTAGACCATCGTGCGGATCGGCTCGCGTTCCCAGCGATATAGATCGCCGAAGATGGCGTGTGCAGAGGCGATCAACGGCGGACGCTGCGCAGGATCGAGACCGTAGCCGTCGTAGTCAAAGCCGATGATGACATCCGCCTTGCGCAGGCGCGGCGCCGTGCGCAGCTCTGTGTTGAACTGAAAGCGTTTGAGGGTCGTCTCGACGTAATCAGTCGTGTCGAAGTTGGGCGCAATCACCTCGACCTCGTAGCCGCGCTCGCGCAGCCCAGCGAGGAACGCGTTGAAGAAAACTGCCGTTCCGCTGCCGCTGATCACATCGGTTGCCCATGATGTGATGACGACGATTCGCATATGCATTCATCCTATCGCTAAGGGCGGCGCCTCATGCGCTTTGGCTGACCGCCGCGTGTGATACGCTCACTTTTGGCAAAAGTGATGCGCGCTTTCAGATTGTAGCAGCTTTGCCTAAGCCTGACATATCGCACGCGGCAGGCGCTGCGCCCTGACGCTATAATTGGCGTATTGCTCGATGAAAAACGGAAACAACGCCTATGTTTTGGTCTGAGTTGGACGAGAAGACGCCGTCACGGCAAGCGTCCTTGCGCGGCACGCAACTGATGGTCGTGCTGGTGGCGCTCTTGGTGACCGCCTTCAGCGCTTTCGTGGCAGGCTACATTGTGGCGCTCAGCGGCGCGCAGAGCAAGCTGAGCCTTGCTGAAGAAGTCTGGCAGCTGACCGACCGCTACTTCTACTATGAGAAGCCTGCCGAAAAAGATCGTCTGTACGGCGCGATCACAGGCTTGCTCGCCACGTTTCAAGACCCACACACGCTCTTCCTGCCGCCGCCGAGCGCCGAGCGCGAGCGCGCTGTGATGAGCGGACAGCAAGGCGGCGTTGGCATCATTGTGGCGCAGACTGAAGACAAGCGCTTTGTGGTGGCAGAAGTGCGGCGCGGCTGGGCATACGAGCGCGCAGGCGGTCGCGTTGGCGACCAAATTGTGGCTGTAGATGGCGAGCCTGTGGCGGAATGGACGTTCAATCAGCTCATTGAGCGCGTGCGCGGCGCGCTCGGCACGCAGGTCAGGCTGACCATCAAGCGCGACGGCGCGCCTGAGCCGCTCACCTTGACCGTGACTCGCCAGCAGATCAATGTCTACAGCGAGATGTTGGACGGGCAGATCGCCTACCTGACCTTCACACAGTTCACCAGCACAGCGCCGAATGAGATCAAGGCGCAGCTTGAGGCGCTTCTGGCGCAACAGCCGCGCGCTTTGATCCTCGATCTGCGCGATAACGGCGGCGGCTTCCTCGATGAGTCGATCCAGATCGCCGATTTCTTCCTCGATGAAGGCGTGATCGCCGTAGAGAGGACATCGAGCGGCGAGGTGCGGCATTTCCGCTCGCGCGGCGGCGATTTTGCCGAGTCCGTGCCGATGGTCGTCTTGGTCAATCGCAGCAGCGCCAGCGCCAGTGAGATCGTGGCAGGCGCACTACAGGATCGCGGTCGGGCGGTGCTGATCGGACAACGGACGTTCGGCAAAGGGTCAGTGCAGCGGCTTTTCACGCTCAGCGATGGCTCTCAGCTGCGCGTGACGCAAGGCGCGTGGTACACGCCGAGCGAGAAGCCTATCGAGCGGCACGGCAGCGCGCAAGGCGGCTTACAGCCTGATATCGCAGTTGAGCTGCCGAGCGACGGCAGCCGTCCACAAGGCGATCCGACGCTCGAAGCCGCTCTTGAATACATCCGTCAGAACTTCTGAGCGGACGCGAAACGCGCCGCATGGCGCGCTATCGTGCGGAGAGGGTGGGATTCGAACCCACGAGGGCTTTCACCCTACTCGCTTTCCAAGCGAGCGCACTAGACCAACTATGCGACCTCTCCGTCTGTTGAGCAGCCATTATAGCCGCTTGTGAGGCGGCGGTCAACGGCGCGCTTGCGTCAGCTCACCTTGCGTCAGCTCTGTTCTCTATCTGCGCGCGCGCCCAAGCGATGGTGTGCTGAATGCCTTCGGCAAATGGCACACTTGGCTGCCAATTGAGCAGCACTTGAGCGCGCTGAATATCGGCGGCGCTGGCGCGCATATCGCCGGGCTGCGCAGGCGCGTAGCGCACAGGATAGCTTGTCCGATCCTTGCCGAAAGCGCTCAGCACGGCGTCGCACAGCGCATTGACCGTGGTCGGCGTGCCAGTGCCGAGATTGATCACCTGACCGTAGGTCGCAGGCTGCTCAAGCGCGTCCATCCAAGCGCGCACCACATCTGAGATATGCACGAAGTCGCGCGATTGCTCGCCATCGGAGTGAATGGTGATCGGCTCGCCGCGCAGCACGTTGCCGATGAAGATCGCCAGCACGCCTTGATAGGCATTGGTCAGGCTTTGGCGCTCGCCATAGACGTTGAACATGCGGAACGACGTCACGTTGAACTGAAAATCGAGGTCGCGGCGCGCAGCAGTCAGATGGACGTAGCGCTCAGCGGCGTATTTAGTGATCGCATAATACGAGGCAGGATCGGGCGGCGCGCTCTCAGCGGTCGGCACGGGATTGCTGTTGCCATAGATGGTCATCGAGCTGGCGAAGAGCAAGCGCGGCACGCGGTAAGCCAGACATGCTTGTAGGATGTTGATCGTGCCGAGCGTGTTGGTGCGCAGGTCGTGCGATGGATCGGCAAACGAGAGGCGGATCGAGGCTTGCGCGGCGAGATGCAAGACGGCGTCCACGCCTTGCGCGAAGATCGGCTCAAGGTGCGCAGGCTCGGTCACATCGCCTTGCACGAATTCAGCGGCGGCGTTCACGTGAGCGCGCTTGCCGCCGCTCAGATTGTCCAACACAACAGCGCGGTAGCCGCGCGCGATCAGGGCGTCAGTCAGGTGGCTGCCGATGAAGCCGGCGCCACCTGTGATCAGAATGCGTTTGCTCACAACGTCCGTAACTCAACCTTTCAAGCCTGAAGTGGTGATGCCTTGCGTGAACAGCTTTTGCGTGAAGAAGTATAGAATCATCACGGGCAAAAGCGCCACTACAGAGGCAGCCATCAGCAGGTGCAGGCGCGTGCCACCATCTTCGCGGAAGAAGCTGAGCGCGACCGCGATCGGACGCCATGTGTTATCCGATGTGACCAGCAGAGGCCATTCTAGCGCGCTCCACGTGCTGACAAAGCAGAACAGCACGGTTGTGGCGATCGGCGCCCATGAGATCGGCACGACCACTGAGAGCAAAAAGCGCAAATGACCTGCGCCGTCCACGCGCGCCGCTTCCCACAGCTCGTTCGGAATCTGCATGAAGAATTGGCGCAGCAGGAAGATGCTGAACGTATTCGAGAGGAACGGGATGACGAGCGAGGGCCAATTGTTCAGCCAAGTGAGCGACGGATGAATGGACGTGAAGAACTGATGCACGCGCGTCACAATGATCAGGTTTGGTACGAGGATGATGATGCTCGGCACGAAGAGCGTCATCAGCAACATGCCGAACAGCAAGTTGCGTCCTGGGAAGCGCATCCGCGCGAAAGCGTAAGCTGCCATGACGCAAATCACAGTCTGCCCGACCACAGACATGAACACGATGCGCACCGTGTTCCACAAAAACAAGCCGAATTGTCGCGATTCGCCGATCGCCGTCGAGCCGAACAGCACGTCAGGATAGTTATCCAAGCGAATGCCGAGCGTCGGGATGATGTTGGTCGTGCTATTTGCCTCAAAAGATGTCTGCAACGACTTGCCGAGCATGAAGGCAAACGGCAAGATGTAGATCAGCGCGGCAAGGCTGAGCATGATGTACACAAGAATGCGAAACGTGCTGATGTTCCGCCGAGTGCGAGTTGCAGGTGCAGAAAGCGTCAGGTCAGCCATAGAACACCTTATCACGAGTCAACCGATTTTGCAGCAAGGTTAAGATCAAGATGATGCCGAACAGCAGGAAAGACATCGCCGCTGCGTAAGGACGCGTCTTGATCGCGGAAGCGGTCTGGATTGTCTCATAGATGTAGACAGTGGTCGTATCCAGCGCGCCGCGCATATCAGGCGTGCGCAGCACCCAGATGTGCGCAAAAGTCCTGAACGTGCCTGTGATCGCCAAGAGCGTCAGGTAGAACGTCGTCGGCGAGATGAGCGGAAAGACTACATGGCGGAACGTCTGCCAGCGACCTGCGCCGTCAATCTGCGCCGCTTCGAACATTTCCTTCGGCACGTTGCCTAAGCCGTTCATGAAGATCACGGCGTTGTAGCCGCTGAAGACCCAGATCGCATAAATGATCGCTGCCACCAGCGGCAAGCTCGGTCCGATCAGGAAGTTGGGCAGGCGCACGTTCGGTCCGCCGATGATCTCCGCGATGATCTGGAAGACGCCTTTCGGATTGCGCATCCATTCTTGCGGCGGCAAGCCGAACGTCTTCAAGACTTGATTGATCGGACCAGTATCAGGGCTGTTGGAGAAGAGCATGGCGAACACCGTGGCAGTGGCGACTGTCGGCGCGATGTATGGCATGAAGAAGATCAGGCGGTAGAAGCCTTTGCCAAAGCGCACCTCGTAGAAGAGCATGTAGGCGAGCAGCAAGCCGAGCGAGAGCTGCACAGGCACGGTCAGGAAGGCGTAGGTCGCCGTGCGGATGATCGAGTCGTAGAATTGTGTGTCGCCGCGCCCTGCCGCCAAAGGCAGCTCGCCGATGAACATCCAGCCGCCAACCATCAAAGCGATCGCGATCAGCAACGTCGAGAGCATTCCGCTCGTCGTCTCGCGATGCTTGGCGCGACTCCAGAAAAAGTATGCCAAGCCGATGAAGCCTAGTCCGAGTATCATCGTGAAGACTTCATTCCACTGCGAGACTGTGTCCACAAGTGTAGCAGGCGTCACGCGCGTGAACGCGCGCAATGTCTCGCGCGGCACACGCTCGAATTGCGTCAGAGTCTGCCGCAGCGCATCCTGCGCGCCGATCACGTAGATCACCAGAACGAGCGCAATCGCTGCGAATAGCCATCGGATGATGCCGAAAAAGCCGTGTTTGCGCGGCTCAGCATCAGGATCGGCGCTCAAGCGCACGCGATGTGCCACAAAGATCGCGCCAACAGCTGCCACGGTGCCGAAGAGCGCTGCGATCTGCGGCAGAAGCGGATAGACGTAGCTGAAACGCGGATTAGTGACAACTTGGCTCAGCACGTTCAGCAGCGGCTGCGAGATGCGATGCAACTCGTAGAAAGTGAACCACGTCAGCAGCACGGCGCTCAGCGTCATCAAACCGACGCCCCACGAATTCAGCACAAACGCCAGATGCTGATCGTTAGCGGCGTCAGGATCGCCGTTGCGCGGCTGCAGCAGCGCGTAGCACAGCACACCTATCAGCAGCACGCCAAGCGGAATCAGCGCGTAGCTGAAATCGAGCGTGAATAGCACGCCGAAGAACGTCAGCGTCGCGAAGGCGGTCAGATAGCCAACAGGCAAGTAGCGGTAGAAATTGCCCTGACCGTTGCGCGACGCCTCGACGCCGCGCCGATACATATTGTAGCCGACCAAGACGAAGACTAGCGAGACGGCAAGCGCGATCATGTAGGCAAGGCTGCCGATCACGCGCACGAAATTCGCCAAGCCAACAAAGCCTTCCGGCACGTTGACGCCGCCTTGCATACTGATGAAAAAACCATAGGCGACTGGGAACAACTCAAAGATGAACGCGATGATCGCCACTGGCGCCACGAACAGCAGACCGAGAATTGCCTCGTTGAGCTGCGCGCGGCTGCGACTCACGCGCTGCGCCACAGTCTCAGCTTGCACGCCTGCCACGTATGAGGTAGTTGCCATGCTCATCCTCTCGCTACACTATGCCTGCACGCTTTTCTACAAGCTGCCCTTTAAGGCTTTGCCGAAGTTATGTTAAAAGCAGGTTAAAAACATTGTGAGCGCCGCTTTGCACGCCGCCCATTGTGACGCAGCTTTGTCCGTTGTGCAACCTAGCGGCGACGATTAGCGAGCGCTCATTTCACATTTTCGCCTGAAATGCCTTACAATCTTCAAGGCAAAAAGCAGATTGAGGATTGACTGATGAGCGCTTCACGCAAGCAGAGCGTTATCTTCCTGTGGCTTGGCTTGTGCGTCGCGATTGTGGCGCTGTGGCTAGGCGATGCAGCTATCTCTCCGCCAAAAGCTGAGGCGATGACCTTGCTCGCCGATCAATCGCCATCGGCTGTGCAGACTATCATGCGC
>Ga0308403_1000320_pt1 | contig 20108 bp, 24 predicted proteins | sample HotsprSampleOSM3_FD_203470 | JGI IMG/M metagenome (GOLD analysis project Ga0308403, IMG submission 203470) | Hot spring phototrophic mat microbial communities from Octopus Spring, Yellowstone National Park, Wyoming, United States - 20060914_OS-M3 ... | reverse complement strand
TCATGGCGACGCACCAGGAAGGCTCAGGAATGACGAAGCGTGATCATCGCGGTCGGAAATATGGATGGACGCAGGTGCGAGGGTCGGGATTGAGGAATTTTCGGCTCGCTGAAGAGCACTGAAACGGCAGCGAAATATTTCGGCGTTCATATGGTTGCAGATTGAGGAATTTTCGGCTCGCTGAAGAGCACTGAAACCTCATCGTTTTTCATATGTACGATCCGCAATACGCATTGAGGAATTTTCGGCTCGCTGAAGAGCACTGAAACCTGAAGAGAGAGAGAGAGGAGTAGGAGGGCATCAAATTGAGGAATTTTCGGCTCGCTGAAGAGCACTGAAACCTTAGGGCGGCGACTGCTACCCATGCTGACAAGAATTGAGGAATTTTCGGCTCGCTGAAGAGCACTGAAACATCGGGCGGTTCCCAGTCTTTCTCTGGGTCGACTTCCATTGAGGAATTTTCGGCTCGCTGAAGAGCACTGAAACGCTTTCGCGTGCGTCTCGAAATCTGTGCGGGCATCCGATTGAGGAATTTTCGGCTCGCTGAAGAGCACTGAAACCGCAGACACCAACGGCGAGGTGTTTCTACCGCGCTACATTGAGGAATTTTCGGCTCGCTGAAGAGCACTGAAACGTCTGCGTGGCGGCGGTTCATCTGGCGACGCAGCGGCATCATTGAGGAATTTTCGGCTCGCTGAAGAGCACTGAAACGCGAGTTGATGTCAACCCCGCGCATCTTCGCCGCAGATTGAGGAATTTTCGGCTCGCTGAAGAGCACTGAAACAGCAGCCCGAAGGTGATGCGTCGGTCGCACGCGGAAATATTGAGGAATTTTCGGCTCGCTGAAGAGCACTGAAACCGACGGTGAGCGGGACGGGGAATTGTTGATGTGGTTCGATTGAGGAATTTTCGGCTCGCTGAAGAGCACTGAAACGCGTGCAGAGTTGGAGTTGGTAGCGCGTCATCACTACATTGAGGAATTTTCGGCTCGCTGAAGAGCACTGAAACTTATCGATCCACTTGACGACGTAACAGCCATCGATCCCTAATTGAGGAATTTTCGGCTCGCTGAAGAGCACTGAAACGCTCCAGACCGACACGCCGTCGGTCGGGATGAGGAATTGAGGAATTTTCGGCTCGCTGAAGAGCACTGAAACTCGGCTTGGTTGCCGATTGCCCGCCGCACCAGGCGCATTGAGGAATTTTCGGCTCGCTGAAGAGCACTGAAACACTCTGATTCTGCATTGTAATCCCGCTCGAAACCGACGCATTGAGGAATTTTCGGCTCGCTGAAGAGCACTGAAACTAGAGCAAGTCGAGGTAATCCGCGAATGTGATAGACAATTGAGGAATTTTCGGCTCGCTGAAGAGCACTGAAACCGTTAGCGAGAGTACGGTTAGTCGTTCGTTCGTCGATTGAGGAATTTTCGGCTCGCTGAAGAGCACTGAAACCGACACCGCGCCGCTCATCACTCGAACCTCTGTTTCATTGAGGAATTTTCGGCTCGCTGAAGAGCACTGAAACGCCGCCGCGTCCGCCAGCCCGCGCGCCGCGCTCTATTGAGGAATTTTCGGCTCGCTGAAGAGCACTGAAACGACAGTACGGGTTTGAAGGGACGATCCCCGGCTTGCGCGATTGAGGAATTTTCGGCTCGCTGAAGAGCACTGAAACCTGCACGCCCGACGCGCTTGATCGTCAACCGCTCCGATTGAGGAATTTTCGGCTCGCTGAAGAGCACTGAAACACGGTGATCTGCAACGTCTCCACCGCCGCGTTGAAATTGAGGAATTTTCGGCTCGCTGAAGAGCACTGAAACGCGCCCCCGACTGAATCTGATACTCGTCCGGGACGTATTGAGGAATTTTCGGCTCGCTGAAGAGCACTGAAACCGCAGACCCGGCACTGTACCCTCAAAACCGTACTGATTGAGGAATTTTCGGCTCGCTGAAGAGCACTGAAACCAACGTCCACCGTACTCGCGTTCGCGGCGGACGCGAGAATTGAGGAATTTTCGGCTCGCTGAAGAGCACTGAAACCGTGGACGGGCGTGTTTACCGGCGACGGCGATGCGGTCATTGAGGAATTTTCGGCTCGCTGAAGAGCACTGAAACGAAACCGCACTCGCAGTGCTGCGCGGTTTGTTCGACGATTGAGGAATTTTCGGCTCGCTGAAGAGCACTGAAACCCGTAGAAGTATAAGAACGCAACGACCTTCGCAGTCTATTGAGGAATTTTCGGCTCGCTGAAGAGCACTGAAACCGCGGATGAGGGGCGCGTCTGGCGGCAGCGCGGTGCATTGAGGAATTTTCGGCTCGCTGAAGAGCACTGAAACGTCTGCGCCGGTGGTTCACGCTGCCGAAGCCTACCATTGAGGAATTTTCGGCTCGCTGAAGAGCACTGAAACCTCCTTCCTTTCTTTTCCTTCGGCGCAATCGCCTTACATTGAGGAATTTTCGGCTCGCTGAAGAGCACTGAAACCGACAAGTGCCGTCGGCAGCAAGCCACGCTGTTCGATTGAGGAATTTTCGGCTCGCTGAAGAGCACTGAAACTCAGCAGTAACAGTGTCACAACACTTCTCTTAATCATTGAGGAATTTTCGGCTCGCTGAAGAGCACTGAAACCGCGCGCCCAGTCGCCGTTGCGGAACCGCAGCCCCATTGAGGAATTTTCGGCTCGCTGAAGAGCACTGAAACCGCCCCAGTCGTCGAGCGCCACCAGCAGCATCTCTATTGAGGAATTTTCGGCTCGCTGAAGAGCACTGAAACCCAGCAACAGCGCGCTGAGGCGCTGGGCGTACTGGACATTGAGGAATTTTCGGCTCGCTGAAGAGCACTGAAACGCCGACGGAAATCGACACGCACCCGCCCGACGCGCCGTATTGAGGAATTTTCGGCTCGCTGAAGAGCACTGAAACCGATGGAGCGTGCGTCACATCTCTTTTTGCAAGTCGATTGAGGAATTTTCGGCTCGCTGAAGAGCACTGAAACGCAAGCGCGCGCGTCGCTGCGGCGCGGCTGTTTCTGATTGAGGAATTTTCGGCTCGCTGAAGAGCACTGAAACATCGGGTTCGGGAACGTGCGTCCCGACCAGAAGTTCATATTGAGGAATTTTCGGCTCGCTGAAGAGCACTGAAACGCGTCACGCTGATCGTCGCGGGATGCCCGACGATCCCGATTGAGGAATTTTCGGCTCGCTGAAGAGCACTGAAACGCAGTACTCGACGGCGGCGGTCGGGACGGTGAGGCTGATTGAGGAATTTTCGGCTCGCTGAAGAGCACTGAAACGTCTGGTCGCGTCCCAGCGGAACCGCGAACCGCGCCGATTGAGGAATTTTCGGCTCGCTGAAGAGCACTGAAACAGTCGACCGCGCGGCGCAGGTTGTCGCTGAGGTCGAATTGAGGAATTTTCGGCTCGCTGAAGAGCACTGAAACGGTTCGGCTCCAGCGCGTGAGGGTTGGTAAACGTCTATTGAGGAATTTTCGGCTCGCTGAAGAGCACTGAAACGAAGGCGGTCTTCACGATGAAACGCGATCTCCGCCGATTGAGGAATTTTCGGCTCGCTGAAGAGCACTGAAACCCGAGCGCGAGTTCCTCAACGTCTACGGTGCTTGCGTTCATTGAGGAATTTTCGGCTCGCTGAAGAGCACTGAAACCCTCCGACGCGGCGACGTTGCGGAGCCGGAGCCGACAATTGAGGAATTTTCGGCTCGCTGAAGAGCACTGAAACGCGCACCTCGCGCATCTTCCTCGTCCAGTTCGCAAATTGAGGAATTTTCGGCTCGCTGAAGAGCACTGAAACGACGACGATTATCCCGCAATCCGTCGTCGACGCGGCATTGAGGAATTTTCGGCTCGCTGAAGAGCACTGAAACTCGCCCCGAACAACCGTAGTCCGCGTCGTAACTGGGATTGAGGAATTTTCGGCTCGCTGAAGAGCACTGAAACAATCCGCCGCGCGCTTGAGGTTGTCGCTGAGGTCGATTGAGGAATTTTCGGCTCGCTGAAGAGCACTGAAACGCGATTTTTGTGGGGTTGACAGACCGGCGCGCGCGATTGAGGAATTTTCGGCTCGCTGAAGAGCACTGAAACACGCGCAGACCGGCGTGGTGCTGTTGGTCAACCGCATTGAGGAATTTTCGGCTCGCTGAAGAGCACTGAAACCGGCGGTCGGCGAGATCACCCTCGGCGAGTATCACGAGATTGAGGAATTTTCGGCTCGCTGAAGAGCACTGAAACGCGCGCGGTGATCGTCGCTTGCTGCGACGCGCCGCACATTGAGGAATTTTCGGCTCGCTGAAGAGCACTGAAACACCACGCTCAAGCCGCTCGACGCGCTGTTCTCGTTGAATTGAGGAATTTTCGGCTCGCTGAAGAGCACTGAAACCGAACTGCGTCGGCACCAGAAACCCGCCGCTTGCGCATTGAGGAATTTTCGGCTCGCTGAAGAGCACTGAAACGCGAACTGGACGCGGGTGCTGTGAGGTGACGGATGATTGAGGAATTTTCGGCTCGCTGAAGAGCACTGAAACTCCGTCCGCGTGGACGGGCGTATTCGGCGACGGCGAAATTGAGGAATTTTCGGCTCGCTGAAGAGCACTGAAACAGTTTCGCAACGAGTTCCGGCAGTCGGTCTCTGGCGATTGAGGAATTTTCGGCTCGCTGAAGAGCACTGAAACTTGGGTATTCGGGTGATCGTCTCGATGCAGACGCCCAATTGAGGAATTTTCGGCTCGCTGAAGAGCACTGAAACTCGTATTGCTCTGCTCGATGATGTCGCGCAAATTTGATTGAGGAATTTTCGGCTCGCTGAAGAGCACTGAAACCGCAGATGGGAATAGCGCATCGCTGTCGGCGTCGTTGATTGAGGAATTTTCGGCTCGCTGAAGAGCACTGAAACATCTTCTCGCGTCTGCGGCGAATGCCAGCACCGTAATTGAGGAATTTTCGGCTCGCTGAAGAGCACTGAAACAGCGCCCGACGGACGCCGAGCGGTCGCGCTTTGAGCAATTGAGGAATTTTCGGCTCGCTGAAGAGCACTGAAACAGAAGATGATCTTTACCGCACCCGCTGGTTCCGTACATTGAGGAATTTTCGGCTCGCTGAAGAGCACTGAAACGGCGGTTCGCGTGCGGCGAACCCAACCTACTGAACATTGAGGAATTTTCGGCTCGCTGAAGAGCACTGAAACGCAGTACTCTATCGCCGCAGTCGGAACGGTGAGGCTGAATTGAGGAATTTTCGGCTCGCTGAAGAGCACTGAAACCCGAAATCTTCGTGTTGGTTCTGCCCGTACCGATCGATTGAGGAATTTTCGGCTCGCTGAAGAGCACTGAAACGGCGTCGGGTTGGTGACGACGGCGCTGACCCAAGCCATTGAGGAATTTTCGGCTCGCTGAAGAGCACTGAAACGCGTCGAACGAGCGCGACGACGAAATCCGCGTAGCGTATTGAGGAATTTTCGGCTCGCTGAAGAGCACTGAAACCGTTCCCGTATTACGGCGGGAAGTACACTATCGTTGAATTGAGGAATTTTCGGCTCGCTGAAGAGCACTGAAACCTTTGTTCTTCCCGACGAGTTCATCTAACACTCGCATTGAGGAATTTTCGGCTCGCTGAAGAGCACTGAAACCATCAAAACACTAACCGAAACCACACTGAGCGTACATTGAGGAATTTTCGGCTCGCTGAAGAGCACTGAAACAGCACACAAGTTCCCGTTTGTCAAGGGCGCTCGGTATTGAGGAATTTTCGGCTCGCTGAAGAGCACTGAAACGAAGGACTACGTTGCTCTAACCGATAACCCGCGCAAATTGAGGAATTTTCGGCTCGCTGAAGAGCACTGAAACCGACCGAGGCGGCGACGGCGGGCGTGCGGGCGTACAATTGAGGAATTTTCGGCTCGCTGAAGAGCACTGAAACCCAGCAGCGCATCGACGTTGACCGCGACGCCGATTATTGAGGAATTTTCGGCTCGCTGAAGAGCACTGAAACGCCAGCCGCAGCGCCGTTCTCGTATCGAGACCGGCATTGAGGAATTTTCGGCTCGCTGAAGAGCACTGAAACTTCGGCAGCCAGCAGTGCGCGGGCTTGCGTCAGCGCATTGAGGAATTTTCGGCTCGCTGAAGAGCACTGAAACACCAACGCGCTGCTCTCAACGTTCGGCGCTTGGTCTTATTGAGGAATTTTCGGCTCGCTGAAGAGCACTGAAACCGCGGTTGCGTGACGAGGTGGCGGCGGCGGTGAAGGCATTGAGGAATTTTCGGCTCGCTGAAGAGCACTGAAACGCGAATGAGCGCAGCCAGTCGCTCGGCGTCGAATGATTGAGGAATTTTCGGCTCGCTGAAGAGCACTGAAACGGGCGTGTGGAAACAGAGGTTCGAGTGATGAGCGGCGCATTGAGGAATTTTCGGCTCGCTGAAGAGCACTGAAACACCGACTTTCGCCAGCACCGCTGCCGCTCCTTCGAATTGAGGAATTTTCGGCTCGCTGAAGAGCACTGAAACCATTGCTCAGCGCGTCGTTCCAGTGACGGAAGATAAATTGAGGAATTTTCGGCTCGCTGAAGAGCACTGAAACGGGTTGCGCTTGAAGTAGCGATTGTTCGACTTCTTTGATTGAGGAATTTTCGGCTCGCTGAAGAGCACTGAAACGCCAGCGCTGCGCTTCGTCTTCCGGCAGCGACGCGGGATTGAGGAATTTTCGGCTCGCTGAAGAGCACTGAAACTCTCCCCACAAACGCAGTGACCTTATCGATCAGAATATTGAGGAATTTTCGGCTCGCTGAAGAGCACTGAAACTCCAGATCGTTGACGATTTCGTACTTCGCCGGTTCATATTGAGGAATTTTCGGCTCGCTGAAGAGCACTGAAACGCGCGAGCGCAATTACTCCGTCGTCGTGACAGCCTTCATTGAGGAATTTTCGGCTCGCTGAAGAGCACTGAAACGTCGTTAGCCTAGCACACAAGTTCCCGTTTGTCAAGATTGAGGAATTTTCGGCTCGCTGAAGAGCACTGAAACTGCGCCAGTCCCGTCATCGTTAGCGAGAGTACGGTTAATTGAGGAATTTTCGGCTCGCTGAAGAGCACTGAAACGCGAACGGGGAACTTGCGGCAGAAGTTGCGGATCAATTGAGGAATTTTCGGCTCGCTGAAGAGCACTGAAACTCGGTACGCAGCGAGGTTGAACCCGGCGTCGGGTTGATTGAGGAATTTTCGGCTCGCTGAAGAGCACTGAAACCTACAACCCAAGCCGCTCCAGATACGCAGCATATCTGATTGAGGAATTTTCGGCTCGCTGAAGAGCACTGAAACTCCTCTTGACAACCGCGCTTCGGCGCGGTATAATTGAGGAATTTTCGGCTCGCTGAAGAGCACTGAAACCGGACAGTATTTGATACTGTTCGGGGATGTGCGTATCATTGAGGAATTTTCGGCTCGCTGAAGAGCACTGAAACGGCGCGTACTCCGGGCGCGTCTCGTCCTCGCGCACGAAATTGAGGAATTTTCGGCTCGCTGAAGAGCACTGAAACTCCGCCGGAACCACTTCGGCCGGCTGGCGTTCGAGGACATTGAGGAATTTTCGGCTCGCTGAAGAGCACTGAAACGATCGCGGCGCGGGCGAGGTGTCACAACACCGTATAGATTGAGGAATTTTCGGCTCGCTGAAGAGCACTGAAACGGAACCGACGGGCTTCCATTTCGTCGTAGTAAACACAATTGAGGAATTTTCGGCTCGCTGAAGAGCACTGAAACTCGTCGTTGAGGTCGACGAAGACCGAACGGACGAACGATTGAGGAATTTTCGGCTCGCTGAAGAGCACTGAAACAGATTGCGGACGAGTTGGGCTGGTCGAGCGGGACGATTGAGGAATTTTCGGCTCGCTGAAGAGCACTGAAACCACAAGCGTGGGGTTTTCTTTTTCCCGCCGTCGCCAAATTGAGGAATTTTCGGCTCGCTGAAGAGCACTGAAACCAATATCGAGACGATTGCGCGTCTGTTCGCAGACGATTGAGGAATTTTCGGCTCGCTGAAGAGCACTGAAACCTCGTATACGACATCTACATCAAGCGCGCGTCGCAGTAATTGAGGAATTTTCGGCTCGCTGAAGAGCACTGAAACCCCGCTCGACCAGCCCATCTCCGGCGCGATCTGCATTGAGGAATTTTCGGCTCGCTGAAGAGCACTGAAACCGCGGTCGGCGCGCCGATGCTGTTCGACCAGTTAGATTGAGGAATTTTCGGCTCGCTGAAGAGCACTGAAACCGACGATCAGTACCCCAACATCGTTGTAATTCGTTCCATTGAGGAATTTTCGGCTCGCTGAAGAGCACTGAAACCGTCTCGCTGGTGCGCCAGAGCGCTGCGCGACTCAATTGAGGAATTTTCGGCTCGCTGAAGAGCACTGAAACCGTCCCGACGTGGCGGTTTATGCAACCGATTGCTAACATTGAGGAATTTTCGGCTCGCTGAAGAGCACTGAAACACGCGCTTCGGCGCAAGGAGCGGACGGCGGGCGAAATTGAGGAATTTTCGGCTCGCTGAAGAGCACTGAAACCGAGAAACTCAAACGCGAACGACGCCGCGAATGTCCAATTGAGGAATTTTCGGCTCGCTGAAGAGCACTGAAACACGCTCATCGTGTTTCATATGTACGATCCGCAATACGATTGAGGAATTTTCGGCTCGCTGAAGAGCACTGAAACGGCAAGTCGGCGGCGCGATTCGAGCGATTGAATCGATTGAGGAATTTTCGGCTCGCTGAAGAGCACTGAAACCGCGGGACTTCGGCGAGGAGACGCTGAAGACGCTGCGATTGAGGAATTTTCGGCTCGCTGAAGAGCACTGAAACCGGTTTAGAAGAGGGAGGAAGGAGTATATGTCTATCATTGAGGAATTTTCGGCTCGCTGAAGAGCACTGAAACTTCGATCTGCCCGCGCCAGACGGTGCGCGAGAGTTGGATTGAGGAATTTTCGGCTCGCTGAAGAGCACTGAAACCTTTGGGTTGCCGATGCGCTTGTTGACGACGGCAATATTGAGGAATTTTCGGCTCGCTGAAGAGCACTGAAACACGGTGTGGATATTCTCGCGTTTGCAAAACGAACGATTGAGGAATTTTCGGCTCGCTGAAGAGCACTGAAACCCTGCGCGTCGTTGCGCAGTTTGTGGCGCGTCCAACATTGAGGAATTTTCGGCTCGCTGAAGAGCACTGAAACATCACGGTGACTCTCGAAGTCCAGAACGTACCGAGATTGAGGAATTTTCGGCTCGCTGAAGAGCACTGAAACATCACCGCCGCTTCGCCGCTGCGCGCAATTTCACCATTGAGGAATTTTCGGCTCGCTGAAGAGCACTGAAACATAGAAATAAAAGAGAATGATGTGTTGTGACGGCAGCGCATTGAGGAATTTTCGGCTCGCTGAAGAGCACTGAAACATCACCGCCGCTTCGCCGCTGCGCGCAATTTCACCATTGAGGAATTTTCGGCTCGCTGAAGAGCACTGAAACTCCAATTCCGGCAGCACAATCGTTCGCTGCTCCAGCGCCATTGAGGAATTTTCGGCTCGCTGAAGAGCACTGAAACGCCAGCACCGCTCTGCCGCGCCGGTCGAGCAGCGCGGATTGAGGAATTTTCGGCTCGCTGAAGAGCACTGAAACCTCGCAGCGCGCCGAAATCGTCAAGTATATCGAGAAACAATTGAGGAATTTTCGGCTCGCTGAAGAGCACTGAAACTCTCGCGCCTGCGCGCGCCAGCAGCACTGCAACCCTATTGAGGAATTTTCGGCTCGCTGAAGAGCACTGAAACCGCAAGGCGCGCCTGATTATCCTTGCCGACGCCGACGTTTTGAGGAATTTTCGGCTCGCTGAAGAGCACTGAAACTCTGTGCGATCAAGCGTTCGTAGGGCAGCCCGAACGTTTGAGGAATTTTCGGCTCGCTGAAGAGCACTGAAACTCCACCCGCGCCCGAATCGCGGCGTCGGGTTCAAAGATTTGAGGAATTTTCGGCTCGCTGAAGAGCACTGAAACCGTCGCGTATCAGCAGCGCGTTGCGGTCTACGCTGTTTGAGGAATTTTCGGCTCGCTGAAGAGCACTGAAACATAAAGCGATTGCTTCACTCACGTCGAACTCGACGTTTTGAGGAATTTTCGGCTCGCTGAAGAGCACTGAAACTTTCATTTGAATTGTGCGAATATCCGAGCACGTATATTTGAGGAATTTTCGGCTCGCTGAAGAGCACTGAAACGCTCCAGCGCGTCGCGCATATACATCAGATTGCGCTTTGAGGAATTTTCGGCTCGCTGAAGAGCACTGAAACGTACTGAGCGGCTGCTGATCTCTGCTGGTCGCGATTTTGAGGAATTTTCGGCTCGCTGAAGAGCACTGAAACCTGATCAACGCGCCGCTGATTTTGGCGGACGGCGCGGTTTGAGGAATTTTCGGCTCGCTGAAGAGCACTGAAACCGTTGAGCGCGTCTGCTACTGGCTCATGAATTGGACGTATTTGAGGAATTTTCGGCTCGCTGAAGAGCACTGAAACGCGCCGGCGGTGGTCGGCGCGTCGGCGGTCTCGTCAGCCTTTGAGGAATTTTCGGCTCGCTGAAGAGCACTGAAACGCCAACGGAAACGCCCGGTTTGGTCAACGCCCAACGGATTTGAGGAATTTTCGGCTCGCTGAAGAGCACTGAAACGCGCTGGGCGACGGTGCGACGTTCAACAAGTGACATTTGAGGAATTTTCGGCTCGCTGAAGAGCACTGAAACTAAACGACGCTGCGCTGCTCAACCCCGCCGGTACGTTTGAGGAATTTTCGGCTCGCTGAAGAGCACTGAAACGTCGGGGTTTGCATCGAAACGATAACGCGAATACCTTTGAGGAATTTTCGGCTCGCTGAAGAGCACTGAAACCGAAATTGGGGCTTGACAACCGGCGGCGTGTGTGGTATTTGAGGAATTTTCGGCTCGCTGAAGAGCACTGAAACGCTTGACCATCCAAGTTCCGGCGCGATTTGCGCCAAATTTGAGGAATTTTCGGCTCGCTGAAGAGCACTGAAACGGCATTGGGCTGGTCACGACCGCGCTCACCCAAGCCTTTGAGGAATTTTCGGCTCGCTGAAGAGCACTGAAACTGCTAGTTGTGTTTGACAAACGGCGTGACGGCAAATTTGAGGAATTTTCGGCTCGCTGAAGAGCACTGAAACCGCGGGCGCGGTCGATGTCAAAGCGCAGCTCCTCCATTTGAGGAATTTTCGGCTCGCTGAAGAGCACTGAAACTCGCCAGTACGATCAGCAGCGGCAGCGGTTCGGTCGTTTGAGGAATTTTCGGCTCGCTGAAGAGCACTGAAACCGCGCTGTGTCGCCAAGCGCATCGTTCCAGTGACGATTTGAGGAATTTTCGGCTCGCTGAAGAGCACTGAAACGGCTCTCAACGAGCGCGCGGCGGTCGGGGAAACGTATTTGAGGAATTTTCGGCTCGCTGAAGAGCACTGAAACCTTGCCCAATCTGCTGCGCGTTTGAGGTTGTCGCTAAATTGAGGAATTTTCGGCTCGCTGAAGAGCACTGAAACCGATTGCGCTCAGTATTCGCTGCTGCCCCTCGTCGAATTGAGGAATTTTCGGCTCGCTGAAGAGCACTGAAACCTTATCGGTGCAAATCTGACGTTTGATGTGCAGTTTGTATTGAGGAATTTTCGGCTCGCTGAAGAGCACTGAAACCGCAAGCGTTCGGCAAAGAACCGCATCGCGGCGTGCATTGAGGAATTTTCGGCTCGCTGAAGAGCACTGAAACCTCGATCTCAGCGACAACCTGCGCCGCGCGGTCGACTATTGAGGAATTTTCGGCTCGCTGAAGAGCACTGAAACCGCTGCCGGACTCGCTCGAAGGCGCGGCAGTGGTGAATTGAGGAATTTTCGGCTCGCTGAAGAGCACTGAAACCGAACGCCAGCGACAGATACGCCAACTCTATTCCGAATTGAGGAATTTTCGGCTCGCTGAAGAGCACTGAAACCTGCTACCACTGCTGATCGATAAGATCACAGTATTTGATTGAGGAATTTTCGGCTCGCTGAAGAGCACTGAAACCTGGGTGTTGACCAGACCGGACGCTTCCGCTGGCTGATTGAGGAATTTTCGGCTCGCTGAAGAGCACTGAAACTGCAACGCACCCGGCAGCGGGGCGAACAGTCCGCCGCATTGAGGAATTTTCGGCTCGCTGAAGAGCACTGAAACAGGCGGGAGTTGTGCCGTGTATTTGCCGAACGCTACAATTGAGGAATTTTCGGCTCGCTGAAGAGCACTGAAACACGCAGCGACAGAAGCGCATCTGGGGTTGTGCTGGATTGAGGAATTTTCGGCTCGCTGAAGAGCACTGAAACGCGTGCGGACGAGAAACTGCTCGTTGTTGTGACGCACAACATTGAGGAATTTTCGGCTCGCTGAAGAGCACTGAAACGCCGTATCGCGATCTGGCGGCGGTGTGTCTGAAGTATTGAGGAATTTTCGGCTCGCTGAAGAGCACTGAAACGCTTGTAACCGACGCCAAATTGATTACTTGAATGCGGCATTGAGGAATTTTCGGCTCGCTGAAGAGCACTGAAACGTGTTCGGATAAGGAACTGCTCGTTGTTGTGTCGCAATTGAGGAATTTTCGGCTCGCTGAAGAGCACTGAAACTTCGCGGCGGAGATCGCGTTTCATCGTGAAGACCGCCTTCATTGAGGAATTTTCGGCTCGCTGAAGAGCACTGAAACAACTGCTTCGCAACGATTGTGGCGGCGTTGGCGAGGTTATTGAGGAATTTTCGGCTCGCTGAAGAGCACTGAAACTTACGAGGTCGAAGAAGATGAAGAAGTAGACCATCCACATTGAGGAATTTTCGGCTCGCTGAAGAGCACTGAAACTCATCCCGTGCAGCTCCGGGGCATCCGCCAGCACGATTGAGGAATTTTCGGCTCGCTGAAGAGCACTGAAACGGTCGAGCGGCAACTCGAGCAGCGCGGCTTGCTGCCGATTGAGGAATTTTCGGCTCGCTGAAGAGCACTGAAACGATAGGATCCTCGATCAGAATAACCCCGCCCGCCGTATTGAGGAATTTTCGGCTCGCTGAAGAGCACTGAAACTCGCCATCAACACATACGGCTCCGCGTCGCTTGGATCGATTGAGGAATTTTCGGCTCGCTGAAGAGCACTGAAACGGCGTGAAGCGCCGGACGGGGCGTATCTCGTTGAGCATTGAGGAATTTTCGGCTCGCTGAAGAGCACTGAAACCGTTGTCGCTGCGGCGTACGACTGGAGCGGATCGATGATTGAGGAATTTTCGGCTCGCTGAAGAGCACTGAAACCTACACCAGAGACCGACTGCCCGAACTCGTCGCGCGGATTGAGGAATTTTCGGCTCGCTGAAGAGCACTGAAACCCGCGCGGGCGCGGTCGATCTCGAAGCGCAATTCCATTGAGGAATTTTCGGCTCGCTGAAGAGCACTGAAACCGCTGCCGGACTCGCTCGAAGGCGCGGCAGTGGTGAATTGAGGAATTTTCGGCTCGCTGAAGAGCACTGAAACTGTTGCGTATCCGCGAAACCACGACGTGAGTCCATCCATTGAGGAATTTTCGGCTCGCTGAAGAGCACTGAAACCCAGTAGGTAAGCGAACACCTCCAGCGCCAGACTCGATTGAGGAATTTTCGGCTCGCTGAAGAGCACTGAAACGTCGCCCCCGCTCGATGCGCGTCACCAGCAGCACCAATTGAGGAATTTTCGGCTCGCTGAAGAGCACTGAAACGAAGTCGAGCCAGCGGAACCGCCCGGTTTGGTCTCGATTGAGGAATTTTCGGCTCGCTGAAGAGCACTGAAACCCCGCGGGCGGCTACGGCGACGAGGGGCAGCGGCGGAATTGAGGAATTTTCGGCTCGCTGAAGAGCACTGAAACGCGATCTTCAAGTGTGGATGCACCCGCCCGGTCAGCATTGAGGAATTTTCGGCTCGCTGAAGAGCACTGAAACTGTTGCACGTAAGAAGCGTTGGTTAGAACAATCGGTATTGAGGAATTTTCGGCTCGCTGAAGAGCACTGAAACGTCGCCAGCACATCGTTAGCAATCGGCTGCATAAAATTGAGGAATTTTCGGCTCGCTGAAGAGCACTGAAACCGATGTCGTATAGCAGCGTCACCGACATCATTGAGATTGAGGAATTTTCGGCTCGCTGAAGAGCACTGAAACCCGTCCCGCTCGACCAGCCCAACTCGTCCGCAATCTGATTGAGGAATTTTCGGCTCGCTGAAGAGCACTGAAACGCGTTGGGTGATGCCGGCGCTGGAAGCGGAGCGCTTGATTGAGGAATTTTCGGCTCGCTGAAGAGCACTGAAACTAGTCCGCAGTATACACCAGAACGCTCGTTTTGTCAAATTGAGGAATTTTCGGCTCGCTGAAGAGCACTGAAACGGCGAGCGCGGGGTGTTCGTTGTGCGTCACAACAACATTGAGGAATTTTCGGCTCGCTGAAGAGCACTGAAACAGGCGGGCGCGGTGGGCTACAACGAGATGGGTCAAGATTGAGGAATTTTCGGCTCGCTGAAGAGCACTGAAACCTCTCCATATTTTCCTCGTTCACTGTTCCACGGTAAAAGATTGAGGAATTTTCGGCTCGCTGAAGAGCACTGAAACAAGAGAGCGAACCAAGACCGCGTATAAAGCGTACTTATTGAGGAATTTTCGGCTCGCTGAAGAGCACTGAAACACGGACTGCTGAGCGCGCTCGACCTCAGCGACAACCTCAATTGAGGAATTTTCGGCTCGCTGAAGAGCACTGAAACCCTGCAACGCATTTGCAAGACGAAACGCATCGTCAATTGAGGAATTTTCGGCTCGCTGAAGAGCACTGAAACGCGTTGTGACGGCTGCTGCTGCTGTACACTAGGGGGATTGAGGAATTTTCGGCTCGCTGAAGAGCACTGAAACTCCAGCGCCATCGACTGAAGCCGCAGCGCCTTATAGAATTGAGGAATTTTCGGCTCGCTGAAGAGCACTGAAACGAAGTCGGTTTCTTTTGTGAAGAACTCGTTTTCGAGAATTGAGGAATTTTCGGCTCGCTGAAGAGCACTGAAACCGTTGGAAACGAAAGGAGAGGAGCGTACTGAAGGCTATTGAGGAATTTTCGGCTCGCTGAAGAGCACTGAAACGGCGCAGCCGCTTCGCAGCCGCGTGCAGATCGGAGATTGAGGAATTTTCGGCTCGCTGAAGAGCACTGAAACTCGAGGAAGATGGGGACGATGCGCTGCTGGCGGCGCTATTGAGGAATTTTCGGCTCGCTGAAGAGCACTGAAACCAACGCTGCGCACCCCGGCGCTCAACAACAACCCGAATTGAGGAATTTTCGGCTCGCTGAAGAGCACTGAAACTCCCGCAGCCGCTGGTTCCGTACAAGCCGATGTGGAATTGAGGAATTTTCGGCTCGCTGAAGAGCACTGAAACCGCATTGAACGACGCCGCGTATCGGGTGGAGCGCCAAATTGAGGAATTTTCGGCTCGCTGAAGAGCACTGAAACCGGCGGCGGCGGCAACTGCGACGGGCGGTACAGCAGATTGAGGAATTTTCGGCTCGCTGAAGAGCACTGAAACCGTATAGTCCGCCATACCGCCCAACCAATCCACAACATTGAGGAATTTTCGGCTCGCTGAAGAGCACTGAAACACGAAATAGGAGCGATACACGCCCGGCGTCCAGTGAATTGAGGAATTTTCGGCTCGCTGAAGAGCACTGAAACCCGTGACGCGCTTGCCGCAGATCACCGTCCACCAGCATTGAGGAATTTTCGGCTCGCTGAAGAGCACTGAAACTCAGCGCCGCCTCTGCCGCGTCTTTCAGCGACGCCCAGCGCCCGATTGAGGAATTTTCGGCTCGCTGAAGAGCACTGAAACCCGCCATACGAAATGACCGTTCGTTGTACGCTCATAATTGAGGAATTTTCGGCTCGCTGAAGAGCACTGAAACGACGTGCAGCGCGTCGCGCCCGAAGTCGAGCCAGCGGAAATTGAGGAATTTTCGGCTCGCTGAAGAGCACTGAAACCTCAATCAGGCTTGAAACCGCAAGAAGGTGAATATAATTGAGGAATTTTCGGCTCGCTGAAGAGCACTGAAACCTATCTAACATCTTGTCAAGCCGCTTCATAAGTTCAATTGAGGAATTTTCGGCTCGCTGAAGAGCACTGAAACTCATCAGACGTTGAGAACTCGTAGTCCGCGGCGGTGAGATTGAGGAATTTTCGGCTCGCTGAAGAGCACTGAAACCCAGGTGCGCGTGGATCGCGTCGCCGATCGGTGCGATTGAGGAATTTTCGGCTCGCTGAAGAGCACTGAAACCGACGACGGAATTGATATCGCAGAGGTGTACGTCCTATTGAGGAATTTTCGGCTCGCTGAAGAGCACTGAAACCAACGCCGCGCCCCATTCCAACGTCGCGCACAAGCAATTGAGGAATTTTCGGCTCGCTGAAGAGCACTGAAACTCGAAATCTTGTTGTTTCGGAAAAAACACGTATCGATTGAGGAATTTTCGGCTCGCTGAAGAGCACTGAAACCCTCACGCGAACGCGGCGGGTTCGATCCGGTACGAATTGAGGAATTTTCGGCTCGCTGAAGAGCACTGAAACCTTTCCCAAGTCCGGATTCTTCGCAATACACTTTTCATATTGAGGAATTTTCGGCTCGCTGAAGAGCACTGAAACCCGCACGCCGCACCAGAGTTCGATCTCTTCCATCATTGAGGAATTTTCGGCTCGCTGAAGAGCACTGAAACATGACTGGGAGCGAGACACCCTGTGGCCTCCGTACCCTAATTGAGGAATTTTCGGCTCGCTGAAGAGCACTGAAACCGGTGCGGTAGATCACACAGCGCTCTACCCACTCGATTGAGGAATTTTCGGCTCGCTGAAGAGCACTGAAACCCACGCGCGCGACGCGGGCGGTGTGGGAGATCGACATTGAGGAATTTTCGGCTCGCTGAAGAGCACTGAAACGCGGATATCGTTCACGCAACGATCCGGCTGGCGGCGATTGAGGAATTTTCGGCTCGCTGAAGAGCACTGAAACTTTTTGTACAGATACTCATCACCCAATCCCGGCAGCGATTGAGGAATTTTCGGCTCGCTGAAGAGCACTGAAACGCGCTGCTCGGCGAGTTCATCAATCGACACTGGAACGATTGAGGAATTTTCGGCTCGCTGAAGAGCACTGAAACCTTTGAAACGCGGAGCGGTTGTTCGAGATCGTCGTCTACATTGAGGAATTTTCGGCTCGCTGAAGAGCACTGAAACCTTGACCGGCGCTTGTGGACAATAGAACTCAAGTGTGATTGAGGAATTTTCGGCTCGCTGAAGAGCACTGAAACTATGAGATCACCGTTCGCACAACATCCTCCTTCGCCATTGAGGAATTTTCGGCTCGCTGAAGAGCACTGAAACTATGCTGCCCGATGCCGCTGCGTCTCCAGAAAAACCGATTGAGGAATTTTCGGCTCGCTGAAGAGCACTGAAACCGAAGCCGCAAGCGTGCTCAACAACGAGTTGACCGCATTGAGGAATTTTCGGCTCGCTGAAGAGCACTGAAACGAAGTGGAGTTCGTGGTGTTGACGAACACACGCAACGATTGAGGAATTTTCGGCTCGCTGAAGAGCACTGAAACAGGCGGTGAAGGCGTTGACGCCTTCCGCTGCTGCAATTGAGGAATTTTCGGCTCGCTGAAGAGCACTGAAACCGCGCCCAGTCGACCGCGCGGCGCAGGTTGTCGCTGATTGAGGAATTTTCGGCTCGCTGAAGAGCACTGAAACCAGATGCTGTTCCCGCCGGCGGGAGGCTACGGCGACATTGAGGAATTTTCGGCTCGCTGAAGAGCACTGAAACGCGCTTGCGGCATTCCGTAGACGTAACGCGCATACGATTGAGGAATTTTCGGCTCGCTGAAGAGCACTGAAACATCTCGAAAACGAGTTCTTCACTGCGGAAACGGACTATTGAGGAATTTTCGGCTCGCTGAAGAGCACTGAAACCGGATGATCACGCCCTCGTCGGTCAGTTCCAGCGCGATTGAGGAATTTTCGGCTCGCTGAAGAGCACTGAAACGCCGTTTTCACCGGTTGCGCGTGGTTGAGCCAGATCGATTGAGGAATTTTCGGCTCGCTGAAGAGCACTGAAACTTTACGCGCGCTGGACGGACGGCTTGAACGACTGGTATTGAGGAATTTTCGGCTCGCTGAAGAGCACTGAAACTGGCAAGGGAAATTCATCGCTTGCCGCTGGATCGCGCATTGAGGAATTTTCGGCTCGCTGAAGAGCACTGAAACGAACGCGGCTTGTTCGTCAAACGATCTCATACCGCATTGAGGAATTTTCGGCTCGCTGAAGAGCACTGAAACGCCTTACGAAGGATGAAAGCGTAGTCTTTGGCAGCGGATTGAGGAATTTTCGGCTCGCTGAAGAGCACTGAAACCGCGCAGCCCGGCGTTCGTCGAGACCGAGACGCTGCATTGAGGAATTTTCGGCTCGCTGAAGAGCACTGAAACTACCGGTCGGGTTCGTCTCGAACGGACGCGAAAGGGCATTGAGGAATTTTCGGCTCGCTGAAGAGCACTGAAACTGACATCACTTGACGCTGATTATATGATTGAATACAATTGAGGAATTTTCGGCTCGCTGAAGAGCACTGAAACTGTTACACACCCGGTAGCAGCGGGATCATACCACATATTGAGGAATTTTCGGCTCGCTGAAGAGCACTGAAACGGGTCGTTGATTCTCGCGAGAAACGCAACAGATGTCATTGAGGAATTTTCGGCTCGCTGAAGAGCACTGAAACCGCAATCGATCATCTCGTACTGCTGCCGTCGCCTGAATTGAGGAATTTTCGGCTCGCTGAAGAGCACTGAAACCGCACCTGGAGGCGCTGCTGGTTGAGGCGTTTCCGATTGAGGAATTTTCGGCTCGCTGAAGAGCACTGAAACGATCGCGGTTCTTCTGGAAGCGCCGAGCTTGCGTACATTGAGGAATTTTCGGCTCGCTGAAGAGCACTGAAACGGCGGATCGATGCGCTGCTGGTCGAAGACGACAACACGATTGAGGAATTTTCGGCTCGCTGAAGAGCACTGAAACTTGTTGTTTCGCCTCACGCTCAGACGGGAGTTCTTCCAATTGAGGAATTTTCGGCTCGCTGAAGAGCACTGAAACACTGCGCTGACTTTCCGGCTCTTCAGGTTGCGGTCGTTGATTGAGGAATTTTCGGCTCGCTGAAGAGCACTGAAACTCGGCGACGTGAATTCCGGGGTAGGGTGCGGATTGAATTGAGGAATTTTCGGCTCGCTGAAGAGCACTGAAACTCACATACGCCCAGCGCGCGGCGATAATCGGATCGATTGAGGAATTTTCGGCTCGCTGAAGAGCACTGAAACGGCTCTCAACGAGCGCGCGGCGGTCGGGGAAACGTATTTGAGGAATTTTCGGCTCGCTGAAGAGCACTGAAACAAGTGTAGGGACGCCCCAAAGGGCGCGCTTTGATATGTTTGAGGAATTTTCGGCTCGCTGAAGAGCACTGAAACACGCCGAGCGCTCGCGGTTTGAGCAGTGGTTGAGGTTTGAGGAATTTTCGGCTCGCTGAAGAGCACTGAAACCGACGAAGCGCTTGATGCGGTTCAAGCACTGCTCGATTTGAGGAATTTTCGGCTCGCTGAAGAGCACTGAAACTCCGCGACGGGTTCCGCAAGCGCGATATAATCCTTCGTTTGAGGAATTTTCGGCTCGCTGAAGAGCACTGAAACTGAAATCGGGTATTGACAACACGCGCGGGTTGTGGTTTTTGAGGAATTTTCGGCTCGCTGAAGAGCACTGAAACCGCGCGCCGGAAGGAAAAGCAGATCGATGACGTACCTTTGAGGAATTTTCGGCTCGCTGAAGAGCACTGAAACCTATCGCCAGGTTTGCCGCGTGCACCTGGCGATCGATTGAGGAATTTTCGGCTCGCTGAAGAGCACTGAAACGAGACGTTCAAACTGTTGTCGGTCGTTCGCACGTTGACATTGAGGAATTTTCGGCTCGCTGAAGAGCACTGAAACCAATACGCTCGAT
>Ga0308403_1000319_pt1 | contig 20147 bp, 17 predicted proteins | sample HotsprSampleOSM3_FD_203470 | JGI IMG/M metagenome (GOLD analysis project Ga0308403, IMG submission 203470) | Hot spring phototrophic mat microbial communities from Octopus Spring, Yellowstone National Park, Wyoming, United States - 20060914_OS-M3 ... | reverse complement strand
TTGCCTTGCAGCAGCAGCGCGTGCGCCTTGAGCGCGGCATTTTGGCGCGCGCCGATCAGAACATCCTATACGTGGATGAGGTCAATTTGCTGGACGACGCCATTGTAGACGCCATTCTGGACGCGGCAGCTGCCGGCAGTTACACTGTGCGACGTGGTCCGATGGTCGGCACGTATCGCTCGCGCTTCGTGCTGATCGGCTCGATGAATCCTGAGGAAGGCAATTTGCGTCCGCAGCTGATGGATCGCTTCGGCTTGCGCGTGGTGGTGCGCGGCTTGACAGCGCGCGACGAGCGGTTGGAAATCTATCGGCGCGTCAGCGCTTACCGCGCCAATCCAAGAGCTTTCCTGCGCCAATGGGCAGCTGCCACGGCTGAGGCGCGCGCTGAGATCGAACAGGCGCGCGCGCTGCTGAAAGAAGTTACGCTGAGCGAGCAGGCGCTCGATCTCGGCTTAGACCTTGTGCGCATGTTGGATATCGATTCGCATCGCGCCGAATTCACGCTCTTCGAGGCGGCGCGCGCGCACGCGGCGGCGGACGGACGTTTGCAAGCCAATGCGCAGGACGTGCAGGCGGTGGCGGCGCTCGCCTTGCGCCAGCGGCGCAGCGAGTTCATGGTGCGCTATTCGCAGCAACAGCAAGCGGAAGACGAGAACATCCGCCAACAGGCGCAGGCGATCCTACAAGCGCGCCAAGATGGACAGCGTAAATGAGCGCGCTGCTGCTGAATGCGACGCTATTCAGCGCGCTGATCGGCTATTATGTGACGTGGATCAACAATCGCGCGGCGGCGCTGAGCGCCAACGCCTTCGATCTGGCGGAATGGATCGGCATCATGCCTGCTGTGCGCTACGCCGAGCCGCCGTTGAGCGCGCCGTTCGCTTTGCGCGCGGCGTTAGTGTGCCTAGCGTGGCTATTTGCGCTGCGCGGCGCGCTTGCACAACGCGTCGCTGTGCGCGTTGCGTTGAGCATCATCGGTTTGGCATTGGCAGTCAGTTTGCGTCCGCCGATCGCTTTTTTTCGCGGCGAGACAGGCGATCCGAACTATCAGCAATTGGCGGCGCTGTGCCTTGTGGCGGTGAGCGGCGTGTTGTTCATCGGCGCCGCGGCATGGCGCGGCATGGCGCGGCAGTGGTGGCTGTGGCTATCGCTGTGCTTGGCGCTGATCGGCGCGGCGAGTGCCGTGCTAGGGCTGCGCGGCGCTTTAGAGGCACTAGCGCGTTTGAAGATTCCAACGCCGCTTGGCGTCGGCGTTTTTCTGTTCACAATTGGCGTTGGAGCGCACGGCGCAGCTTGCCTTTGGCTGATATGGCGCGCGCGGCGCGTGCCTTTGGGCAGATAGCAGACATTTTGCGATAACTTGCTCATGAGGTGTGGCTTGCCGCAATATCTTTCGTGCAAGTTGATGAGCGCTAGGCGATAACTAGGTGATTGGAAGACCGCCCGTGAGCAACACTCGTGAGCTGCCGCTTTTCCCGCTGAACACGGTCTTGTTTCCAGGCATGCCGCTCTATCTGCACATCTTCGAGCCGCGCTACAAGCTGATGATCGGCGAGTGCATCCGCGAAGCACGTCCGTTCGGCGTGGTGCTGATCAGCGAAGGCAGCGAAGTCAGTCCGAACGTCTCGATTTACAGCGTCGGCACGACAGCGCACATCACGCACGTCAAGCCGCTTGCGCACGGCGAGATGAATATCGCGTCCATCGGTCAGACGCGCTTTCGCATTCTCAGCACGCACAATCGTTATCCATATCTGAGCGGCATCGTGGAAGATTATCCTATCGCCGAGCAAGGTGACGCGCGCATTCCGCCGTTGGTCAGCCGCCTGACGCCGCTCATCAAGCGTTATCTGGGCATTTTCGCCTCGCTGGGCGAAGTAGATTTCAAGATCGATCAGCTGCCCGACGATCCTGAGATGCTTGCCTACCTGACCGCGATCATTCTGAATGTGCCGCCGAGCGATAAACAGCGCTTGTTGGAGATCGCCGCGTTGCCTGAGATGCTCAGCGTTGAATATGAAATGCTTCGCCGTGAAGCGCTCTTCCTCAAGCACATCGTGGAGAACGGACCGCGCTGGCGCGATGATACCAGTCCGTTCTCGCCAAACTGAGCGCGCCTGAAACCTGACCTAGCCAATCGTGATAAATGTCACTTGCCGCGCCGCGCCAGAAGCGGTACATTCAAGCCGCTTTTAGCGGATAACCGAGTGGAAGGAATCAACGCACATGAGCAAAATTCGCGTCGGCATCAACGGATTTGGGCGCATTGGTCGTCAGGTGTTGCGCGCTATCCGAGAGAAATATCCAAACGAGATTGACGTGGTCGCTTTCAACGATCTGGGCGATCTGCACACGATGGCGCATTTGTTCCGCCACGATAGCAACTATGGCAACTACCGCGGCACGGTCGAGGTCAAGGACGGCGCATTGATCGTTGACGGCGATGAGATCAAGGCGTTCGCCGAGAAGGATCCTGCCGCCATTCCGTGGGGCGATCTGGGCGTGACCATCGTGCTGGAGAGCACGGGTCGCTTCACAGAAGCGGAGAAGGCGCGCGCGCACTTGAACGGCGGCGCCAAGAAGGTCATCATCAGTGCGCCTGCCAAAGGCGAGGATATCACTATCTGCCTAGGCGTCAACGATGATAAATACGATCCTGCCAATCATCACATCGTCTCGAACGCTTCTTGTACCACGAATTGCCTCGCGCCGGCTGCTAAGGTCGTCCACGAGACCTACGGCATTCGCCGCGCTCTAATGACGACCGTCCACAGCTACACTAACGATCAGCAAATTCTCGACCTGCCGCACAAAGACCTGCGTCGTGCGCGCGCGGCGAGCTTGAGCATCATCCCGACCACGACGGGCGCGGCGAAGGCAGTAGCGCTGGTCATCCCTGAGCTGAAGGGCAAGTTCGATGGCATGGCGCTGCGCGTGCCGACGCCGACCGTCTCGCTGGTGGACTTTGTAGCGGAAGTTGAGCGCCCTGCCACGCGCGAAGGTTTGATCGCCGCCTTTGAAGCGGCTGCTAACGGACGCATGAAAGGCATTCTGGCGGTCTCGCACGAGCCGCTCGTCTCAATGGACTACAAAGGCGATCCGCACAGCAGCATCGTAGACGCCGAATTGACGCAGGTCATGGGCGATACGATGGTCAAAGTGATGACGTGGTACGACAACGAGTGGGGCTATTCCGTGCGCTGCGCCGATCTGATGATGCTGATGGGCAGCAAGCTCTAAATTCCTCAGCGTTTCACACAGGCGGGACGGGCGTTCCGCCTGTTTTTCAAACACAGGAGCGTTTGCATATGAACAAAAAGACGATCCGCGATGTGGAGCTGCGCGGCAAGCGCGTCTTGGTGCGCGTGGACTTCAACGTGCCGATTGAGAACGGCGTCATCACTGATGAGACGCGCATCACGGCTGCCTTGCCGACCTTGCACGCTATCCTCGATCAACAGCCGCAAAGCCTTGTGTTGATGTCGCACTTGGGCAGACCGAAGGACGGCGTGCCTGATCCGAAATACTCACTGCGTCCTGTGGCTGCCGCGCTTGAGGCGCACTTGAGCCGCACGGTCACCTTCGTCGAGAATCCGTTGAGCGATGAGGCAGTGACGCACGTCAATAGCCTGCCTGCAGGCAGCGTAGTCTTGCTGGAGAACACGCGCTTCTACGTCGGCGAGACGCAAAACAGCCCTGAGCTGGCGGCGCAATTCGCCAAGTTCGGCGATGTATACGTCAACGATGCCTTTGGCTCAGCGCATCGCGCGCACAGCAGCACAGAGGCGGTCGCCAAGCTGATGCCTGCTGTGGCAGGTCTGTTGATGGAAAAAGAGCTGACCTATCTCGCCGGCGCGCTCGATTCGCCCGTCCGTCCGCTGATCGCCATTCTAGGCGGCGCGAAGGTCAGCGATAAGATCAAAGTGATTGAGGCGCTTTTGGCGAAGGCGGACAAGGTTTTGATCGGCGGCGGCATGGCGAACACTTTCCTGCGCGCTCAGGGACGCGCGACAGGCGCTTCGCTGGTGGAAGAGAACGCGCTGGAGACGGCGCGCGCGCTGCTGAGCCAAGGCGGCGAGAAGCTGGTGCTGCCGATTGATTTCGTGATCACCGATGCCTTCAAAGATGACGCCAACACGCAGATCATCCGCGCTGACCAAGATACGCCTGACGGTTGGCAGATTCTGGACATCGGTCCTGAGACCGTCGCGCATTATGCTGCGCTGCTCGACGGAGCACGGACCGTGGTCTGGAACGGACCGATGGGCGTCTTCGAGATGCCGAGCTTCGCCAAAGGCACGAACGCCATTGCGCAAATTCTGGCAGGGCTGACCGAGAAAGGCGTGATCACCATCATCGGCGGCGGCGATTCGGCGGCGGCAGTGCAGCAAGCAGGGCTTGCCGAGCGCATGACGCACATCAGCACAGGCGGCGGCGCCAGCTTGGAGCTGCTGGAAGGGCGAATCCTGCCCGGCGTGGCAGCGCTGAACGATAAGTGATATCGCAGGCAAGGGCAGGTCGCGCGACCTGCCCTCGTCATTCCTGATCGGCGCGCTGTATCCGCTCGCGGAAGCGCGCAGCAAGCCGCGTCAAGCGCGGATCAGCTGTGAAGCGCGGCGGCGGCAGTTGTTCATCCCACACGATGTCAGGAAAATGCTGCGCGATGTAGCCTTCCAGTGTTTCGTGACTATCAAACCAAGTATCGTAGCACGTGCGCGCGCTCGGATCGAAGGCGAAGGTCGCCTCTGTGCATTGATAGAGCGTGTACGACTCAGCTTGGGCGGTCGCTCTGGGCAAGATGAAGATATACCAGCCGTCGTGGCGTCCGCCTTTCACGCGCCCGACTGTATTCAAGCGAATGTGCGTCATCTCTCAGCGCCCTCACAGACAAAACTTTCCCCGATTTTGCGTGTTTCTTACGTAGAGTGCTTGTCTCAGCCTTCGATCTAGACTATAATCAAGGTTAGTCTAACGCAGAAAACGACTAAGCGCAGACTTAGAGAGACGAAAACGGAGGTTCCTATGGGCTTTTTCTCAAGTGCAGAAGTTGAGAGCCGTCCGCTGCCAATGGGACTGAGCATGAGCAGCATCATGCGTCAGGTCTACCTGTGGCTGATGGCAGGCTTGTTGGTCGCATTCGGCATCGCGTTCATTCTGGGCGCGCCCGTGCGCGACCTGCTGAACGTCGTGCTGAGCGGCGATGCAACTGCGGCACAACTAGCACAGCTTGAGCGCGCTATTGCCAGCTCGCCGCTATTGAATCCTGTGCTGTCCATCGGCGCGTTGATCGCTTACTTCATCCTCGCCTTTGCGCTGCAGCCGATCATCATGCGCGCCAACACGACGGTAGGTGCTGCTTTCTACTTTCTGTTCACGGCGCTGTTCGGCTACATGCTCGGCGGCATCTTGCTCGCTTACCAAATCGGCGACATCATGGCGGCGTTCATCGCTACGGCAGGCATGTTCGGCGTGATGAGCTTCTTGGGCTACACCACTAAGATCGATCTGTCGCGCTTCGGCAGCATCTTCTTGATGGCGCTCATCGGCTTGATCATCGCCAGCATCGTCAACATCTTCCTGCGCAGCCCTGCCATCACGTGGATCATCACCTATGCCGGCGTGCTGATCTTCGCAGGTCTGACCGCCTATGACACGCAGTGGATCAAGAATAACGCCGCGGCAGTCGCTCAGACAGGTGACCAGACCGGCGCACAGCGCATCGCGCTGATCGGCGCGTTCCACCTGTTCCTCGACTTCGTGAACCTGTTCCTGTTCTTGCTGCGCATCTTCGCCAACCGCGAGTGAGCGCGCAATCTATAAACGTTCGGTTCAGGCGGGAAGTTCTCCCGCCTTTTTCGTCGGCACACGCTTATGTCAGCACAGCACGGCGATGAAGACGCGCTGATACGCTTGCTGGCGCGTTTACAGCCTTTGGCAGGCGCGCAGACGCTCAGCATTGCGACGGATGACGGTCGCACGGCGCAAATGTTGGCGCAGCATGGCGCGCAGGTCGTGAGTGCTGATGAGCGCGCGCGGCACGTCGCGACGCACTGCGCACGCTTCGAAATGACTCGCTTGCCTTTCCGCGCGCAGCGCCTAGCGCTGATCGTCGTGCGCGATGTTGCATGCCGCCTTGCTGATGTGCCGCGCTTTTTGAGCGAGTGCGCTCGCGTTCTATTGCCTGCAGGCGCGCTCGCCTTGCTTGAGCCGCTCGCGCCTGCTGTGCCTGCTGCAGCGCGCTATGTGAACGCTTTTGAGCGCTTGCGCGATCCGAATCACGCCCAACAGTTCAGCCTGGCGGACTGGAAAAGGATGCTGCATGTCGCGGCATTAGAGCTGACTCATCACGAGACGCTGGTCACGCGCCTGAGCCTGTACTGCGCTCACAGCGCGCAGCACGACGCCGAGACGCTCTTGCGCCTGCGCGTCTTGTTGCATCAGGCGCCGCAAGCCGTTCGCGCGTTCCTCAAGCCGAGCTACCGCGAAGACGGCAGCGGCGACGTCAGTTTTGAGCGCCAACAGGTCATTCTGGTCGCGCGCAAAGCTCAATAGCCGATTACCACGCCGTCCTTGCGCGGATCGCAACCGCCGAACAGGACGCCTGTCTCAGGATCGCAGCGAATGATATCGCCGCTGCCGAATATGCTGCGTCGCCTGCCGCTGACAGGTCGCACAGGATGTCCGCGCTCTGCTAAGGCGGACATTGTCGCTACAGGAATGCCTTCCTCAAGCGCGACTTGGCTCTCTGCCGTGCCGTCCAGCAAGCAAAAACGCGGACGATCCAGCGCCTCTTGTGGATTGAGATCGTCATCTAACATGGCGCTCAGCACCTGCAAGTGACCTTGTGGCTGCATGAAGCCGCCCATCACGCCGAAGACTGCCCAGAGCGAGTCGTCGCGCAGCGCCAGCCCAGGGATAATCGTATGATAAGGACGTTTATTCGGCTGCAAGGCGTTTGGATGCTCAGGATCGAGGCTGAAGCCTGCGCCGCGATTTTGCAAGAAAAAGCCTGCCTGCCCTGCTACAATGCCCGATCCGAAGCCCATGTACAGGCTGTTGATGAACGAACAAGCATTGCCTTCGCCGTCCACTGCGCACAAGTAGACAGTGTCCGAGTGCGCGTGTGGCGCGCCGAAGCTAGGCGTCTGCATCGCCTGCGCGCCGATCAGCGCACGTCGCTGAGCAGCATAGGTCTTGCTGAGCAGCGCTGAGACGGGCGCAGCGCTGAAGGTCGGATCGGCGATGTAACGCCGCGCATCGGCAAAAGCAAGCCGCATCGCCTCGATCATCAGATGCAGACGCTCAGGCGAATCCCAAGCCATAGCCGATAAGTCGAAGCCTTCGACGATGTTCAAGGCGATCAGAGCTGCTAAGCCTTGTCCATTCGGCGGACACTCATAAACGGTCGTGCCGCGATAATCGGTGCAGATCGGCGTTTCCCAAGTGGATTGATGCGCGGACAGATCGGCGAGAGCCATCACGCCGCCCTGCGCATTGAGCGCTGTCACAATCGCTTGTGCCGCCTCGCCTTGGTAGAAAGCATCCGCGCCGCCTTCAGCGATTTGTGCAAGCGTGCGCGCCATGCCGCCTAGGCGCACCACTGATCCGACTTGCGGCGGCGCGCCGTTTGGCAAGTATTCTTGCGCCTGCGGACGCGCTGCCAACCACTCGCCATAGCCTTGCCAAGCCGCGCCGAAAACGGGCGCCACTGGGAAGCCTTCGCGCGCATAGTGAATAGCATCCACCAACACAGCGCGCAAGGTCATGCGTCCGTGCCGCTTGAGCAAATCTTCCCAGCCGCGCACGGCGCCGGGAACGGTCACGGCGTGCGGACTGTAGCTTGGTATCTCAGCGGCGTGTGGATGCGTTTGGCGTACCACATCAAGCGTCAAGGCGGCAGGTGCGCGTCCGCTGCCGTTCAGCGCGCTGACCGTGCGCGTTTTGGCGTCGTAATAGAGCGCGAAACAATCGCCGCCAATGCCTGTTGAGGCAGGCTCAACTACGTTCAGGACTGCAGCAGTGGCGATGGCTGCATCGGCTGCATTGCCGCCTTGGCGCAAGATGTTGACGCCTGCCTGTGAAGCCAGCGGATTGCTGCTGGAGACCATGCCGCGCCGCGCTACGACCATTGAGCGACGCGAGCAGAACGCAAACAACATCGGACGCATCACAGGTTGCCGCGCCGCGCCTGTTCCAGCTCAATTGCCTCGAAGAGCGCCTTGAAATTGCCCACGCCAAAGCCGCGCGAGCCGTGCCGCTCGATCACTTCAATGAACGCAGTCGGACGATCTTGCAGCGGACGCGAGAAAATTTGCAGCAAGTAGCCTTCATCATCGCGATCCACCAGAATGCCCAGCTCTTTGATCTGCGCTAGGTCTTCTTTGATCGCGCCGACGCGCTCAGGCAGCACATCGTAGTATGCGTCAGGCACGCGCAAGAATTCCACGCCGCGCTCGCGCAAGGTGCGCACCGTGCGCAGGATATCGCCGGTCGCCATTGCCACGTGCTGCACGCCCGGCGTCATGTAATACTCAAGGTACTCTTCAATCTGACTCTTCCGCTTGCCTTCGGCAGGCTCGTTGATCGGAAACTTGACTCGTCCATTGCCATTCTGCATCACTTTAGACATCAGCGCAGAATATTCTGTGCTGATCTGCTCATCGCTGAAGCCTTGCAACAGCCGAAAGCCCATCACGCGATGGTAGAAATTCACCCAATGATTCATCTTGCCCAGCTCAACGTTGCCGACGATGTGATCGATCGCCGCCAAGCCCGCTGAGTCGGCGTTGAGCGCTAACGGCTGATAGCTAGGCGCGAACGCGCCGTGATATGCGCGCCGATCCACGAAGACGTGCAGCACCTCTCCGTAAGTGTGAATGGCAGCCGTGCGATAGACGCCGTGCGCGTCTGTCTCTTCGCGCGGCGACCAAGCGGCGCGCGCGCCGCGCTCCGTCGTGGCGCGGAAAGCCTGCTCCACGTCGTCCACGCCCAGCGCGATCACTTTGACGCCGTCGCCGTGCAGCAAGTGATGCGCCGCCATCTCATCCGTCGGATGGTACGGCGAAGAGACCACGAAGCGGATCGTCCCGCTTTCCAGCACGTATGAAGCAAAACGCCGATTGCCTGTTTCCAAGCCGCTATACGCCACAGGCTTGAAGCCGAACGCTTTCCACCAGTAGTACATCGCCTGCTTGGCGTTACCGACCCACCAATGGACGTGATCAATGCTTTTGATCTGTAAAAAATCAGCTTCTTCGGTCAGCGGACGCGCTGACGGCGTCTGATTGCCCATAATAGTGCGCTCCTCAAAATGCTTTTTGTGGGCATTATAACATATCCGCCCTGCTTTGCGCGTGCTACAATAGGCAAAATTATATATAAAGTTTCTTGTGAGGCGTTTCAGATGACTCGATACATCGTTCGGCGTTTGCTGCAGGCTGTGCCGCTGCTTTTTTTGATCAGCTTGATCTTGTTCGCGCTGATGCAGACCGTCGGCGATCCTGTCGCCACGATGGGCGGCAGGCAGCCGCTCGATGACGCCGATCGCATTCGCCTGCGCTGTCAGCTCGGTCTCGATCAGCCGAGCTTGACGCAGTACATCTTCTGGCTGATCGGCAACGATTGGACGCTGCTGGATACCAACTGCAACGGCGTCCTTGATGACGGCGATACCTATGGCAGGCAGCGCGGCGTCTTGCGCGGCGATCTCGGCAGCTCGATCACAGATCGCAGACCTGTCGGCGCAGTCATCGGCGAGAAGATCGGCAACACGCTGCTGCTGATGGTGCCGGCGCAAATTTTGACCATCCTGATCGGCGTCGGCGTCGGCATTTACTCAGCGCTGCGGCAGTACTCGCTCTTGGATAACATTGTCACGGCGCTCTCATACGTCTTTCAATCTATGCCGATCTTCCTGATCGCTTTGCTGCTGGTCTATCTCTTCAGCGTGAGTTTGAATCTGTTGCCGCCGAATGGCATGTTCGATCCGCTTGGCGACCGCTCAATCCTCGATGTGCTGCGCCATATGATTTTGCCTGTCTCAGCGCTGACCTTGATCAGCGTAGCAGGCTACAGCCGTTACATGCGCGCCAGCATGTTGGAAGTGCTGAACGCGGATTACGTGCGCACAGCGCGCGCCAAAGGTCTGGCTGAGCGCGACGTCAACTTGATCCACGCTTTGAAAAATGCTAGCTTGCCAATTGTCACGCTGATCGGCTTGGATTTGGGCAGCTTGATCGCCGGCGCTGTAGTCACTGAGTCGATTTTTGCGTGGCCCGGCATGGGATCGCTGTTTTTGACCGCGCTTGGTCGCGACGATTATCCTGTGCTGATGGGCATTCTGATGCTCACCACGCTCTCGGTGATCGTCTTCCAGCTGCTAACCGATATCGTCTACACATGGCTCGATCCGCGTATCCGCTATTAGCGTAGGAGCGTGCGAAATGACCGCTGAGGCACTCGCGCTGCAGACGGCGGCGCCAAAGGACGAGAATCGTGCATGGCGCCGCTTCCGCAAGCATCGCATGGCGATGTTCGGCTTATTTTTGCTGCTCAGCCTGATCGCTTTTGTGATGATCGGTTCAGCGTCAATTCCTTATGAGCGCGCCACAGCGCCAGAAGTGCGCAATCGGCTGCAAGCGCCGAGCGCAGTCGCGCCGTTCGGCACGGATCAGCTGGGACGCGACGTATTGGCACGCGCCATTTATGGCGGTCAGCTCTCGCTATTGATCGGCGTCTCAGCCATGTCGCTCTCAATTTTGATCGGGACGCTGATCGGCGCGTTGGCGGGCTTCTATGGCGGCATTGTTGATAGCTTGCTGATGCGCTTCACTGAGGCGATCATGACCATTCCACGCTTATTCCTGCTCCTAGTGCTGGCGAAGTACTTCGGCGGACGAATGCCGAGCCTGTCATTCTTCGGGCGCGAGCTGAGCGGCGGCGTGCTGGTCGTCGTGGTCGTGATCGGCATCACCAGCTGGACGAGCCTTGCGCGCATCGTGCGCGCTCAGATTCTCTCGCTGAAGAACATGGAATTCGTCACAGCTGCTGAGAGTTTAGGCGTGCCGCGCCGTCGCATTTTGTTCCGTCACCTGCTGCCGAACACGCTCGCCTCGATCATCGTCTCGGCAACGCTCGGCATCGCCGGCGCCATTTTAAGCGAGTCGTACGTCAGCTTCTTAGGGCTAGGCGTGGACGCCAAAACGCCGACTTGGGGCAACATGATGCAGATCGGCTATCGCTACATCAGCACGGCGCCGTGGATGTGGCTCTTTCCGGGCGTCCTGATCGTGATCAGCGTGCTGTGCATCAATTTCATCGGCGATGGACTGCGCGACGCGCTCGATCCGCGCAGCACGAAAGGTTGAGCGGCGCAAATGCGGCTATAATCTGTCCAATTCAGATGCCGAGAGAAAGTCGCCATGAACGCCTTTGAGCTGCTCCACAATCGCATTGATCTGAGCGCAATTCCTTTCACTGAGCGCGGCTCGCGCCTGTTGATCTTCCGCGAAGGCAACCGAGTCGCCATTCGCCTTGCCGAGCGCTGGGAACGCTGGCAGGGCGAAGTTGGACATTACCGTCAGCGTCCGCCGATTCTCGACCAATTGACCTTCCTGAACGCCGACGGCGCGCCGCAACCATTCGAGGTCGATTCGTATCCGCACTGCGTCACGCTCTGCACGCCGCTCGGCAACTTCGCTTGGACGTTCGTCGAGCCTGAGGCAGTCCTGATCCGCCTGCCTGAAGGCGCTTACGGCTTGAGCTTTGAAGCGCACGCCACGCGCGGCGCCACCGATCGGCGCGGCGGCACGCTGCACGGCAAGCGCAACATCGCCTACACCACCAATGCGCGGCTTGTGGAGAACGAGATGTTCGCGCTCACAGGCGACCGCTTCCGCGTCAACGTCCGCTTGAGCGCTCGCGAAGGCGACGCGCTGCTGCTCAACGTCACGCCGCGCCTTGGCTACAATCGCGCGCTGCCACAGCCTGACGAGGCAATTCAAGCCGCGCGCGCCGCTTGGCAGGCGTGGTTCGATGCTGTGCCGCAGGTCTTGCCTGAATACGAATGGCAATACGCGCACGCTTGGTGGATCGTGCGCGCCGGCTTGCTCAACACGCGCTATTACTTCACGCGCGAGGCGCTCGTGCCGTCCAAAATTCACTACATCGGCGTCTGGCAATGGGATCAATATTTCCACGCGCTCGCCTATCGGCATGTGGATACGCGCTTGGCGGAAGATCAAATTCGCATCGTCCTCGATCATCAGCGCGAGGACGGCATGTTGCCCGATGCAATCCACGATGAAGGTTTGGTCACGCGCCTGACGCGCCCTGTGGACGCCGATGTGACCAAGCCGCCGCTCACGGCTTGGGCAGCTCTGAAAGTGTTTGAGAAATGCGGACGACTAGACTTCTTGAGCGAAGTTTATGAGCCGATCGCGCGCTGGCACGCTTGGTGGCTGCGCGACAATCTGAGCGAGAGCGGCTTGTGCCACTATCAGCATCCATTCTCCAGCGGCTTGGACGATAGTCCGCTGTGGGACGACGGAATGCCTGTCGTCTCGCCCGATCTGAACACTTACATCGTGATTCAAGCAGAGAGTCTGGCGCGCATCGCCGCCTTGCTCGGCATGACGGCTGAAGCGGCGCATTACCGCGAGCAGGCGCAGCAGCACACTGCGCTCATGCTGCAGACGCTCTGGGACGAGCGGCGCGGCTATTTCAACGCGCTCTATCAAGGCAAGCCTATCGAGGTCTTCACGCCGTTTCAGCTCTTGCCGCTGTGGACAAGCCGCTTGCCCGAGCGCGTCAACGCGCGCCTGATCGCCCATCTGACCAATCCGCAGACCTTCTGGAATAAGTGGGCATTGGCGACCGTCGCCCTGAACGATCCGAAGTTCGATCCTGACCAGATGTGGCGCGGACCGATCTGGGCGAACATCAACTATCTGTTCATCGAAGCGCTCAATCGCGTCGGTCGCCCTGAGCTTGCCGATGCGCTGCGCCGCAACACGCTTGAGCTGATCATGCAGAATCGCGACATCTATGAGTACTACAATCCGCTCACAGCCGCGCGTCCGCCGAAAGCGGCGCCGATCTTCGGCTGGACGTCTGCCGTGTTCATTGACCTCGCCATTCAAGAGACGGCGTACGTCACACACGGCAGCTGAGCCGCTCATTCCACACGCAACGTCTCAGCGGCTGTGCGCAGGACTGTGCGCGTGTAGTAATCGGCGCGCTCAGCAGGCGTCACCAGCTCCAACACGCGCAGCGTGTTGCCGACGATCGAGACGGCGATGGTCTCTGTGCCTGCTTCTGCCACAAAGCGGTAGAACGTCCAGCGGACGCCGCCAAGCCGCACAGTTTCCAGCTCGTCAATCCGACCGTCCTGTGCAGTGCGCCGCAACGTCTCCAGCAGACGGCTGAGCGTGACGCCGTTGAAACGATACAGGTTCAAGCGCGCCTCGCCGCCGCCTGAGCGCGCGCCGAGCGCCGTCGTGCGCCAGCTGGGTGGCAGATTCAAGCGGAAGACGCCGTTCTGCGTGGTGATGCGGCGCGCTTCGCTGGGCAACGGCTGCGAGTCGAGGTAAGCAACGGCAGCTGCCATCAACGGATCGTCTTTGCTCAGCACATGCTCAGCCGTGATCGGCACGCGGATGGTCGGCTGTACGCCTTTGCCTTCGATGTGAATGCGTCCTTCAGCGTCTAAGGCGCGCCCGCGCGTGTACACGAATTGGATATCGTGCGGCAAAACAACCTCAAAGCGCGAGCCGCCCAGACCTGCCGTGCCGTAATAGCCAACGATCTGCGCGCGCTCTCGCAAGGTCAGGTAGTAGCTGAAGAATTCGCAGGCGCTGGCGCAATCAGGGCTGACTAAAACGACCACGTTGCCGTTGTAACGTTGCTCAGGCTCAGGCGGCAATAGCAGATTGCGCTCGCGCTCATTCACAGTGAACGCCTGCGCTTCATCGTCGTACTCAGCGCTGTTGCCGACCTCAAGCGGCGCGTCGAAGAAGGTCGAAGCCGTCAGCAAGGTCAGGTAAGCGCTGCCGCCGCCGTTATCGCGCAAGTCAATGATCAAGCCGTCTTTGCCGTCGCGCTCAGGCGCGTTGCGCGCACGCTCGATGGCGCGCTGCCACAAGCGCAAGGTGAGCGGCAGGTCATCGGCGAAGCTGTAAAATTGCAGGACAGTGTAGCCATCCACTTGGCGCGTCTCAATCGGCAGCCAGCGATCAGGCTTCTGAGCGCGGTAGAACGGCTGAAAGTCAATCAAGCCGCTCACGTCTTGCACAAAGGTCAACGCGACCGTCTGCGCAGCGCTTGAGTCAGGATTGCGGAAGGTGACATCGATTGACTTGCCGATCTCGCCGCGAAACAGGTCGCGCTGCTGCAGGATCAGGCGGTTATACGGCGTGGCAATGCCTGTGTTGCTGAACGGCTGCACTTTGGCGAGCGCCTCAGCGACGGGCAAGCCGTTCACGGCAATAATCTCAGCGCCCACTTGCAAGCCTGCGCGCGCGGCAGGCAAATTTTCGAGCAGGCGGTAGACGAGCAGCCGTCCGTCGTCCAACAATTGCGCCCAGATTCCGACGCTGCCGAGCGCAGCGCGAATCGCGCTATCAGGCACGTTATTGATGCCAATATGTCCATCAGGAAAGTAGCGCACTAGGTCATAGAGCAGCTGCAGGAACGTCTCGCGGTTATTGACGCGCTGCGCGCGCGGACGCAGTTCAGCGCGCAACTGATCGTAATCAATGCCGTAGTACTCGCTGAAGGCGTATTTCTGCTCCAAGAGCGCGATCAGGTTGTCGAAAGCTTCCAGATAGCCTTGCTCAGAGAAATCATCCTGCACGGCATAAGGCGCTTCCAGCAAATCCACAATAGCTTGGCGCGGACGGCTGAAGACGAATGGCTCGCTGCCGATCTCAACCAACGTGTAGCCATCGGGCAGGCGCACAAGCGGATCGTCGGCTGTGAACAGCACGCCATCTGCGCCGCGCCCTGAAGGGAAGACGCCGCGCCCGTCTTCTGCGAAGAGCAGCAGCTTACCGTGCTTCAGGCGCTCAGTAGTGATGACGGCAGAGCGATACGCGCCGAAATATTCGCGCTCGCTCAGAAACGGATCGCCGAGCAAGTTGGAGATCAGCGCGATCAGGTAGACGCGCACCTCGCCTGTGCCGAAGGCGGTCGGCACGCCGAGCGGCGCCTTGGGCAGCAGCAGCTCATAGGTAAAAGGCGAGACTCTTGGATCGCTGGTGACGCGCCCTAGCGCTTGCGCGTCGCTTGGCACATTCGTGCGCTCTGCCACGAAGCCGCCGTTGCGGATGTACTCTGAGAGGTTGAACATGATCACGTATGGATCGGGCGAGAAGAGCGCGAAGCGCAGCGATGTGTAGGCAACTTCACCTTGCAAGCGTTGCACACCGCCTTCATCGTCTTGAATGACAGCAATAGGCAACAGATCGCCCTGAGCGTGCGCCCTGAGCGGCGCGCTGCTGATAACCAGCGCCAATAACATAAGCACGAGCGCGCTGCGTGCGAATCGGTTCATAGCTCTAAGCCTTTTCACTAGCCGCGTTTCATGGATTATACGCATGAAAAGGCGAAGCGCGTAATACGTTGTCTCTCAGCCGACGGTAGCGCTGGCGCTGTTATACTGATCGAGATTGAGATAGCGGCTGAGAATTTCGCGCGTGATCGGCTTTTGGACGTATTCGTTAGCGCCGATTTGCAAGGCGTAAGCGCGCTCGTTATTGCGCAGCAGCGCGCTGAACATCAGAATCGGACGATCGAAGCCAGCGGCGCGCAAGCGAATGCAGGTCTCATAGCCATCCTGATTGGGCATCATGATATCCAGCAGCACTAGGTCAGGTTGCAGCTCCAGCGCGATCGCCTCGCCTTCCACGCCGTCTTTCGCTTCGTACACATCGCATTTCAACAAGCGGAGCAGCCGCTTCGTCACCAAGCGAATGGCAGGATCGTCGTCAACAACCAGAACTTTTAGCACAATTGCTACTCCTGAGCGCCGAGTGTGCGGCAATGCACTTGCTCTCAATTGATAAGTTTAGTCGCGATTGAACAGCTTGTATATACGCACAGCGTAACTATAATATCCCAATTGTGCCTATTGTGCCGCTCAGGGGTGAGGTTGGCAAGGCGCGCCTGTGAAATGAGCGTGTCTAATTTAGGTTGCAAATTGCCCCTTGCACAGCGTTGCCGCTTCTGCTATATTTGAGCGTGTTACCTGCGCTGTGGCGCGGCAACATGGCCCCGTAGTGTAGCGGTTAACACGCCGGCCTGTCAAGCCGGAGATCGCGGGTTCGAACCCCGTCGGGGTCGCTGTAAATGCGAGGAGCGTCAACTGAATGCGTTGGCGCTCCTCGCGCTTTGTCTGTCTAGCGTTGAAGCCAAGGCGACCTCTGGCTATAATCGAGGCGTTTGAGAACAGGAAAAGAGCTATCCTCATGTACAAACAACAACTCCTCGAACGCATTCACGACCGCTCTGCTCTGATCGGCATCATCGGTTTAGGCTATGTCGGCTTGCCTTTGGCGGTCGCCTTCGCCCAGGCAGGCTTCAAAGTGATCGGACTCGATCTAGATACCAAGAAGGTCGCCTTGCTCAACGACGGTCAGAGCTATGTGTCCGACGTGCCGAGCGCCGACGTGGCTGAGATCGTCCGCCAACAGCGCTTCCACGCTACAGCTGACTACGCGGCGTTGCGCCAAGCTGATATCGTCAGCATCTGTGTGCCAACGCCGCTGCGCAAAACCAAAGACCCTGACATGTCTTACGTGATCAGCGCAACTGAGTCCGTAGCCGCTGTCGCGCATCCAGGTATGTTGGTCGTCTTGGAAAGCACAACCTATCCCGGCACCACCGAAGAGATTCTGGTGCCGCGTATGCGTCAGGCAGGTCTGCAGCCCGGCGAGGACATTTTCATCGCCTTCTCGCCTGAGCGCATTGATCCGGGCAACAAGCAATACGGCGTCAAAAACACGCCGAAAGTCGTCGGCGGCTTCACTGAGGCATGTCGCGAGGTCACTTGCGCCTACTACACGACCGTCGCTGAGCAAGTTGTGCCAGTCAGCTCGGCGCGCGCCGCTGAGATGGTCAAATTGCTGGAGAACACTTTCCGCGCCGTGAACATCGGCTTGGTCAACGAGATGGCGCTGATGTGCGATAAGCTGGACGTGGACGTTTGGGAAGTCATCAGCGCAGCCGCCACTAAGCCGTTCGGCTTCATGCCATTCTACCCAGGTCCCGGACTCGGCGGCCACTGCATTCCAATCGATCCGCTCTACTTGAGCTGGAAGCTCAAGACGCTCAATTACACGGCGCGCTTCATCGAACTGGCGAGCGAAGTGAACACATCCATGCCGCGCTATGTAGTGAACAAAGTGGCAGATGCGCTCAACGACGACTCAAAAGCTGTGCGCGGCGCGCGAATTGCCGTGCTAGGCGTCGCCTACAAGCGCGATGTGGACGACGTGCGCGAATCGCCAGCGCTGGATATCATCCAGTTGCTCAGCGAGCGCGGCGCACAGGTCAGCTATCACGATCCATTCGTGCCGAGCCTGCGCTTAGAGCATGAGAAGACGATGCAGAGCGTCGAGCTGACCGCCGAATGGCTGCGCAGCGCCGATTGCGTCGTGATTGTCACCAATCACTCTGCTTACGACTATCAATGGATCGTTGAGAACAGCCACTTGCTGATCGATACGCGCAATGCCACGGCGTCTGTTGCGGCGAATGGCTTGACGAGCCGCGCGCGCATTGTGCGTCTGTAAAGACGGCTGAAACGCTCACATGCCGCTCTTCACGGTCAACTTTCCGCACACGGGCGAGCCGCCTGAGGTGCTGCCGATCCAGACGCGGCTTGGCGCGCACGGCGCCTTCAGCGGACGCGGCGTGGTGATCGCGTTCCTCGACTCAGGCTTCTATCCGCATCCTGACCTGCGCGGACGGATCATCGCGCACGTGGACGCCGTCACGCGGCGCGTCATCAGCGGCGATAAGTTTTTTCACGACCACCTGATGAGCTGGCACGGGCAGATGACGAGCGTGATCGCCTGTGGCGACGGTCGCACGTCGCACGGCAAGTATCGCGGTCTGGCGCACAGCGCGCAGCTGCTCTTGATCAAGGTCAGCGACTTTCAGAACAACATCAAAGAGCATGACATCCTGCGCGGCTTGCTATGGCTGATCGAGAATCATCGCGCTTACAACGTGCGGCTGTGCAGCATCTCGGTCGGCGGCGATTTTCCGTCCGCCGATCCTGATCATCCGCTCCACGCCGCCATTCGTATCCTATACGATGAGAACGTGCTGACAATCTGCGCGGCAGGCAACAGCGGCACGGCGCAGCTGCTGCCGCCTGCCAGCGCGCCTGAGGCGCTCACGGTCGGCGGCGTGGACGATCACAACACGACCGACGTGACCTGTTGGCAGCCTTACCATCACAACTATGGCGTCGCTTATGACGGCACGCCCAAGCCTGAGATTCTGACCGCAGCGCGCTGGATCGCCTCGCCGATTTTACCGTATTCCAGCATGGCGCGTGAGGCGCGCTGGTTAGCGCCGCTGTTGCAGGCGCGCACGCTTTCAGAAGCGGAAGCGCTGCTCGCGGCAGGCTGCGCTGACTTAAGTCTGGGCAACCTGCCGTGCGCGCTAGAGACCGAAGCGCAATTTGCGGCGCTGCAAGCGCGCATTCACAAATACAAGTTGGTTGACGCGCAGCATCAGTACGTGGACGGCACATCAGTGGCGACGGCGATTGCCACATCAGTCGTCGCGCAGATGCTGGAAGCCAATCCGCGTCTACGCGCAGGCACGATCCGCGCCATTTTGCGCGCCACAGCCGTCTCTTTTCCGGATGTGCCAGAAGCAGTGCAAGGCGGCGGCATCTTGGATGCGCACACAGCAGTCTTGGCAGCTTTGGCGCATTGACCTTCACGGCAGCCGCTGCCAACGCGCGCCTTCGCCATACAGTCCGATGACGCGACCGTCGCGATCGCGCAGGAAGAACGCGGCTGCACCTTGCTGAAATTGCGTCTCAAACGCGCTCTCAGGCGCAGTCGCCCAGCCGAGGCGCCGCCGTACGTTCTCGCGGCTGCGCCAAGCCAAGCCGAAACCGCGCACAGGCTGCGCCAAGCCTTCAGGCGGATTGAGGCTCGGATCGCTCTCAGGCTCGCCGTCGCGATATTCATCGGCGAGCGATAGCCACGCCGGCGACCGATCATCGTTGAACAGCACGTAGATCGTGCGCCCTTCCGCCAACCAGAACATGCTGCCGCGCTCGAACGGCTGAAAGACCGCCAAGCTCGGCACGGCAGGCGCTGTTGGACAGCCTGCATCGCTCGGCGACGGCTCGAAGAACCAGATTTCCGCGCAGCTCGCCGTCACGCGCACTTCTTGCGCGATCTCCTCGACGCCGTTGCTCACCACCAGCACAAAACGCACCAGACCATCGGCATTGGGACGGACTGCCACGCGCAGTGAGCCGTTGCGCGGCACACGCCAGGCTTGTCCGCGCGCGATAGCCTCGCCATCGCCTTCCAAGCGATAGATCGTGGCGAGATCGGCGCCTTGCACTGACCAATAGAGCGTGATCACGTCGCCGGCAGCCGCGGCGTTCACATCGGCTGTGAAGTACCCGATGCGCATCAGGCTGATCGGCAATGCCTGCGCAGTGACAGTCGGCTGCTCTGCGAGGCGCGTCGGTATGAAGCCGAGCAACGGCGTTGGACTGACGCCTGCAGGCAAAGTCGGACGCGCCGTTGGACTAGGCGTCGGACTGATGCGCGGCGTGATCGTCGCCGTCGGACTGGGCAGCGCAGTGCGCGTTGGACGCGGTGTCGGCACGATTGGCTCTAGAGCAGCGCTGCAGGCGCTGAGCCAGATGGCGATGAACACCGCGAAGAGCCAAGCCCGACCGCGCATACGAGCGAATCAGTTACGCGCCTGACGGCGCTTCAGGCAGATCGTCTTCAGGCGGCGGCACCGGCAGCTGATCTTCAGGCACATCTTTGTAACGCGCGCCGATCTCCACCATCATGCGCGGAATGCCGTCCACAATCGGATACTTATAGCCCGAGTCATCGCAGATGAGCCAGTAGTTGTTGCGCGCCAAGCGCAACCTGCCTGGA
>Ga0308403_1000316_pt1 | contig 20185 bp, 16 predicted proteins | sample HotsprSampleOSM3_FD_203470 | JGI IMG/M metagenome (GOLD analysis project Ga0308403, IMG submission 203470) | Hot spring phototrophic mat microbial communities from Octopus Spring, Yellowstone National Park, Wyoming, United States - 20060914_OS-M3 ... | reverse complement strand
ATGTGACGCTTGGAGCATTACGGGCACTAGGACGAATAGGCGATGTGCGAGCGGTCAAGCCGATCACACGTCTGCTAGATGATCAGCGCAAGCCGCTCTTCTCACAAAAGACCATCGGCGAGGTTGCTCAAGAGGCGCTACGTGCCATCGAAGCAGCGGCGCACAAAGCACAACATCAGGTGTCAGCAGCGAACTGCTGTGTGAAAGCGCTCAAGTTGCTGCGCAGGCAACAAGCATTGCGGCATCGCTAGACACGCAGCCGCACATCGCCTGAGTCGTGCGCGAAAATGCTATCGAGCCAATCGAAGATCACCATGTGCGCAAGGCGCAGGTTGTTCAGCTGACAGTGACCATCAGCGCCTTCTGATGCAGTAAAGTAGCGCACAGTCACTGGCACGCCGCGCTTCTTGAAGTCAGCTGCGATGTCTTCAGTCTGCCGCTGCAGTTCCGGGCCTTCGCCTTCGCTGACCAAAAACAGCGATGGAATACTAATTCGCGTGTAGTCCACAACTGGCGCCTGCTGCTGAACGCCTTCAATGACCGTCTTGAAATCTGCAGTGCCGAACTGCCACGCATACTTTTCCACGTTGATCGCCGCGCTTTCGTTGAACGAACCGACGATTTTCATGAAGGTCTTGAGCGCCCATGCTGGAGCTGCCGCTGCGGCGCCCATCTCGCGCGTTATCACAGCGCCAAGATCATAAATCGGCGTGGCAGCGATCCATGCCTTGACGCGCGGCATCACGGCGACCGCCTGCGCAGTGATGTATCCGCCGCCGCTCACGCCGTAGATAGCGATCTGCTCAGGCTTGGCAGCAGCGTTCGACTCTAGCCAAGCAATCTCTGCTTGAACTGCAGCTGCCATGTCAGGCTGAAACGTCATGCCGCGCTCAGGCATCAATCCCTGACCAGGCAGATCGACCATCAGCACGTTATAGCCGCGCTTCCAGCCTGGATAGCCTGCGAAGTAGAATAAATCTTCACGGTAAGTATCGCCGCCGCCGACCATAATTACCACTGGACGCGGCTGATCGTCGTGTTCCAGATAGTAACCGGCGAGCGTCTTATCGCCGAACGGCACTTCAATCGCGCGCAGCGGCACACCGAGCAGCCTACTGCCTTCCTGAAAACAGGCTTCCATCGCGCGCGCCCAGTCGAGGAATTCAGCTGCCTTCGGACTTGTATACTGCAGCGCGCTTCGATACGCATATGCTGCGCCTAAATACGCCTGACCTGCCGCGATTGGCTGCTCAGCGTTGAGCAGCGCCTTCGCCTGTTCGATCAAGGCGCTTGCCTGCCGCGTTAAGCCGTCGCGCCAGCCTTTTGGATCGCCGTCTTTAACATCGTGCAGCGCGTAGAAGAGCTGCGATGCCGACATGCCGACGATCTGGCTTACGCCGATTGCCCAATTGAACATGAAGTCCATATCAGCGTTCTTGAAGCGAGTGCTGATCTTCTGCCGTGCAAGGATCACATCTTTCTTCTTCATGATCGCGCTCCATCATCCATGCTCATGCGCGATTATCAACAATTTGTTGCATAATCGGCGCGCTGTTCATACAATTCAGTCTACGCTGAGCTGAAATGTTGTCAACAAGGAACTTTTGCGCAGTGTTGAATAGTCAACAGGTGTCTATAAATGAGCAGTGAGAATGCCTCAGCGCCTAGAAAGCGGCTCGCTCGCCGCGCCGTGCGGACGCGCCGAGCGCTCCGCGAAGCCTTGATCGCGCTCATCCTAGAGAAAGGCTACGATGCGATCACTGTGCAGGATATCACTGACCGCGCCGACCTGAATCGCGGCACGCTCTATCTGCACTACCGCGATAAACAAGACTTGCTCCTGAGCAGCAGTGCCGAAGTGTTCGACGAATTGGTCGCGCAGCTGGCGCCGCTCGCGCCTGAACAGCTGACGCTGGACGTGCCTGAGCGGAATTTGATCCTGCTCTATCAGCATGTGGCGGCGAACGCCGATTTCTACGGCGTCATGCTCGGCGATCACGGCGTGCCGTCGTTTGTCAAGCGATTGCGTCATATCCTAGCGCAGTGGTCGCTGGCGCGCTTGGAAGCGCTGCGCGCGCTAGGAATTCCGATCGCGACGCTGCCGCCCGAATTCATTGCAAATTACATAAGCGGCGCGATCATCGGAATAACTGCGTGGTGGCTGGAAAATAATATGCCGCTGGCGCCAGAGATGCTGGCGCGTCATACGCTCCAGCTCACTGTCAGTGGACTCTATCCATCAGGCGTGGACAATTCGCTCAACGCTGCAGCGCCGCCGAGAATTTCAAGTTGATAGGCGCTCTCAGGTATAATATGCTCAAAATAGAGCGAATAGGCAGGCTTTGGGCATGAAAATCTTGATCGTGGATGATGAGCAGAACATCCGAGAGCAGCTGAGCAAGCGTTTGCGGCGAGAAGGCTTCACTGTGTTCACAGGTGCTAACGGCTTGGAAGGCTTGCGCCAATTCCACTCTGAGCGCCCAGACTTGGTAGTGCTGGATATCGTCATGCCCGAAATGGACGGCTTGACAGTCTGTCAGCGCATTCGCGAGGTCGCCGAGACGCCGATCATGATGCTCTCAGCCAATGCGATCACTGAAGAAGATGTGGTGCGCGGCTTGACGGCAGGCGCTGACGAGTACCTTGAGAAACCTGTCGGCATGGACGCTTTCGTGGCGCGCGTGCGCGCTCTGCTCCGTCGCGCGGCAATGGTCAGCGCTGAGGATGAGAAGAGCTACGCAGACGGTCACCTGATGATAGACCTGAAGCGCCGTCAGGTCTATGTGCGCGGCGTGAAAGAACATCTGACGCCAACCGAGTTCAAGCTGCTGGCAGTGCTGCTGGAGAACGCTGGGCGCGTCGTCTCACAGCGCGAGCTGCTAGAGCAAGTCTGGGGACAGGAATACGCGGAAGATTTGTACTATCCGCGCGTGTACATCAGCCAGCTGCGCCGCAAGATCGAACCTGATCCTGCCAATCCGACGTATATTTTGACTGAGCATCGCGTCGGTTATCGTTTTGAGAAGCAGCCGAACGGCTGAGCAGAGCTAGGGACGCGCTGTGGCACTCAGCGGCATCGCTTTAATTGTGAGCGTAGTGGCGCTTCTGCTCTCGCTGATGATGCTCACGCTCATCCTGTGGCAAGATTCGCTGAGCGCCAGCAGCCGCGTCTACGCGCTCTTCGTCGGCTTGATGCTTTTGTGGATCAGCGGCGTGCTGCTCAGCCGCTTGGGCGGCTTGGTCGGCGTTGCGCCCGATCTGATCAGCTTCGGCTTACGCTTGAACGATCTCGGCTTCACAGGCGCGTGCGTGGTCGGCTATCTGTTGGTCTTCGTGCTGAGCAGCGGACAGAGTCAACCTGCCATGCGGCTAATTTACGCAGCTGTCTTGAGCGTCTTGGCGCTGCAGACAGGCTTGATCCTCAGCACAGAGCCTGCGCGCTACCAAGTGCGCGCCGATGGCGTCCTCATCTACCGCTTGAACGAGCTAGGCGTGCTGACCTACAGTTTGGTGAGCGCGGCGACGTTGATACTGGCATGGCAGCGCCGCCGCAAGCTGAAAAGCCGTTGGTCGCTGCTCGGCATCAGCTTGTTCTCGTTAGGCGCGCTGAGCGAGCTGATCAGCCCTGAGCTGCGCTATCGCGGTCTGGGCAGCAGCCTGAGCGCTATCGGCACCTTGGCGATCAGCTACGCCATGCTGCAGACTCAGATCATCGCGCCGCTGATCGGACGTGCGCAGCAGCTGGAGAGCGTGCGCGCCGTCGGCTTGTCCATCACGCAAAGTCTGAATCTTTCTCAGGTCTTAGCGACCATCGCCGAGCGCGCCGCGCTGATTCTACAAGCGGATAGCGCGCTCATCTTCCTCAATCACGGCGACTATCTGGAGCTTGCAGCTGAGTACAATCTCTCGCCAAAGTTCATCGGCGCGCGCCTTGCCTATGGCGAAGGTTTGGTCGGCTATGCTGCCAAGACTCGCCAAACGCAACACGTGGAGAATTACAAGCGCGATTGGCGCGGCGCGCCTGATGTGCCATACGCCAAAGAAGGCTTTGGCGCGGCTGTGGCAGTGCCGTTGCTGCTCGATCAGGACGTGCAAGGCGTGTTGTTGGTTGTGGCAGGCGTGGATAGCAAACGTTTTGATCGCGACGACCTGCACTTGCTCGGCTTGCTCAGTCCACAAGCGGCGATCGCCATCGCGAACAGCCGCAATTACGAAGCGCAGCGTCAACTGGCGGATGAGCTGACCGAAGCGACCAATCAACTGCGCGATATGGACAAAGTCAAGACGCAAATGTTACAAATGACTAGCCATCAGCTGAAAAATCCGTTATTCTCTGCGCTATCTACGCTAGAAAATTTGCAACATGAGGTGCGCGATTTGGCTAACAGCGATTTGCAAGAGAGCCTGAACATCGTCCGCGCTGAATTGCAGCGCATGGAGCGCATCGTCTCGAACATCCTGAACTTGGAGCGCGTGCAAAACGGCAAACTCGCTTTCAGCGAGCTGAACATCGAGCCGCTCATCGAGGCAGCAGTGCGCGACTTCAACCATCAGGCGCAGCAGCGCAACATTGCGCTCAACGTCGCTTGTGAGTCGCCGCTGCCGCCATTGCGCGGCGACCGTCACTTCTTGACACAAGCGCTCGCCAATTTGGTGGAAAACGCGCTCAAGTTCACGCCTGAAGGCGGCTGCGTGAGCGTGCGGGCTTCTGTTATCGAAGACTGCGTGGTGATCAAGGTCAGCGATACAGGCATCGGCATCGCGCCTGCCGATCTCTCGCGCGTGTTTGAGCGTTTCTTCCGCGCTGAGCAGCCGAAAATGGCGCACGCGCGCGGCTCAGGCTTAGGGCTGAGTTTGGTGAAGGCTGTGATGGACGCTCACAACGGGCGCGTCTGGCTGGAGAGCGCGCTTGGCGAAGGCACAACGGTCTACATGGCATTGCCTATCTCGCCTTCGGCGTCTCTGGTGCAGTGATTTTGTGCGATCAAACGCGGCGGGCTACGAGCAGGTGCTATGATCAACTTATACGATATCCTCGAAGCGGCGGACGGGCAACTTTTTGGCGAGGCGAGCGCTGTGCTGTTCACAGATTTCTGCTTCGATGCGCAGCGCGCTCAGCATGGGCAGCTCTTCGTCGCGCTCAAGACCGAGCAAGGCGATGGGCATCAATTCATGCGCGAGGCAGTTGAGCATGGCGCGCTAGGCATCATGTGTCAGCGTCCGCCTGACTTCGACACGGAAGGCTTGACCGTGATCGTGATGCGCGACGTCGAGTCGGCTTTGCTGAACTGGGCGAGCATCGCGCTCAAAAAGCTCGGCACGACGGTGATCGCAATTGCAGGCGGCGCAGCCGCAACTGCCGCGCGTGAGGCGATCGCGGCTGTGCTGGGCGTACGTCATCGCGTCTACAACGGCGTTGATACCTTCGGCGGCAAGCTGAGCCTGCCGCTTGCGCTCGGTCGCCTTGCGGCTGAAGATCAATTCGCGGTGCTGGAGATACCGCTCATGCAGCGCGGCGGCATGAGCGAGCTGATGACGATCCTCAAGCCGCTGGTCGGCGTGGTGACCGACTTGAATCACGGCGGCATGGCGCGCTTTGAGTTGCGCGATCTGCTCGCTCAGGAGTACGCGACGCTTGTGACTTGCTTGCCTGCCAACGGCTTAGCCGTCCTGAACTACGATGACGATCAGATTCGCGCGATGTGTCAGCGGACTGCCGCCAATGTGCTGACCGTTGGCTTGGATCGCGGCGAGGTCGCCTTTGGCGCGGATTTCACAGCCTACAACCTGCTCTTAGGGCGCGATAAGACAGGCTTCGATGTGCGTCACGGCAGCGAGCGCTATCTGGGACGTTGGATTCCGTTGCTGGGCGCGCACACGCTCTACGGCGTGCTGGCAGCGTTAGCAGTCGGCAGCGCGTATGGCGTCTCAGTGGCTGAAGGCTTGAACGCTATCAAGGCGCTGCAGCCGTTGCCCGGTCGCTTGAATCCGCTGGAAGGCGTGAACAGCTGCCTGCTGGTTGACGATAGCTATGACGCCAATCTGCCAAGCACACTAGCGTTGCTGGATTGGCTGCGCGACCTGCGCCTGCCTGCCGAGAACGGACGGCTGATCTTCTTGCTGGGCAACTTGGGCGATATGGGCAAGCATACCATCAGCGCACATCGCGAAATTGGCAGGCAAGCAGCAGAAGTGGTAGACGTTTTGGTGACTGAAGGCGACTTAGCGGCTGTGGCAGGGCGCGCTGCGCTCGATCACGGCATGGATCGGCGCAATGTGCGCATCACTTACTCGCCTGAGGACGCGGCAGCCAGCATCGCCAGTTGGCTACAACCTGATGACGTAGTGGTGATCAAAGGCAGCGCCGCCAGCCGCATGGAACGCGCCACACGCGCTCTGCTGGCGCACGCTGAGGACGTGGCACGGCTGCCGCGCTACGATGAGCAGGACGTTGAACATCTGGCGCAGGTGCTGCCGCGCCAGACATGGGTCGAGATTGACCGAAGCGCAATCGCGCACAATGTGCGTCGGATCAAAGCGATTGTCGGCGAGAACGTGACGGTCGTGGCAGTTGTCAAAGCGAACGGCTATGGACATAACGCTGTGGCAGTCGCCTCGACAGCTTTGAACAACGGCGCTACGTATTTGGCGGTCAGCGCTGTTGGCGAAGCAATTGAGCTGCGCGAAGCGGCGATTGACGCGCCGATCTTGATCTTCGGCTACACGCCGCCGAACGCTGTCCGTCAGGCGCTGCGCTACGACCTGACGCTGACGCTCTACGATCTGGATGTGGCGCGCGCCTATAATCGCATCGCGCGCGAGCTGGACGCCATTTTGCGCGTGCATGTGAAAGTGGACACGGGACTGGGACGCATGGGCTTGCTGCCTGAGCAAGTGACGCCGTTTTTCCGCAGCGTGCGCAACTTGCGCAACCTTGAGATCGAAGGCATTTACACGCACTTCGCTTCCGCCGATAGCAACACGGAATATACGCGTGCTCAGCTGCAGGTCTTCGAGAATTGCCTCGCGCCATTGCGCGCTGCCGGCTTGCAATTCAAGTACATTCACGCTGCCAACACGGCTGCTACGCTCACCATGCCTGAGACGCATTACAACATGGTGCGTCCTGGCATCGGCATTTACGGCATTATGCCGAGCATTGGCGCGCCGCTGCCGCCTGATTTCCGCCCTGCCCTGACGTGGAAGACGACCATCGGCATTGTCAAGACGCTGCCACAAGGCGCGTACGTTGGCTACGGCAACACTTATCGCACGCGCGGCACAGAGCGCATTGCCATCATCAATGTCGGCTATGCAGATGGCTTCCGTCGTGCGCCCGGACGCTGGCGCGAAGTGTTGGTTCATGGGCAGCGCGTGCCTGTTGTCGGTCGCGTCAGCATGGACTTATCGGCGATCAATGTGACTAACGTGCCAAACGTCAACATCGGCGACGAAGTGGTGCTGATCGGCAAGCAAGGCGATGAGTACATCAGCGTTGACGAGGTCGCTGAGTGGCTGGATACCAACACTTACGAAGTCGTCACGTCCATCGCAGCGCGCGTGCCGCGTCTGTAGCGCATTGCGCAGCGCTCAAATGTGGTAACATAAAGCCTTAATGTGTCTATCAGACGAGACAAGCGAGGCTTAAATGACCTTTCCACATGCCCAAGCGCGCCTTGATAAACTACGCGGCATCCTGCGGCGCGCTCAGTACGATTGCGTGGCGCTGACGCCTGGCGCTAACTTCTTCTACTTGAGCGGCATCGCTTTCGAGATAGGCTCGCGACCGATCTTGTTGCTGATCACGCCTGACGGCACGCCTGCGCTGATCATCCCTGCTCTTGAGCTGCCGCGCATCGAAGGACGTGAGCCGTTTCCGCTGCGCTACTTCTGCTATAGCGACGCTGAAGGCTACATAACCGCTTTCGCCGCAGCCTGCGAAGCGCTCGCGCTCGCGGGCAAGCGCATCGGCGTGGAAGGCATGAAGCTGCGCTTCGCTGAAGGCGAAACTTTGGCGCGCTACGCGCCTGAAAGCCGTTTACAAGCTGCCGACGACGTGCTGCAGTGGCTGCGCATTCACAAAACAGCGGATGAGATCGCGCACATGCGGCGCGCCATCGCCATTAGCGAGGCAGCGCTTGCGCAGGTTGTGCCACAGGTGCGCGTCGGCATGAGTGAGCGCTACATCGCGCGTCTGCTGAGCGAGGCGCTCAACGCGCAAGGCGCTGAGGCGTACGCCTTCGAGCCGCTCGTGCTGAGCGGAGAGAACACCGCGCAGCCACACGGCACAAGCACTGATCGCACGATCTGCGAAAGCGACCTGCTGCTCTTCGATTTTGGCGCCAAGAGCGGCGGCTATGCGGCGGACATCACGCGCACGTTCGTGATCGGCGCGCCGAGCGCGCAAATCGCGCATATTTACGAGACCGTGCGCGCGGCGAATCTGGCAGGCATTGAAGCGGCTAAGGCAGGCGCGCCGTGTCAGGCTGTGGATGCCGCTGCGCGGCAGGTCATTGTGCAGGCGGGCTATGGCGAGTATTTCATCCATCGCACAGGCCACGGCTTAGGTCTGGATATTCACGAGGCGCCGTATATCCGCGAAGGCAATGGGCAGCTGCTTGAGACAGGCATGACCTTCACGGTTGAGCCGGGCATTTACATCGCAGGGCTTGGCGGCGTCCGCATTGAGGACGACGTGCTGATCACAGACGACGGCGCTGAAGTGCTGACCAGTTTTCCAACTATCTTACAGAGCATCGGAGTTTGAAGGCGATGGCTGAGCATTTCATCTACCTGCACGGCTTTGCCTCGTCGCCTGCTTCCAGCAAAGCGCAGGCGTTCAAGGCGCGCTTCGCCGAGCGCGGCATTCCGTTGCACGTCCCTGATTTGAACGTGCCGAGCTTTGAGCGGCTGACGCTGACGGCGATGATCGCGGAAGTAGCGGCGCTCATCCGCAACCTGCCCTACGGCGCAGTCAATTTGATCGGCTCAAGCATGGGCAGTGCCGTCGCGCTACATCTAGCAGATCGGCTCAGAGGTGCTGAAGGCGCTCAAGTGGCGCGTTTGCTGCTCTTGGCGCCTGCGCTCGATTTTCACGCCAATCGCATCAATCAGCTGAGCGAGGCAGGCGTGCGCGCTTGGCGCGAGAGCGGCTGGCTGAACGTCTTCCACTACGGCGAGAACGCTGAGCGGCGCGTACACTACGGCTTGATGGAAGACTTGCTGACCTACGATTCGTTCGCCGTGACGTTGCAACAGCCGATCTTGATCTATCATGGCGTGCATGATGAGTCAGTGGACTATCGGCAATCAGTGCGCTTTGCGCAGTCGCGTCCGAATGTGGCTCTGCGCCTTGTCGAATCCGACCATCAGCTGCACGATCAGTTGGATAACATCTGGGCAGAAGCAATTCCGTTCTTCAATCTGTAGGCAGTTGGAGCATCGCTTTGCGCGGATGAAAAAGCTCGCACATTTTCTGCTGAGCGTCGCCTTGCTCGTCGTCGGCTTGCCGATGCCGATGCGTGCGCAGGCGCAGACGCCGCTCGATTTAGAGCAGTTGCAACGCGCCACTGTGCAGATCACACAAGTGTTCACCAACGCCGTCGGGCAGACTGTGATCTCGTGCATCGGCTCTGGCACGCTTGTGAGCGCCGATGGACTGATCCTGACCAATGCGCACGTCGCCTTGCCGATCGCAGGCTGTCGCTCGGATCGCATTGTGGTCGCGCTGACCGTGCGCATTGGCGAGGCGCCGGTGCCGAAGTACTACGCTGAAGTGCTATCTGTCAACACAGGCTGGGATTTAGCGGTCTTGCAGGTGGCGCGCACGCTGGATGATCGCCCTGTCAATCGCGAGGCGCTCTTGCTGCCATTTGTGGAGTTGGGCAACTCGGATGACGTGACGCTCGATCAGACGGTTGAGTTTGTTGGCTATGCCGCGCCTGAGCGCGATCCGACTGCCAGCAGCACGGCGCGCGTCATACGCGGCACGATCAGCGGCTTCACGGCTGAGGCGCGGCTGGGCGACCGCGCTTGGCTCAAGACGCGCGCCGCTCTGCCCGGCACGATGAGCGGCGGCGGCGCTTACGATACGCAAGGGCGGCTGATCGGCATTCCGACCGTTGAGCCTGCCACGAGCGGCGTGCTGGGCAATCCTGACGAGAGCTGCCGACGCATTCAAGATACCAACGGCGACGGTCGCGTGGACGAAAACGACCTGTGCGTGCCGATCAGCGGCTTTGTGAACGCGCTGCGTCCTTCGCGCTTGGCGCGCGGCTTGATCCTCGCTGCGCAGCTGGAGATCACGCCGTTTTCGCAGCAGGCTTTGCCTGAGCCACAGCCGCTCAGCCTTGAAGAGATCGGACAGAACGTTGTCGGTGCGCCGCAATTCAGGCGTCTGTTCTTCGCCACGGGCGTCGATCTGGCAGGCAATCCGACGCGAGTCGTCAGGCGCGCGCCTGCAGGCATCAACACGCTCTACTTGTTCTTCGATTACGCCAACATGCGCGATGGCATCATCTACGAGCTGCGCGTGCTGCGCGACGGCGTGATCGATCCGACTTTCAGCCTAGCGCCTGCCACTTGGAGCGGCGGACGCAACGGCTTGTGGTACATCGGCAGTACGGCACAAGTCTATCCAAACGGCGACTATGAGTTCATCTTGTTCATCGAAGGCGTGCGCGTGGCGAGCGCGACCATCACCATTGGCGGCGGCGCCTCAACCGAGCCTGAGTTTTCCAACATTTTGTTCGGCGTGCAAGACCTGAACTTTCAGCTGGTGAACACAGGCAACATCCTGCCCGTCTCAAACGTGATCAACGCTGAGTTCGTCTACACCAACATGGTGGACGGCACGCCTTGGCGGCAAGTGTGGTACTATGAAGACCTACGCATTTCCGAAGTGAATGAGCTGTGGTCAGGCGGCAGCAACGGCAAGCGCTCGATCACTGCCAGCGCGCCTGTGGCGAATCCGTTGCAGCCAGGGCGCTATCGCTTGGAGCTTTATATCGAAGAGCGGCTCGCGGCGTCGTCTGATTTCATCATGGCAGGCGGTCAGGTTGATCTCAGCACGGAAGTCTTCACCGATCTGACCTTCGCCAGCGAGCTGGTCAATGGCGTGCCAAGCGGCATTATCGGCGTCACCTTTCCGAATACGATCACTGATCTGTACGCTATTTTCAATTGGCGCGATATCGCACCGGGCACGCCGTTCACATGGCGCTGGACTGTGGACAACAATCCGCTTTTCGAAGTCACGCAGCCTTGGACGAATCCGACCACAGGCAGCGGCGCGTGGTTGCGCTTACGTCCAAATCGTCTATTGCCTGAAGGTTCGTACAAAATCGAGCTGCTGATCGGCGGCGTGATCAAGGCGAGCGCCACGGCGCGCGTCGGCATCGGTCAATTGCCGATTCGCTTGTTCGTGCGCGCTGAAGGCGTCTTGGTGCAAGGGCAGATCGTGGACGCTGAGACCAATACAGGCATCGCAGGCGTGACCGTCATCTTTCTCAAGCCGCTGTTCGATGTGGCAGATTTCACGTGGCAGATGAGCGAGGTCTACGATATCGCGTTCACTGATCTGAGCGGACGCTTTGCGCTCTCGCGCTTGTTGGCGCGTGGCGAGCGCTATAGCATCATCGTCTCAGCGCAAGGCTATTTGCCTATCACAACAGATGGTTTCCGCATTCTGCGCGATGAGGTCGGTCCGATTGAGCTGCGCCTTGAACTGAATCGCGATTGACGCTCAAAAATACTCTATCAAATTACTATCTGACTTCTCGCGCAACCTGTGCCGCACTTCTGCGGTAATTCTACTGATCTAACCAAAAAATATGCGCATGGCTAAAGCTGCGCAGAAAGCAATAAGTGGCTATCATATATTTTGCCTTTTGACATCAGCGCGATTATCGCGGCGATGTGTTGGAAATTGAGCGTAGCGATCAGCACTCAAGGCAATGCATATGATTCAGCGGCAAGGCACAACGTACACAGTCTTCGCAATTTTTCTCGATCTGCTTTGTACTATCGCTGCACTGTACCTAGCAGGCGCGCTGCGCGCTACGTTGCCGCTCGGCGCTTTCATGCCAAGCGAGGCAATTTTATCGCCCGGTTTGATCATCTTGACGCTCGCCATTTGGTTCGCCATCTTCCTGATGCTCAGCGTCTACGATCCACGCCGCACTATCCGCCTATCCGATGAAGTGCGGCGCGTGCTTGCCGCCAGCTTCTTCGCGCTGCTAGTGCTGGCAGGCGCCTTGTATTTCACTGATCGCGAAGTATCGCGTCTGATGGTGATCTACATTGCGCTGCTGAACACGGCACTACGCGTGGCATGGCGTGCGATGGCGCATCCTTTTTTCGCAGGGCGGCGGCGCGCGCGCCGTGTCTTGATCGTAGGCAGTGGCGCGCTGGCAGAGCAGATCATTGAGATGCTGCAAGAGTACGCTTGGGCAGGCATACGCATTGTCGGCTTTTTGGAAGAGAATGTAGCAGCCTTGCGCGATCTGCCGCGCTTGGGCAGGCTCACAGATGCAGCGCATGTGGTGAGGCAACACAGCATTGATGAGGTGATCATCGCGCTGTCTCATCGCGACTACGAATGCTTGACTGCGCTCGTCTTAGAGCTGCAGCGTTTGCCTGTGCAGGTGCGCATCGCGCCTGACTATTTGAACTTAGTCCTGTATCGCGCGACGGTTGAAGAATTCGGCGGCGTGCCGCTGATCAACTTGCGCGATCCTGCGCTGAACGTCTATCAGCGCGTGATGAAGCGCGCCTTTGACCTGAGTCTTGGCGCAGCGCTGTTGCTGTTGAGCGCGCCGCTCTGGGCAATCATCTGGCTTGCCATTCGGCTTGACTCGAAAGGCGCGGCGATCTTCAAACAAGAGCGGATCGGCGAGAACGGCAAGCCGTTCATCATGTACAAATTCCGCACGATGACTGAAGACGCCGAAGCACGGCAAGCCGAAGTCTTGCGCCATGATGAACAAGGCAACCTGATCCACAAAACGGCTGACGATCCGCGCGTAACGCGCGTCGGTCGCTTTTTGCGGCGCACCAGCCTCGATGAGCTGCCGAATCTGATCAATGTCTTGCGCGGCGAGATGAGCTTGGTCGGGCCGCGTCCTGAAGTGGCGTGGATGATGGATAAGTACGCGCCATGGCAGCTCAAGCGCTTTGCCGTGCCGCAAGGCATGACAGGCTGGTGGCAAATCAACGGACGCAGCAACAAGCCGATGCATTTGCACACTGAAGATGACCTATATTACATCCAGAATTACTCAATTTTGCTCGATCTGATCATCCTCTGGCGGACGCTTTTCGTGGTATTGCGCGGCAAGGGCGCCTTTTGAGTGCAACCAATTTTCCTAGGCATAGACTTGGCGTGGTCGGCGCGCAATGCCAGCGGACTGGCAGTCTTGTCGTTGAGCGATGGCTGCGCGCATTTGGCAGAGTCGCCGTGTTTGGCGCGAACTGATGCAGAGATCATGGCGCTTGTGCGGCGCTACGCCGATGGTATGCCGCTGATTGTGGCGATTGACGCGCCGCTGCACGTGCCAAATATCACAGGCAAACGACTTGGTGATGCGCTGATCAGCAAGGTCTTCGGCAAATATGGCGCAGGCGCACATCCTGCCAATCGAACGTTGCTGAGCAAGTACAACGGCGGCGTCTTGCGCGGCGAGCAGCTGATCGCGCAGCTGGCGGCGCTGGACATTCAGCACACGCCATATCTGGTCGCGCAGCAAGCCGTGCGCTGCGCTTTTGAAGTCTATCCACACGCCGCTATGATCGGTCTGTTCGCCTTGCCGCGCGCGCTGCGCTACAAACGTAAAGGCGGACTGAGCCGCGCCGATCAAGAGATGGCATGGCAACAATATGCACGTCACTTGCGCGCGCTCGTCGCTGCCACGCCGTCACTCAGGCTGCCTGAGCTGCTTTTGGAAGTGACATGGTGCAAAGCTGAGGAAGACAAGCGCGATGCATTGCTGTGCGCATACATCGCGCTGCATTATTGGTGGCACGGCTCAGCATTTTGGCAGGTCTACGGCACGCCTGAGGCAGGCTACATCGTCGCGCCGCGCCTTGCCTAGCCTTCAGCGATGGCGCGCGCGAGCGTGAGCAAGGTCTGCTCGACCATCTCAAGGCGCACTTGCTCCTGATCTTCCCACCACTGATAGTCCTGATGACGCGCTTGATAGTCTTCCAGAAGCGCCGTCACTGATTCAGGGCTGGCGCCGCCCAGACCGCGCCGCGATTCGACGATAGCCATCGGCGCCTGCGCTTGGCGAACATCTGCCTCAGGCAATTGCAGCGCGCGACCGAGCAGCGCTTGCGCAGCTTGATCGAGTGCAGCGCTCGTGAGCGGCTGATTGCTTGGCTGCCCTGCTTCAAGCGCGGCGCGCACTGCGTAGCCGATCACGCGATGCGCTGTGCGCGGATCGAGATCGGCAGCTTCGCTCAGATAGTCGCCTAGATCGGTGGCGCCGCTGAAACCTTCGGCTGCGCGCTCAGCCATGCGCGCAGTGTGCCACTCAGCGCGCTCTAGGGCGCCCGCCAACAAGCGCACTGTGCGTGTAGCGCGCTCCAGCGCGCGCGGCAGCTCACCATAGGCGAAAATGCGGTTGTCAGGTTGCCCTGAAGGCGTTTGATTGGTAGCGATCACAGCGTACAGTGCAGCGCCGCTGGCGCGCGCCGCGCCGCGCACGTAGGCGAGGCTGTACGGATTTTTCTTCTGCGGCATGATGACGCTAGTGCGCGAGTGCGCATCGGCGAGCGTCAGATAGCCGAATTCCTCAGTAGCGAAGATATACAGGTCTTCGGCAAGACGGTCGAGCGTGGTCATCAGGATGACGACATCGGCTGCCACTTCAATCGCCACATCAGCTTGCCACATCGCGTCGCGCGTGTGCGCAGCGACGCCTTCAAAGCCGAGCAGCTCAGCGGCGCGCGCGCGATCTAGCGGCAGGCGCGAGCCGTTCACGCTGCCGCCGCCAACAGGCGATTGATTCAAGCGCGTGTATGCAGCGCGCAAGCGCTCAGCATCGCGCAGCAACGGCGCGACAAAAGTGAGCAGATAATGCGCGAGCGTGGTCGGATGTGCTTTCTGCAGATAGGTGTAATCAGGCATTAGCGTGGTGCGATGCTGCGCGGCGAGCTGCAAAAGAATCTTGATAAGCGCGGCGTGCGCTTCGATCAAGCGCAGCAAGTGCGCGCGCGTCGTGATCAGATAGCCGACCGTCGAAGATTCGCGGCGAGCGCGTCCTAGCCGCAGCCAGCCGTCAGCGCCGCTCTCAGGGGCGCGCTCGCGAAGCGCCTGCTCGCGATTGGTGTAGACGTCGCCGTAGATAGGATCGAAGGGAAACTGCTCAGCAGGAATTTGATGCAGCTCCAACAAGCCGCGCATGAGCGGCTGACGCGCATGGCGTGGAATCAAGCCACACTCGCACAGCATGACGCAATAGGCGAGATCGGCGAGGCTCATGCCGCGATACAGCAAGACACCATCGGCAACTTCATGCGCAAAAGCTGAGGCGAGCAGCTCATCGGCAGGTTGTTCCTTCAGCCGTGAGCCGTAGCCCATGTGTCCTGCTTGCGCGGCGCGTTGTTTATGTTCGCTCATGGCGTTTTCTCCTCAAGCTAACTCAGACTAAAAAGTCAGCGAGCGCAAAAAGGCATCGAAGTAGTGCTTGTGCTTCTCAAAAACATCCGCTTTTGCTTCATAGGTGATCACTACAGCCTGTCCTGTGCGCAACACGACCAAGTCTAGCGCACGGACTGTGATCGGCTCTGCTTGTAAGAACGGATTTGGATCGATGTAAGCGTAAGCGTAAATCATCTGCTGTCCGCGCTGACCGCCGGGCAGGACAGTTGGCGTGCGGCTGAGCGAGCGGTAGGCAGGCAGCCGCGCTGCGCGATCTATATCCAACAGATCGAGGATATCAGCAGGGCGCGCGCCGCTGCCAATCGGAATCAGTTGCAAGCGAATAGTGGTCTTGAAAGGCAGCGCAGCAGGGTCTTGCGCGCGCAGCACAAAGCGACTGCCGCCTTCGTCCAAGAGCCAACGCGCAGGATAGCGCGCGCTGATGCCTGCCTCGCGATTGACGAAAGGAAAGGTCGCGCTGATGATGCTCTCGCGATAGACGAAGCCATAGGTAATTGCGGCGAGCGCGGCGATGATCACTAGATAATTCGCCAGACGTTGCCGCAAGCTGAGCGGCGCATCGTCCAGACGCATCAGCGCACCTCGCCTGCGCGCAATGCCTCGCGTTCGTCCGCTGCGCGCACCAGAAAACTCAACGCGCTGAATAGGACGACGACCAAAAAGACTGCCATGCCTAGTCCGTAAATGGCGTTATTGGCAGTGGACGTGCGCGAGATGCCTGAGACGATCAGTCCTGCGCGGATCACGATGGAGAGCGCGTTGAACAGCGCGGCGATCAGCACGCCGAGCAACGGCGTCAGCACAAAGACGGTCGGTTTGCGCAGCTCATACAACACAAAGCCGATGATCGGACTGATGGCGATTTGCGCAAGCGCGATCTCGGTCATGCGCAGCGCAGCAGAAGCTAGACTCAGCGTGTTGGTCAGCGCAAAATGGATGTTGAGCGCGGTCGCAAAGCCGACAGCAGCCGCCATTGCGTAAGCGACAGCATCGAGGCGCGTGTTGAAATCGGTGCGCCAGACGCTGTAGCGCAGCACGGCGTATTTCAAAAACGCATGCACCATGCCGACGGTCAGCGTGTAGCCGATGATGCGATTCAAGCCGCTGGCGGTGCTGAGCCATTCCTCAGCCGCAAAGATCGAAGTGAGCGGCACGGCGACGCCGCTCGCAGCCAAACCGCCTAACGCCAGCACAGCGAGCAAGTTGCGGCGCGGCTGGAGCGCACGGCGCTCGGCTGTGTAAGAAATACTGAGCCATAGGCTGAGCGGCAGCAAGGCGTAGGCGAAGCTGAGCGCACGCTCTAGATCGGCGGGCAAGCGCAGCGCTATGAGGCGCGTGCCGAAGGCGAGCGCTGCCGCGATTGCTAGAAGCAGAAGTGCCTCTAGCCATGCTGTGCGCCACACGCGCCGATATGGATAGCGCTCGCTCTCTTCGCGTTGCGGCGTCAGCAGATACGGTCGAGATGTCACAACGTACCTCAATCGCTATAATGCGCATTATTCTGGCACGCGCGAGGCGTCTTTTCAAGCCTCATCAACGCTGCAGAGCCTGACAAGGCGTTGATCTTTCTGAAGATTTTGTGAAGTTCCGCCGCCTGTTAAAGATTGTGGTAAACTACTTGCAGAGAGTGGTCATCATTCATCGGAGCGTGTGGCATGACCGACGAAAGGCTTGTACGAATAGTCTGCATTGAGGACGATCCCAAGACGATTGACTTGGTCAAGCTGATCTTGCGGCGCGAAGGTTTTGAAGTGATAGGCGTGACCAACGGACGCGATGGTTTGGCAGCTATCGAACAAGCCCGACCGCAGCTCGTCCTGCTGGATTTGATGATGCCCGATATGGACGGCTGGGAAGTCTATCAGGCGATGCGCGCTCACGAGAGCATGAAGCACATCCCTGTGATCGTATTGACGGCAAAGGCGCAGAGCATTGATAAAGTGCTTGGCTTGCACATCGCCAAAGTGAATGACTACATCACCAAGCCGTTCAGCCCTGCCGAGCTTGTTCAGAGCGTGCGCAAGGTGCTGGACGAAGCTACTTCTACCACATAGCAGGACGCCCTGATCAACGCTGATCAGAGCGTCTCTCTGACTATGCCTCAAAGCGCGCGAGATCGGCGTAGAGCGACTTCAGGGCAGGATAGGTGGCGCGGAAAATCGGATAGAGCCGCTCGTAGTCAGCCACGCCTGCCGGATCAGGCGCAATGGTCATCTCCTTGCGCACCAACTGACGACAAGCCGTTGGCACGTCAGGATAAGCACCTGCGCCGACAGCCGCCAAGATCGCAGCGCCAAAAGCTGCGCCTTCGTGCGTGTTGACCGTATAGAGCGGAATGCCCATGATATCGGCGCTCAGTTGCCGCCAAACAGGACTGTTCGCTGCGCCGCCGCCGATCACTGCCTCGCTCGGCTGCACGCCTTGACCGCGCAATAGCTCCAAGTTATCGCGCATGCCGAAAGCGACGCCTTCCATCACAGCGCGCGCCATGTGCGCAATGCCATGCCGCAAGGTCAAGCCGACAAATGCGCCGCGCGCCAATGGATCAGGATGTGGATTGCGTTCGCCTGTCAAGTACGGCGCAAAAATCAAGCCGAGCGAGCCGCGCGGCACGCGCTCCACGCGCTGATTGAGTTCATCGTAGCTCATGGTCGGCGTCAGCTCGTCGTGCAGCCAGCGCAGACCGCCTGCCGCGCTCAGCATCACGCCCATGTAGAACCACGTGCCTGGCACCGCCGCGCAGAAATGATGCAGCAAGCCGTCAGGTTGCGGATTGTAGCTCTCGCTGCTGGCGAAAGCCACGCCCGACGTGCCAACCGTCAGCGAGACCTGATCGCGCCCGACGATGCCGCTGCCGACGCCTGCCGCCGGCTGATCGCCTGCGCCGCCGACAATTGGCGTGCCAACGCGCAAGCCCGTCTCAGCTGCCGCCGCCTCGCTCACATGAGCGCACACCTCAGGCGATTCGCACAGCTCGGGCAGCCAAGCGCGTGGAATATCGAAGGCTGCCAACATCTCATCCGACCATGTCCGCTTGGCGATCTCCATCAAGCCGAAACCTGAGCCATCTGCCACATCTGCCACGTAAGCGCCGCTCAAGCGATAGCGCACGTAGTCCTTCGGCAGCAGTACATGACCGATCTGCTTGTAGATTTCAGGCTCATGCTCGCGCAGCCACATGATCTTCGGCGCTGTGAAGCCTGCCAACAGACGGCTGCCGATCAAGTGCCAGAGCTTGTGCGCGCCAACTTTCTCCGTGATCGCCTCACATTGTGCGCCTGAGCGCTGATCGTTCCACAAAATGGCAGGACGCAATGGATTGCCGTCTTTATCCAGCGCCGTCAGACCGTGCATCTGTCCCGTCAGACCGATAGCGGCGACATCTTCAGGCGCGACCTGCTTCAGCACGTCGCGCAGCGCGGCGCTCGTAGCGCGCCACCAATCGTTTGGATCCTGTTCGCTCCACAGCGGACGCGGCGTAGAGAGCGCATGTGGATAGCTCTGGCTGGCGATGACCTGCCCTTGCATATCCACTACCAATGCCTTAGAGGCGGTCGTGCTGACGTCAATGCCGATGAAATAAGGCTTGCTCATAAACGTTCTCCATGATTCTTGGCAAAAGGCGCTATTCTGCCTTCAATCTTAGCCTGAACGTTTGTGCAGAGCAACTCACACTTGTCGGATGAGACGCGCAGGATTGCCCGCCGCGACCGCGCCTGCAGGCACATCGCGCGTGACCACTGCGCCTGCGCCGATCACTGCGCCGCGTCCAATGCGCACACCTTTCAAGATGATCGCCCACATGCCGATGAAAACTTCATCTTCGATGACAACGGGCGCACTCTTGCCCGCCGTCGGAGCGACGCGGCGCACCTCAGGCGCGAGCGGATGAAAGTCTGTATCAACAATTGTGCTGTTGGCGCCGATCCAGACGTGATCGCCGATCTCGACTCGCGTTTGCGCCACGATGACCGCGCCTGTCATGCCAACGCCGTCTCCGATGATCAGCTGCGCGCCGCGCGCCCATGTGCAGAGCAATGTGCGCCGAACCACGCCGAGCGGATTGGACGCATACCAACTGCGCAAGGTCAAATTGCGCCCGATGGTGATTGTGCTGCCTGCATGGCGCTGAATGATCGGCGCGCCGTAAATGCGCCAACCATCTTGCCACGCCACGCCGCTTAGCAGGAAGGTCAAGCGCGCAAGTGGCAGCGTCGCGTAGCGCCGCAGCTCGGTCAGCGCTTTCCAAGGCGTCTGGCGCGCTTGCTGCAGCAAGTTCACTGTCGCGACTCGTCCTCGTGCCAGCCCGCCAGACCGTAAGCGCCGACTTTCAGCACTTTCAGCGAGAGCAGCGCGCACTTCAAGCGCACTGGTCCGAGTGGAATGCCGAGCAGCTCAAGCACGTCTTCTTTGGTCAGTTGGCGCGCTTCTTCGAGCGTCTTGCCCAGCACGATCTCGCCGAGCATGGAAGCCGCCGCTTGGCTGATCGCGCAGCCTTCGCCCGACCAGCCAAGCGCGACAATA
>Ga0308403_1000312_pt1 | contig 20341 bp, 19 predicted proteins | sample HotsprSampleOSM3_FD_203470 | JGI IMG/M metagenome (GOLD analysis project Ga0308403, IMG submission 203470) | Hot spring phototrophic mat microbial communities from Octopus Spring, Yellowstone National Park, Wyoming, United States - 20060914_OS-M3 ... | reverse complement strand
TAATATATTTTCAGCAAAGCGATCAAATGCACTCGACCGACCTCGCTGATCTCAAAATAGTCTTCGGCTTTACGGTAGGCGGAGCGCAACTGCTGTTCCACCGTACGCCTGGATTTGATCAGGCGCTGAGCGATTTCCTCATCGCTGGCCATCTCGCGCACCAGCAACCCCACCGCTTGGCGCTCATTAGGAGTCAGTTTGCGTTCCAGAAACTCTTTAGCGCGTTGATATTCCTGACGTAACTTGCTGGCGCGCTGCCGTTCGTAAGCTTCGAAGGGGTCTTCGATCTGCGCTAAATCCAGCAAAACGGGAGAAACCGAAGACCATAAGGCGACCGGAATGCGTAACAGGTGAACAGCATCGCCGGGCTGGGGATGCAGTCGCTTGCTAGTCAGGAAATCGCCACTCGAATACAGGTGCCACAGGCAGTCGCTCTCTTCGAAGAGCAACTGCGCCACTGCCATGCCAAATATGGAAGTCACCTTGCGCCCGCCGGCGATGCACAGATGAACCTGCTCCTGGTTCAGTTTTGCCTGGCGCACCAGATGGAAGAGCAGGCTGAAGGCAGCCCGGCTGGCAGCTTCGCTTTCCACATCATCAAAAGGCTGCCCGTTGGCGGCTGCAATCGGGTGAAAGGCAAAAAGGAGCGACCCATAGTGCGCCTGGGATGCCACTTCCTGCAATACCTGCACGGCTTGCTGAATGGCTGTGTTGCTCGGCGCCACAGTGTGAACAACATGGACGGAGCAGATGTTTTCGTTTTGACGCAAGAGCAGATCGAGCGTCGCAGTCACCACTTGTGGCTCGGTGCCCAGGGTGGCGATAAGAGTGCTTAGTGGAGGAGTGCCTTTCGGCTTGTTTATCCCCATCATCAATGGCTAAATTTTACCAGAAAATGCGGCTCTGTTTACTTGATAGCTAATAAACCGAGCTTGCAGGATTGAAAGGTTTAGGGATGTGGGGGAGACAATCTCCCCTCTCCCGCCCTGGGAGAGGGGCTGGGGGTGAGGGTATCTCCCCTCTCCCGCCCTGGGAGAGGGGCTGGGGGTGAGGGTATCTCCCCTCTCCCGCTCTGGGAGATGGGCTGGGGGTGAGAGCTTCTCCCCTCGCCCGTCCTGGGAGAGGGGGCTGGGGGTGAGGGCTGCTCCCCTCGCCCGTTCTGGTAGAGGGGCCGGAGGTGAGGGCTATGACTCGCCTGGTTGATTTTGCTCCAGCCAGATGGCGGTGTGTAAGCCGTGCCAGAGATAGGTGGCGTATTCGTCAACGTCTACCGCTTTGTTCAAGATATCGAGAACCGTCCAGTTCAGCACATACAAATTGGCCGCTTCAATGAATTGCCACAGCATCTCTTGCTCTACTTCATTAAGCGGATGTCCGTCTTCTTGATTTTGCATGGTTTGCTGGTATGCAGCCAGAAAGGTGTCACCTTCCTTCAGGCGCAGCTTGCCATCAGCTTCTGCTTGCCATTCGGCGGTGAAATAAAACAAGGCCAAAGCCACATCCAGAACCCGCCAGTCCAGTTTTGCCCAGTCGAAGTCGAACAGACCGACGATTTCATCCCCGGCAAAGCGTAGATTGCCCGGATGATAATCGTGGTGAACGATCAGGCGCGGTAACTGAGCAGCTTTGGGGGAGGAAAACGCTCGCTGAAGTTGGGCAATTTTTTCTTGTAGAAAGGTTGAATACTCCCGGATAGGATTTTGAAGTTCAGCCGGTAAGGGTCTTTGCAGGCAGGCGCGCAAATTGGCGGAGATGATGGGTAACAAGCCTCGGATGTCGGGCTCTTCGCGCTTGCCCTGGGGTTGAAAATTCCACACGGCTTGATGATAGCGGGCTAAGAGTGCGGCGGCGTTGCGCAATTCCACCTCGCTACAGTGAGGATTGACCCAGGTATAGCGATCTTCGCCGCTTAAGAAGTCGAAAATGGCAAAAAACGTCGGGGATGAAGTGCAATTCTGACAGGGTTCGATCAGATAGGTTTTGCCTTCTCTGGTGACCTCCAGCTTTGCCACCGGCAGCTCTGGAAATTGGGCGAGGTGCTGGATCAGGGAGTGTTCGAAGAGAATTTCCACTTCGCGGATAGTGGCTTTGTAGCGCCGTAAGAAGTGCCAGGTTGGCGTGTCGCCATCCAGGGTTTGGATGGCGAAACTGGTGTTGCAGTAGCCGCGTAAATTTTGCTCGCAGCACAGCAGTTTGCCAAGCGAATAGTGACTGAGGACATGTTCGATAGAAAAATGATCGTTTTCGCTCATGGGCAATTTCAGGTTTTTAGATTTTGCGGTTGTCTTGCTCTCCTTGCGCTGATTATAAAACAGATTAAAAAATGTGTGCTATTGGCTGGCGTTAGAGACCTGTTCCAAGATCGCCATGGGTCATTCAAACACGAGATTGATGGATTCAAGACCGGGCTGCCTGGCTTTCCAGCCGCTTAGCAGTTGACCTTTCTCTGGGTGCGTAAAATCTCCTAACAAACTTGCAAGGTTTTCAATGGCGTTGCAGGAATTGCAACAGAGGTCTTGTATAATGTCATCAATCGTTGAATTGTTACAATACTTGTCACAAGGGTTTCAGGTTTTAGAACGAGGGAGGCATGAACTCGATTCAGAAAAAAGCCGAGCGCATGTTGCAAATTGAGCAACTCTTGTTCGCGCACCCCAAAGGGTTGACTGCCACCGAGATCGCCCGCCGGTTAGGGGTGCATCGCTCGACCATCAGCCGTTATCAATTTGATATGCCCAAGCATATTTATGTGGATGACGAGGATGGTCATCGCTGGAAGATCGACCGCACGGCTTATTTGTTGCACGTACGTTTGACTCTCAACGAAGCCATGGCAGTGCATCTAGCCACGCGTTTGCTGGCAACCCGCTTGGAGCGCCAAAACCCGCACGCCGCCTCGGCATTGCGCAAATTAGCCACCGCTTTAGATCGCCTGGCGCCGCGCATTAGCGCTCATCTCTGCCTTTCGGCGGATGAAATGGACGATTGCCGCCGCCATCAAGACCCGAATTTTATTCGCTCGCTGGAGGTCTTAACCCTTGCCTGGGCAGAACAGCGCAAGGTGCAAATCTGGTATCGCAAGGAGGGGGATCAGATTGGCGAGTATCTCTTTGCCCCCTATTACATCGAACCCTACGCCGTGGGCCAGGCCGTGCATACCATTGGCTATCGCGAGCCGCCGGGCGCCTTGCGTACCTTCAAGGTGGAACGTATCGAACGGATTGAATTAACCCATCAGAGCTATGCGATTCCGGCCGATTTCGATGTGCGCGAATTGTTGAAATTTGCGTGGGGAATCTGGTACACCGATGAAGCGCCGGAGGAAGTTCTCTTGAGATTTCAGCCGCGCGTGGCGCGCCGCGTAGGGGAAACGCGCTGGCATCGCACTGAGCAGGTTTCCGTCTTGGAGGACGGAAGCCTGCTCTGGCGAGCGCAGATCGCCGAACCCACCGAAATGCTGCCCTGGATTCGGGGCTGGGGCGCAGATTGCGAGGTGTTGGCGCCGCCATGGTTGCGCCAGCGGGTCAAGGAGGAGGTTGAAAGGATGTACAATTTATATCAAACCGAATGAAGGAGGTGAGCATGTTGAAATTCTGTGGGCATCCCTTTGTGGATATCGGTGTGGCGACCATTACGGCTTTTGCCCAAAAAGAAACCCCCGAGGATTTAGCCTTAGAAGACCTGGAGCGAATGGCAAATTATCTCGAAGAGATATATTTGCATCCCTCTCTGGTTAGTTTCCTTTCGATCATCTTTACAATGAATGCCGGCTACACTCAACCGGGATTCAGTAAGTCGCCTGAGAAACGGAAATTATACGCCACAAAAGTCCTGAAGGCTTTTTCGCCTGATTTGCCGCGCCTGGAAGAGAAGGACATGTTTCTGGGGTTTCCGGTGGCGGCTATCTCGTTTGACGCCGAAGAAGGAGGCAAATTACCGCCCGGACGAACGTATCGCCAACATTTTCCTCTGACCACCGGAGAAGCGGTAATCAACTTCTTCCCTTATGGAGATGCCGGCTTTTCCGTCTCTGGCGAGACCTTACTTGCCCTTCAAGCCTTTCCGCTGGGGAGTTTGAAAATTTCTGGCAAACTGCTGGCGGTTCATTCGGATAATCCCGAGATCACCCTATATTTCGCCAGAGATTTTTTTGAACAAAATCGTCAGGGCATTAATCTGGCAATGCAAAGCGGGCAAAAGTTTTCCCTCGAAATGCCGCGCATTCCCCGCACGCTCCTGGTTGAAAAATTGCTGCAAGCAACCACGATTCGCTCAGACGCTCGCCAATCTGAGCAACCATTTTCGGTTACAGCTTATTACTTCAGTAACAGTGGCCAGGGCTCATCGCTGGAAATCTTCCATTTGCCCCTCCAAACGGTGAGCTTTTTGCAGCACATGTACCGTGCTGAATATCACCACCAATGGATGCAAATTGTACAAAGAGCCTGGCAACTGGCACCTAAAAAAACGAAAGGAGAGAGCCCATCAGAGTACGTTCCTGCCAAAAATTACCTGTATGAAGATTTGTTCAACTTACCCGACAATGCTGCTTTCTTTATTCGCAACTATTTTCTGCGCATTCCTTTCCCATCCAGAGACCCTACCGATCCACGCCGGGCATACTCGGTTCGGCAAGAAGTCGATATCGTTTCCTGGAAAATCACCCATCAATTCTTGAGGAGGATTCTGAATATGGACAAAGAGCGCATCGAGCAAATTCGCCAGATGGCCGATACGCTGGCCGAATACATTCGTTCTGAGAATGACACTCGTTTCTTTCGCGAGTTCTTTACCCAGAACCGTTATGAATACTTTCGCCTCTTGCTTCTCAAAGCGAATTTGGGGCAAGTTCGACGGGGCAAGCCACCCATCCTGCAATTTGACTCCTATCTTCAGGTTTTTGAAGAAGGAGAAGAGCTTCCCACAAGCGATTGGCGTTTAGCCAGAGATCTGGTCTTGATCCGCATGACCGAACGCCTTTATCAACTTGGATGGTTTAAGGAGCACGAGAGTGCTCTTGAAGAAATTCCTATAGAAGGCGAAAATCCATAATCAGTAAAGGAGGTAAACTATGTCTTTTGTAACCGGATTGTTTCTCATCGATGCGCCTGCCTCAGCTTTGAACAACTTAGGGAGTATCCCAGGCGAGAGAACCGATAACACCAGTGGTGTGAAGGTGATCAAAGCCAGAGATGGCGCATATCCCTATGTTTCGGCTCAAGCTTTTCGCTACTGGCTAAGGACAACCCTAGAGAGATCGAACCTGGGATGGAAAGCCGCCCCGGTCTATCGCGAAGAAAAGGTTGCCTACACGGATGCCAACCCCATTGAGTACTGGGATGATGATCTCTTTGGCTACATGCGGGCGCCCTCAACGCGCGAATCGGCCAGAGCAGCTAGAGAATCCGATCCGAGCCGCGCCAATGAAACGCCAACTTCGGATACAGTCACTCGCGCTTCGCCGTTTCGGGTGAGTACGCTGGTCTCAATTGCTCCTGTGCCGCTCACCCAGGATTTTGGCGTCATGGCGCGTCAAGAAGGAAATCCTGTCCCATTTGAACACCAGTTTTATCGCACCACCCTAAAGGGCTTATTTTCCCTCAATCTGCAGGCTTGCGGCACCTTCAGCTATGTGGAGAAAACCGGTTATCGCAACCTCGATGAGGAGCGAAAGCGACGCGCTGAAGAAAAGGGCTTGATCCATCTTGAAGATAAAAAGTGCTATCGCTTACCCAAAGAGGAACGACTGCGTCGGATTCAAACGCTGTTTGAAGGGCTGGCAATGCTGGAGGGAGGCGCCAAACAAACCCTGCACTATACGGATGTCATGCCGGTGATGGTGTTTTTGGCTGTAACCAAAGGCGGCAATCACATTTTCAGCCAGATCATTCAGGCAAACAGCAAAGCGCAGCCACAAGTTAACCTGGAAGCCCTGTCTGAAGTTCTGGAGGTTTTCAAAGATGAAATCCTGTCCCCGATTTACGTTGGCTGGACACGGGGATACCTGGATGAAGAGCGGCAGAAATTCGAAGCCTATTGCCAGAATCAAAAGTTCTCGATTGCTCATCCGCGCCAGATTTTTCAGACCTTTATCCAGGATCTCGGGCAAAATGATTACTGGCTAGAGTAGGAGGGGCTCATGCAGGTCCTAAAAGTGGTGGCGGAAGGGATGACAACTTCCTTTCGCTATCCTCATTTCATGTGGCAAGTTCATCCAACCTATGAGATGCCGCCGCCAGCGACCATCTACGGGCATATCGCTTCTGCTCTGGGAAGGTGGTTTGATCCAGCAGAAGTTCACTTTGCCTACCATTTCAGCTATGCTGCTAAAGTGGATGATCTGGAACATATCATCTTGCTAACCCCCTCTTCGGGTAAGTTGAAAGGCTCTTCTTATCCCAAAGTTTTGGAGGGGCAGGTTAATCCTTTTCAGCGCACGATTCTTTTTCAACCGCGGCTGATTCTGTATCTCGACCGACCCGATTGGATGCCTTATTTCCGAAGTCCGCAATACCCGGTGGTTCTGGGACGCTCACAGGATTTGTTCACCTATACCAGCCTTGCTCTCGTCGAGCTACAATTTGCTACAGAAGCCTATTTCGAACACACCTTGTTGCCCTACAGTACCAATCGGTATACCAATCGCGGTTATGCTGTACAGATGCCGCGTTGGATCGATTATCAACAGAAGCGTAAGCCAACCTTCGAGCGCTATTTTATCGTCCACGAGCGCATTCAATATCCGCAGGATTTCCTCTGGTTTGGAGAAGTTCAACAGACAGGTGTCTGGGTCGATCCAACGTCACCGGTGGTCAATGGCAGGCATTTGGGCTTAATCTTTCATGCTTTTGTAGGTGAGGATGGAGAACGCAAATCCCTTTCCTGAGGGGTTAGAGCACCTGTGGGCGAAAAGCCCTGAAAAGGGTGAAGGCGGCGAAGCGGAAAGCCTTGTGCTGCACACCTGGCACGTGCTCAAGCGCTTTGCTGATCTGGTCCGCCTTCGCCCGAGTTTACCGGCCGAGGTGGGAAAAGAGGATCTATGGCATTTGCTCTATTGGGCAACCTTTTTGCACGATTTTGGCAAAGCTCATCCCGATTTTCAAGGTGTCCTGCGTAAAGAGAGGGCGGCCAAGGAGCGATGGGCAGCCCATCGGCATGAGGTATTCTCCTTGCCCTTTCTCGCCTGGTTTGGCGAGAGCCTGGGTGCAGACCAACGGCAGTGGATCATTGCTGCAATCGTCTCCCATCATCGTGAGCCAGGTGAGTTGCACAAGCTATACCCATTTCTGGATGACGAAGAGGATGACAGCCTGAGCGAACTCGTACAACAGATGCCAGCCGAGACGCTGCAGGGCTTATGGCAGTGGCTGAGGGTGTGTGGGGTGGGGTGGATCGAGAGTCTCGGTTTGAACTCGGCCGGTGTTCACCCCTTAGCGCTTGTGGATCAGGAGCAAGCTGTAAGGCAATTTCGCCAACACGGCACTAAGCTGATCTGCGATTATCTATCCCAATATCATCGTCTGGTTTCGTCTTTTGACAAACCCAAAGCCTCCGCCGCGTATAAGACGCTTGGTATCCTTTTGCGGGGTTACATGATCCAGTCCGATCATACCGCTTCGGCTCATGTGGAGCAATTGCCCTTCTTGAGCCTGAGCCGGGAAGACATTATCTACAAGCGAGGCATCCGGCTCAATGACCTGTACACTCATCAATTGCAGGCCGCCCGGGTGCAAGGTTCGCTGATTCTAACTGCGCCAACCGGCAGTGGCAAAACCGAAGCCGCCCTGTTTTGGGCCGCCAATCAAAGACAGGCGGCACGCTTGTTTTACACCCTGCCCTATCAAGCCAGCATGAACGCCATGAAATTGCGTCTGAATGCCTTGTTTGGTGATTTTTCGGTCGGTTTGCAACATGGCCGAGGTTTGCTGGCTTTGTATCGACAATTGATGGAGAGGGACTATGAAGCCGAACGGGCAGCTCGGACAGCCCGGTGGTTGAAAAACCTGGCTGAATTGAACGTGCCTCCCATTCGGGTGTTTAGCCCCTATCAGATGCTGAAGGGGATGTATCGCCTCAAGGGCTATGAAGCTCAACTGGCGGATTATTATCGGGGGCTGTTTATCTTTGATGAGATTCATGCCTATGAGGTCTCCCGTCTGGCGATGATCCTGTCCACCCTGAAGCACCTCAAGCGCCACTATTGCGCTCGCTTCCTGATCATGTCGGCAACCTTGCCAACCTTGATCCGCAACTGGATTCAAGAAGCCTTGGGCGATGTTCCGTTCCTCACCGCCGATTCGGCGCTATACGCACGCTTTCAGCGCCATACTCTGCGGGTGGTAGAGGGAGACCTGATTGAACAGCTTTCGCTGATCGCTCAAGAAGCTCAGGCTGGCAAATCCGTCCTGGTGGTCTGCAATACAGTTGGGCGCTCGCAAGAGGTCTATCGGCGCTTATCTGCCCTTCTCCCTCCAGCAGCCAAGGTTCTTCTGTTGCATGGTCGCTTTCATCAGCGCGACCGCATGGCAAAAGAGCGCTCCATCCAACAATTGTTTGGGCGACAAAAATCCTCCCCGGTGCCTGTGATCTTGGTTTCAACCCAGGTGGTCGAGGTCAGCCTGGATATCGATTTAGATACCCTCTTCAGCGACCCGGCGCCGTTAGAGGCGCTCATTCAGCGTTGTGGACGAGTCAATCGCTCTGGCCGTCTGGGAGCAACTGCGCAAGTGCATATCTTCACCGAACCCGCTGACGGCCTACGAATTTATTCACCCGAGCTGATTCAAAGCACCTTGTCCATCTTGCGGTCTCACCAGGGAAAAGCAATTGATGAAAACCAGGTCAATCACTGGCTTGATGAAATTTATTCTGGTAAAATCGCTGCTGAATGGGAGAGTGAATTTCGCAAGGGAGTTAGTGAATTTGAAGCCGCTTGTCTCGACACACTGCGTCCGTTTTCTCCGCTTAGCCATCTTGAAAACCAATTTTATCGCCTGTTCGATGGCATTGAAGTGCTGCCAGAAGCGCTCTACCCAGAGTACGAGCGTAATTTAGAGAACGAATCGATTACTGCGGAGGAGTACCTGGTGCCTTTGAGATGGGGGCAATATCACCTGTTAGCCAATCGGGGATTGATCCTTCCCGGTAATGATCGCATTCCTCCCATTGTCCGAACGGAATATAGTTCGGAATTAGGACTTTCCTTCGATCAACCGGTGATCGAAGACGAATGGGATTGAGCGATGGAGAGATAGCTGACTTTGATATCAACAGCAACCATGACGGGAGAATGATTTTTGAGAGAGGCAGCGCCATGATTGAGCTGAGTTTCATGCATCTTCGCTTTAAGGCCCGCGCAAGGCAACCAATTCGTTTGGGAAAATACCAGGGGGCAGAGCGGCTGCGCGACGCTCTTGCCCAGGTGATGTTGCGCGCCGTCTGTCCGCAAACTTATCGCAGCCAGAAACCTACCCCGGAACATGCAGCCGAATGTCCGGCTTGCTGGTTACTGGCGGCCGAAACTGACCCTGGCACCGTTCGCCGCGTCTACAGCCTGGTTGGCCCTCAGCCCCCGCTGGATTTCCTCGAACCCGGGCAGCAGTTCCAGTTCACCATCACCCTGTTTGGGCAGGGTTATCGTTTTTTACCCTACTTTGTCCTGGCTGCCGAGGCAATGGGTGAAGTAGGCATTGGTCCCGGACGGGGCAAGTTTACCATCTGTTCCATTCAGGCTGTTCACCCGCTGCGCAGTGTCTCAGAGATGGTGCTGGCAGAGACAGAACGGGTCGTCCGCGTTCCTGATCTGACAATTGACTGGAAAGATGCCTACCAGAAGGCTGAGCAGCTCGGCTCGCCTAGCGAAATTCGCCTGCATTTTCTTTCTCCCACCCGCTTAATTGAAGCCAATGCTTTGGTGAAAGCCCCTGATTTCGGCGTTTTCTTTCGCCGTTTGTTGGAGCGGATGGATGATCTTGCCCGCCAGCACAATGGCGGCCAGCGGCGGCCAGAGCAGGAATGTAACCAGCTTTATGCTCTTGCCGACCAGGTGCGCCTGATCGAACATTCAACTCGCTGGGTTGACCTCTGGGCGCCTTCTTCCCGCAGGGGGCAAAGCGCCCCAATGGGCGGCTTTGTCGGCTGGGCTGTCTATCGTGCCCGAGACTGGCGATCCCTGTTACCCTGGTTAATCCTCGGTCAGGGAGTGCAAGTGGGCAAGCTAACCGCCAAGGGCAATGGTGTGTTTGAAATCGCGCTCAAGGACGGACTGGCGTATTGGACGAATGGTTTTGGTGAAGCGGCACACACTGATTGCCACCTTGGGCAGTGAACCGCAGGTGGTTACCCTGACGCTCGATCAGTTGCTCCAGCGCGGTTATCCGATTGATCTGGTCATTGTCATCTACACGGTTGCAGAACCCATTCTGGAGGCAATGGAGCGCATTCTTGGCGAGTTTGCTTCGGCACACTATCCACACATTGCTCTGCGCGCCGTGCCGGTGATGGATGAACGCGGCACAGTGCCAGATTTCCTCAGCGAGGCTGATCTGCGCGCCTTGCGCAAAACCCTCTATCGTGAAGTGCAAGAGAACCGCCGCCAGAAACGCACGATCCATCTCTGTATCTCAGGTGGACGCAAGGTGATGGGTATCTCTGCGATGGTGGTAGCGCAACTGCTCTTTAGCGCCGAGGACCGCGTTTGGCATCTGGTCAGCCAGGGGTGGAAGCCCGGCTCAGAAGTGCGCATGCATGCTGCTGCCGACGATCAAATTTGCCTGGTGCCGCTGCCGGTCTTACGCTGGACGGATTCACTTGGCTTGCTGGCCGCCTTTGGGGAGTTGGACGACCCGGAAGAAGCCCTGCAGCGACGGGAAAGACTTGCCCAGGCAGATGATTTGCGCCGCGCCCGCGAGTTTATCGAGCGTAAACTCACCCGCGCCGAGCGCGAAGTGGTGCGCCTGGCTTGTCTGGGCTGGGATAATGCTGCGATTGCTGCTCACCTGGTCAAAAGCGAAGCCACGGTTGCTAACCAGTTGACCAGCGCCTATGCCAAACTGAATGAGTTCCTCGGCTTTCCGTCCCGTCCGCCAGACCGCGCCGTGCTGGTAGCTACATTAGGCCTCTATTTTGCCCTTGAGGAGGTGAGCTGAGCAAAATTTAGGAATAGGTTCGGATGCGCACCGGATGAGAGTTAGATACAATCTAATTCAGATAAGGAGGTATGAATGCAGGAACTCAAATTTACGTTAGAGACAGTCACGCCCTTGTTCCTGGCCGGGGCAGACCCGCGTCAGCGAGCGGAGCTCCGTCCACCCTCTTTCCGTGGTGCTCTGCGTTACTGGTTGCGGGCTGTCCTGGGAGGAATTATTGGGGATAGTGACCTCACTGAACTCCATCACTTAGAAAACCAGATTTTTGGCGCTGCCAATGAACAGGAAGGCGCCTCGGCAGTCAAGCTTCACCTTCGTTCACTTAATCAGGTTTCGCCTCTACCATATAGACGCTCAAGTTCACCCTCAGGCAGAGATTATCTCTACTGGTCTATGGTTGAAAGTGGCAGGTCGGATCGAGGAAATTATCAACCACCGAAGCAGTTCTTTCCTATAGGCGCAACCTTTGAGCTGATCTTACGTACCCGTCCAGGCCTTCGAGATGCAGAAAGCAAGCTGGAGGCGGCGGTTGTGGCACTATGGTTGCTGGTGCAACTTGGTGGCATTGGTTCGCGCTCGCGGCGCACAGCGGGCAGTCTTTTTACTCGCCCGCAGATGGCGTTTGGCCTGGACTTTGCCTTGAATGCGACAACCCCCCAACAGGCAGCAGAACAGTTAGGACAGGGATTACAAACTATTCGCAGCACCAAATTTCTCACGCTTCAGAAAAGAGCTCCACACGCTCCTTCGTTCTTTGATGTGCTCCATCCCACCACAGCAAAAATTTGGGTGTTGGGAATGTGGCAATCGGCCAATGAGGCTATCGAAGCCGTTGGTGCTAAATTGCGCGATTTCCGCAATCGGGGTGCAACCATCCCTACCGTGCAACGCGCAGCATTTGGTCTACCGCTGGTCTATCGTTATTCAAGTGGTATAAGTGGGACGGTGCAAGCGAAAGCTGGTCAGGATGGGATCGATCGCCGCGCCTCACCACTGTGGCTGAAAATTTCCAAAACCACCCAGGGAAAGTTTTTTGCCGTGGCAACCCTGTTCAACGCCCGCTTTTTACCCGAACGGGCAAAGTTATCCGTAACCCGGCAACGTGAATCGCCCGATATTGACCCTCCAGGCGACTATTCGATCATTGAGAATTGGCTAGATCAGTTCAAACAAAAAGCGGAGGTGTCTTATGAATGACGCCTTGCTGATTTTTACCTTTAGTCCCATTCAATCCTTTATCGCTGAAGCGCGGCGCGTCTCCGATCTGTACGCCGGCAGCAAAATCCTTTCGCGTCTTGCTTTTCAGGTTGCCCAACAGGTCGTCAATCAGGGAGGGGATTTGATCTACCCGGCTCAGACTAGTCAGCAAGATATGCCAAACAAACTGGTCACGCTTGTCCCCTATGAGCAGGGCGGAAAAATCGCTCAGTCATTGCACGAAACCTTTCTCAACGAGTGGCAACAAATTGCTGACGACACACTTCAAGAGCTGAGCCGCCTCTCGCCAGCCATCGATGAACATTGGCGGCAAATCTGGCAGCGCCAAAGCGAGCATTTTTGGGAAATTTACTGGGTGGTGCAAAAGCTCAGCGATGGTTATGCTTCTACCTATCAGGCTGCTGCGCGAGCCCTGGAAGCGGTTAAGCGCACCCGCGCCTTTGCCCAAACGGCCGAGGAGGGCCTGAAAGATAGCCTGAGCGGCAAGCGAGCAGCCCTGACCACTAGAAATCTGGACGCCCGACAGTATTGGAGCCAACTGGCTCAATCGCTGCGCAAGCCTTCCCTGCTTCGCGGTGACGGTCGCGAGCGCCTGGATGCGCTTGGAGCTATCAAGCGCTTCTCCCCTTTCAGCCAGCGCCAGAAATTTCTCTCTGTGAGCAGCGTAGCCACAGCCGATTTTCTCGCTCAGGCACTTCAGAACGCAAGGGGCGAGCTGGATACTTACCGGCAAACAGTCGCCGCATGGGCCTACCCGGTTCGGGAACAATCTGAATGGCCGTATGATGGTGATTTGTTTTTCCTTGAAACGCTAACCGCCGAGCGGCTGGCGGAGAATTACGGCCTTCAAAACCCCGATCCACAACAGTTATCTCAGGCAAAAACGGCTCTAAGCCGTTTGTACAAAGCCGTTTTCGCCCCTTCGCCCTATTATGCTATTTTGCAATTGGATGGCGATAGCATTGGCGAGATAATCGATAGCTGCCAGACCGTCGAGCAACACCACCGTTTCAGCCAGAGTCTGATAACTTTTGCCCAGCAGGTGAAAGCAATTGTAGATCGCCATCTGGGAGAACTGATTTATAACGGCGGCGATGACGTGCTGGCGCTTGCACCTATTTCCAGGGCTTTGCCGCTAGCCTCCGAACTAGCCCATACCTTTTCGCAAGTGGTAAAGAGACCGAATGAACCCTCACGCTCATGTACGCTTTCAGCCGGCATTGTCATTGCGCACCATCTCTATCCTTTAGACGCTGCTCTGAGCGCTGCTCGCCAGGCCGAACAAGATGCTAAAAGCAAAGTGAAAGAGAAAAATGCAGTCTGCGTCTCTGTCATGCGGCGCAGCGGCGAATTCCTGCAAGCGTTCAGCCCCTGGCAGGCAATGGGAAACCGATTTGATGAACTGGTTGCCCTATTAAAGCCAAACTCCCAGGGAGTGGTTGCTCTGGCTTCTGGCTTTGCCTATGAGGCCGCCGGTTTGGCTTATGCATTGCCAGAAGCAAATGAGCGTTTGCAAAGCCAGCTCTGTCGCTTGCTCACCCGTCACCGCAATGCTGCACGCTCGCAGGCATTTGATCCTCGGCAATGGTCGCAATGGCTGACAGATTGGGCTGGCCAGTTGCCCGAACAGACAACCGAATTAGGCAAATGGTTGCTTTTTGCCCGCTTTGTTGCCCGAGGAGGTGCTGAATGATGCAACTCTTTCTTGAACCCATCGATGTGTGGCTTTTTCGGGATGGCAAACCGTTTGACGCAACCAGCGATCATCGCGCAAGTAGCCTCTTCCCCCCATACCCAAGCGTCATTCAAGGGGTCATCCGTTCGCATCAGCTTGTCTTGCAAGGCGTAAATTTAAACGACCCTCAAGCCATTGCTGAGGCAGTGGGGACTTCCGAGGACGTAAAAGATCTGCGCTTACGCGGCCCCTTTATTGCTCAGTGGGATGGAAAGCAATTCAGGCGCTATTTTCCTGTCCCAGCCGATATGACACCCACCGACTCTGGCTATGTGCAGCTTAAGCTGGTTCAACCGAATCCAAAAACTTTGTTGACCAGTTGTCCAACTCCTGCCTTGCTGTTCTCTAGCGTTGAACCCACTAAACGGTTGCCGGGGCAATGGTTGGATGAGCCCACTCTCTGGCAAGCTCTTAGAGGTGAAATGGTTGTTGGGGTCGAAAGCCAGGAGCTGTTTGCGCGCGAAGCCTATTTCGGCATCAAACGCCAGGATCATCTGGGTATAACCGAGCGCAGTTACCTCTACGAAGCCGAGTTCATTCGCCCCCGCAAACATGTCGGTTTATATGTAGAGATTAGCGGTTATCCTGATTGGCCTGCCCAAGGTGTCTTGCGGATAGGCGGCGAGGGGCGTGGGGCGCGCTATCAGGTGCTGGATAATTTACCTGCTCTTCCAAAACCTCCAGCCCAACTTGGGCAACGCTTTAAGGTCTACTTTGCCACCCCAACCTATTTCCAGAACGGTTGGCTTCCAGCCCGAGAAGATTGGAGCGACTTTTTCGATGGCAATGTCACCCTGATGGCTGCGGCATTCAATCGCTATGAAAGCGTAGGCGGTTATGACTGGGCAAAGAATCGCCACAAAGCCGCTTATCGCTATGTGCCAGCCGGCAGCGTTTATTACTTTGAAACCTCAGGCACCACCACCCTTAAAGAACATGTGCTCCAAAGCGGCGCCATCAGCGATGCAGGCGCCCAGATTGGATTCGGACAAATTTTTCTTCAGGAGGTATAGCCATGTTTGAAGCAACTCGGATGATCTTTCTTTATGTTGAGACCCCATTGCATGTGGGCAGTGGTCGCAGTCTCGGCGCAGTGGACTTGCCCATCCAACGCGAACGCACGACCAATTACCCCATGATTCAAGCCAGCAGCCTGAAAGGTCGTTTGCGCGCTGCCAGTGATCCTAACTTAAACCGTCAATCCCCGCTCACCAAAGGAGAACATCTCGCCATCTTCGGCCCTGAGACGGGCAACGCCGCCGATCATGCCGGCGCCCTATCGGTTGGTGATGCTCGTCTGCTTCTCTTTCCCATCCGTTCCTTAGCCGGCGTTTTTGCCTGGACGACCAGTCTGGATGCGTTGCAACGCTTTAGCCGCCTGGCAGAAATCGCCCGCCTGAATTTTTCCATCAATTTGCCCTCCCAGCAGCCCGCTCAAAATACGGCTTGGGTTAATGGCGATGCCCTCTGCGCTGGCAATTTTGTTGTTCTGGAAGACTATAGCTTTAATCCCGATCAGAGCCACGCAGCGCTGATTCAGGCAATCGGTGAGTGGCTTGCCCAAAACGCTCTCCCCCAAACTGCGGAATACCGTTACTGGCGCGAGCAACTACCTCACAAACTGTGCCTTTTGCCAGAAGATGCCTGGCGCGATTTTGTCCTTTACAGCACCGAAGTACAAACGCATATCAAGCTGGATGTTGAAACCAAAACGGTAAGCGCTGGCGCCTTGTGGACTGCCGAAGCCTTGCCTACCGATTCGTTGCTTTACTGCCCGCTCTTTGCCACCAAAGCGCGGGATGGTAAAAGCGACCTTTCGGCTGAAACAATCCTCAACAAGATCGAAAACCTGCCGCTTAGCCGCACTCAATTAGGTGGTGATGAAACCACTGGGCAGGGAATCGTTGCCCTGCGTCTTACCGCAGGAGGTGCCGCATGACACGTCAGCGTTCCCTTGAACAACGCCGCGCCGAGGTCGCCTGGCAAAAAGTGATGGCTGCCAAAAAGCGCAGCAAAGAATTTGCTCAAAAATATGGGCAACTTGCCCGCAGCGCACCCGCCGATATTCAGATAAACGGCCTGGCTCAAACGCTTGCCTTCTGGCGGGCAAAGGGCAAAGGCAAGCCGGATGATGAACATTCGGTGATCTTCCACGATCTCTCTGAATGGGTAATGCAGCAAATGGGCTGGCAACATCAGAAAACTCAGCCCGACTTACTTGTCCGAATCACCGCTGAGGAAGCAAGCACCCATGACTACCGGCGCGCTACTGCCGAAGCGATAGCTTTTTTGCAGTGGCTCAAACGATTTGCTGAAGCTGAACTGAGTGAACAGGAGTCTTGAATGGTTGCCAAGAAAACGCCACAATTGCAACCTGCCCAACCGCGACGCCAGGCGGATAACCTCACTTATCCCTTGCCCTATCATACCCGGCAGTCGTTCGAGAAGCATCGTAACAAAGCGCCGCAAAATCCAGGCTTGCTCTTTGAGCGCTTTTTGCCAGATTTTACTCAGGCAGAGGCAAAGAAAGACGCCCATCAGATGATGCTCGAGGCAGCAAAGAAACTTGATCGATCCCTGCTTCAGGCTTTAAACGCTCGCTGGCAACAACAAGCTGAGGCGCTGGGCGCTCTTTCTTTCACTTTAAAAACTGAATGGCGTCTGGTTTGCGGCTTGGGTCGCAAAGGGCCTCTTGAAGTGGGCTTCACCTTCCATCGCTATGGCTTTCCGATTTTACCGGGCAGCAGCCTTAAGGGCGTTGCCCGCGCCTATGCTTTCTATCAGGTAGGTGATGCTCTGGGTCACGCTTTGCTGCGCTTTTCGCCCACTTCCCCGCTCTCCCAATTTTCCGATACGCACTCTGCGCAAAAGCACAAAGGTCCCTGGCACCGCCTTGAAGCAATCCTTACCCTTGACGAGCCGCAGCAATATCAGCGGGCTTTTGAACAGGAATATGGCAGGCAGCCTGAAGCCAAACAGCTTGCCGATCAGTTTCGGCTGATTTTTGGCACGCTCGCTTGCGCTGGCAGAGCAATTTTTCTGGATGCCATTCCTACCCACCTTCCTACCCTGGAATGGGATATCATGAACCCTCACTATCCGAGATATTACAGTGGGGAGGAATATCCAACCGACTGGCAAAGTCCCGTGCCGGTTCACTTTTTGGTCGTTGCGCCGCAGACCGAGTTTCGCTTTGCCATCGGGTGGCGTGGCGCAGCGGAGGCTACTTTGCAAACCCAGGCGCAAAACTGGCTGGTGCAGGGGTTGAACCAACTGGGTGTAGGGGCAAAGACCAGCGCTGGCTATGGCTACTTTCAGAGCGTTCCTGCCGATCAGCCCGCTCAACCTGCACAACAGTCTGCACAGGTAACGGCAACGCCGTTGCCTGCCCAGTCGCCATCAGAACCTGAAGCGTTGACTTGGCGCTCAGGCGTCATTCTCGAATATCAGCCGGCAACAGGCATGGGGCGACTGCTCGATGAAGAGAGCGGACAGGAGTGGCGCTTTGACCGCTCAGCCATTGACGAAAAGGGTTGGTCGCCGGGCAAAAAAGCCAGGGTGTTTTTTGCCTTGGGCAAAGGCGAGCGAGGAGAAATAGTGATCCGCATAAAACGGCGTTAAGTTCAGGAGGTGAAAGTTGCAGCAACGGCTGGTTCTGAGCACTGTTGGTATCTCAAGCCTGCTAAACGGGCTGGATAAAACTGAGCATCAATGGCGTAGGCGATTGATGGCCGCCGCAAATCAGCCAACGCTTTCCAGCGATCTTGAGGAAAAAGTTAATGAACTCACTCATAGAGTTCAGGCACGCTTGCAAAATGGCTCCGCATATGATAATTACACTCACAAAAAACAGGGCAACCAGCCAATTGGTCACTTCAGAGTCTCGCAGGCAACCAGAGTTAGTTGTACTTATGAAGGAGGTAAGCTGCAATTGCGCAGGTTCGGCCGCGAAGAGGTAGTAAATGCCAATCCTTAGGAGTGAGGGAGACGATAGACTAGCCTCACGCTGATGGAGCAATGCGCCTCAAACGATTCCGGTACTTCGCTCTCTATCAGGAAGTCTTGGAAGGCAAGTTATGACCATCATCCAACACTTAATTGTCGATCAATATGGCGCCTTTATCGGCAAACACAGTGAACGCCTGATCGTCACCAAAGGGGACGAAAAGCTGGTAGTAGCACCGCTCATTCACCTCGAAACGGTGGTCATCGCCAACCGCGGCGTCAGCATCAGCGCCGAGGCTGTCCGGGAATGCACCGAACGTGGCATTCCCATTTATTTTATCAGCGCTACCGGCACGCCCTATGCCAGCCTGTATAGCGCCGGGCTGATCGGCACCGTTGCCACCCGCCGCGCCCAATTGGAAGCCTATCATCAGCGCCGCGCCCTCGACCTGGTCCTGGCTTTTGGCATTGGCAAACTCAAAAACCAGTCTAACCTGCTGAAATACATTGCCAAATATCGCAAAGAAAGCCACCCCAAACTGTATGAAGAACTGCGCCTCTCTGCAACCGAAATCATTGACCAGATCATTGAACTGGAGCGCATCCGCACCTATCCCGAATATCTGGATGGCAGCGTCACGGTTAACGATCTGCGCGCCGAACTGATGGGCATCGAAGGGCAAGCCGCCCAAATCTACTGGCGGGCGATTGCCCTGATTTTGCCCGAAAAACTGCACTTTCCCGGCCGCCTCGGCCGAGGCGCGAAAGACCCCGTCAACGCCTGCCTGAACTACGGCTACGGTATCCTCTACGGTCAGGTAGAGCGCTGCCTGGTGCTGGCTGGCCTGGACCCCTATGGCGGCTTTCTCCATGTCGATCGCCCAGGCAAGCCGAGCCTCACCCTCGACTTCATTGAAGAATTTCGCCCGGTTGTGGTCGATCGAACCGTCTTCGGCCTGTTTAATAAGGGCTGGCTGGCCGAGTTTGACGATCATCAACTGCTCACCAAAGAGACGCGGCGCACTTTGGCGCAAAAGATCAACGAACGCTTGGATACCCCTGTGCCTCATGCCGGCAAACGGCACCTCTTGCGCGCCATTATCCAGATGCAGGCAAGATCGGTAGCCACCTTCCTGCGCGGTGAACACCTCGAGTATCAACCGTTCGAAATGACATGGTAGCTTCGGGGCAGCCCAACACGCTGGTGATTTATGATATCCCCGATGACCGCAAGCGCACCAAAATTGCCGAAGTGTGTTTGGATTACGGTCTGGACCGTATCCAGTTTAGCGCTTTTTTGGGTTGGCTGCTGCCAACCCAACAGGATGAATTGTTTTTGAAACTCAAGAAGACCCTCGGCAAGGCAGAAGGCAACATTCAACTCTTTAACATTTGCCTTGCCGATTGGCGTCGGCGCAAGGTTTTGGATCAAAGCGGAGAGAAAGATGGAAAGCCAAGCGAGAATGGAAATCCCGGAAGAACAAAAAGATGAAGCCCGTCTGGATTGGAAGCTATCCCTTGACCCGCAACTGCCTTTTCGCGTCACCGACTTAAAGCAATGGTTTTACTGCCGCCGCATCGTTTACTACGCCTATTGCGTGCCGGACGTGCGGCCGATTACCTATAAGATGTTCTTCGGGCGCGAAGCCGGCGAAGAGGAAGTGCTGCGCGAGATGCGCCGCAGCACCCATCGCTATGGCAAAGTTGAAGGGCGGCGAGAATTTGAGGTGGAGCTGGCTTCCTCAAAGTTGGGATTGCGCGGCAAAGCCGATCTGGTCATCTGGGTCGAATCGCCAGAGCCCGAAGTGGTGGTGGTGGACTACAAATACACCACCCGGATAGGCAAGCACGTCCAATTGCAACTGCTTGCCTATGGTTTGATGCTGGAGGAGCAAAGTCAAATCCCTGCCCGGCGCGGCTTTGTCTATCTCATCCCCAAGCGCCGCGCTGAAGAAGTGCCCTTTAGCCCCGAGCTGCGCAGTGAGTTTTTGGCTACCCTGGAGCAAATGCACGCTACACTCCACAGTGAGCAAATGCCCCCGCCAGTTGCAGAGCGGGCAAAATGCGTTGCCTGTGAATTTCGGCGTTTTTGCAATGATGTCTGAAGGGAAAAGGATGTTTTCGCAAATCGCAGCCATTTTTCAGCAAAAGACGATTTGCGAAGGCGCAAGGGCAAAAGAGAAGATCTGGTTTGAAAAGGAATTAAAAACGCCCTCTGTAGGGGCTAAATTTGGCTTAAAATATGAGGGGAGAGAGAAAATATGGTATCATTAAAGGCGAGGCAGGGGAGTTTCAC